>Ga0081540_1000016_pt1 | contig 165370 bp, 160 predicted proteins | sample TabmetS2T1R1_FD_71024 | JGI IMG/M metagenome (GOLD analysis project Ga0081540, IMG submission 71024) | Tabebuia heterophylla rhizosphere microbial communities from the University of Puerto Rico - S2T1R1 | ecosystem: Host-associated > Plants > Roots > Rhizosphere ... | reverse complement strand
GCGCCTGAGATACTTCTTCACCACCTTCCAATCCCTCACGCAGGAGGCAGCTCACGCAAATTCCGGTCTCGAGTCGCATGCTTGCTCCGCACTTCTCGCATTTTGCGTGCTCTTTTGTAGCGCTCGGAAGCCGATCGGAGTTTGGTTCTGAATCCGTCATCGCAATTACTCGGCTCCTGTTGCGAGTGACGCACATAGGTAACGGATCTCGTCGTCCACGTCGGCTGGGTCTTCGACGGTTCGCGAGACTTCATCGCGCAGCAGACTGCGGTAACGCTGACGCATGGTGTGCAGCTGTTTTTTCACGCCAGTTTCTTCCATTCCGAGTTCCGCGGATAATTTGGCGTATGAGACTTCGTCACGTTCGTCTGTAAGATGGGAACTTAGCGCTTGGAAAAGCCAGAGCTTGCCTTTTCTCTCGCATTCTTCCCGCAGGCGATGGAGCGCGTGTTCGACTACGGTCGTCGCCCAAGCGAGGTCGAAGAGTCGCTCCGGCGGCAATGACCTGAGCGCTTGCGCTGGCAGAGATAATTCCGATGGCGCTTCTGCCATCCAATCGTCCCAAGAAATAAATTCCGCCCCGCCGCCGCGTTTGCGGGCATGGGTTTTCTCTGCGGCATTAATGAGAAAATTTTGCAGCGACCGCAGCAAGAGCGAACGGAACCGCCCGCGGTTACGATCGGCGCGCTGCAACCAATTCTTCTTCAGAATGGTCACAAAAAAATCCTGAGTGAGGTCCTGGGCGTCCTCAATTGCATAGCCGCGCGCGCGGATAAATGAAAACATCGGTCGCCAATACGTCCGGCAAACCTCCGCGAGCGCAGCGCGAGCTTTTTGCTCTTCACTCCCCAAATTGGCGGCCGAAAGGATCAGACTCCATCGGGTAGTTACAAACTCACGTTGTTTGCCTTGACCCTCATGGCCGTTCTTCCCATTCACGAATGAACATTGCACCTTGTTCCGATAATTGTCATGCCGAGCGAAATCGAGCGACCTCGCGCTCCTGTTTGCATTGCATAAACTGGCTGTGACTCAACATTGAACGCCCAACACTCAATGAAAGATTTGCCGGCGGAGGGGCTCGAACCCACACGGCCTTGCGGCCACTGGATTTTGAGTCCAGCGCGTCTGCCAATTCCGCCACGCCGGCGTTGGGAAGGTTGAAACTACGAATTCAAGAGCGAAGCTCAAGCGCTTCCGGCATGTAGTCGGTTCTGTTGTGCGAATGCCGCAGTTGTATGGGCTGCCAAAATTGGGTTCGCTTTGGCCACAGCAGTGATGCTACGGCATCGGGTCGATCACGCGTAAACCCCGCGGTGGGCCTAGAATCTCGCGAAGAATAATTGCATCACGTAAGCCAGACGTCGATGCAAGTAACGTGGCCATGTCCGCTCTTCGTTCCTCCTTCTTAGCAGCTGCGCGCGTCGCAGCTGCGTAAGGCTCCGCAGGCGTTTTGACGATTGGCCGCGGCGCAATCGGAGGCGGTCCTTCGTGAACCTCGAAAGCGGGAGCCCTTGTTACGTTTGGCGGAGTTAGTTCCTCCGCGCCTATGAGCGGACGCGGGGGAGGAATTTCTTTCGGAGGTGCCTCGCGTTTGCGCGGCTTTTCTCGTCTTAGTTGGGAAAGCGGTGACGTCGGTGGCTGCACCGGTGTAAGTGGACGCAGTGGAATGTTTGTCCGCGGCACGACTGGCGGCGGCGGTCTTGAGGTTGGCGGCTGGCCAAGCGCTTCCAATAGTTTGCGAATCCGGTCTTCGTCCGACTCCGTGGGCGCGCGCTGCAATGGTGCAGGTGTTTGCGGTGTCGATGTTCGCTTCGTCTGATCTTTGCTTTTTTTGGCCGCTATCTTCGCCAGGAACTGGAATAAGACAGCCACCACGACGAGCAAAAGAAAAAGGAAATTATCGAAATTGGCTGCAATCATTGATTGTCGTTAAATCGTTAAGACGTTAAAAGGTTACACTTCTCCCAAATCACCGATTACGAATCACGTTCCTTCACTGCGCGGCCTGTCGCCGCCTGCAATTGATTCGCGCATCGACGTATCCGCCTGTACGTTTTTCATCCGGACGTAATCCATTACGCCGAGATTACCCGAGCGAAATGCATCTGCCATCGCCTGGGGAACGAGCGCTTCGGCTTCCACCACTTTGGCGCGCATCTCTTGCGTCTTGGCACGCATTTCCTGCTCGACCGCCACGGCGGCCGCGCGGCGTACCTCAGCTTTCGCTTGCGCAACTCGCTTGTCGGCCTCGGCCTGTTCGGTCTGCAATTTCGCGCCGATGTTATCGCCGACATCCACGTCGGCGATGTCAATTGAGAGGATTTCAAACGCCGTGTTGCTATCAAGACCTTTTGCCAGCACTGTTTTTGAAATGCGGTCGGGATTCTCCAGCACTTCCTTGTAGGAATGCGCGGAACCAATCGCGCTAACTATGCCTTCGCCCACTCGCGCGATGATCGTTTCTTCAGTCGCGCCGCCGACGAACCGATCGAGATGCGAGCGTACCGTGACGCGCGCTTTGACTTTCACGCCGATGCCGTCCTGTGCGACACCGTCGATCGTTCCGCGGCCCATTGCCGGATTAGGTGCGTCAATCACTTTCGGATTGATGCTCGTGCGCACCGCTTCCAAGACCGTCTTACCCGTTCCTTTTGTGGCAAGGTCGATTGCGCAAGCCCGGTTGAAATCGAGGGAGATTCCTGCCTTATCGGCAGCAATTAAAGCGAGGACCACGTGGCTCACATCGCCGCCTGCGAGGTAATGCGCTTCCAACGGATCGCTGCGAACATCCAGACCTGCTTTCACTGCCGTGATGCGATTATCCACGATCAAGCCGACAGGCACCTTGCGTAGTCGCATTCCGACCATCTTACCCAGGCTCACCGGCGCATTTGCAATCCGTGCCCGAAGCCAGAGACCGAAAAAGTTGAAAAGAACAACCGCCAGCACGAACGCAAACAGCGCCAGCACCGCGATGCCGACAAGATAAAGAGATTCCATATTGCGGCGAAGCCTATCGGAACCGAAACAACCCGGAAAGTTCTAATTGGTGGGACGCGTCGTCATCAACACGACGCCAGATAACATGCGGCTTTCGTGCCTAGCTCATCATCTCCCGAAAAGCCGATTCACCTGTAAACGGCCTGGCTCAAAAAGTGTGCGTTTTTTTGCTCGCATTAAAAAGCGCTTTTCGATAAGAACGCAATTCCCATGATTTCGCTTCTGCGATCGGCCTCGTTAGAACACGCGATATTCACTTCCAATGCACACGCTTGAAGAATGGCAGCACTGGTACCAGTCAGTTAGCATAATAGAGCCACGCGCTCCTGCGCCGCATCGTCCATCCCAAGAACCTTTACTCGAAGCGTGGAACAACCGATTAGCCGCGCAGAATGTTTATTTTGATATGTGCGTCGCCAAACACATCGGCCACGCGCGTGGTGTTGATGACAAGAGCGTCGCGTCCCTTCGAGTCGATCAAGGATTGGCAAAGCCTGTGATCGAAAAGGCCGTAGGCGCGTTCATTCGCGACGGTGCCTGGCCGGCTCTCACACATCGCGAGTATTTGCATCTCATCATCCGCATTCGGCTGGCCCGAAAAGTAGTAGCAGCCATTCGCGATGGCACACCTCAGGGCATGGTTGTTAAGAGCCAAATGCCTGACCTTGGAAATCGTGAGTACGCGATCCGGTGGTTTCTTGTCGATCTTTGGAATTTGGCAGGCAAAGCCTTCCTTGCTGCGATGGCGCGTGATTTCTTAGAAAAGCGAACCGAACCTGTAAGCGATAGAAGTCAGTTCGAACAACTGACTAGCGAGCCGACAAATTGACCGGCGATTTGGTGCTCGGGGCGGGACTTGAACCCGCATGCCTTTCGGCATACGCCCCTCAAACGTACGTGTCTGCCATTCCACCACCCGAGCTTTTGAATTTGGAATGCGCCGAAAATCTTCCGTCAATCTACGCCTGTTGGCAACCTGCTCTTATTCTTACTCGTGCTCAAGATCGTGATCGAACGGAACACAAATTACGAACGCGAGTGCCTCGACATGAAATCAAGTGATCAGTGGTTAGGTTTTTGAAGCAGCAGGAGCATGAGCACGAACACGATTACGGCTGAGGACAAAGGATGGATCAAAATCGATCTGCACATTCATACGCTCGATGACCCCAAAGACGCGGTGGATTACTCCGCGCATCAATTGCTCGAACGCGCGCGCGCACTTGGCTTTCGCGTGCTTGCGATCACCTTGCACGATGCAGTCTTTAATCGACCGGAAGTGTTCGCCGATGCGGCGGCGATGGGGATTCTGCTTATCCCTGCCGCGGAAATGCGTCTGCACGGCGCCGATGTCATCGTGCTAAATGTGAGCGCCGAAGAAATGGCGCAGTTGAAAAGCTTTGATGATCTACGGCGCCTGCGCACGCAGCGAGGCGATTCAATTTTTACAATTGCACCACACCCGTTTTACATGTTTGGGGGCTCGATCGGGTCGCGATTATTTCAGGAGATAGATTGTTTCGACGCCATCGAGTTCTGCCATTTTCACATAGGCCTCTTTAATCCGAATCGCCGTGCGAAAGGAGTGGCGTCGCGTTTCGGCAAACCATTGATTGCCACGTCCGACGCGCATCGACTACACGCGTTTGGGCGTCACTACACGAGTATCCCCATGCCCTCTGCGCTGACGCTCGAAAATGTTTTTGCAGCCTTGCGCAGCGGCCCGCTGCGCCTAACGAGTCCTGCGTCCAGTTTCGCCGATCTTGTCAGCGCGATTTATTTTGTTTTCCTCGCGCATCCATTGCGAGTGCGCCGGAAGATCGCCGCTTCCAAGAGGCAATCTGCGAGTGGTATCTAGGCAGGCTCCTAGCGGGAAGAAGATTCGGGCGTCAGATCGTAGATTGCGCCCCAGTCGCCCGACGCAATGCGACGGGCCGCCGTTTCCCATGGACGAGTGCTACCCTGGTAATTCGCCGTCTCGTCGCGACCCCAAAAAATGTAGCGAACGCGCAGGGCCTGAGCAGCTTGGCGCCAATTCGGGGCCCCACGCATTAAGGCTGTCAACTGCTTATTGGGATTGTCGTAATCGAATCCTTCGGTCCACAGATGGCCCGGATAACCAAGAACGACTTTGCGGCCCTGAAGCAGGAGCGGATGATTATAGGTCGGGTACGCGGCGAAACGAGCCTCCACCGGTAAGGGCCGAACCGCAGTGCCGATCGCATCGAGTCTTGCGCGTTCAATGAGTCCGAAGCCTGGATGCCCGGCAGCCAATCCACCCAGCAACGTGATAAAACCGGAAGCGAAGAGAGCAACGCAGGTAACTACTCGCTCGGGAAAAGCCCAGCGCCCAATCAAATCGCTCCACAAAAATGGGAGAATCAGAAAGTAACCCCAAACCATCAGTTTGAGATTGTCCCAGTCCCACGGCGCGGTTTGAACAAAGTATCCAATGGCGAAGATCACAACCGCCGACGACACAAATGCGATGTCCGCCGGCGGTTTCTTACCCCAACGCCATCCAGTTTTCCAGGCGCGCCAGCCGCACAATCCTACCAATGCCAGCGAAAGCAGCACCCATAATCCAAAGTTTGTCAGCCAGAACTGAAAGAACGGTGCGATCACGCCATTCCATGTCTTTTGCAGCAGGGAGCCGAACCCTGTGGCAGATCCAAAATTTGCAGTGCCACCCATCCGAAAGAACGGAGCGCCGAAGTCCGTCGAATCCTGCACCCAGCCCGGATGCCATTTCACCATTGACTTCGCCCGGAACTGGTCGGTAACCAGCCAAACGAAAAACGTCGCGGGAATTAAAGCAGCACCAAACAGGGCAATGGCGTGTCTGCGAATCGGCGCATCACTGAAAATTTTGGGCCATCCTACCCGCTCGAACAACAGCGCAACAAGCAGCACGATCGTCAGAGCAATAAAAGTGTGCACATGAAAGAGTGGCATCGATGCGTAAAGGGACACTTCGACCCAAAAGGGTAGAGGTCCCTTTCTATTGGCCCGGGCGTTGACCGTGGTGGCTGGACCGACATCATCGTGCGCAACAGGAGCCTGAGTTTCGAGAGCATCCGCTTTTGCCTCAGTCTTCGTAGCCTCTTCAGCGGATGAGATCCCTGTTGGGGATGAGTCTCGGCGAATCGGGGCTATTGAAGTCTCGCGAAAATATTTTTCCCGCCAATGCCATAGCAGAACCAGCGCCGCCGGGATTGCGTAAAGCCAACCGCGCTGAGTCACGAACATGGAAAGCGGAATGCTTTTCCAGGCGATCTTGTTGCCGCCCTGATAGTCCAAAAACTTCAGGGTCTTTAAAAACTCGAAGCCGGCTATTCCGCCGTTGAACAAAAAACCTGCTACGCCAAAGGTGCCGCCCCAGCGGAAAAACGCATAAAACGTTGCGAGCGAACCAAGCAATCCGGTCCAAACCAATCCGCGCATTAGATCGACGTGAACCAGGCACAGCAAAGCGTTGAACACATCGATTCCCGCCGGATACCTTAGTTTGCTAAAGGCGTAGATTGGACTGTCTGGCCAGACACGAACGCCATTCGCAAAATTCCTGATCATGGCGATGTGGAGGGAAAGGTCACCCAGGTTATTTGGAGATTGAATTTTCCATTCACCGCCGTCGATGTACAGCAGCCAGCAAAACGATCGCACCGCAAAAAGAGCGAAAAACGCGGCCATCAACCAGAACCAGATTTTTCCGTACCGCCACGTAGTCTTGGAAAGGCCTGTCTCAGAACCGCCTTTCTTACCAGGGTCAGAAGTTCCCAGCCAGGCGGCCACGGCAAAGGCGACGCCACATACCAACGCGAGAGCCGCGCTCAATGGATTCAATCCGTGGCCGGCCATTCCCAGAAGGATGCCGCAAACAACCGACAAATTGACAAAAGTTAGACCTGCCGAAAGCCACTTCATCGAAATAAGCGTTGTCTAACCCGGTCCTGGTGTCGCCGTGGGCACAGCAGCAGGCGGTTTCCCTGTAAAGTCCGGTGCTCTGCCAGGAAAAATTCCTTTGAAGACTTCGGCCTTGAAATAAACTTTCGACGGATCCTGATAGTTGCGAACGGTAACCGTGTCCGTGTAATACGTGCCTTTCAACTTCGATTCGACATCTTTAATCTTGTCTTGCTGTACGAGCAGAAAATCACCATCGAGATTGGCCGGCATGTTGCCTCCTTCGTAGTAGCCGACTCGATCGAAGTCTCCGAGCATCCACGGTAGCGGATAAGTGCTGGTGCGGATGAGGTGGCCCGTCAGATGATAGTAGGCCGGATTCCGTTTTGCCAATGTAAGAAGCGGTTTGGTTAGCTTAAAGATGTCATTGTAGGTCTGGACGTACGCGTAGGGCTCATCCGGCGAGCTGCAGCGGAAGTAGTTTAGCCAAATACATGAGCCGAGCGAAATGCATAAAAGGACGCCTATGGCGCGATACGCGATCTGCAAATGTTTTGGACGAACCAGCAGAATGGCCGCGCCAAAGATAAAAAGGAATGGCCACCCAAAACTGATAATGCACCATGGCGTCTTGTATTTGACGTAGCTGTAGGCGAACAAGGTTCCCACGCCGTAGATCGCCAGATAACGCAGACTCAGATTCTTAAACTTTTGACAAAACACGCAAAGAATTAACCCGGCCAGCATTGGCAGCTCGTAGCCAAGAAAATCGGCGCGGCCGGCCTCCAGTGATGGCCCCATCAATTTCAACCAATAATCCCACGGTTTTTCATGACCGTGACCGGCGGCGCCAGTCTCGGTCCAGGCCTTAAACGCTTGATAAAGACCTTTGACGCCATTCCAGTTGAGAAAAAACCCCGAATAGAAAACGACGATCGCAGCTGCGCCCACACCAAGAACCATCGCAAGGTCGATATAAGTCCATGTTTGCTTTGCTGGCTTGGCTTCGGGAACACGGTTTAGAGCGTAGGAAACCATCAGAACGGGAATGGCAATCACTGCGCAGGCGGCATGAATTGCATAGGTTTCCTTCGTCAGAATCATGCCGGCCAGTCCCATTCCCGCGTACCACAGGTCGTTCACTCTCCCCGATTTCCAAAGCCCGAGCAGTCCCAGGATGAACATCGTCGAGAAAAACTGCAGCCACACTTCGTGGATGGCGTATCGCCCGTAGAAAACAAATCCGGGAGAAACCGCCATCGCCAGCGCTGCTATTCGACTTACGTTTCGCCCGACTAACGGTTCGAATTTCAACATCAGCCAGACGCAACTAATGCTCACCAGCACAACCGGCAGCCGCAGTGCCCAGACATTCCGGCCAAGCAGACTCTCCGAGAACAGGAGGAAGTAAAAGTGCAGCGGCCCATGATAATTCGTGGGGTCATATCTATAAAATCCATTATGCATGACCTGATCCACGAACCAGCCATTGATGCCTTCATCGAAATGCGGTGGCTTAATGCCCAGCAGGAAAAAACGCAGGAGCGCTGCCAGTCCCAGGATTAACCAGGGAGCCCAGCCCGTCTCGGCCAGGCGGCCTTTCCATGTTTCCAGGTAATCCCGCAGCCCCGCGGCCGCGGGAGAATATTCTGCTGGCGCGCCGCCTTCAGCGCTGCTAGTACGCGCTGCCATGCGCATCCTTGTAACCGGTGGCTGTGGATTCATCGGGAGCAACTTTATTCGGTATATTTTGCAACATTACAAGCCCGCGTACGTGACCAACGTCGATGTTCTCACTTACGCGGGCAACCTCGCCAATCTGGATGGCGTGGTCGAAGAACATGGCGAACACTACGAGTTTTTCAAAGCCGATATCGCAAATGCCGATCAGATGGATGCGCTCATGACGGAGCATCAATTCTACGCGATCATCAATTTTGCGGCGGAATCGCATGTGGACCGCAGCATCAACGATCCGCTCAATTTCATTCACACAAACGTCATCGGTACGAGTGTGTTGCTCGATTGCGCACGCCGGCACGGCGTCCAGCGTTTCATTCAGGTATCCACCGATGAAGTCTATGGGTCACTGGGTCCCACCGGTAAATTTACCGAGCAATCGCCGCTCGATGCGAGTTCGCCCTATTCCGCAAGCAAAGCCGGTGCCGATCTGCTCGCGCTCGCCTGTTACAAGACCTACGGCCAGGAGGCGCTGGTGACCCGTTGTTCGAACAACTACGGGCCGTATCAGTTTCCCGAAAAATTGATTCCGCTCATGATCATCAAGGCGCTGCGCGACGAACCACTCCCGGTTTATGGTGACGGCCTGAACGTTCGAGACTGGATCCACGTTACGGATCATTGCGCTGCCATCGTGGCGGCGCTTTTCGAGGGGAAACCTGGCCAGACGTATAATTTCGGCGGGGACGGAGAGATGGTGAACATCGATCTTGTAAAGATGATTCTCGATAAACTGGGGAAACCCCACAGCCTGATTTCGTTTGTGACCGACCGGCCTGGCCATGACCGCCGTTATGCGATCGACTCGTCATTTGCGCAGCGCGGGCTGAACTGGAAACCGCGTCGCAATTTCAAGGAAGGCATCGACGAAACCATTCAATGGTACATTGAGAACGGTTCGTGGTGGGAGCCGTTGCTTGAACGCGCCGGAAGATACTAATCTTTTTACCACCTTGTAACTCGCCACGCCGGAGTTACTGGCAATGACCGTTCGCATATAGGCAAGTATGAAAATCGTAATTCTGGGCACAGGCGGGCGGCTTGGCGCGGCACTATTGCGCGAATATCGCGATAAATTTGAAGTCACCGGCTTCGATCGCATGCAACTGGATCTCTCTAATATGAGAGGCGTACGGGAAAAACTGCAGGAAACCCGTTTCGACGTCCTGATCAACGCAGCGGGTTTCACGAAGGTCGATCTTTGCGAAACGGAACCGGATCGAGCGTTTCTCATCAATGCGGAGGCGCCTCGCGTGCTTGCCGAGATTTGTGGTGAAATGAGCTCCAAGCTAATTCATTTCAGCACCGATTACGTTTTCGACGGGGAAAAACGAGAGCCGTACACCGAAGGAGATGAAGCGGTCCCAATCAGCATTTACGGTGAATCGAAGCTGGCCGGAGAAAAAAATGTGCTGGCTGCGCAAGACCGGAATCTCGTAGTCCGCGTCTCCTGGGTTTTTGGACCGGATCGTCCCAGTTTTATCGATGCAATGATTAAGGGGGCCCAAGAAAGTGAGCGCGTCGATGCAATTGCGGACAAGTTCTCCGCGCCAACTTACACGTGCGACATCGCGGAGACGTTGCCACAGTTTTTCGATACACTCGTCGATGGCGGGATCCTGCATTTCTCGAATGCCGGACAATGTAGTTGGCAGGAATACGCGCAATGGGCCCTGGACTGTTGCAACAACGTCGGTCTGCCCCTTAGGGCGAGAACGGTTGGCGCAGGTAAATTGGAAAACATGACCAAGTGGATCGCGCGCCGCCCCGTTTATACTGTGCTTTCCACCGCGAAATACACCAATTTGACCGGCATATCACCTCGCACTTGGCGGGAAGCCGTCTCTGATTATATTACGCGTTTCTATTCAAAAAAATGAAAACACACATTTTCACTCTTACATTGTCGTTCATTTTTTGCCTGACTGCGCGCGCCGAATTGAAATGGGAGCAGACTGCGGTTGAGCTGCACCCAGCTCGTGGTGACAAACAAGCGATCGGTCATTTCAAATATCAGAACGTCGGCAAGACACCGGTTCATTTTAAATCGGTTCACGCCTCATGCGGCTGCACGGCTGCGCAATCGCAAAAGGATCAGGTTGGGCCTAACGAAAAAGGCGAGATCACAGCGACGTTCAACATTGGCGATCGCACCGGCACTCAGGTCAAAACCGTGACAGTGGAGACTGACGAGGCTGCGAATCAGAAAACGGTCCTGACCCTCAAGGCTATTATTCCGCAGGAATTAGAGATCAGTCCGACTTTTGTGTTTTGGAAACAAGGCGACAAGCCGGACCCGAAGACGATTACAATCCATGCCGGGAAGGATTTTAGCGTGAAACATATCAAGGTCACTTCGTCGAGCCCGGATTTTCAGACAAAAGTGGCGGAAACCGGCGAGGGACAGTTCAAAGTTGACGTCCAACCGAACGAAACGAGCCGTCCGCTTGCGTCGACTTTGACCATCCAATCCGAAAATTCGCCCAAGACATTTTACGCCACCGCCCGCATCACGACCGCCCCGACTGCCCCAGTTGCTCCGGTCATTCAGAAAGCGCCAGGTGGCCCAGGGGCCCCAGCTGCTCCGACGGCCCCGGCTCGTCCGCCTGCGCCGACTGGTCAAACACGTTGAAATTTTCGCTTCCACGCCAGGCGCTCATTCTGGCAGCGCTCTCGCTTCTACCCGGCGTAGGGCAGGCGATTTATTTTCGCGACAAGATCTCGTGGCAATCACCAATTCCGCCCTCGGAAATGGTGAGCGTGGATCAGGCGCGCGAGTGGGGCGATAGCACCATCTGGATCGACGCTCGCCCGGATGACCAGTTCGCTCGTGATCACGTGCCCAGTGCGATCTTGTTGAACGAAGATCGCTGGAACGAATTGCTGCCGCAGTTTTTAGCGGTGTGGTCGCCGGGGAAAAAGATCGTTGTTTATTGCAGCGCAGAAAGTTGCGATCTTGCCCGCGAGGTGGCCGAACGCTTGCGCAAAGAGGCGCAGCTTCCCGATGTGTTCGTGCTCGAGGGCGGCTGGGAGGCGTGGCTGAAGAAGAATCGTTAAAACGTTAAAACGTAAATGCTTAAATCGTTTGTTTGGCGGATCCTCGATTTTATCATTGCCGCAATTTTCATCTACGCCGGCGTGCTTAAAGCATTCGATCCGGTTCAGTTCGCCCACGATATCGATCATTACAAAATTCTACCGTGGACCATCGGAGCCGGGCTCGCGTTTTATCTGCCGTGGTTGGAAATTCTTTCCGGTCTCGCGCTGGTTTTTCGCCTCTTTTATCGAGGCGCATTGGCAATCTTGACTGCGCTCGTTGTGGTCTTCCTCGTTGCCACTATCGCTGCAAAAGCTCGCGGTCTTGATATTACGTGTGGCTGTTTCGGTCACGCGAGCCAGAACTGGAGTTTTCCGGCGCACCTCACGCTGGATTTGGCGATTCTCGCTGCTCTGGCCGCGCTTTGCTACTGCAGCGTAGCGCGAGCGCGTACAAATACCTCGCCAGCGCTCATGTCATGAGGTTCGGTATCCAGACAGCATGATCAGGAAACTGAAGCATGGTAAATATCGTTTGTACTCACGAAAGAAAAATCCTAAAACGGGAAAGCGCCGGAATTTGGGAACGTTCAAGACAAAGACGGCGGCCCGGAAACACGAGCGAGCAGTTCAGTTCTTTAAGCGGCATTAAATGTCGCGTGCTTCTCGAATATTGAGAAGGCGCGATTCCTTACGCATTATTTTCGTCACGCTCGACCTTGTCGGCTTGATTGGACTATGCTCTGTATTTCACACTATCCGGGTGTAGCCACCGATGAGACCGTTTTCGCTTACCCTTAGATGCTCGCTTTGTCTGGCGATTTTCGTGACGGCAGGATGCGGCCGAAAATCGACGGGCCAAATCCCCGGTGACCTGTCCGCAGCGCAATCACCTTCGGTTTCCACTCCCGTTCAGTCGCCCGGTTCATCGGCGTCGCCGATTCAAGCGCAATCGCTACAGACGGGGCAGCGCCCGGCGCTCGATCTGTCACAACTGGAGAACAGCGTTCGGCCGGCGGTTATTTGGATCACAATCTTTGATTCGTCTGGCAAATTGCTGCGCACCGAGACTGCTTTTTTTGTTTCTGGCGATGGCAGATTCATTACCACAGCGCATGCAATCGAAGGCGGAATCAACGCTGTGGCGAAAATGGCTGATGGCCGAATTTATGATGTGAGCGGGGTCCTCGCAGCTTCCACAGCGCTCGACCTTGCTGTTCTTCAAGCCGATGTGAAATACGTGCCATTTCTGACGTTCAACAAGAATCCAAACCTCGAAACTGACGGGCGGGTTGGAGTAGTCGGCAGCGGCTTGGCAGGTACTGACGGAGCCCCCCGCGATTTGACCATCTCAACGAAACAATCTGATCGCTTGGAAATTGCGGGTCCAATTTCTTCAAGTGCGATCGGCTCGCCTGTTGTAAGCGAGAAGGGAGAAGTTGTCGGTGTTATAACATCAGCCGGTGAAAAGGCGACGGTTCGACCTTCGACTGATGTGGAGTCGTTGCTGGGTGGAATCGCATCGGACGCCAAACCGCGATGGCCGGAGGTTGCCCGAGCTGTTGTTACACCGACACCAGCGCCTCGCCCTACGCCGAAGCCGCGATTGGTTTATGCGCCCTCGCCGCCGTTTCCAGCCGGTGTATCCCCCCGGGGAATTTCGGGCGAAGGTCGCTTCCGCTTGACCTTCAATGCCAAAGGGAATGTGACAAACGTGCAGGTGGTTAAGTCTACGGGTAATCCGTATTTTGATTCATCTGCGATTGAAGCGCTTCGGCAGTGGAAATCGTCGCCGAGCGAGGGGTGGTCGGTTACGGTGCCTGTGACATTTCAAACGAGGTGAAGGCCGAAACCGCAGCTCTCGGTTTTCGCGTAAAATCCGGCTGGGCAGCTGCTGTGTTGCTTGCGGTCCCCATTGGTTCGCCTGCGCTGCGTGATAATCGGGTGATCGATTTGTCGGATCCGCGAGCTCCCGAGACGCGCCAGCCCTACCACGCCAGCTTTGGAGAACTTGAAACGGAGGCGAAGAAGCTAAACCAACGCACGGATATTGTGCGTCGAATAACCAAACAATCCATCACGGACCTTCTTTCAGATTACCAGCGAAAAGGTTTCGCCATCAAACGCGCGTCTCTGGTAGTTGGAAGCCGACTCGATCCTGTAACAATTGCAAATCCGCACATTCGTGCGCACGCGCTCGAGGGGCAGTTATTTCGCTCGGCGCTCGAACAGGCTTTGGACGCGCATGGAATTCACACAGGCATCCTTCTTGAACGCGATGCCTACGCGACGGCTGCTGCGCGACTGAAAAAGTCCATAGATGATGTGCGGCGGACGGTACAGGATCTTGGCCGGACTATCCAGGGTTCCTGGCGCGCGGAGCAGAAGCTCGCTGCGGTTGCTGCATGGTTTGCACATTGCTGAAGATCCGAGCTTTCATTTGAAGTAATGAAAATCCGGCTGGCAACTGAGGCGGATTGCGATGCGATCTGGAAAATCTTTCATTCCGTTGTTGCAACCGGGGATACGTACGCGATCGACCCACACATTTCGCGCAAGGAGGCACTTCAGTATTGGTGCGCGAAGAATGCGCATATGTACGTCGCACAAAGCCGCGGACGGATTTTGGGCACGTACACACTGCGACCTAACCAGGCTGGTGGCGGTTCGCACGTGGCGAATGCTGGGTTCATGGTTTCTTCGGATACGCGTGGTAAGGGAATCGGTCGCGCGATGGCCGAACACTGTTTGAGCGAAGCGCGCCGGCTTGGTTTTCGCGCGATGCAATTCAACTTTGTCGTTTCGACTAACGAATCCGCGATTCAGTTGTGGGAGCAGCTCGGCTTTGAAATCGTCGGAACTTTGCCAGGGGCGTTCCGTCATCCCGAAAAAGGATACGTGGATGTTTATGTTATGTACCGGTCTCTGCAGCCGTGATGCAGTGAATTACATCTGCCTGCGCGCTGGCATGTCAAAATTGCTGACATTCAACTAACAATCTGATTTCACCACAGAAACTTGGCTTCTGCTTTTCCGGAGAAAAATTTGAGCTGTGTTCGAATTCTGCGCCTTCATATGACGAAGAAAATGAAAGATAAACAGCGTTCTGCGACGTCATTTTCACTGTTTAATCAAAAGCTTGGTCGTATCGCGGCCGCGTCCGACGCCGCGCGCGCGTCCGTGACTCTGGGTGATTACTTGATCGCACCTAGCCAGGGCGACTGTCGTCGGGTTGTCGAAGAAACCAATGGCATCACAGTGCCTCGACACAGCGAGGTGGCTACAACAAACAAACGTTGCAAAAGAGATGATTTCCTGTTGAACCTAGGTGGATGCAGACCGTGATCCAAGTCATCACGACCGGACGTGGATCGCTGCGGGAAAAGATCATGACCGATCCGCAGCTTCGGCGTTTCGATTTGATTCCAACTGAACACCAGCGTCCTGGGCGCCCGCACGGTTGGGCCAAAATCCATAGCGAGGCCGCTCACGGCGCGATCAATCTGGAGTGGCACGGACGCAGCAGCACTTTGATTTGCCGAGTCGTCACGAAACTAGGAAATAAACCCAACTCGATCATCGGTGACTTCATTGATTACCTGCTAGCGCGTCATCAAAGCCGCATTCTGGCAATTCACATCATGCGACGATGAATTCAGGAAACTAACAGTGAGCAACTGTGGCGCGCCAAGATCACGTGTTTCAGTCATTTTGATGTGGCGAAAAACGAGAGAAAAATCATCCGGAGCCTACGGGGCTCGAACCCGCAACCTCCGCCGTGACAGGGCGGCGCTCTAACCAATTGAGCTAAGGCTCCTCGGAAAGGACAAATTCTAAAGGCGCCTCTCCCCAGTCGCAACTCGCAAGACTTTTCCGCAACAGTAAATCAAACTCACGGTTGAACATTTTGTATGTTGCAGCGTCGAACTCCGAAACATTTGTGAGTGAATTTCGAAAGATTTCGTCAGTGAAGATTGCGAATGTGCCTGATAACGCTATAGTGAGTAAAGGTTCGGCGGATTGACCCAAACCATAAATGAGTGACGAGCGCAGCGAGGGACTTCAGGGCGGGGTTGGGGACTCGGGTCCGGACAATCTTCTCGATTCATTTGATCAAGTGATTGCCTCGTTGCCTCCAGGCGATCCCGTTCGACGCGATCTACTGGAATTGCGTCCGCAGATTTTCGACCAACAAGAGACGATGGTCGAAGCGCGCCGAATGATCGAGAAGCTGGAGGAAGTCGTCAAAAAAGTGACTTCGCCTGCGAACCGGATCGGCACGTTTCTTGGAGCGACTTCGAAAGATACAGGGCACATCGTTGTTGGGGGCGCCGATTATTATTGCAACGTCGATCCGCGCATCCCGCTTGCAAAATTGAAAAAGGGGACGCGCGTTCTGGTAAACGAAGCGTTTGTGATCGTTGGCGATCTAGGATTCGAAACCGCAGGGCCCGTGACCAAAATCACGGAAGTCCTCGGCAAAGACCGGCTGCGGGTCGGTTCGGAACACGGGTTACAATCGATGGTGTTACAGCGTTCCGCCGATCTTGCCGACTCCACGTTGAAATCAGGCGACGAAGTCCGGGTTGACTCTAACTACCGGATGGCGTTGGAAATGCTCTCGAGCACTAAATCTCACGAACATTATTTGGACAATGTACCCGAGTTGCCGTGGGAAAAGGTTGGCGGTCAGGACGCGGCACTGCAAGCGATCAAGGATGCGATCGAGCTCCCACTTTTGCACGTCGATCTTTTCGAGAAATTTCAGCACGCGACACCGAAGGGTTTTCTGCTTTACGGTCCACCGGGTTGCGGGAAGACGCTGATCGGTAAAGCGACCGCTTACAATTTGACCAAGCAGCTTGGTGAAAAAACGGGCGCGGAGATGCAGGAATATTTCATGCACGTCAAGGGCCCCGAGATTCTGAACATGTGGGTGGGCGAATCGGAACGAATGGTGCGCGAAATTTTTGCCACTGCCCGCGAGAAACGCAGCGAGGGTTTCATGCCATTTCTATTTATCGACGAGGCCGAATCGATTCTTGGCACGCGCCGCGCATCGCGTTATTCGAACATTCTTTCGACGCTGGTCCCGATGTTTTGCTCGGAGATGGATGGGATCGACTCGCTCAACGACGTGGTCATCATCCTTGCTTCTAATCGCGCCGATCTGATCGACCCGGCAATTTTGCGCCCGGGCCGAATCGATCGAAAAATAAAAGTTAACCGGCCAGATAAAGAGGGTGCCCGGGAAATCTACCGTATCTATCTCACTGACGATCTTCCTTACGATGGTGTGCTTGCCAAGGAAGCCGATGGCCTGGGGGCATCGATTGAGCGTCTGATCGAGCGCTTTGTCGACTGGCAGTTTACGCGCCGCGACGAGAACAAATTCCTGGAAGTAACGCTGCGGAGTGGACGCAAGGAGACGCTTTATCGCAGCGATCTTATCAGTGGGGCGATCATCGCCTCGATTGTGGAGCGCGCAAAAGCGACGGCGATCAAGCGGGCCATTGCCACCCAACAGGAGCAGGGGATTCGCGAAACGGATCTGCAGCTCGCCTTTAACGCCGAGTACGTTGAGAACGATATTTTCCCGACTACCGACATCACGGAAGACTGGCTCAAGCTGATCGATTACGATCCCGAGAACGTTGTAAAAATTTCGCCCGTCAGACCGGTCTCTGACGCGCGAGCGCGTGCAACCTTTGGCGTGATCTGATGCGTGCGAAGGGAAAATGAGCACAGTGCCGCACCGGTTTAACTTGATCTCCACTCCTACATCCACGGAGTAACATCGGAAAAGTGCAGGATCTGATGAAACGCGTCTTTGGGCTGGAGACGGAATATGGCATCACTCTCGGCGGGGCGGAGACTGTCGACGTCGTAGCCGAGTCGATCGAACTGGTCCGGCGTTATACCGAGAACGGCGCGCTGATGAAATGGGATTACGAACTGGAAGACCCCCATCTGGACGCGCGGGGCTTTCGGGCTCGAGAATTACTTCAGGACACCGACGAATCGGCCTATTACGAGATCGACAAACGTCGTCCGCTTAGCTTCGAGGAAATCAAAAGCGACCTGGTGCTTTCAAATGGCGCGCGCTTTTACAACGATCACGCACACCCGGAATATTCCACGCCGGAGTGCACAACTCTCCAGCAAATTGTTTCACAGGACAAAGCCGGGGAACGCATTCTGGCCGAGTGCGCGCGACGCAGAAATCAGAAGTTGCCCTCCGGATTCGAAGTTCGGCTTTACAAAAACAATACCGACTTTGCCGGTCACAGTTACGGTTGCCACGACAACTACCTGATGCGACGCGATATCGCCTGGGATCGGATCGTTGCTGGAATGCTGCCGTTTCTCATTACCCGGCAAATTTTCGCGGGAGCGGGCAAGATGGGGATTGAAGCCGAGAGTGCGCAAAGCGAGCCCGGCGTCTATCAGATCTCGCAACGTGCCGATTTCTTCAGCGTGGTTGTCAGCATTGATACGATGAATCGCCGTCCGCTGATCAATACCCGTGACGAGCCGCATGTGGATGCGAGCCGCTATCGCAGGTTCCACGTTATTCTTGGCGACTCAAATATGAGCGAATGGGCAACAGCCATGAAGATTGGAACCACCGCGCTAATACTCGACTTGATTGAGCGGGGGGAAGCGCCGGAGCTTGAAATCGCGCAACCTGTTGATGCAAACAAATCGATCAGCCGCGATCAGACTTACGATTGGATCATCGAACTGAAGGACGGGCGCAAAATCTCTGCGATAGATGTGCAACGGATTTATTTGCGTGCCGCAAGCAAACTCAATGACGGTGCCAGCGAAGATCGACAATGGATACTCCGCGAGTGGGAGAATGCGCTCAACGATCTCGAGCGCGACGTGATGTCGACACGAGACCGGATCGATTGGACGGCAAAGAAGTTTCTGCTGGATGCATTACAAAAGGAGGAAAAACTTTCTTGGACCGATCCCTGGTTGCAATCCATCGACCTTGAATATCACAATCTCGATCTCGACCAGGGACTATACTATGAGTTGCTGCGCAAAGGTCTGATGCGCCGCGTCACAAACGAAGATGAAATCAAGGCGTCCATCTTCAATCCACCGGAAACAACGCGAGCATTTTTCCGCGGCCGCGCCGTAGCACGCTTCAACGACGAGATCTCCTCCATTCAATGGGACGAAATCGTTTTTACAAACGAAGCACGTTCGTTCCGCGTCGCCTTACCGGAAGCAGGCATGAATCCGCGGCTGGACGCGCTTAATCATGCCGCGCGTAACGGCAAGGATTTCATGGAGTTCCTCAGCGCCCTCCAGCGGATTAATTAGATCGGTTAACCTTGCGACGACGGCAAGAATTCAATCGCCTGATCGAAGTTTTTCCGGGTGATCTTTAATCCAACACCAGTGCGATTGCCTAGTTCTGGGCAATTACAAAAGTTGATGCCGCTTGAGGGCTGTAACTCTCCGGGTACCACCCGTCGCACCCGAAACGAACGTCCAGGACCGCGGTATTAGTCGGCGTGTTCGGAACAGTCCAATCGAAGTATGTCGTTTTGGGGCCTAGTATTGGCGTAATACACATGGGAAAGGTTCTGCCACCATCGAGCGACAACCAAACCTCCATCTCGCACCACGCGACATACCGCACATTAGGCAGTGTATCTTTCCACTGAATTGTGATTTGCTGGCCAGGGTGCAGCACCTGGCCAATCGTCGGCGAAGTCAGCTTGGCGGAATATGTGCCTCCCGAGGCAGCGATCGCCCCCCGGGAAATGTTAAGTAATTGTGGAGCGAGCGCGAAGGCGACGACCAGTAATGTGAAGAAGCATTTGTGAGTTTTCATTTTTTGATCCTTTGGCTGAATGAATGAGGATGCGCACCTGATGACGGATTATGTCAACGATTTTTTTAGATTTTGTGTCCACGTGTAGGGTTTCGTATTACACGGCAAAATCCCTCAGGAATCGGGTCACTCCCACTCGATTGTGCTAGGTGGTTTGCTGGAGATGTCGTAACAAACCCTGTTGACGCCTTTGACTTCGTTGCTGATTCGATTCGAGATACGCGCCAGCAATTCGTACGGAAGCCGCACCCAGTCGGCAGTCATGCCGTCCTGACTTTCGACGATGCGAAGCACGACCGTGTTCTCGTAGGTCCGTTGGTCGCCCATCACGCCAACCGACTGTACAGGAAGCAAAACAGCAAATGACTGCCAGACTTTGTAATACCAATCGGCCGCTTCCATTTCGCTCTGCACGATCGTCTCCGCCTCGCGAAGAATTGATAAACGTTCGGGCGTAACTTCTCCAAGAATGCGGACGGCGAGACCAGGACCCGGAAAAGGCTGACGGTATACGATTTCCTTCGGCAAGCCGAGCTGTAATCCCGCCTGGCGAACTTCGTCTTTGAACAATTGGCGCACCGGTTCGACGAGCTCAAAATGCATTTTCTCAGGTAGTCCGCCGACGTTATGATGACTCTTTATTACTTGCGCGGGATTGCCCTGGATCGACACGCTCTCAATCACGTCGGGATAAAGAGTGCCTTGTGCGAGGAATTTGTAGCCACCATGTCCGGCACCGGACTGACGCGCCGTGGCGGCTTTGCGCTCGCCGTTTTTCCTATCTTCCGCCAGCAGTTCCTCAGTGGCGTGTTGAAATACTTTGATGAATTCATTGCCGATCAGCTTTCGCTTCTTTTCGGGGTCGGTCACTCCTTTGAGCAGCGCGAGAAAACGATCGCTGGCGTCTACATATTTTAAACGCACGCGAAAATTCTCGCCGAAAACGCGCTGCACGACTTCTTCCTCTCGAATCCGGAGCAGCCCGTTATTGACAAAAATGCAGGTAAGCTGGTCGCCGATTGCCTTGTGGAGGAGCGCAGCGGTGACTGAAGAATCCACACCGCCGCTCAAACCGAGCACCACCTTTTGATCGCCGACTTGCTTTCTGACGCGGGCGCAAGCTTCTTCAATGAATGAGCCCATTGTCCAGTCCATCGCGCAGTGGCAGATGTGAAATAGAAAATTCTGAAGAATCTCTCTGCCACGGGGAGTGTGTGCGACCTCGGGATGAAATTGCAATCCGTATAATTTCCGCTGTGGATCCTCGACCGCGGCGAAGTCGCAACCTTCAGTGGTTCCGGCGATACGAAAGCCTTTCGGCAACGCCGTGACCTCGTCACCATGGCTGTTCCATACGTCGAGTTGTTCACCCAATCCGCCAAAGAGTTCCGAAGCGTTCTTAATGTGCAGGACGGCCGCGCCATACTCGCGTCGTCCCGTAAATACGACGCGTCCCCCAAGATGATGCGCCATCAGCATTAGCCCGTAACAAATTCCCAGCACGGGAACGCCTAGCGAAAAAATTTCCGGATCGATTTGTGGCGCACCGTTGTCGTAAACGCTGGCGGGCCCGCCAGAGAGGATCAGCCCATTCGGTTTCAACGCGGCGACTTCCCCGGCAGGCGTGTCGAAACGGACAATCTCTGAATACACCTGGCACTCGCGGATTCGCCGCGCTATGACTTGGGTGTACTGCGAGCCGAAATCGAGGATGAGAATTTTTGAGTGCGTCGATTTGTCTGGCATCTTCAGGGCGCTACGGATGAGTCTGTGGGACACCATGCTCTCCGGCTGGGTCGCCCGGCGGTCTCTCCAACGGGCCGACTGTTCCCTGGCCGGTTACTCCTCGTTCAAATTGTCCCTGAACTTCTTGCGTGGAGCGTTGCTCGAGCGGGTCGGCGCAGCCACCCACAGCCAGGCATGCGATCGCGAGCAGGATCAACATGCGTTTCATCTACGTATTTTATGAAGGCCATAGGGCATTGCAATTGCGGATTGCGGAACTGATTGCTTAAAGGTTAAACGATCATGCCCTTCCGTTGTAACTTTTTAACTTCTTAACTCCCTCCGTCATGATCGATCCCGAACTCTTGCTGCAGGGTTATCGGCTCGGCGTTTTTCCCATGGCGATGGAGGACGACTCAATCCAATGGTTTTCGCCCGATCCGCGCGCAATTTTGCCCCTGGAAGATTTTCATGTGCCACACGCGCTGCGGCGTCTCGTGCGCAAAAGAATTTTTGCAACAACGATAAATAACGCATTTTTGAAAGTCATCGAGGCGTGCGCCAAACGTGAAGATACTTGGATCAATCTGGAAATTATTGAGAGCTACACGCGATTGCATGAGCTCGGCTGCGCACATTCGGTCGAAGCCTGGAAGGAAGGCACGCTCGCAGGTGGACTCTATGGCGTGGCAGTCGGTGGAGCTTTTTTTGGCGAATCGATGTTCCACAATGTAACGGATGCGTCGAAAATCGCGTTGGTAGCGCTGGTAGAACATTTACGCGCTCGAAGATTCTCCTTGCTTGACACGCAATGGCTCACGCCACATCTGCAACAATTTGGCGGTATCGAAATTTCCCGAGACCACTATGTGCGCCTCCTGCGCAGAGCAGTGGAATTGCCGCGAGAATTCCAATAGACCCGATCACCTGGCGCGCCGCCTCGTGTCGTGCGGCAGCTCCATAGCGTCGATCGAGGAGGCGTTCAGCGTCACCGTTTTTCTGCGTTAGCGAGCGTCTGCAACCGCTGTGTTTCGCAACCTTTGCTTCCCCGGTCTCTACCGCACCGTTGTCTCCCACCTCATAAAATCATCGAGCGTTCGTCGAGTTTTGTCTTTCACAATTTCGACGACATTCGCGTCATCAACAAAGCCGAGAAATGGGGTTTTGTCCGGAATCAAATCGAATGGGTCTACCAAATACTTTAGGGCTGCAATGATCCATAGGAGCGCGTCATCGGAAACCTGACGGTATTCCCCCCGATAGTAGGCGCGAACTAAACGCAGCATTGTTTGAAGGTAAGCCCAATTCTCTTTAAAAGGTTTCCTCGAGACCACTGCTGCTTTCCTCGCTGCTTTGTTGAAGAGCGCCTGTAAGCTATCGGGATCGCGAGCGCATGCCTTCGCATCGGCTAATGCTCTGGAAAACGCATCCCCACGGAGAGCAGGTTCTTGGGAGTGGACTCCGCCGTGGCGACTAAGCTTCCGACGACAGGACTCCAAGGCTTCCATTAATTCGCGAGGCGAGGCGGGCCGCTCGCCAGGGTCTACGGCAAGGGTGGAGCGCAGCAGTCGTACGACGGGTTCGGGAACTTTTCTGGCGTCCAGTTGTGCGACCGGCAGATCATCGCGCGTTTTACGATCGCGAATCTCTTCCAACGTCTTGCCAAAATGCGGCGCTAGTCCGGTGAGCGCAAACCAGAGCGTAGCACCCAGCGAATAGATATCGGAGCGCGCGTCGACAGGGCCTCTTCCAAATTGCTCGGGGCTGGCGAAAGTCGGCGTACCAACAAATTCTCCGTGCGTAAGGTCCATCTGTCCGCTGGCATCAGTGATAGCCTTGGCCAGACCGAAATCGATGACTTTCACTTCCGACTCCGTCGTCAACATGATATTGCTCGGCTTCAGATCGCGATGGACCAAGCCGTGTCCCGCCGCCGCGGTCAAAGCCCGCGTGACTTGAATCGCAATTTCCAGAGCCTCCTTTGCCTTAAGCGGACCATCCCTGCTTACGCGCGTTCCCAGGGTTTCGCCTTCGACTAGTTCCATCGCGTAATAGCAGTGAGCGCTGTCGGGGGAAGTTCCAAACTGGAAAACGGCAGCCACATTCGGGTGGCGTAGGGCGCCCGCAGCGCGGGCTTCGCGTAAAAAACGTTCGCGCACGGGTTGCGAACTCCGTGCTGCTGCGGGCAGCTCGATCACTTTAAGGGCCACCCTGCGGCGTAGCACTTTGTCCACAGCAAGGTAGGTCACGCTTATTGCACCGTGACCGAGTTCCCAACATGAGCCATCTGCGCGCTGCTCAACCTCGAAATCGCCGAAGCCTAAGACAGCGGCTCTATTTTCAACGACTGTTTCATCCAAGCCGCTCCGAAGCAGACAAGCCAGGCAGTCACCCTTTGCATTCAACCGCTTGCCGCATATCGAGCAGACTGCAACGCCAGATGCCGGCGATGTTCCCATGGGAGCGTCTCCTTTACACTTGCGTTAGCACATGGAGCAACTCGCGCAACTCTTCATCTACTTGTGTTTCGGTATCCACGGTTCGGCGAACCTCAGCGCGCAACCCTTCTCGATATCGCGCTCGCAGGCGAGTGACATGGCTCCGAAGTGTTGACTCAGCTATCCCCAACCGATTCGCCAGCTCAGCATAAGTCGGTGGCGGGTCGGCGCCGCTGGCGACGAAGACTCTCAATTGCTTGAAGAGTTGCTCCTTGCCCTCACGTTTGTAATCTGTCGAGAGCCGTTCCAATCCGGCGGAAATCAGCGCCTCCGCCCAGCTGCGATCGAAGAGTCGATCTTCGTTGCTCGTGCCACTGTGGGTCTGAAAAAGCGATTCCGCCTCTTCCACCTGCTCTTCATGCAAAGGCAGAAAGTTCTGTGCACCGCCGCGCTTGAGCGTCCGTTCTCTATCGGCAGCGTCCGCAAGAAAATTTTTTACGGACGCGAGCAGAAATGAACGGAACCTGCCTTTCTGCCGGTCCGCGCGGGCATAAACTTTTCGTTCGAGCAGGTAAGCAAAAAAACTCTGCGTGAGGTCCTGTCCGTCATGCACAGTGTACCCGCGGCTGCGCACGAAACTGTAAAGCGGTGCCCAATAGATTTGGCAAAGCTCTGCGAGTGCGGCCCCTGCAATCTCCGGTTCGGCTTCGCTTCTCCCGGCTGCGAGCACCACGCTCCAGTGGGTCGAAGGAAACAAATCGGACTGACCATGCCCATTTCCTTCGCGGATATTCACCTTAACGGTTTTTATCTAGACCGCAGAAGAAAGCAAGTGACGAGAAATGTAAGATTTCGTGCAGCGCGCGACGCGGAATCCCTTTGTAAAAGGAAAGCAGTCATCATGCAGGCCATTAACATCAACAGAAAGATATTTATGAAGAAGACAATTGCCGCCCTCACTTGCTGCGCATTACTTGCGCCGCTGGCATTTGCGCAGACAGGTTCAAAGGGTAAAAAGCAAGGAACAAGTAACACAGAAGGAGTAACGGTAACGGGAACGGTCCTCAAAATGACGACCCAGGAAGGCTCTGCGGCTAATTACCAGCCAGCCAAAACTCTCGTTGTTCGCGAGGATCGTTCGAATACTCCAGGCAGCTATGTACTCAATGGGCCTGGTCACGTTATGAACAAGAACGGCGAAGTAATCCGAACTGCGATTAAGCCTGGCGCTCACGTGCGTATTTATTACGCAAACGCAGGCGACTTACGCATCGTTGACCACGTCGTTGTCGATTGACCGGAGTCCTGGAACATCAGCGATAAAAAAGCCGCAGGATTTCATTAGATCCTGCGGCTTTTCTTGTAGAGACACCGCCATGTCCGGATCTTCTTCCGAAACTTTTGTACTGAAGACGGACGGACAAACGAGCGAATTTCGTGAGCCAGGTAACTCTGGTCACAAAAGTACAAAACTCTCATGGTAGCTCGATACAGAGCTGCGGCAACGACGGTGAACATGTGTAAACGGCTATCAGGCTTCACATAGTCGATTGCCGCGTATCGTGTCCGCCGCGGCGCACTTAACCCGAGTAAATGGCACCGCTGTGACCGCAGATTCCGACCTGCATGACTAACCAGGTCATTTCGATGGTACGGAATCAAAACGATTCTGATCTGGGGTAAGCGCTGTGCTTGCCCTGCAACCGGATTGCGCGATAGTGAACGCCCGCAAATCAGCATCGCTCGCGAATCAAATCGACAAGTATTAAAGGCTGGGTAGCTCAGTTGGCAGAGCAGTGGACTGAAAATCCACGTGTCGCCGGTTCGATTCCGGCCCCAGCCATACCCCGTTTTCATCGGTAAAATGGAGGGAAAACAAGACGTTTTTGGCTTTTACCCAATCTGGCAGGAGATGAAAGAAAATGAAGGTTTGGGCGGGCTTCGGCGTCCTGCAGTTCTGGACAGGCGCGTGCGCGAGCACCAGCGCCGCCAAGAATCGTTTTGACTGCCCGGACGACCCGCAAGTAGCCGGATGCGCTTGCGTATTGGCATCCAATTTTCTTACGATTCCAGCACCATCCCCATGCGTTTTTTTCGAGAATTGGACCCGTTCGCAAGCCATGTGGCAGTCGCAGCACTTGCCATTGCCACGTGGGTCTTTCTAATCGTTCCGCTGTGGAGAAGATGGCGCCCAAGGTTGCTTTTGCTAAGCAAAGACAACTTGCTCAAAAAACGGTTGGCAGCCGCGACCATTGTACTTCTCGTGTTTGCAGTGGGGTTGTGGACGGGGTGGCACAAGGATGCAATATCCGCTCGCCTGTCGCGCTGGCATGGCGAGTTGACGCGGACTATACCCTCTCCGTCACCGTCACCGAATCCTTTGAGGCTAACGGAGTCCTCGGTCGAAGCAGTAGCCCGGACTCCTGCATCCTGGCCGTCGCTGGTAGATCAATTTCTGCGAGAAGGCATCGAGATGCGCGATCGGGGTGACACGACAAATGCGGTCGAGCGCTTGCAGGAAGCGTTGGACAGCGAACCGAATAACGCCGCCGTAGTCGCCGAACTAGCGAAGACTTACGATCTCATGCAGCATTACGACCGCGCGAATGAAATGTGGCGCAAACTTCAGGAAATGGGCCCCTCGGCTGGTGCGGCATATGAGCTAGCCGATCGACGGCTGAAGGTTGGGGTGCCGACTCCAGCCGCAGCGCCGATGCCGACGGCTCCGGATTCTTCATCGCGTGAGGTAAACGCTTCGCCATATGGAACTGCTGCTGATTTTGCAAAGTACGCCATAAAGCCGGGCGAACATGAGATCGACCAAGTCCCGCCACCGCCCACTTCCACTGCGTCGGAAGTATCTGCTCCTGCAACTCGCGCGAGTCCAGCTGAGCCGAGCCCTTCCGCCCAACCTGCAGTCGCTCAGCCGGGTGGACGTCTTATTGTTTTGAGGGCCCCGAACTTTGGATGGAATTTGGCTCTCAATCTTAAAATCGATGGGGGAACGGCCACCAACATTGTGCAGGGACGCCGCTACGATCACTTCGTGCCGGAGGGGCGTCATATTCTGACCGTGTCGGTCGTGCCAAACTATCAGCCGACGTCAACGGTGCTGAACGTGCAGCGCGGACAAACGTACGTATTCACAGCAACACGGCAGAACACGGATAGTGTTGTTCTTGTTCCGTCAGCCCTGCCTCCAGGGCAGCCGCCGTAGGTTGAATAGCAGCCGCTGAGGACTGAAAATCACGTGTCGCCGGTTCGATTCCGGCCCATCCACGTTTTTACGAAGGAAGTATGCCGAGCCATTCAGCGAAATACGATTGGAAGGACGCAGGCGAGGAATGGTCCGAGCCCTGGGGCAGCTCCGCAGCGCAATGGTCCGGAAGCATCCTTCCGCGTATTCGAGATTGCGTGCCAACCGGGACGATTTTGGAAATAGCGCCCGGCTTTGGGCGGTGGACGCATTATCTCAAAGACTATTGCGAGGAACTTTGGGTTGTTGACGCCTCTGATGAATGTGTCGAAGCGTGTCGCCGTCGGTTTGCCGCTGAGCCGCATGTGCGCTGCTACCTTAACGATGGCCGCTCGTTATCGATGATTCCCGATGCCTCGGTGGACTTCGTGTTCAGTTTCGATTCGTTCGTGCATTTGCGGCGCGAACTCGTGAAGGCCTACCTTACTGAACTAGGAAGGATACTAACGATCGGCGGCAAAGGGTTTATTCATCATTCTAATCTCGGCGCGTACACAGACTCGCTATCGGAACGCGTTCCGCCACCAATGCGCAAACTTCTTCGCAAAATAAAGATCCTCGACTGGGAACATCACCGTAATCCAACGATGAGCGCTGATCTCTTTCGGTCCTTGTGCGCTCAGACCGGGCTACACTGCGTAAGCCAGGAATTGATTAACTGGCGCGGCAGACGCTTAATTGATTGTTTGTCATTTTTTGTGCGAAGCGACTCAGCCTTGGACAATCCTACAAAAATAATTCGAAATCCGCATTTCATGCGCCAAGCAGCGCGAATTCGGAAGCAGTGGCGAGTCCAAGGCTAGGAAATAATGTTAGCTGCTTGTCTCGTTGCATAGGACCTGGATCTCTGAGCCAGAGAATTGCTGAATAAGGTCATTGACGTGATCAATTTTCTCTGATTCAACATCGCGGCATGCCTGAAGGCCAAACAGCGCCGCCGCCATTGCCAAAATCGCAGCCGTCCTTCGGAAGGCGCTATAGCACAATTATCAAGCTGCTCGGGGTCGGGGCGCTCGTCTTGGTGCTTCTCGTTCCGCTTGCAATGATCACCGGCGTATTAAAGGAGCGGTTGCAAAGGCGCAATGAAGCGGTCGCCGACATCACATCGTCGTGGGGCAGCGAACAAAACGTGATCGGGCCGGTACTTGGGATCCCTTATCAATACAAGTTTAAGACAGTCAAAGAAGTCGCCGCACCTGATGGGAAGATGGAGCGACGTGAAGTAGAAGAGAACGGCACAGCGATTGCATATTTTCTTCCCGAAACGCTGCATATCACTGGTAACGTGGAGACGCAGATGTTGCATCGTGGCATCTACGATGCGGCAGTTTTTCGCGCACAGGTTACGCTCACGGGCAAGTTTGCGCCGCCCGATTTTGGGCCGCTCAAGATCGACCTAAAAGACGTGCAATGGAAGGATGCGTTTGTCTCTATTGCGGTGAACGATTTGCGAGGAACACGGGAAGCACTGACGCTCGACTGGGGTGGCGCCAGTCACCCGTTGTTGCCGGGCTCGCAAGTTCCCGGGTACACAACAGGTGCAACCGCGTTGCTGAGCAGCGACCAACCGATTCCGAGCGAAACCCAATTTTCCATTCCACTCGATTTCAATGGAAGCGAAGGAATCTATTTCGCACCTTTTGGAGTCCAGAATGAGGCGACCTTGAAATCGAATTGGCCCGATCCAGCCTTTCGCGGCGCTTTTTTGCCTGCGGACAGGTCGGTGCGCTCTAACGGATTCGATGCGAAATGGAAAGTGTCTTATTACGGTCGCGATTATCCGCAATCGTGGACAAGTCGCACCGGCAATGAACGGTTTAGTGTTCTTTCCGTCACGAATTCGCGTTTCGGTGTTCAGCTCTTGTCGATTCTGGACGCGTATCGCTATGTCGAGCGCTCGATCAAATATGGTGTACTTTTCCTTGTGCTGGTTTTTACAACGTTCTTTCTTTTCGAAGTCACGGCACGCCAGAAAATTCATCCGTTCCAATATCTGATGGTCGGCGCGGCACTTTGCTTGTTTTACCTGCTGCTATTGTCGATTTCCGAATTTATTGGATTCAGTTGGGCTTACCTGATCGCGGCGGTTGCATCGACCGTGTTGATTACGTGGTACTGCCGATTTTTCCTGGGCGGCGGTGCGCGCACATTAATGATTGGCGCAGGTCTCGCAGGTGTTTACACATTTCTCTACATCACTTTGCGGCAGCAGGACTACGCGCTCCTCATGGGTGCGATCGCGCTCTTCATCGTACTCGCGATCGTAATGTACGTGACGCGAAAAGTAGATTGGTATGCGCGCGACGCCGGATAATTATCACCATTGATGATTGGGAACAGACCCTTCGTCTTTGCGCATTTCTGTAGCCTGCGCTGGCGTCGGCTCCCTTTAGCTTTATTGTCCACGTGAGCGCCACGGTTAACGCCTGCGGGCTACTCCTACGCTCAATTCAAAATTCGCATTCGCACCATCGTCGAGCGTTGGACAGCGGCGCTGATATTACGCCGCCGCGGTTCATCTACCTTGCGCCTGGCGCAACTGATTCTTCGCAGTTTCCACGTCGCGCGGCGGTTGCTGGCAAAGTAGAATCGCGCGGAGTTTGTCTCCCTGATAGTAGCGCGCTGTGAATTTTTTCTTCGCGTACGTGCCCTGAAGATCAACACGCGTCGGCAGTACGCTGAAATCACCAACAAAATCCATCCGCAAATCGAACATTTCCGTCCAAAAATAAGGGACTTGCTCGTAGCGGATGCGCTTCTTGCCGGTCATATTGGCCCCTGCGACGAGACCCTGGCTTCGGGCGTTCTCCCAATGCGTCTGGCGTCGCACACCACCCATTATCCTATCCGGGTAAAATGCCAGGTCGCCTACAGCATAAATCCCTTTTTCTTCTGTCTCGAGATATTCAGTGACCGGTGATCCGTGCGGTCCGGAAAGCGGCGTGTTGCGGACAAGATCGAGATTTGGTTCTGCTCCGCATGCGACCACCGCCAGGCCGACCGGAAAGCGGTTACCGCTTTTTGTTTGGATATTGCGCAAAACAGTTTTGCCCTCAAAACCATTGAGACTTTCGCCCATCGACAAGGTCAGTCCGTGTTTCGTAAAGTAATCAGTGACCCAGCTTCCCGTCTCGGGATCGACATACCGGTTTAGCAAATATGAATCCCGATGCATGAGACCGACCTTCAATTTCATCATTCGTAGACTGGCTGCCGCCTCGCATGCGAGTAATCCGCCACCGACGACCATGATGCCTTTCTCGAGGTTCGCCATTTCTCTTAGGGCCAGCGTGTCGCGAATCGTGCGCAGATAAATCACATTGCCGAGACTGGTTCCAGCTACCGCTGGGCGCAATGGACGACTGCCCATCGCCAGGCAGGCCTTGTTGAACTCAATACTTTCCCCATTGGCAAGCACTGCCAGGCGCCGATCGATGTTGAACTGTGTTACCACGGTGCCAAATCGTGTCTCGATTTTGTGCTTTTCGTACCAGGCCTCATTCGGTTCGAGTAATTTCTTAGGCTGGGTGTCTTTCTCCCGCAAAAAGTCCTTTGAAAGGATCCAGCGTTTGTAAGGTGGAAACACTTCGGCTCCGACCAGCGTCACGCTCCCCCGCTTGTCGTGACGGCGAACTCCTTCGCAGGCGCTGGCTCCTCCGATGCCGCCGCCGATGATGAGATAGTCTCGCTGAATCATATGGGAAAACCGGACGATAATTTCGGTGCTGCCGCGGGCACAAGCTAAATTGTTAGGAGGCCACGTTTTTGGAGTTCGCGATATTTATCATTGCCTTGTCGAATCTTCTTTCGCAAGACTGTTCGCGCCATGAATGAATCCGTCACTCAAATAAAGGACACGACCGGAAATCCCGCCCCGCTAGGGCTGCTCGGTTTTGGAATGACGACTGTACTGTTAAATCTGCATAACGCCGGCTTCTACGAGTTAAACAGTATGATTCTGGCAATGGGAATCTGTTATGGGGGCGCTGCCCAAATCGTCGCGGGAATTATGGAATGGAGGAAAGGTAACACATTCGCCACAACTGCATTTCTTTCTTATGGCCTGTTCTGGCTTTCGCTCGTAACGCTGATTGTCATGGCGAAATTGGGATGGGCCACCGCGTCGAACGACACGGCAATGGCAGCCTACCTAGCCATGTGGGGTCTGTTCACGGGGGTCATGTTTATCGCCACTTTGCGACTCAATCGCGCTTTGCAGGTTGTCTTTGCTACGCTGACGATCCTGTTCTTCCTGCTTGCGATCGGCGACTACACGAATGCGAGCGCTGGCTTCAAACATTTTACCGGTTACGAAGGGATCTTTTGCGGTTTCTCCGCGATCTACGCTGGCCTCGCCCAGGTGCTTAACGAAATTTTCGGCAAAATTGTCATGCCGCTCGGCCCGGTGAAGAAAAAATTGTAGGGCGTCAGCGTCAGCCGCCGACCTTTGGGTTGGCGTTTCACAGAAACGTCCAGGCTTTCGCTCCGATTTTCTGCTGTAGTGCGCTCTTTAGCGAATCACTATCTTTGCTCAAGCAAACTCGACGCTAGCTTAAGCGCGGATTCGGTTTTGCCACCGAGCATCCGTGCGAGCTCTTCCTGCCGTAATTTCCCAGTGACCTCACGCAAATTCGAAAACGTTCGGCCGTGCGCGACATCCTTGGTGACAACAAAATGTGAAGAGGCCATCGCGGCTACTTGTGGCAGGTGCGTGATGCAAATCACCTGATGGTCGCATCCCAATGTTTGCATCTTAACACCAACTGCATGGGCGATTTCTCCCCCCACATTGGTATCAATCTCATCGAACACGAGCAGGGGAATCTCATCATGCGCGGCCAAGGCCGATTTAATCGCCAGCATGAGGCGGGAGATTTCTCCGCTCGAGGCAATCGCACTAAGCGGTTTAAGGGGTTCGCCCGGATTCGGTGAGAAAAGCAATTCCATCGCATCTAATCCGCTCGGACGCGGCTCATCGAGCGCGGTCAGTTTTGCTTCGAATTCGGATTGGCGAAATCCAAGATCACGCAAATTACGCCGGATGTTCTCAGAAAGTTTCGGCGCAGCTTTTGTTCTGAGTTTCTGCAGCGAGTCGCCGGCGTGGTTCATTTTCGCACGAACGTTGTCGATCTCTTTTGCGAGCCGCTCCAGTTCGGCGTCTCGTCCCTCAATTTTCTGCATTCGATCGGCCGCGCGCTCGCCGAACGCGACCACCTCGGCGATCGACCCGCCATATTTCCGCTTCAGAGTTTCGAAGAGCGAAACCCGTTGCTCCAGCGCGGCGAGTTGCTCTGGGTCCATATCGAGCTTTTCTGCGTAAGCGCAAAGCGCCCGAGCGATCTCCGATAGCTCAACTACGCTGGCCGCGTGAGCGGACGAAAGCTGCGTGATCGAGCTATCGATCTTTTCCAATTCGCGCAACAGTCGCTGGGTTTCCGCGAGCTGAGAAAGGACGGAACCGTCCGATTCGGAAAGTTTATTGGCAATCGCGCTAGCCAGGTCGATCAGCCGTTTACTGTTGCTGGTCAGCTTGTAGCGATTCTCGATTTCTTCCTCTTCGCCCTCGACAAGGTTTGCCGATTTGATCTCTGTAATCTGATGACGAAGAAGATCGAGCTCCTGTTCGCGCGCCGTTTCCGCCGTGTCGAGGCCGGCATGCTCTGCGAGCAGTGTCTGCAATTGGCGATAATGCCTTCGGTATTGCTCGAGCTGTTGTTCCGCCCGCGCGAACGAATCGAGCAAGTTCAACTGCGTATCCGGAGAGAGCAGTGACTGGTGATCGTGCGGTCCATGAAGATCGACCAGTTCATCTCCGAGATTTTTCAGAACGGACAAAGTCGTCGGCGAACCGTTGATGAACTGGCGCGTCCCTCCGGCCGCCGAGAAGCTTCGCTTGATGATCAGATCGCCTTCGCATGGTTCGATGCCGACGTCGACAAGCTGCGGATTTAGTCTTTGCAGACCATCTCCGCTAAAGATTGCTTCCACTGTGCAAAGATGCGCACCTGTTCGGATGGTCGATTTATCCGCGCGCTCGCCCAGCAAAAGTTGCAACGCACCGATGATGATCGACTTACCCGCGCCGGTTTCTCCCGTAACAGCGATAAACCCCGGCTCTATTTGCCACTCGAGCTCTTCCACAAGCGCGAGATTTTTGATTCGCAACAACGTGAGGACAACAGGCATTGAAAAGCTGAAAATTTGAGACTTCTGGGGATTTCAAACCTTCAGCGTTCAACTTTCAACTCCTGAAAGCATTTGGTTGAAGTTTGTGAGGCACTTGAGTCACCGGCTGCAAGCCCCTTTCGCGCCGAGGATTGAACGGCTTCGAGGCGAACGTGAAGGTCTCATGCCATACTGTTTATCGGGGGTAGTTCTTAACCACAAAGGCTGTGTTGACGCTTGCAAACACGACAATGCGTTCGTCCGTCAACCAGCCAAGGCGCTGTCGCCGGCTTTGCTTCGGGCCTAAAAGGGGCATTACTGCGACTAAATCAGAATGTCTTATCCGTTTTGATCGGAGTGACCCGCGGTCACAATCTTATCGAATGATTCCGCGCTCGCTTTGTTCGATGAACTGAATGATTTCGGTGATCTCTTCCGTTTGAGGCAATTCTTTCTGCATCGCTTCGATTGCCTGGCGCCTATTGTATTTCGAACGGTAAATCAGGCGGAAGGCTTCTTTGATGACCTTCACGCTGTCGGCTGGAAAATTTTTGCGTTCCAAACCGACTAAATTTATGCCGCGAATCTCGGCCGGATTGCCATCAGCAATCATGAATGGTGGAACGTCCTGGACAATTTTGGAACAGCCGCCGGTGATCGCAAACCGGCCAATCCGGCAAAATTGATGTACGGCCGTGAGTCCCCCCATCACTGCGTAATCTCCCACTTGGACATGACCGCCCAACGTTCCGTTGTTGGAGAAAATGACGTGATCGCCAACGGCGCAATCGTGTCCGATGTGACTGTAAGCGAGAAAATTTCCGCGATTACCGATTCGGGTTTTGCCTTCACTTGTCGTGCTGCGGTGTACTGTAACGAATTCACGAAATGTATTTTCGACGCCGATTTCCAGATAGGTCGGTTCGCCGCGGTATTTTAGATCCTGCGTTTGCTGGCCGATAGAGCAGTAGGCATAGAATTTGTTCTTCTCGCCAGCTTTCATCGGTCCGCAGAGCGTGACGTGATGTTGAAGCCAGCAGTGTGCGCCGAGAACCACATCGGGTCCGATTACGCAGTAGGGTCCGACGATCGTTCCTGCGCCGAGTTCCGCTTTTGGATCAACAATCGCTGTTTGATGAATCTGCACGTCAGACATAATGACGAATGACCACTGACAAATGATGAATGAATGACGAAACGTGAAGCTCGAATATATTGGGCGAACCGTTTTCGTTATTGGTCATTTGGAATTCATTCGTCATCGGTCATTTGTCGAGGAACGTGAACATCAGTTCGGCTTCGGAAACGATCGCGTCATTCACCACGCAATGGCATTTCGCTTTCGCCAGTCGTTCGCCACGCGATTTTGTGAGCTCGGCGTGGACAAAAATCGTGTCGCCGGGCAAGACTGGCTTTCGAAATTTTACGCCGTCCGCGCTCATGAAATAGCCAATTCGGCTGGTGGTTTTTGCCAGTTTAAACAACAGAATGCTGGCTACCTGCGCCATGGCTTCGACCTGCATCACGCCCGGCATCACAGGATGGCCTGGAAAATGTCCTTGAAAGAACGGCTCGTTGATCGTGACCGTTTTAACGCCGACGCATTTGGTTTCCGTTTCAAAACTGAGAATCCGATCGACCATCAAAAAAGGGAATCGATGCGGTAAAATTTGCATCACTTGATCAGCGTCGAGTCCACCGTCGCCGCTTGGAATGGTCCGCGGCGCGGCCAAGGCACTTCTGCGCGTCTGTTCGCGTACAATTGAGCGGGCCAGGTCGGCATTGGTGGCGTGACCAGGTTTCACCGCCACGATGTGTCCCCGGATCCGACGGCCAACCAGCGCGAGATCGCCGATAATATCGAGAATTTTGTGCCGCACGAATTCGTCGCCGAAACGCAACGGTTCCTTGCTCAATACGGCATCTCCGCGCACCACAATCGCGTTTTCGAGGCTGCCACCCTTGATCAAGTTTTTGTCCATGAGCGGCTTAACATCTTCGTAGTAGACAAAAGTTCGCGCCGGAGCGATCTCGCGTTCGAAAACCGCGGGCGTCACATCCGTCGACAAAAACTGCGTGAACCGGTTATTTGGACCGGCTTGGGTGCATGAGATGCGAAATTTGTTGTCCGGAAGCAAAACAAGCAGGGCGCCCGTTTTTGCTTCCACGTGCATCGGCTCGCGCACGTCGAAAAATTTTCGCGGCTCGTCCTGTGCAGTCACGCCGGCTCTCCTAATGAGATCGACATAGGGCTGCGCGCTTCCGTCGCCGATTGGCGGCTCGTTTGCGTCCATCTCCACGGTGGCGTTGTCCACGCCCATTGCCGAGAGCGCGGACAAAATGTGTTCCACTGTGTGCACGCGCACCGAGCCTTCGCCGATAGTTGTGGCGCGCTCGACTGTTTTGAGGTTCTCGATCTTCGCGTCGATCGTCGGCTCATCCTGCAAATCTTTCCGCTTGAATTTGATTCCATGGTCTACGGGCGCGGGATGCAATTTCAGAGTGACTTTGTCACCCGTATGCAGGGCGGTGCCGCTAAAGCTGGCGGTCTTACCAACTGTTTGTTGAAACTCGGGAGCAGGCATCGGCGTTTAACTAGCAGAGATTTTGTCTCGTGACCAGCAGTTGTAGCGCCGTGCGCTGTGCCGGCAGCTAGTGCTATTTCAATTCGAACTCGCCACAATCGAACGCCATCATCTGGTCCACATTCGAGATGCGGAATTCGTGAGAACCGGCGCCGTCGGTCTGCCAGATATCGACCGATTTATCTCCGTTCTTGATAATCGATACACGAATCAGATTTGGCGATTCATTTACCGTGAACAACGGCAGATCGTCATTTGTTTTCAAGAAGCTTCCGTCGCTGTCAAAACCGGCGGCCAGCTCGACGATTGCCCGTTTGTCGTTCGCTAGGGGGTTTGGCGTGAGTTTCACCCTGGCATTTCCACTCGAGTTGTTTTCGGGAGGGGAGGCTCCGGTTTGGCTGACGCCTTCCACTTTGAGTAGACCAACCAAATAACCGCGCGCGTGATACTTTCCGGCGGGTAAATCTTCGCCAGTGTCATTTTTTCCGTCCCATTGCGTTACCAGCGCGTCTGCGCCTATCTTGAATTCGTTGAGGTCTGCTTCCTGGTGCAAAACGCGCACCAGTTTGCCTTTCGCATCGTAGATTCCCAGGCTGATCCTGCCTTCCAATGGCGGCGGCACAAAACTGATGAGGACGCTTCTCGCGGGTGATGCCAAAGGCGTTTGCGCGGGCAACGGCGCCGGCGTGATAGAATCGGCCGGCGAAATTGAAGCGGGAGAAGATTCTTCTGGTATTGGCGAAGGAGTTGGTGATGAAGATTCCTGAGCGAAAACGGCAGAGGCTAAGAGCGTCATCAGAATCGCGGTCTTGGCTTTTGCTGTCATTTCGAGCGGCGTCGAGAGATATCTAATTAGGTAGAAACAAGGCAGAAGAGAACAGCGAGAGATTCCTCGACTTCGCTCGGAATGACAAGTGGGCTAGATGTAGTAACGCCAATTAACGTTCGGAAAGAGATTATCGCGCAATTCACACTCGCTCAGAAATTCTTCGTCAACATTGTTTGTGGTGAACTGCTCGTGTAAGCGGTTGAAGCGAGAAAGATGATCGATGGTGCGTTTGGTTGCGTATTCGCGAGCTGTTCCGGTCTTGATCAAGAACGCCCAATCGCTGGATTGGGTCAGCAAAAGTTCGCGGGCAAGTTGCTTTAGAACACGATCGGCAAATTGTAGGGCCGCCACTCTGCGTGCCCCATTCTCGCTGGGAAATCCCGAATGCTTTCCGGCTTGCCTCGCAACGTCGCCCGCATATTTGCGTGCAACTTCACTCATCCGCTGTGCCGCAATTTGCAGCTGTGGATAAATCCACGCGTTGCTTGGACTCAGCCAAACTTCAAAATAACCGTTCTCGCCCCATGTTGAGACTGCCGGCTCAATAATTTGCTGTGTGGGATTCGCCGCCAGGTATTCGCTTGGCGTCGAGAGATGAAAACTTCTTTCTTTTGCAGCTTGGCGAATAAAGAATTCAAGGAAACGGGGGCCTTCAAACCACCAGTGTCCGAATAGCTCGGCATCGAACGGAACGACGATAATGGGATCGAACCCTGCAGTCATAACTTCGCGGATCTGGCGCCGGCGTTCTTCGAGAAAATGAAGGGCTTGTGTCTCCGCCACTTCCTCCGCAACAACTGGATCGTACAATTCCTTCTCATCACCGGGGCCGGTGATGCGGTGATATTTTACGCCCGAAAATTTCCGGGTGCCGCGGCCACCTGGCCCCAAGTGTTTCCATGGAAGGTCGAATCCGGCGTCGCGATAAAATTCACGATAAGCAGGGTCGCCGGGATAACCCCCCTGTGCGCTCCAAACCTGCCTGCTTGAATCACGGTCGCGTGCAAAAGCGGCGGGTCCGGCGGGCGTATAACACGGTGCATAAATCGAGCGGCGCGGCCGCGGTGTTCCGAACAGCAAGCCGTGCGCATCGAGAACGAACCAGCGAATATTCGCTTCCTGCAGAATAGATTCGAGAGCTGGTCCGTAGGCGCATTCAGGCAACCAAAACCCGACGGCCTCGGCGCCGAAAAGATCAGCGTAAACATCGCGTCCAATCAAAATCTGAGCGCGCATTGCTGCTGTAGCCCGATGCGTTGACCGCGGCTCGGACGGCAAAAACGCTGCAGCGCCCTCGGTTGCGATCGGCTCCTGGAGCAGGGGTAGCAGCCCATGTGTGGCTGCCGAGGCAATAATTTCAAGGGCGCCGCTTTTCCGCAGTTCGCGAAAACAGGCCAGCAAATCGCATTGGTATTGATTGACGAAGAAACGCCGCGTTTCGCGAAATATTTTGAAATAAAAGTCTGCAAGGTCGCGGAGCTGTGGATGATCGCGATTCCGTTTTTGTTCACGGTCAGCGAAGTCGATCAAGAGGTCGAGATGCCGCGCGTAGCGCTGGCAAAGCAGCTCGTCCTGAAGCATTGCGCAGAGCGTCGGCGTGATTGACATGGTCAGCTTGAACGGGACACGCTCATCGATCAGGCGCTGCATCATGCGCAGCAATGGGATGTAACTCTCGGTCATCGCCTCGAAGAACCAGTCTTCTTCGAGGAAATGCTCATGTTCCGGATGACGAACGAAAGGAAGATGCGCGTGAAGAATGAGCGCCAGGTGTCCAGGCATCGCGCAACACTAGATGGCTAGAAAATGACAGCGCAAGGTGGATCGTTTCTCCGAAAACGATCTTAATTTGCTCCCGAAGGCGCAGTTTGTTTTAGCAACGCGTTCAGGAGAACAAGTTCCACCTCACAGCGTGCGACAAAAGTCCTGGAAGCGATCCAATCCCTTTTTGATTACGTCGATGCTGGTGGCGTAACTGAGCCGGACGGTGCGATCGTCACCGAAAGCAGCTCCTGGAACGACTGCGACATTAGCTTTGCTCAGCAGGCGATCCGCGAAATTTTGCGAGGTCAGACCGAGCTGGCTGATATTCACGAGCACGTAAAATGCACCCTGCGGTTTGACTGCGGTCACATTGGAAATCTTTGAGACGCGGTCGAACATGTAATTACGGCGAATATCGAATTCTTCGCGCATATCGATCAACGGCTGTTGATCCCCCTTTAAAGCCGCGAGCGCCCCATACTGGGAGAAGGAAGACGGGTTAGATGCGGTATGGCTTTGGATGGAATCGACCGCTTTGGCCACCGCATCGGGCGCTGCCAGATAACCCAGACGCCAACCAGTCATCGCGTAGGATTTACTAAAGCCATTGATTGTGATTGTCAGGTCGTAGGCAGCCTGTGAGAGCGACGCGATGCTTACGTGTTTCGCATCGTCGTAGACGAGCTTTTCGTAGATTTCGTCCGACAGGATGTAGATATCTTCTTCGGCCGCGACATCGACAATCGCCTGTAATTCTTCACGCGTATAAACCGCCCCAGTTGGATTGCCCGGGGTATTCATGATCAACATTTTCGTGCGAGGGGTCATTGCATTCTCGAAGTCTTCGGCGCGCATTTTCCAGGAGTTGCGCTCGCTGGTTGGCACGATCACGGGTTCGGCCCCTACCAATCTAACCATTTCAGGATAACTGACCCAATATGGTGCCGGGATGACCACTTCGTCACCGGGTTGGCATGTGGCAAGGATCGCGTTATAGCACGCGTGCTTTGCACCGTTGCTCACGATGACCTGCGTCGCGCGATAATTCAGATCGTTATCGGCGGCCAGTTTGTCCGCGATCGCCTGCCGTAGCTCCGGTATGCCGGCGCTGGGCGTATATTTGGTAAAGCCGGCCTCCAACGCCTCAATAGCAGCTTTTTTAATGTGTTCTGGGGTATCGAAGTCCGGTTCGCCTGCGCCGAAACCACAGACGTCTATGCCCTCGGCTTTCATGGCTTTGGCCTTGCTATCGATCGAGAGAGTAAGCGAAGGACTTAGTTGGGCGGCACGTTCGGAAATTTCCATAGGAATAGGGCTGGTTGTGGGATGGTTCAAAATGGAGCGCAAACTATGAGCGCCGGTAGAAGTTTTCAATCAGAGGTTTGAAATTATTCTCGTCGATTCGAACGATTCCCATTTCGCGTTTCGCATTCTCAGGGGAATCCGATGCATGTGCGGCGTTGATCATTATCGTCTGTCCGAATTCTCTTCGGATCGAGCCTGGCGGTGCTTTGGCCGGGTCGGTCGGGCCAAGCACATCGCGAATCTTGCGGACGGCGTCAACGCCTTGATAAACAATGGCGATCGATTTTTCCGTCCCGGAAGCGTCGCGTTCTTCGGGCGGACATCCGCTGGGCTTTCGCCCGGCCATAAATTCAACAATGCTTTCCCAATTTTCGCGGCCACTCTCTGGGCCGAGTTTCTTCTCAAGCACCGACAGCACCGGGCCGTAGAACTCCTCCGCTTGCGCAACACTCATCTGATGAACTTTAAATCCGATGATGGAAAGCCCCGACCGCGAAAATACTTCAATAACGCCGCCGGGACGCAGATTCGGAAACCTGAAATTGTCGGGCTTGATCAAAACCAGAGTTTTTTCGACTTGGGCGTTGTTGGGGAAGGGGATGACTCGATCCAGAATTCCACCGTCAGAATCCGAAAATTCCGCCCAAAGCCTCAAATCCCGCTCGACCGCCTTTGGATCGAACGCTGCCAGCACTCCCGGCTCAAAGTAAGTTACTCTGCTTGCATCATCTGTGACATAATCGCCGTAAGTATCGCGAATCGTTTCGCCGCTGGTGCGCTCGTGCACAATATGGCCGACAGTGTGACGAATCTTCTCCACCGCGTCCGGGCCGCGAAAAATCAGGAACAACACGAGCGGATGCTGTCCGTTTTTCTGGCCGGTGAAATTCTTAAGTACATAGTCGCGAATTAACTCTTGTGTGGCGCGATGACGCGGATCGGTTTCTGTCACAATGGTCTCGGCATAGCGTTCGGCTAACTCGTGACTCGGCGCGAACATGCGCCCGCCAACCAGGTCGAGTCCTGTGCGGGAAATCAGCCGCCCAACGATGCCGCCGGTGCGCGATTTGCGCATCGAATATGGCGTAACGGCAGCATAGGCAAGTTGTTCGTTCTGCATAGTGTCTGTTTCTGCCGCGGCTCGTGATTAAACCGCGTGAGATGCAGAGAACCCGAAGCCGCCAAGGCTTCGGAAACGTAGCCGTCAGGCGACCATCACGTCAAATAAGTTTTAACGCTCAACGTCGAATCAGGAATACGCGGGCGTTGGAGGTTCAGCGGTTGTGCGCCGTCAAAGCGGTCCACTTGCCGCGACGCTTCACGCTTGCGATTTCCATGCTGTTCCTCCGGAGAACACGAAGGACTTCATCTTCCTGCGTGCGCAGCACGCCGGAGAGAATGACCCAATTACTCCGTTTCAGTTTCGACGCGACATCAATCAACAACTCGTTATATAGATTCGCGGTAATAACGTCACACCTGGCTGGTGGTTTCCACCTGCGCACATCGCCGAGATGAAAACCGGCTTTGTCGATTTTGTTTAGAATCGCGTTTGCTTTTGCGATCGAAATCGCTTTCGGATCGATATCAATACCACTCACACGTCCTGCCCCGAAACGTTTCGCCGCGAGAACAAGAATCCCGGTGCCGGTCCCAAGATCGGCAAGCGACCAGCCCTTTTTCCACTTGCAAGTCAAGCGCTCGAGGAGACGAAGCGTCATTGCCGTCGTTGCGTGTCCTCCTGTTCCGAAAGCGGCAGAAGCTGGAATGACGAGGAGCAGAGGTTGACGAACGCCAGACCGCTCGCTGCGTGTCGTCCTTTCGATTCTGCAGGTCCCTCGCTTCGGTTGGCATGATGCCGTGGTTGAAATTAACAAGCGTTTTCCAATCTTTAGCGGTTTCGATTTGTGGAGATCCGCGAATCGCTCAAGCCAATCGCGAGGCCATTTCTCAGCGCGTCCACCGAATTCTTCGATGAGCTTTTGGGCAAGATTGCGCGACCTGCACGCGATCTCGAGTTGCAACCGCTTACGCCCTGGTGTTGAGGTAATCACAAGGTTGGCGCGTGCCAGCGCTTGCAAAGGGTTCTCATAGGCACTGAGCCAGCCGGGGTCAGCTAGTTTGCGCCATAGATGCATCGGTTTCGAAGGGATTCTGTGAGGGTGTACCCAATGCTTGGGGCAATTCAGTCAAGAAATGAGCGGGTGACGAGGGTCGAACTCGCGACTTTCTCGTTGGCAACGAGACGCTCTACCACTGAGCTACACCCGCATTTTTGAGAGGGAGACAAATAATGTCCAGCCGTCCGGAGGGTGCAACCTTTAATTGTCGTGGGAAGAATGAAATAGTTGAATCCAAACAGCGTGCCAAACGCATCCTACGGTCAAATCATCAATATGAATAAGTTCATAAGTATCTACATTTGTTCCCTCGTGCTGGCGGCAAGCTCGTTTGCGCAAACTCCGACCGCCTCACCGCTTGCAAGCGCGCCCGCAGCAACTGCTGCTGTTTCGGCGACTTCTACGCCAGCCAGTAAGATCGAGCAGGCGATCAGAAAGAAGCACAAGAAACATTTTGGTCTGACGATAGGCGACCACGATAAAGACTTGGATGCCCTCGATCGGCTCGGTGACGAAAAGTCCATGGACCTTCCAGAGTTCGTTATTCCAATCGTTGCAATAACGATGCTGACCGTCTTTGGCGCCCCGGTCCTGATCGTTGGGCTGATCATGTATTTCAGTTTTTCCAGATCACGCGCTCTCCAAAAGACTGTGCGCATGATGGTCGAAAAAGGACAGCCCGTGCCCGAGGCTCTGTTGAATCCACCGCCGGCTCAGCGGCAACGTTCCGACATGCGTCGAGGTGTCGTCCTGACAATGATTGGCATTGGCCTGATGGTGTTTTTTGGCGCTGTGAACGATTGGGAGGGCGGTGCGTGGACGTTAGGCCTTATTCCATTCCTAATCGGCGCTGGCTATTTGCTTGTATGGAAGCTCGATACGAAGAAGGACAATCCGCCGCCGGTACCGTAATCTGCGGCTGTGGAGTTAACTGATGCGGACCTTGTCGCGCGAGTTCTTGTCGATGACGACCAACACGCGTTCGGTGAACTGGTTCGACGACATCAATCCGCCGTGCGCGGTCTGCTTCGTCAACTTACTCGAACTGACGTCGCTCTCGCAGATGATCTGGCCCAGCAAACCTTCCTTCGCGTCTACAAGAACATTCGCAGCTTTCGCGGTGAAGCGCGTTTTTCCACGTGGCTTTACAGGATCGCTTACAATTGTTTTCGAGAAGATGCGCGCCGGCGGAAGGAACTTGTGGGAATCGACGAAGAACAACTTCAAACCCAACACGATCCTCAGGTGGCCAATCCTGGTTTGAGGCACGACCTTATGCGCGCATTGAGTTTACTTCCCTTGAACGAACGTTCTGCGGTCCTACTTTGTTGCCAGAATGGCCTTTCACATGACGAAGCTGCCCGTGTCCTGGACATCCCGCTTGGTACGGTGAAAACAAATGTTCTTAGGGGACGCGAGAAATTGAAACGAATGCTTGCCGACTGGGGTCCAAACTAATTAGATATGAAGCAAGTGAACCAGGAAGATTGGCTCGACAGAGAACTACGCGAAGCGGCGCCGTATGTCGACGACGAGGGATTTACTGCCCGAGTGTTGCAACAGTTACCGCCGCCCCGGCGAGGTCATGATCTGTTGCGGGCTGCCATTCTCATGGGAATGACCTTTCTTGCGAGTGTGCTCGCGTACGTTATCTCCGGAGGTGGCCGCTTTGTCAGCGTGACTATTGAGCGGGTCGCGGCCTTGCCCGTATTATGGGTGTTTGCGCTTGCTCTCATTAGCAGTCTCGTGATCGCGGCCGTCGGCGCTACGGCCGCGCTGTCCAGAGAACGGGGCTTGCAAACTGGCTTCCTCCAAGCGTAAAACGATACCGCCTGGGCACATCATGTGAGGCAAAGTTTGCGTGCCTGCTGCACGTCGAATTCGATCTGCTTGGTCAATGCATTGAGACTTTCGAATTTCTGTTCTGGTCTTAAATAGCGGATAAAACGCACTTCGACATCCTTGCCATAAATTTCCTGGTCAAAATCGAGCAGATAAATTTCAAGCACACGCTCGGATGTACCGCTGCTCACGGTTGGTCGATAGCCGAGATTTACCACGCCGGGATAGATGGTTCCATTGAGAGTTGCCTGTGCGAAATAGACCCCGTTTGGAGGAAATTGCTCGCTGTGTGCGCTCAGATTCGCCGTCGGGAATCCGATTTTTTTCCCGAGACGCTCACCACGCACAACCGTGCCAAGGATTGTGTATTCGCGTCCCAGCATCTCGGCAGCCTTCGCCAGATCGCCTGTTTCGATAGCGTGACGGATTGCCGTGCTGCTCACAGGTTCGCCGTTTCGGAGCGTAACAGCTGGAATTCCGACCACATCAAAGGCGAATTGCACGCCTAGTTTTCTGAGAAGGGAAAGGTTGCCGCGTCTGTCTTTTCCGAACGACCATTCGTGTCCGACGCAGATTTCATGCAGCGGTTTCGAATGTATCACGAGTTGGTGCACGAAGTCTTCCGGCGCCGTTGCGGCAAATGCTTTGTCGAATTTTATGACGAGAAGATGCTGCACCCCAAGGTCGCGAATCAATTTAATCTTGTGCTGCGTTGCGGTAAGCAGATGGGGGGCGTGTTTGGGCCGAAGCACTTTCATGGGATGCGGGTCGAAAGTAACGAGGACCGGTGTGCCATTTGCAGATCGGGCATGCTGGGCAGAAGTGGAAATGACTGCTTGATGGCCACGATGCACGCCGTCAAAAACTCCGATTGCGAGAAAGATCGGGCCAGGCAGACGTGCGAGTTCCGAAATCGACCTGAGGATTTTCATCACCGATCTTGTGATCAAGCTCCCCGCATGCGCGACACATCTGGAAGGCTGAGGAGCCTGCTCAAAACTTGCTCGCCTGGCGCTTCGTTGATTTGAGCGACACTAATTGCGTTAGCTACATCGAAGCGCCCGGATTTTGTCCGCCTTAGCGACTTTAGGTGTGCACCACAGCCTAAAGTCTCGCCGATGTCATGGGCGTAAGTGCGAACATAAAAACCTTTGCTACATAGGACACTAAAATCGATCTCGGGCAGCCCGATTCGATCGATCGTGTAACGATAGACATGCACAAGGCGCGGTTCGCGCTCGACCACTTTTCCTTGACGCGCCAGCTTGTACAGCGGCACACCACCGTGCTTTTTTGCGGAAACCATCGGCGGCAATTGATAAAAATCGCCTCGAAATTTTTCAAATGCGGCGCGAATTTGGGTTTCGTTTAGCGCGGGAACCGGTCGCTGCTGGATTACTACTCCCTGCCGATCCTGTGTATCGGTCGTCACTCCGAGGACGAATGTACCCGCGTATTCCTTGTCTTCGCTCATGAGTAAATCCTGGACCTTTGTGCCTCGTCCCACAGTGATCAAAAGCAAGCCGGTGGCTATGGGATCCAGTGTGCCGCAATGGCCGACCTTTCTGACCTGAAGCCTTCGACGGACCAACGCGACCACGTCGTGCGAAGTCATCCCTTCAGCCTTGTCCACGAGCAAGACGCCGTCAGGAGCTACGGGATGGGACATGGTGCGAAAACGCCAACAAGTTAAAGAGTTACAATGTTAAATCGTCGAAGAGTTGTGGGATCACCGGTTTCAGCATTGTAACGCTTTCAACGGCTTAACTTTCACACCGACTTCCTCTAAAACGCGGTTCTCTACCTCTTGAAGCGTTCCGCGCACGCGCGCGCCGGCGGCAAGTGCATGGCCGCCTCCGCCGAATTTCTGACATATGGCACAGACATCGACAGCATCGGTTTTGGAACGCATGCTCACACGGACCTTGCCATCGGGTAGTTCTTCGAAAAAAACGGCAACGATAACGCCACGGACGGCGCGCAAATGATCGATCAATCCTTCGTTATCCTCCGGAAGGACGCCTAGCTCGGCAGCCGCTTTCAAGGCAAGACTAAAGCTTGCGACCCGACCTTCCTCCTGAAAGCGCATGGTGCGCAGCAGTTCTCGCAAAAGCTCCAGACGCCGTCGCGGATAATTCTCATAGAGCAGCTGACTCAGGCGTCCGACATCGAGACCCGTACGAATGAGCTCCGCTCCTATCTCGAAGGTGTGGGCGCTGGTTTTTGGATATTGAAACGAGCCAGTATCAGTAGAGATAGCGGCGTAAAGATTTTCCGCGATGTCTCGATTGAACGGCAGGCCTTCGCTCTTGATCAGACGAAAAATGATTTCACCCGTGGCGGGCGCAGACGAATCAACATGGATCACGTCGCCGTAACCTGGATTGCTCACATGGTGATCGATGTTAATCCAGATTTTCGCCGACCGGACTGCTGCCAGGGCCGTGCCAAGCCGGTTTTGAATTGCCGTGTCTAGCGCGATGGCAACATCAAAATCCTCTGGAATGGAGGGCGGCTTGGTGAGGAACTCAGCGCGGGGAAGGAAGGAATACTTCTCCAGCATTCCGTCTTCATTCCATACGCGTACTTCTTTTCCAAGTGCTTGAAGAGAAAGCGCCACCGCAAGCTGGCTGCCTAGGGCATCGCCGTCAGGACGAACGTGCCCCAGGATGGCGAAGCGCTGATGCTCGCGTAGTATCTGGGCGATTTCTTTGAATTTCGAGTTGGTCACGATCGCGCAATCTTCAACATCTAGCGTTTAACTTTCAACGCTCAACATCCAAGGCAGAGCGCGCTTTAGCGAATGTTGGACGCTCGAGATCGGACGCTGAGCATTGGTTGTTTAAAGCTTCACTTCTCCTCACCTGCAGACGCTTCCATCTCCTGCATGATCTCTATGACTCGCGCCCCGCGCTCGATAGAATCATCGAGATGAAAAATAAGGTGCGGCGTATATTTCATGGTGACATGACGAGCAAGTTCTGCTTGTAACGCCGGACGATGAGAGGACAGCTTGCTCATTACGCTCTCGCGTGCCTCTGTTCCCAGAACGCTCACAAACACGTGCGCATTCTTTAAGTCTGAGGTTACATCCACGTGGTTGATGCTGACCAGGGCGCCTTCGAAGTTGATTTCTCGCGCAATAATCCCGCTCAACTCGCGCTTCACGACTTCATTAATGCGCAGCATTCGATGTTTCATTTTTTCCGTTGAAGGGTTGAAGCGATGAAGCGTGTGAGTTGATACCGCTTTTACTTTTCCACGTTCCCATCACAATTTTTGCGCGATAGCTTCAAGTTGATAGCACTCGATCACGTCGCCTACTTGATATTCACTGAAGTCACCGAGCTTGATTCCGCATTCCAGTCCCGAACGCACTTCTTTCACGTCGTCCTGGAAACGGCGCAACGTCGAAATTCCCCCGTCATAAACAGGTTGTCGTTTACGCAGCACACGAGCCCGTGCCACGCGCGCTATCCTGCCATTAGTGACGAGACAACCGGCGACAATACCTTTACTAAGTTCAAAAACCTGCTTCACCTCTGCGTGTCCGATGACCGTTTCTCGATGCTCGGGCTCCAGCAACTCGGCCATTGCTTCTTTGATTTGATCCAGCAACTCATAGATGATGCTGTAAAGTTTGACCTGGACTCCTTCGCTCTTCGCGGCGGAAACGGCCATGTTCTCCACTTTCACATTAAAACCGATCACCACAGCATTCGAAGCGCTTGCCAATAGAATATCCGACTCGGAAATCGGTCCCACCGCGGAGTGAATGATTTCCAAATCGACTTTCTTGCTCTCGATCTGTTTCAACGCTCCAACCAGCGCCTCCTGCGAGCCTTGAGCGTCGCACTTTAACACGATACGCAGGATTTTTTTTCCACCTGTCGCTTCGAGCAGGCTTTCAAGGGTCGCCCGTTTAGGAATAGTTAATTTATCGGTGCGCTTGGCCAGTAAACGTTCTTCGCTCAGGGTCTTTGCCGAACGCTCGGAATCCATTACGAGCAGTTCATCACCCGCATTCGGTAATCCGGTAAAACCAAGCACCTTCACTGGCATTGAGGGAGCAGCGTCCTTTACTGGCTTGCCGCGATCGTCCAAGAGCGATTTTACTTTGCCGCTGTAATCACCGCAGATGAATGGGTCGCCAATTCTTAGTGTCCCCATCTGCACAATAACCGTGGCAGTGGGACCGCGCCCAGCCTCCACTTGTGCTTCAATCACTGTTCCTCGCGGCGTGGCGGTGGGCGACGCCTTGAGTTCCATTACCTCCGCCTGCAACGCGATCATTTCGAGCAGGTGGTCGATTCCCGTGCCTTTCGTTGCCGAAACCGGGCAAACAATCGTTTCGCCTCCCCAGTCTTCCGGGGCCAGGCCCTGCTCCTGGAGTTGCTTCTTTACTCTGTCGATGTTTGCCGAAGCAAGATCGATCTTGTTGATCGCGACCATGATCTTCACATGCGGCGCGGCCTTTGCGTGATTGATCGCTTCAATCGTCTGCGGCATCAGGCCATCGTCGGCTGCGACAACGAGCACGACGATGTCGGTAACATTGGCGCCACGCGCCCGCATTGCGGTGAAGGCAGCGTGCCCTGGTGTGTCGATAAACGTGAGCGTCGCCCCGTTGTGACTGACGCTATAGGCACCGATATGCTGCGTGATTCCGCCCGCCTCGCCCGCAGCTACGCGGGTTTTTCGAATGGCGTCCATCAACGTTGTCTTGCCATGATCGACGTGTCCCATGAACGTGATAATGGGTGCACGCGGCTTGAGTTCTTCTTTCTTTTCAATGACTGGCGGAGGAGGCGCCACGACTACTTGTTCAATTTTGTGAACGCCGCCTCCTTTTTCGCGCCGCTCTTTTTCCAGAACAAACCCGTGGTTTTCAGCGATCTTCGAAGCGATATCTGGCTCGATTGTCTGATTGATGTTCGCGAAGATGTTGTAATTCATTAGCTCCGCGATGAGTTGATGCGGCTTTAATCCCAGCTCATTCGCCAGTTGCTTAACGACAATTGGCGGCTTGATAAGAATGACTTTCTGCGCGGTTCCTTCCTCAGTGGACGGCGACGTGGTTGCATCGGGTCCAGTCTTTTCGTCGGCAACGGTGCCGGTCAGCTCGGTTGGGGGCGGTTCCGAGACCGCGTCCTTTGGAGACGGCGCTGGTTTTTGGGAAGTTGGCGGAGTCTCCAACGAGGCCCGGATGCGTGAAATCGGAGGTAAAACGGCCCGTTTCGGTTTTACGTCGCCGTCTTCGGACTTTTTACTCGGTTTTTTTCGATCAATCAGCGAAATGCTCTCTGCTTCGCGCGAAGGTCGAGCAATTTCCGGCGCCGACGGTGAAGGTTGAACAGTGCGCGACTTGGCCGCCGGCCCAACATCCTCCTCTAACTTTTGCTTTGGAAGCTTTGCCTTGGCCGCGGCTGCTGGCTTGCGAGCAGCAGTAGTCCCGCGCGCGGATGGTTTGCGCGTTGCAGTTTTGCTGCTCGTCTTCGTTGCCATTGTTGTGCGTTTAAAATTTTGCTCATGGCTCGAGCTTCCCTAAACCAGAGCCATCTTATTGTACGAGTTCTTGCCGATGGACGGCCTCGTAAATCTCGCGGGCCTTTGTTTCATCGACCGCGAGAATATCCACTAAATCCTGCACATCCGCATCGCGCAATCCTTCCAGGTTCGTAAAACCGGATTTGACCAGGGTAAGCGCCTGCTCTTCGGTAACAGGCAGGGCTCCCGCGAGGGTCTGCGCTGCTTGCGCTACCTTCTGTTCCACCACGGTCGTCGCCGATGTGTCCCTGCCAATATTGATCTCCCAGCCGGTCAATCGGGAAGTCAATCGCGCGTTCTGCCCCTTCTTCCCGATCGCGAGCGAAAGCTGATCTTCATCAACGGATATCTGCACACTTTTCTTCTCTGTATCGAAAACGAGATTCTTCACTTTTGCCGGTTTGAGCGCTTCCAGGACGTATTCCTTCGGATCGGAGCTCCAGCGAATGATATCGACCTTTTCGTTGTTCAGTTCGCGTACGATGTTTTTCACGCGCGAGCCGCGCATTCCGACACACGCGCCGACAGGATCCACTTTTTCGTTCGCGCTCCAAACTGCGATCTTGGTGCGATACCCCGCTTCTCGTGCAATGCCTCGAATCTCCACCGTACCGTCCGCGATTTCGCTCACTTCCAGTTCGAAAAGCCGGCGTACAAAATTGGGATGACTGCGTGATACAATGATCTCGGGACCGCGGATTCCATTTTCCACTGCGACGACGTACGCACGGAGCCGATCCCCCACGTTGTAATCTTCTACTACGACTCGCTCGCGCTGAGGCATTATGGCCTCAAATTTTCCAAGGTCGAGAATGACATCCGAACGGTCGAAGCGCCGCACCGTTCCACTGACGATCTCGCCAGCGCGGTCTTTGAACTCCTCGTAAATCATTTCTTTCTCGGCCTGGCGAATCCGCTGCATCATGGCTTGTTTTGCTGTCTGCGCGGCGATCCGCCCAAAATTCTTCGGCGTTACTTCCACTTCGATTATGTCGCCGGCGTTTGCATCCGGTTTAATTTTGCGCGCTTTAGACAGTTCAATCTCATCCTGGGGATTGGCCACTTCGTCCACGACCACCAGGTTTGCCAGCGCCCGGATTTCTCCGGTCTTCGGATTGATGTCGATTCGCAGCTCGCGCGAAGCGCCCACGCTCTTCTTGGAGGCTGAGAGCAGGGCGTTCGAAACCGCCTCGAGCAGGATTTCGCGTTTAATCCCGCGCTCCCGCTCCAGGTAATCGAGCATCGCAATAAATTCCGCGTTCATAAAACATGTAGCCCGCAGACTAAAAAGAGTGGGACGCCAGTTCCCACTCCAATCAGCGCGCGGACTCGACGATTAGGTTACCTTCTCGGCTGTTTCTCGTCAACTACCGTTCGGGTTTGATTTGACGTTCGACGCCCAATATCGAACGTGCAGCAGCCAATGCATTCGCGTCTTGCAGCCGTTCTTGTCGTCATTCTCGTATGGGCGGTGATTTATTTACCGGCGCTTGGTTCGATTGCAATAAAGGGAGAAGAAGGCAGACGGATCTTGCCGGCGATAGGGATGCTCCAGACCGGTAACTACGTCGTTCCGGAAGTTGGAGGAAACCCATATTTCCGAAAGCCGCCCCTCGTGAATTGGCTGGTAGCCGCATCCTTCCGAATTTTTGGAGTGCGCAACGAATGGACAGCACGTCTGCCATCGGCCGTTGTCGTACTCGCGGTGGCCGTCGCATTTGTAAGCGTGGCACGCGCGAGTTTGGGGCCGGGAGGATCGATCCTCGCGGCTCTCATCTGGATGACGAACATTGGAATGATAGAAAAAGGCCGGTTAATTGAAATCGAAGCGCTGTACGTCGCTCTTAACGGACTTGCGATCATTTTTTGGCTGAGCTTTTTCATTCAGCGAAAATCTCCGTGGCTCATTTGGGTTCCGGCATTCATTTTTCTAGGGCTCGGACTCCTGGCGAAAGGTCCAACCCATCTCATATTTTTCTACGCAATGGTGTTCGCCGTGTCCTGGTATATGAAGGAGTGGCGGCTTCTTATTCACCCCGCACATTTCGCAGGCCTAGCAATCATGCTGGGGATTTTTGCGGCGTGGGCTATTCCGTTCTTACACAGCACTCCGGCGCAGATGGCGGCGGTGAAGTGGTCGAATCAGTTCACAGGCCGGCTCCAGGGCTTCGATTTCAAGTTCGCCAGTTGGATTCAAAATATCCCGCACGGTCTAATTTACTTTTTGCCTTGGGTTCTTTTGTTCCCTTTCGTCAGGTTTTCAAAGTTTCACGCTCACTCTGACCAACGGCTAGCGCGCGGTCTCGCTTGGGGAATAGCCGTACCGTTTGTTGCTCTAAACCTCGTTCCGGGTGCCTTGCCTCGATATGGCATGCCGGCAATAGCCCCAGCTTCATGGTTGCTGGCAATGACTTGTGCCGGACATGCATTGCAGTGGCCGTGGGAAAAAGGGACGTCGGACGAGCGAACATTGGCCAAAATAGTTGCGCTTTTCGTTGGAATTGGAGTCGTAGTTGGAGGGATTGGCTATCCAATCACGGCGGTCGTCGTCAGAGACAGGCAACAAGTAAAGAAGGCCGCGGCAGAAATTAATGCTCTCGTTCCGCTGAGTGAGACGCTTTACGCGGTGGAGCCAGAATATCAGCCTGTATTTTTTTATGTGAAGGCGCCGCTGGAATATGTGAGTTACATCCAGAAACTACCGGCCGATGCGCGTTATTTCCTTGTTCAAGGTGACAACGAAGCCGAAGCGACAACGACACGGCGATGGGCTCCGCGACGTGCTCATCTGCGTGCACGTGTGCAGGATTATCGCAAACGCGAGCTGCTCCTCTTTGAAGTTGGCCCTTAAATGAACATTGACAGACTGACAGATCGGAATTGGTTAGCATGCTAACCAATTTGATCTGCGTTACATGTCCGAGGATGAAACATTTGGGCCGCTGCTACACGGGACTGCCCGTGCCTGGCGACTGAAATTGGACGAACGACTCAAGCCAATGGGCCTGAGCCAGGCTAAATGGCGCACACTGCTGCATCTTTCCCTGGCGGGAGACGCCCTCACACAGGCCGAGATCGCAGAGCGGTTGGGAATCGAGGAGCCTTCGTTGGTGACGTTGTTGCACCGGCTGGAGAACGAGGATTGGATTGTCCGGAGAGCCTCTCCCCACGATCGCCGTTGCAAGATGGTCCTGCTCGGCCGACGAGCCCAGAATGTCATTTCTCAAATCAGTGCCGAAGCGGAAAAACTGCGAGGTGAATTAATGGAGAATATTTCGGAAACGGATCTGCGTACTTGCATGCGAGTGCTCACGCAGATTTACGAAAAAGCAGAAAAGAAAAACGAAAATCATACACCGGCGAAATTCCGGTCCACCGCAATGGCCACGTTAAGAAAATGAACATCGTACAAGAGGAACAGCGTCGCATGGTGGCTAAAGCGCCTGAGGTAGCGAAACCTCGACGGACGGGAAGGCAATCCATTCCGCGCTGGGCCTACGTTCTTTTCGCTGTCCTCGCTGTTTTGGTTCTGCTGCGCACTTTTCAGCGCGGTGTGGACACATTGAAGCCGGCCCAGGCGCCAGTGCGTCCTGTGACGGTGGCCAAAGTCGTTACAAAAGATGTGCCGCTTTACCTCGATGAAATCGGCACCTGCGCGGCTTATGAAACCGTGCTGCTGCAGGCGCAGGTCAGTGGCGTAATCATCACACGTAATTTTCAGGATGGCTCCGACGTGAAGAAAGGCGACTTACTTTTCACGATCGATCCACGCCCGTTTCAAGCTGCTCTCGACCAGGCGAAAGCCCAAGCGGAGTTAGATCAGGTGACTCTGAAGCGACAAGAGGACCTGCGTAATAGAAAGGTCATATCTCAACAGGACTACGACACGGCCGTGGCGAACGCGCAGAAGTCTCAAGCCGCGACCGAGTCTGCCCAGGTAAACCTCGACTGGTGCTACATAACATCACCCATCAACGGACGGGTCGGTCTGCGCAATGTTGATGTTGGCAACTTGGTTGGACCCTCGACGACCCCGCTCGTCACCATTCTAGGTTTGGACCCGATTTACACCGATTTCACTGTGGCTGAGAATGATCTTCCGTTGGTGCGAAAGTATCTCGGTGGTCCAAACGTCAAAGTGCAGACCTACCTGGCGGATGGTTCGATCGCGCCACGGATAGGCGACCTTTACTTCATTGACAACGCAGTACAGCCAGGCTCGGGCACGGTGAAGGCCCGCGGGGTCACGCCCAATCCCGACCGCGCTCTGTGGCCCTCGGAATTTGTGCTGGTCCGTTTCATCCTGGACACACTTAAGAATGCGACGCTGGTTCCGTCGCAGGCTGTCCAGGTTAGCCAGAGCGGGCCGTTTGTCTTCGTGGTGAAACCCGACAACACTGTCGATCTTCGACCTGTGAAGCCCGGCCAACGCCAGGAAGGCGATCTGACCGTGGTAGAGGGCTTGAAACCGGACGAGACTGTCGTGGTGACCGGGCAGCTTGCGCTTTCGCCAGGAGCGAAAGTCGCACCGCAGCCGTACGTTCCGCAAAAGTCAGATAAACCTCAGGACTCGGTCGGTTCAGAAAGCGCACTGTAATAATGAATGATGCTGACGAACATGACGGCGCACGCGAATTAAGAGATCGGGATCGCCGCAGATCGACATCGTTTGCCGGGGATTTACCTGAGTCGACGGCAAAGTTAGTCCCGATCGAAGGCTCGGGGCTCTCTGGGCCGTTTATTCGCCGGCCCGTAATGACCGTGCTGTTGACGTTGTCCGTGATCGTTGCCGGCCTCGCCACTTATGGGAAGCTCGCCGTCAACGATTTGCCCGCGGTAGATTACCCGGTCATTCAAGTCACTTGCTCGTATCCCGGCGCGGACCCTACCACGATGGCCAACAACATCGCGACACCCCTGGAGAAACAATTTCTGCAAATCCCCGGCCTAGACATCATCACCAGCACCAGCACACAGAGCAACACTTCGTTTGTGTTGCAGTTCGTTCTGAGCAAGAGCATCGTCGACGCGGCGACGGACGTGCAGGCCGCTATCCAGCGTGCCACGGGCAAGTTGCCACTCGATCTGCCAAGTCCACCCACGTTCACCAAAACGAATCCGAACGATCAGGCCGTTTACTTGTTAGGCCTGATGTCGGACACGCTGACGGACTGGGACCTCTATAAGTACGCGTCCACTGTTGTCGCGCAGCGCATTAACATTCTGTCGGGCGTTTCGCAAGTGAACATTTATGGCGTGCAAGGCGCGATTCGGGTCAAGGCCGATCCTTCGGCACTGGCTGCGCGCGGTTTGACCATGGACGATCTGGCAAGCGGGATTAAATCCGGCACGGTCTATTCTGGGGCGGGCCAATTCGACGGCGAACATCGCACTTTTGTGTTACAGCCCAACGGGCAAATCGACAAAGCCGAGGGCTATCGCGAGTTAATCGTAGCGCGCAACCCAAACGGCTCACCGGTTTATCTGCGGGACGTCGCTGATGTGCGCCAAAGTGTACAGGACGAGCGAATCTCGCGCTTTTTCTGGATGCGGGGCTTCAAGGCGCCCGGCTCTGTGGTAGTGCTTGCGGTTTCTCGACAGGCGGGTGCAAACGCAGTGGAAGTGGCAAACTCCGTCAGAGCGCTTTTCCCTGAGTTGCGCGCAAGCTTGCCGGGCTCCATTCAATTCACGCCGATATTCGATCGGTCGCAAACGATCGTCAATTCTGCTGACGAAGTGAAATGGACGCTGATCATAGCGTTCGTGCTGGTGGTACTGGTAATCTATGTTTTTCTCGGTCGCGCAACAGACACGCTGATTCCCGCCGTGGCCCTGCCCATGTCACTGCTACTCACGGTCGCAGTGATGTACATGCTCGATTTCTCCATTAACAATCTCACGTTAATGGCTCTGACATTGGCGATCGGGTTTCTTGTCGACGACGCCATCGTGTTTTTGGAAAACGTGGTGCGCCGCGCCGAGCACGGCGAGTCGATTCTCAAAGCTACATTCAATAGCGCCGGTGAAATTTCTTTCACCATCCTGTCGATGACCCTTTCGCTCGCCGCCGTTTTCATTCCGCTGGTCTTCATTCCTGGACTTCTCGGTCGCATCTTCCGGGAGTTCTCAGTGACGATCATCGTCGCCATCCTTGCTTCGGGACTTGTGTCGTTGACGCTAACCCCTTTGATGTGTGCGCGCATTTTGGGCGAGCGCAAAGAGGGCCACAAACGTGCCTGGATGGAACGGCACACCAGTAACTCTATCCAGAGTGTAATCGCCGTTTACGGTCGCGCGCTCGACTGGTTTCTCGATCGTGCATGGCTCACTGTGCCAATCGTGCTCGCCTGTATTCTTGGGCTGTGGTTCTTCTTCACCCATTTACCCTTCACGTTGTTGCCACCTGGAGACAGCGGCTTCATTCGCGGCGTATTCATTGCCAAAGAAGGCTCCTCCCCCGCGCAGATGCGGGCTTTTCAGGCAGAGGTCAATAAGAAAATCCAACAGGATCCGGCCGTCGGGCAATTTTTCACGCTCTCTGGTTTTTCCTCGCGCACCCCATTATCGCAGGGCCTGTTATTTCTTTTTCTAAAGCCGCGCGGCGAGCGTCCGCCGGTCGATCAAATCATTTTGCGATTGCAAAAATCACTTGGCTCCATTCCCGGCATCGCCGCGGTCTTAACGCCCAGCCCTGTCCTCCAAATCAGTGTGGGGGCCACGAGTCAGACCCAGGGACAGTACGCTTACACTATTAGCGGCATCGTGCCGCAGGATGTCTATACCGTCGCCGATCAACTGATGGAAAAGCTGCAACAGTTCAAGGGCTTCGCCAGTGTTCGCTCGGATTATTACCACGATACGCCAAATCTTAAGATCGACATTAACAGGGATCGCGCGGCGACCTATGGGGTTTCTACTTCTGCCATCCAAAGTCTGATGCGTAATGCATACTCGCAAAACTATGTCTATCTCATCAAAGAGCCGGATGATCAATATCAGGTCATCCTCGAGGTCAAGGACAAGGAACGAGCCCACCCCGACGACTTGGGGGATCTCTATGTGCGCAGCAGCACCAGCGGCAATTTCAGCGCAAGCGGCTCGGGTGGGGGAACGATAGCCACAACAACAGGCAATATGTCGAATCTCGTTCCAATGCGTGTTGTAACATCGACAAAAGAAGTTATCGGTCCGCAGGCCGTGAACCACTTAAACCAGTTCACAAGCGTCACATTTAACTTCAACTTGCTGCCAAACGTCGCGATCGGCGATGCCACCAAGGCGATCGAGGATGCCTTCGCCCAAATTCATCCCAATTATCCGACCGTGCAGGGTATCTTCCAGGGAGAAACGCTCGTGTTCCAGCAACTATTCCGTTCTCTGCCCCTGCTGCTGCTCGCCGCCATCTTTGTGATGTATGTGATTCTGGGAATTCTTTACGAAAGCTATGTGCATCCATTCACGGTCTTGTTCCCGGCGATCGTCCCCGCTGTAGTCGGAGGCCTGGCTACGTTGTATCTCTTTCATTCAGTCCTCTCACTTTATAGTGTGATCGGACTCTTTCTGTTGTTAGGTATCGTGAAGAAGAACGGGATCATGGTTGTCGATTTTGCCTTGCAGCGAATCGACGAAGGCTGGGACCTCCGCTCGGCCATCCACGAAGCCAGCATGGAACGGTTTCGTCCGATCATGATGACCACTCTCGCCGCGCTTATGGGCGCAATTCCCATCGCGCTTGGGTTCGGCCAGGACGCCGCCTCGCGTCGCCCGCTCGGTCTGGTGATCGTCGGTGGTCTGATTTTCTCCCAACTGATTACGTTATTTGTAACGCCGGTCATCTATCTCTGGCTAGAATGGTTCCAGGAGCACGTGCTCGACAGGGTACCGTTTCTCCGCAGCACGCACACCCATCATGAGGGCGAACCCGCGAGGGGAGAGATGCGACCTGAACCGGCAGGCGCCCATTGATTTGATTTTTGAGCTTTTGAGGCTTTACCGTGGCGAAGCCCATGCGTGCGATGGTTCTGGATAAGCCGCGGCAAGCACTCCAACTTCGCGACGTAGAGAAACCAAGACCGTCCAAAGGGCAACTGTTGGTGCGAATCGCGACTTGCGCGGTGTGCCGGACCGATCTTCACGTGGTCGATGGCGAATTACCAGACCCGAAACTGCCGCTCATACCAGGTCACCAAATTGTTGGTCATGTGGAAGAGATCGGAGAAAAAGTAAATTCAAAATTCAAGATTGGCGACCGTGTTGGCATTCCCTGGCTCGGCTGGACCGATGGCGAATGCGCCTTTTGTCGATCGCACCGGGAAAACTTGTGCGATCAAGCGCGCTTTACCGGGTATACCATTGATGGTGGCTATGCGGAATTCACGGTCGCCGACAGTCGGTTCTGTTTTCATTTACCTGACGGCTACAATGATGTCGAGGTTGCGCCGCTGCTTTGTGCGGGGCTGATCGGTTATCGCTCTTATCGCAAAACAGGGAATGCGCGCCGGCTTGGCATTTATGGCTTTGGTAACGCCGCGCATTTGATCGCGCAGATCGCTCTTTATGAAGAACGCGAGCTCTTTGTGTTTACGCGACCCGGTGACCTAGCGACCCAGCGAAGCGTAAAGGCGCTCGGCGTAAAATGGGCCGGAGGTTCAAACGAGATGCCGCCGGAGAAACTCGATGCCGCGATTATCTTTGCCTCGGTCGGCCCGCTCGTACCTGCTGCGCTGCTCGCGCTGGACAAAGGCGGCATTGTGGTCTGCGGCGGAATTCACATGACCGATATCCCCTCGTTTCCTTATGTCGATCTTTGGGAAGAACGCGTGATTACTTCGGTAGCAAACCTGACCCGCCGCGACGGGGAAGAATTCTTCGACATCGCGCCAACTGTTCCGGTACAAACAAAGACGGAAACGTTCCCCTTGGAACAAGCTAACACGGCACTCGATCAATTTCGTTCAGGCAAGTTGAAGAAAACCGCTGTCTTGATAAATCAATTGTAGCCATCGTCACGAACTGAATTGTAGAGACGTTTGTGTCACACGCCTGGTTCCTTAGTTCAGCGTTGGTACAAGCACCGCTACAACGCGATCACGGTTTCGTGTTACTATCCTCGGCGATCAAGCCAAAGTGCGCCTTGCCAGTCTTACCGCTCTTGTAATAAGACGCGCCGGTTTCAGCGCCGTCTTTCATCATTCCGGACTGAGCCAGCAGCGTTGCCGAGAGCTTCTTCCTCCGGGGACAGAAACGGTCTGAAGCGGCCTTTGTCGATGGCTTTCATGAAAGCCTCGTGCGGCGAAACAATACCTTTTTCAAGCAGCGCCCAAATGGCGTCGTCCATGAATTGCATCCCCTGCGCTTTACCGGACACAATCACGTCCTGGAGTTTTTGCGTTGCCCCTTCGCGAATGATCGCGGCAACAGCGGCATTGGCGATTAAGACTTCGTTCACTGCAATTCGTCCGGGTCGATCTGACCTTTTTAAGAGCAATTGCGCAACCACGCCGCGCAGTGAGTTCGCGAGCATGGCGCGAGCCTGGGGTTGACGGTCGGCGGGAAAAACGTCCACCATCCGGTCAACGGTTTTGCGTGCATTGTTCGTGTGCAGTGTACCGAATACCAGAAGGCCCGTTTCAGCTGCCGTAAGGGCGAGCGAAGCTGTTTCCAGGTCGCGCATTTCCCCGACGAGCACGATGTCAGTGTCCTCCCGTAACGCCGCCTTGAGCCCAGCCGCAAACGAGCTGGAATCAGTTGGAACTTCCCGCTGAGTTATGGTGCTTTTCTTGTTCTCGTGCACGAACTCGATCGGTTCCTCAATCGTTACCACGTGTTTTGCAAAGTTTTGATTGATGTAGTCAATCAACGCAGCTTGCGTGGTCGTTTTGCCGGAGCCGGTAGGACCAGTGACTAGCACCAGGCCACCACGTAAGTTCGCAAACTCTCTTACAATCAGCGGAATCCCTAGTTGTTCGAGCGTAGCAATCCTGGTGGGAATGAGTCGAAATGTTGCGCCGTAACCGTTTGACTGCTTGAAGTAGTTACTGCGAAAACGAGAAGCTTCATCCATTTCATAGGCAAAATCCAAATCTCCGCTTTGTTCGAAGGTTTCCCAGTTACGCACTCCGCAAATTTCACTCATCATCTGCACGGCTTCCTGACGTGAAATCGGCTCGGCGCGAATGGGCATGATGTCTCCATGCACGCGCATTTTTGGCGGCTCTCCTTCGGCGAAATGCAGATCGGACCCTCCATGCTTGACGATCACATTAAGAAATTGGTCAAGGTAGGCCATTCTCAGAAGCCGCAGATTACGCGGATAACATAGAGAAGGACAACAATACCACGAGACGACAGGACGACGAGACCATTTGGCAATTCGCCCGAAACCTCGTGGTTCTATCGTCTCCGGTCATGTAGTCCTACATTTTTAGCTGCTGTCGCACCATTTGTTTTTGGTCGGCACGCGCGTAAGCCTCCTGAGCGCTGATCAAGCCCCGTTGATACAGTTCGATCAACGTATCGTCCATTAAACGCATGCCTTGTTTCTTGCCGGTCTGAATAATGCCCGGTAACATGTAGGTCTTTGCTTCGCGAATCACATTCGCAACCGCGGGTGTGTTCGTAAGGATCTCCAGAGCCAGCAGCCGTCCGGTGCCATCCGCCCGCGGTACCAGCTGGTGGCTGATGACTCCCCGCAAGGATTCGCTTACCATCACGCGGATTTGTTCCTGTTGATGGGGTGGAAACACGTCGAGTAATCGATCAAGTGTGCGGGAAGCATTACTGGTATGCAGCGTTGCCAAAACAAGGTGGCCGGTCTCGGCCGCAGTGATGGCGAGCGAAATCGTTTCCAAATCACGCATTTCTCCGACCATGATCACATCCGGGTCTTCCCGGAGCGAAGCACGTAGCGCCGTGGCAAAAGAGTCGCTGTGAGTGAACATCTCTCGTTGGGTGACATGACAGTTTTTCGACGTCAAAATGTACTCAATTGGGTCTTCCAATGTGATGATGTGATCGCGGCGCTCCATGTTTATCTGCTCGACCATTGCCGCCAGGGTCGTCGACTTTCCTGTTCCTACCGAACCGGTTGCCAGGATCAGCCCGTTCTGGTAGCGGGTGAGCAGCTTGAGGCGCTCGGGTAACCCCAGTTCGTCCATGGTTCGGACGTGACTGTTGATCACGCGGAAAACAATCTCGATCCCAAGCCGCTGACGAACCACACTGGTGCGATAGCGGGCGAACTCGTTTTCGTATGCAAAATCTGAGTCGCCGCGGGTTTTGAGCTCGTTCTTGTAGACATCGGGCACAAAGGCTTCAGCCAAAGCCGCGGTTTGCTCGGCAGTCAGCAGTGGTGCGTCGGGCCAGATGGGTTCCAACCGTCCGTGCAACCGCCACCTCGGTTGCGCGTTCACTGCCAAATGGACATCAGATGCGCCTGCCTTTTGGCCGACTTCGAGATAATCGTCCACGTGTCGCATTGCCTGCGATTTCACGGGAGCGGCCGGAGACGTAGCGATCATTGGCGCCTGAGGAAATAATTACGCAACTCGGGCGAGCGCGTAAATCCTAAAACGAGCGCGTCCCATAGGCCCGTTGGGCGCGTGGGCATTATGTATTGCGGTGGGATTTTCCCGCAAAACCGGTCAGTCGATTTTTTACAAACTCGAGAATCACCGGTCGGGCCAGGCTGGCGACGACTTTCAACGCAGCCAACGCAAAGCCGGTTTCGACCAGCTTCTTTTGCGATGTGCGGCTGCTTTTTGCATCCACATAAATTTTCTTCCTGCGCAAGGGTGCCAAAGCGATCACTGCACCGACCGCGACTGCGGCAGTAACCCAGGAGACAGTTTGTTCCCGAAATGATCTGCGAAATTTCGCGGGGAAATCCAGTTCATGGCGCAGGCCGCAAAAATCGCGCCCGAGGCGTTCGCGTGAACCTGCGATTTCCATTCTCAGTTCGTCGATCGACTTGTCGTTTCCAGATTTTTCAGCCATTCACGATCCTTCTTTAATTCAGCCAAAGTGGCGCCAAAAAATGGCTTGGTGATTCGGTTGCGCGCGATCAGCACCAGCGCCAACGCAACGATGAAATGAAGCATAGCAGCCGCAAGTGCTATCCATGGCCATGAAATCCCAGCCAGATGAGCTAACCCGGCGACTGCGCCGGTGATCAGAAAAACGTAGCCCACCCCGCAAAGGAGTACCGCAAAAATCAAGCAGCCAGCCAGTATCAGTACGTGCACTGCGGCCGATTTTGATTCCTGCGCAACAAGGGCAAAGCGGCTTGCAAAAAATTCGGCAAGCGCGCTGGCGAGCGCGACCAAGTTCTGGAACAAACCAACATGTCCCGCGGGATTGCGGGACCGAGAACTCTCGCTGATCATCTCCGAAAGGTTTCGGAGTTAGCGCCGGAATATCAAACCCAGAACAAACCCAATTCCGAGCGCGGTAAAGATCGCTTTCGTTGGATTTTCGCGCACATATTGCTCCGCGTCGTCCTGAAATGTGCGGGCGCGATCCCGCGCATCTCCCCATGCTTGCTCTGCTTTGCCGCGTGCTTCGCCCCATTTTTGTTCTGCCTTGCCGCGATACTCTCCAGCGATGGCGCCAGCTGCCGATTTCAAATCTTCAGCTGCTCTGCGCGCATGTTGTCTACTGCTCTCTAACTTGTCGCGAGCGTCGCCCGCGGCGGACGTCTGTTGTTCTGCCTTATTCTCTTCTGCCATTGGTAATCTCCTGTTGACTTATTATCCGCGCGCTTGCCAAATCAGCAAACGCCGACTTGGCGGTCAAGCATTAAACGCTTTGATGCGTGGAAGTGGCCGTCTCTTTTTAGCTTGAAAGCTTCAGCGAGCATCACGGGGAGGTCACTGTTCGCGAAAGATGATGCGCGCTTTTGTCAGATCGTAGGGTGAAAGCTCGACAGAAACTTTGTCTCCGGGGACGATTCGGATGAAATGCTTTCGCATCTTACCCGAGATATGCGCGAGCACATTGCGTTGCCCAGGTAGATCGACCCGAAACATGGTTCCCGGTAGCACCTGAGTTACGGTGCCTTCCGTTACGATCTGTCCCTCCTTCGACACCCGGAAATTATACTCTTCAAGTCGACATTGCTCAACTTGCCTAACAAACTGTTGAAAAAATCACCGGGTGCGGCGCGCGAAGTCTGGGTAGCACCTCTCCTTGCGATCTTTTCTTCTGGGATTCGTAGCATCTCGAAGCGATGAGATTCAAAGGAAAGTGGTTTCGGCATGAGGCCGAAACCAACTCGCCATGGCGACCGCCACTCAAGCGCGACGCGCGCCATGATGTTGCGTTCCTAGCGCAGCTGATCCCGGGAGATTGTAGGCAAATATTCCCGAAGTTCCTGGCGTTTCCACCATGCACCACTTTGCCGGCGTTCTTCGCTGCTTGTAAAACGATAGCGATAGAACATCGCTCGGATGTAGTGGGGCGGTTTATCAGGGAACGGGTCATGCGCAAGCAATCCGGTCACGTCTCGTGATCCCTCCAGCAGCCTGACGATTAGCCCGACCAACCATGGATTTTGCTGCGGGGCTTCCAAGGCAGCGAACCACATCTGCCAATCAAGTCTTGGTTGGTGCGGCGCGCACCAGCCGGGTGCGCGTTTCACGTCGCCTGGTTTCCATTTGAATTCATAAGGCGCCCATTCGACGCCATCGGCGCTGCCCTCTATCACTATCTCGCAACGGTCCTTGGTCATCACGCGAAAAAGTCCGTAGCCGTTCACGATTCGAAATGCTTCGAGTTGTTCGTAGAATTTCACCAACCAGCCAGGCGGTCGGCTCTGCGGTGTGAACACGCTGAAAATGAGCCACCCGTCAATCGGCAACGTGACAATGGCTGCAATTACGGCGGTGTACACCGAAAATCGATAGGTCATGGATTCAGTCTTTGGACGGCCGAGCTCCTGCGATGCCGGCCTCGCAGGAACTAGCCATTTCAAACGAGAGACGAACGCGTCATCAATTAACAGCAAACACAGCGCGATGGTCAGTAGATTGAAGAAGCAGTAGTTGCCGGTAAGGGCGATCATGATTTGAAGGAAGATCATTAATCCCGCCGCCATCAGCCGCGGGCGTCGCGGCGCCCAGATAAGAAACGGCGCGATGATTTCCACTGCGAGACAAAACGCGACCGAAAAATGTTTGAACCATTCCGGGCTTTTGTCCGCCCACCAGGCAAAGACCGTCGGCAAGGGCTGCGACCAGTAATGATAATCAAGCGCCGTCAGCGCGGTCCAATGAAACGAGTGATTCAACCAACCCCAACAATCGTCGCCACTGGTCAACTTCACGACGCCGGACATGAGCATTAGTTTGAAGAGAAGGAATTTGAGCAAAAACAAACCCGTCCGTGAAACTGGAGAAACCGTAGCCGGGGTCGCCAACCCCGGCCACCATAGTAGGTCCCGCGGCCACAGTCGCCATGGCGCGATGAAGATCGACAAAAAACCGGTTTCCAGCAGGAGAACATCCCATTGAAAATTGAGAAACACTTGCCCACCGATCGTGAGCGACAGGTAAAAGACAAAAAGCGCGACGAGTAAAAGCGCCGGCGCGATTCCAAAAATCAAAAGCAACGAAAGAACAGCGCCGCCACCGCAAAGGAAATGTAGAAAGGCATTGCTCGAGTCAAACCAGCAAAGTGTTGGCAAGATAAAATAAGCGTCTGGCCCAAGTTGCTGCCGAACTGCAGGGAGGAACCGATTTATGGGCGACATACCGTTGCTGCCAACAAGTCCATCCACTTGCACCCAAAGAGACACGAAGGCGATCAGATAGATGAGTCCAAGCATGCGGAGAAACCAGCGACGCGCCCAAAAATAAGTCGGCGGCCGCACGTCTTTCCCCCACAACAGTCGAGTAAACGTTGATCCAAGACCGCGATGCCGCGCGATGAATTTGTAAGTGATCTCAGAAATGCCTGCGAACCCCGGAACATGATCATAGCTCCACGTTAACCATCTCTTCGAGGTTCGATATCCCAACGAGCGATACACAGCGTTGGCGGCAAAAAAGGCTTCGCCATCCGGTTCGATGAAGGCAACCGCCCGCCTGAATTGTTCGATTGGAATTTCAGGGAACCGCGTTGCTGCCTCTTGAAAGGTGGCATAATCCACGTTGCCGGCAGTGATTTCGCGCCAACGCTCGATCCACCGCTTGCAAAAATGACACTCGCCATCCCAAATCATGAGAGGCTTCGGCGGTGGATTCGAAACGCGTAGGTGCGATTCGTTAGTCATTAAAGTCCAACGTCCAACGTCCAACACCCAACGTCCAATTCAGAATCCGTCTTATTGGACTTCTAACTAATCCTCAAACTCCGCCCACACCGGTGCGTGGTCGGACGGTTCCTTGCCCTTACGCATTTCGATGTCAATTCCCGATGCGCTGCAGCGCTTCGCCAGTTTTTCGCCAGCCAGAATCGCGTCAATGCGCAGGCCCCGATTTCTTTCAAACGCGCGCATCTGGTAATCCCACCAGCTGAAAAGGTCGCCTTCCTTGTGATGAATTCGCAGGGTGTCGCGCAACCCTATTTCACACAATTGCTGAAACGCGGCGCGTTCGCCATCGGAACACATGATGGCGCCACGCCACAGATTTGCATCGTAAACGTCGATATCTTCCGGCGCGACGTTGAAATCACCGCACACCACAACATCGCCAGACTTTTCTTTCGCGATGCAATCTCGCAGGCGGCGATACCAATTCAGTTTGTACTCATAGGCTGGAGAACCGACCGCCTGGCCGTTCGGCGCATAAATCGAAAAAACGCGGAGGCCACCGACGGTCACCGCAATCATGCGCGCCTGGGGATCGACCACGTCGTCGCAGAGCGACGGACGCACGTCGCGAAGCTCGAGTTTGGAGACAATCGCGACGCCGTTGTACGATTTTTCGCCGTGATAAGCCGCGTAATAACCGGCCGCCTTCAGAGAAAGCGCGGGAAACTGGTCGTCAGTGCATTTTGTTTCCTGTAAGCAAACAACATCCGGCGTTGTCGCCTCCAGCCAGGCGAAAAAGCGGTCCTGGCGCCTGCGTAGCGAATTAATGTTCCAAGAAACGATTTTCATTTAGTGAGAAGTGAAAAGTCAGAGGATTGCGCTTTTCGATTTACGCTCGCTCTGCCTCTTCTCACAACTCAAGCTCTACGCCGGGAGTTGGCACAAAAACTTCGGATCGAGGAAGGTGCGAGGACAATGTTGAGCGCATCCACTCCACGGCTGGTGGATCGCCGTGCACAAGGACAATTTTGGCGGGCGAAAGTTTCCTGGCGTAATCGATGAGCGCCTCGCGCGTGGCGTGCGCACTGAACTGAAACTGGTCGATATTGCAGCGGACGCGCTGCGGCGGTTTTTCCGGGTCCAGAGCAACCTCCCCATTTGTTCCAGCATCCCGTATAAGACCGGCAGGCGATTCCGGATTGGAGTAACCGACAAAAAAGATTGAATGCTGTGGATTCTCAATTAATCGACGCGCAAGAGTATTGGAGAGTGTTTTCGGTATCATCATACCACTCGAGAGCACGTAAACCCGGCCTGGGCGCAGCGGCGCGTCGCGCACTGTTTCGTCGTTCAAAATAAACGGTGCGGGTTCCCTCATTAATCGCAGACGTGGCAATTGCCGGCGAGTCATGTGCGCGCGACGGTCGTAGATATCGGTCATCTTCGAGCTGAGACCACCTATATAAATTGGAAACTCAGGCAGAAGCCTTTCGCGGCGGAACTTGTAAAGCATTGCCAGAATTTCCTGCGTTTTCCCCAGCGCGAAAACCGGTATCAGTACGCACGACTGGCGCTCAAAAGCCGTGGAGATCGCTTCTGCCAGTCGTTGCTCTTCTCTGGCGCGCGTCCAGTCGGCCGGTTTCGGATGATCTCCCCTGGTGCATTCCATGATCAGGACATCGATCTTCTCTTCCGGAAAGACCGCTGCTTCCATGATTGTTTGATCGTCGAAATTGACGTCCCCAGTGTAAAAGACAGTTTTATCTTCCGCTCGCAGAAGAATTCCGCTCGAGCCCAGCACGTGTCCCGCGTCGAAGAACTCGAATGTCAGCGAGTCTTTTTCGCGCTGGGGCGCTCGCTCGCCGAAAATGGAGATACGCTGATGCAATGGACACCAACGCCAGCGTTCCGATGCGCGATCGGTTTCTCGATGCGTGAAAAGCGGATATAATCCCGCGACAGTGCGACCGATCTCCTCGCGTTGCCGGGTCATCACATTAACCGAGTTGTGCAAAAGCACGCTGCCAATTTCAGCCGTGGCTTCCGTCATGAAAATGCGCGCGGTTGGGAAGCGACGCATTAGGACCGGCAATGTGCCGATGTGATCTTGATGGGCGTGAGAGATCAGGACCGCTTCGATCTCCTTGCCGGCGATCGCTTTGAGATTCGGCAATGCATCCTCACCGGTGTCCTTGGGATGCATTCCGCAATCGAGGACCAATCGATGGCGGCCCATCTCGAGATAATATGAATTCGCACCAATCTCGGTGCGGCGCGTCAGGTTCGTGAATTTCAAATGCAGTCTTTGTTAGTGCACCCTTGCAATCCTTCTATCAGCCAAGCAATTCTCTGAACAGTCGCTTTCGCGACCAGTCTAAGTAATGGTCGCATGAAGGGACGAACCCAGCACCAACGCAATACAAGCACCCACCTTGAGCAGGACATTTGCATTCACATCTTCACTGTCTCATCCGCGATGGTCGGCGTTTGCCTGACCGTTATTGGGTTGATCCGCGTCGTCATCACGCTTGGAACCGCGGATACGCTCGCAGACGATTTGTTGGCTGCCGACGCACTGCTGTTTCTGATCTCTTGTCTGCTTTCTTACTGGGCGCTGCGTTCGCGGGGTCTGCGCAGAATGCATCGCCTTGAAAAAATTGCAGATGGGATCTTTATCGTTGCCATGATCGGAATGGTTGTAGTGTGTGCGTTGATTACATATACGATTTCCATTCCACCCCGGTAGGTCGCCGATTAAAGAATGCTTTACGCTAACCGTAAGCGTAAAGGTTACATTCCTAGCGCGGCGGCGTTGAACGCGGCACTGGCGTCGGGCGGGACCTTGGCGTTGGAGTGGGCCTTGGTGGTGCAACGGCGCAGACTCTGAAGAAGATTGGGTCGTGGTTGGCAAAAGGTCGACCGAATGGGACGCCATTGCCCGTGAAGGCTCCGTAAAAACAACCATCCACCGCTTTCATCTGCATATAGTCTCCGAGCACCCGCTGTCTGGAACTACTGATCTGAATCGCCTGACAAATTTTTGAAGGTGACTAGACCTCGTTCGGATGACAAGCGAAATTCGTTAGACGTTAATAAGGCGCGGTGCTTGTCCGTAACCGCGAAAGCAACGGCGTGGCTACAGCCACTCTTTGAAAATCCGCAACCAGTTTCCGCGCAGGATTTTTTCAATCTGCTTGTCGTTGAAACGGCGCTCAATCAATCTGCGAGTTAGATTGCGTGTGTGGGTATGGTTCCTGAGATCGGGAATGAATTGCGGGGTTGTCAGTTTTTCCGCGAGTTCTTTTTTCGCGGACTCCGGCCACTGAGCATAGATAAATTCAAAAAAATCAAATCCAAACGCCACTCCATCGATGCCAATCAAATCGGCGACGTATTCCATGTGATCAATGTAACGATCGAGTGTACTTTCTTCTTCTTTTGAACTAACCAAAACGGAGTTAACGCCAATCACACCGTGCCGTTCACCAATCATTTTGATCTGCTCGTCGCTGATGTTTCGCTCGATATCATAATAATGCCGGACGTTGGTGTGCGAAACAATTGGTGGCTTGGTCGTAATAGACAAAATGTCGTTGAAACCGGCCGGGTTGATGTGCGCAAGGTCGATGATGACGCCGAGGGCTTCACATCCTCGCACTAGATCACGACCAAAGTCGGTAAGGCCCTCGCGTGATGACCCGCTTGGAGCGAAGATCCCGCCGTGTCCGGCCGCATTACTTCGCGCATGTGTAAGGCCCACTGATCGGACGCCGAGCTCGTAGAAGATTCTTAGAAGGTTCAAATCCGTCCCTAGCGGCTCTACTCCCTCCATGGTGATAAGTAGCGCGATTTTACCTTCCTTACGTGCTCTCTCGATGTCGTGATAGCGGCTGCAGATCGCAAACCGATGGCATGTCTGCGTCTCGATAAGCAATCGCGAGATTTGATCGAGCGCCACACGCAGGCCCGCGTCTGGGAGATACCGGTCCTCAATGTAGATCGCTGCGCCGACCACTCCGATGTTCCCAGTTTCGAGTTCCGGTAAGAATTCCGTCTCAAGCACGTTTTCGCGCTCTCGCTTCTCATACAAATCCATCGGCAAATCGAAATGCATGTCGATAATTCCGCCGGCTTGCAATTGGTCAATTCGTTCTTCGATGGACTTATCGGTCATGCTTTGGAGAAGAAACCGCGGATTACGCAGATGTCACGGAGGGAAATAATCCGTTGAAGTTGCCGCAGATGCTGACGGTTTGGCGAACGAAAAAGAATCGCATGCCTGCTGGAGAGTTGGATCCGCCTTCGGTGGGCTACGGCCCTCACGCTCAGCCCCGATTGCCCACACCGGTGATGCAGTACGATTATTTGCTTAGCTCAAGCATCCGCCGAATGGGTAGCTCTGCCCGCTTGCGTAATGGCTCCGGTAACGTGATTTCCGGTTCCATGTTCAAGAGCGCGTCATGCGCCTTTTCGAGCGTGTTCATCTTCATGAACCGGCATTCGCCACAGAAGCAGTTATCCGTCGGACCGGGAATAAAGTTCTTGTTTGGGATTTCTTTGCGTAGGCGGTGCAATAAACCGGCTTCAGTTACGACAATGATCTCGCCCGCAGCCGATTCTCTGCAAAAAGTCACCATCTTTTCGGTGGAACAAACTTCATCGGCAAGCATGCGTACTGCGTAAGTACATTCCGGATGCGCTATAACCGGCGCGCTGGGATATTGCTCCCGAATCTTATTGATGCTGCGCGCTGTGAATTCGACGTGCACGTAACAGTTGCCCTGCCACAAATCCATTTTGCGTCCTGTCCGTTCCATCACCCATGCGCCGAGATTTTGGTCCGGAACAAAAAGAATGTTTCGATCGGCCGGAGCGGCGCGCACAATTCTGTCCGCATTGCCGCTGGTGCAGATCACGTCGGCCAACGCTTTAACTCCGGCGCTGCAATTGATGTAGGCAATGACGTAGTAGTTCTTATCGGCGTGCTTCTGCAAAAACGCCGCGAGCTTTTCGGGGGGACATGATTCGGAAAGCGAACATCCCGCGTCCAGATCTGGCAAAATCACGCGTTTGGTTGGATTAATGATCTTCGCCGTTTCAGCCATGAAATGGACACCGCAAAACAAGATCACGTCGGCGTCTGTCTCTGCAGCCTGATAACTCAAGCCTAACGAATCGCCGACGAAGTCAGCAACATCCTGTAACTCAGGCACCTGGTAGTTATGTGCGAGAATAACAGCGTTTCGCTCGCGCTTGAGCTCTTGCAACTCTTCTGCAAAAACAACGTCAGTCCGCAGTGGACTGCCAAAGTTTATACCCGCGCTTACCATCGGTTAATATGGCTGTTTTCCCGGCAATTACAACCTAGCTTGTTGCACGCTTCCCCGTGCGAAAGCTGCGGCTAAAGCAACGCTTTACGCATCGCGTCGATTGGTGGCTCCCGATCGAACCAGATGGAAAACGAGAGCGCACCTTGATGTAGCAACATCGATATTCCATTCGCACTGCGTGCGCCGGCCTGTTCGGCCGCTCGAAGCAGGGCGGTTTTCGAAGGGCCATATGTGCAATCGAAAACCATGTGATGTGGAGCGATCAAGCGCCCGGGGATTGGCGCAAGATCGCTCGGATTCATCCCAAGCGGAGTGGCGTTGACGATGAGATCGATGTCCGCAAGTTGAATGCGCATTAACGGTTCGTCCCATGCTACGGCTTCAAGGCGCGCCGCGGGGCCAAGGACGCGGGCTTCCATAAAAAACGAACGCAGCCGTTCTGCCAGAGCATTCGCTTTTTCCAAGGTACGGTTAACCAGGACGAGGCGCTCACAATTCTCAAGCGCGCATTGCCAGGCAACTGCGCGTCCCGTTCCGCCACCTGCGCCGATTATGAGTACTCGAAGATCGCGCAGATCGACAGAGAACTCGTTGCGGACGGCGCGCAAGAATCCTTCACCATCAGTATTCGATCCGACCAATTTCTTATCGCGAATACGAATTGTGTTGACGGCTCCTATGCGACTTGCCGATTCATCCACTTCGTCGATCTGTCCGAAGCCCGCAATTTTGTGCGGCACTGTCAGGTTCACACCCGCGAAGTCCAGATTTCGCAAAAAACGCAGACCCGATCTCAATTCATTGGGCCGGATATGAAAACGCGCGTATTGAGCGTCGATCTCGCAGGCGCGCAGCGCGGCGTTTTGCATTTCGGGCGAAAGCGAATGCGCAACTGGATCACCAAGGACGCCCAGGCGAATTGGTGGATCAATGTCGCGCGATACCTCCGCCCACTTTTCCAGATCGGCGAGCGTATAACGTTGGGTGGTCTGCTCTTTCATTGCAGTCGTTTCGAGCGAAGTCGAGGAACCCCGTGGCAGAACGCAGGTAGCTTTGCGAGCTCTTTCCACTCCGCTTCGCTTTCGCTCAGGATGACACGCATTGAGTAGAGGTTAACGTGGAGATTTGCTGCGGCAAAGTTGTCTACCGAACGTTCGCCGATAGCTTTGTTCGTTATAATGACGACTGAACCTGAAAGACCTTCGGATTTTATTCGCGATATCGTCGCGGACGACCTTGGTGCGGGCAAATACAAACAAATCTGCACGCGTTTTCCGCCGGAACCTAACGGCTACCTGCATATCGGCCACGCGAAATCGATTTGCCTCAACTTCGGGATCGCGCGCGAGTTTGACGGCATTTGCAACGTCCGCATGGACGATACCAACCCGATCAAGGAGGAAGCGGAATACGTCGAGTCAATCATGAGTGACGTGAACTGGTTGATGGATGGCTGGGCGGACAAGCACATCGGCGGTGCGCCGTTTTATGCATCGAATTATTTCGACCGCTTCTATGAATACGCCGTCGACCTCATACGCAAAGGCAAAGCGTACGTCTGCGATATGACTCAGGAGGAAACCGACGCGTATCGCCGACTCGGCAAGGCGAGTAGCTTTCGCGATCGCTCAATCGAGGAAAACCTCGATCTCTTTGCACGAATGAAAGCAGGGGAGTTCTCCGACGGCACGCGCACGTTGCGGGCAAAGATCGACGTAAACGCGGCTAACATCTGGCTGCGTGATCCGGTGCTCTACCGAATACGGCACGCATCGCATCATCGCACCGGCGATAAATGGTGTATCTACCCCATGTACGACTGGGCTCACACGCTTAGCGATTACATTGAGGGCATTACGCACTCGGCTTGCACACTGGAATTTGAAGTACACCGGCCACTCTATGATTGGATTCTCCAGGCGCTCGAATTGCCCGAGCCGCGCCCGCATCAATACGAGTTTGCGCGACTCAATCTCACTTATTCGGTGATGAGCAAACGCAAATTGATCCAGCTTGTAAACGAAAAGCTTGTCAGCGACTGGGATGATCCGCGGATGCTTACTATTTCCGGACTGCGGCGACGCGGGGTCACCGCGAGCGTTTTGCGCGCGTTCGCTTACAATATTGGGATCACCAAATATCCAAGCATGACTGATATGGCTGTGCTGGAACACACGATACGCGGCGAATTTAACCGCACCGCCTCCCGGCGGCTGGCTGTGCTGCGGCCCATCAAGATTGTGCTGACGAATTATCCCGAGGGGAAAATTGAAGAGTTGGATGCGATCAACAATCCCGAAGATTCAAATACCGGAACACGTAAGATTCCATTCAGCCGTGAGCTTTACATTGAAAGCGACGATTTCATGGAAACGCCGCCGCCAAAATATTTTCGGCTACGGCCTGGTGGCGAAGTGCGACTGAAATACGCTTACATCATCAAGTGCGATGAAGTTGTGAAGGATGCGGCCGGCAACGTGGCTGAGCTTCGGTGCACGGTCGACCTGGACAGCAAATCAGGCGGACCGACTGCTGGTCGCAAGGTAAAAGGGACGATCCATTGGGTAAGCGCGGCACAGGCGATCGATGCAGAGGTTCGATTGTATGATCGCCTGTTCAGCGTTCCCGAACCCGACACAGGCGGTGATTTTAAATCGTTTATCAACCCGAACTCGCTGGAGGTCGTCACCGCGAAATGCGAGCCAGCCCTTGCGAAAGCGCGTGCTGATGAGCGCTATCAATTTGAACGGCTCGGCTATTTTGCACTCGATCCAGATTCCACGCGTGAAAAACAGGTGTGGAACCGGACGATCACGTTGAGGGATACTTGGGCGAAGGAATCCAAGCGATGCTGATGCGCTTCGCAGGCGGAGCGCCTGCCCTACGGCGCGACTATGCGCAGCCGTAGAAATAGCCATTGTAAGGCCAGCGCATCGCTTGCCCGACATTAGAACGTGGAGAGCGCGCGATCAATGCGTGCGATAACCTTTTCCTTTCCGAGAACTTCGAGCAGATGATAGAGGCTTGGTCCCACGTTGCTGCCGGTGACTGCCAGTCGAGTTGGATGAACGATCGCGCCGACTTTTATACCGAGGTTTGCGGCGGTGCTTTTCAATGTCCCTTCGATTTCGACGACATCGAATTTCTTCAGAATACTTAGGCCCTCGCGAACAGCCTTTAGCTTCGGCTTGTTCTCAACCGTGAAATGCCTGGCAACTCCGTCGGGATTGTATTCGAAATTGTCTGTGAAATAGAATCCGCAATAGGAAGGGAGCTCGTCGAAAGTGTTGATCTTCCCTTTGCACGTTTGCAGCGCGTCGCGGACGTATTTCTCCGGAAAATCATCAAGGTTTACACCGTTCGACGTCAGCTTCGCCACCGCCAAATCGTAAAATTCGGCATCGCTCAATTCGCGCGCATATTCACCATTCAACCAATGGAGTTTATCGGGATCGAACGTCGCCGAGCTGCGTCCGATGTTTTTGAGATCGAAAATCCGAATGATTTCGTCGATCCCGATCTTCTCGCGGTTGTCCTTGGGCGACCAGCCAAGCAAACACAAATAATTGCGCACCGCCGCCGGGAGATAGCCGCGCCGGATGTAGTACTCCACGCGCGCGCCTTCGTCGCGCTTGCTCATCTTCGATCCGTCGCGGTTTAAGATGAGCGGGATGTGCGCGTAATGCGGTGGCGTTGCACCAAGGGCGCGAAAAATCTCGATGTGCTTGGGCGTGTTGGAGAGGTGATCTTCGCCTCGGATCACATGCGAGATTTTCATCTCCAGATCGTCAATCACGTTCACGAAATGAAAAATCCATGAGCCATCTGGACGACGGATCGTCATGTCGGGGTGGGTAGCCGGATTGCTCAGGTCGAAGTCGATTTTGCCGCACACGACGTCATCGACGATGACGTGTTCTCGTGGCGAACGGAATCGCAAAGCGCCTTGATCGTCGAAGATATGTCCGGCATCCTGAAGCTTCTTCAGATAGCGCTCATAAAGCTCGGTTCGCTCGCTCTGCAAATAGGGTCCGAATTCCCCGCCGGCGCGCGGACCTTCGTCCCAATTCAAGCCAAGCCACTCCAGCCCCTCATAAATGGCTGCCATCGCTTCCTCGGTGTTTCGCCTAATGTCCGTGTCTTCAATTCGGAGAACGAATTTCCCGCCGCAATGTCGAGCAAAGAGCCAGTTGAAAAGTGCCGTGCGCGCTCCGCCGATGTGGAGATAACCGGTAGGCGACGGTGCGAAACGAACGCGGATGTCAGAAGGCATGGCTGACAGGTTACACAGATTTTAAGGAATGTTGTAGTGGCGGCGGTGTCAGCTGGAGCCATCAACCCGGCGCTCGCCGCGGCGAGGACATCTACACATCGTCAATAAAGATTTTTCCGCTGCGGCGACGCGCGTGCCGATCCTGCGCAAGGTTGACCTTTGCTGCTTGCACCGTTGGATCGACTAATGAGCGCACGCGCTCAATTACGTCGAAACCAACTTCGGAAACTTTTTGTGCTCTTAGCCATTTCAGAATTGCCCGACGCTGAAGCGCGACCGGTAGCGCACGGAGGTTTGGCACCGAAAGCTCATTGTAGCTCGAATCAGGGAGCTGACCATCCATCCAAGCTTCTTCTTCGCCGGCAATTGTCGCAGCACGCCAGATGGCAGGACGAATGTTTCGGCCGAGGATTTTCTCCAGGTAAGGAATGATACGATGACGGATGCGGTTGCGAAGAGGATTGAGATTCTTGTTCGATGCGTCCTCGCGAAAAGTAACGTGATGTTTGCGAACATAGCTGTCGATCTCTTTGCGCCAAAGACTGAGCAGCGGCCGCACGATTGTCAGCTCAACATCGCCAATATAGCGAGTAGAAATCTCGCGCATGGCAGCGAGGCCTGCTCTACCGGCACCGCGGAAAAGATTGATCAGGAAGGTTTCCACCAGATCATCAGCATGGTGCGCGAGAAAAATGGTATGGCAGCGGTGACGCTTTGCGACTTTTGCGAAGAATGAGTAGCGGGAGTCACGCGCTGCAGCTTCCATCGACATCTTTTGTTTTGTGGCGATGGCGCGGACATCCAGCGTGCCGAGTTCAAAATGAAGACTCAGCCGTTGTGTTGTAGGAGGAGCGCTTCGTTTGCCCCTGCGGGAACCCGGCAGACTAGGCGCTTGCCTCACAAATTCGCGTTCATAGCGCTCGACTCGCTTCTGAACGAAACGTGCATCGGCATCGCTGGATCGGCCGCGTAACAGGTGATTTACATGACAAACTACCAGGTTCCTGTAACCGGCACTGATCAACCAATGCAGCAGTGCGACGGAATCGCGCCCGCCGGAAACGCCAATCAGATAGCGCCCATCAAGTGGGAGCATTCGCAACAAATTTGTTTTTGTTTGAATCCAATTCATGGCGCCGCTGCATCCAACGTTCAAAGCAATCATGAAGGATCAACAACTTTAGACAAAAGCGGAAATGGCTGGCGTCTTTAAAAGAAAGGATTCACAGGCTTATGAACAATGACACGACTTACGCTTTGCTGGTTCGGTCAGAGGAAAAGGGCCGGAGCATCATGGAAACGACGGTTTACGCGCTTCTGGGTTTAAGCGCAATCCTGTCGATCTTGCAGTTTATCCAACAACCAGAGCGGCTGCCGGCGACGCTGACGACACAGGCGTACGAAATCTCGGATACCTCGCAGCGGGGCTAATACAAGGCGCGATTTGGAGCCTAGGCCTTTAGCCGCCGGGCCGCTGCCGGTTCGGAACGCGCCGGACTGTTCCTACTAATGCGCAGTGGGCGCGAAGGAGAAATCCCGGTTTTAGAACCGGTTTTGTTAAAGGATTTGACAATGAATGAACGTTCATTCATCTTCTCGGCCTATGTCACAACCCCAGATAGAATCTACCAGTGGCGATCGGCGTTCCCAAATCCTTGAAGCCGCATTGGTCTGCTTCGCCAAACGCGGGTTTCACCAAACCAGCATGCATGATATCAGCGGCGAGGCAGGAATCAGCGTTGGGCTGATCTACCGTTACTTCGAAAACAAGGAAGCTGTCATTTCGGCGATGGCCGATCGGCACAAGAAGGAGATCACCGAGATGCTGGAACGCGCGCGCCAGGCTCCGAGCCTGCTGGAGTCGCTCGAGATCTTGTTTACAGCGCATTGTTGCGAAGACGCGCCGCAGGTTGTGTCAGCATTCGTAGTCGATCTTTACGCCGAAGCTTCGCGTAATCCGCACGTGGCCGATTTAACGCGCGATGTTTTGGAAACGGCGATGGGTGGGGTGACTGATTTGATTGCGCGTGCACCGGAAGCGCAAAATGCGGGGAACGACCTAAAGCCCGAAGAGTTAGCAGAATTAATTTTCGCTGTCGCGCGCGGAATGCTCATGCTGGACGTGTTACGTCCACAGAAGATGACGGCTGCAGAACGACGCGAGCGACAGCTTGAAGTCACAAGGAGGCTCTGGCGCTTGTTGTTCAAACCACAGGGAGAACCCGCTTATGCATGACGTGGCAAAGCCTATTTCAAAGGTTCCGACGCAGTCGACTGCACGGCCGCGGCGTCGCTGGCGGAGTGTTGTTCTCGCGCTATGCCTGCTCATTGCGATCGGAGGCTTTGTTTTCGGAATAAAAATTCTGCAAATCGGCAAGATGATGAGCACGCCGATGGTGATGCCACCAACCACGGTGTCGAGTGCGGTCGTTAAAGAAGAGGATTGGGCACCGACGCTATCGGCGATCGGATCAGTTTCAGCCGTTCAGGGCGCGGTAGTTTCCACGGAGTTGGGCGGGATTGTTGCTGAAATCGATTTCCAAAATGGCGGCGTCGCGAAAAAAGGCGACGTGCTAATGAGGCTCGACAGCTCGGCCGAGGAAGCGCAATTGCATACTGCGGAAGCCGATTTGGAATTGGCGAGAGCCAACCTGGAGCGAATACGCAATCTGGCGGCGCAAAAAGTTGTTTCGAAGCAGGAGTTGGACGCTGCTCAGTCAACCTTTGGCCAAAAACAAGGCGCGGTGGACAACATGCGAGCTTTCATCACGAAGAAACAGGTCCGCGCACCATTTGATGGAATGCTCGGTATCAGACAAGTGAACGTTGGGCAGATGATTAACTCCGGTCAGCAAGTGGTGCAGTTGACGGCACTCGACAAGGTTTATGTCGATTTAGCGTTGCCACAGCAAACACTTCCAGAGCTTGCCACTGGATACGAGGCACGCGTTCACGCAGACGCGTTACCCGGCCACGAGTTCAAAGGCAAAGTAAGCGCTATCAATTCCATGGTCGACCCGGTGACCCGTAACGTTGGCGTTCAGGCCACTCTGGAAAATCCCGACCATGCGTTGCATCCGGGGATGTTCGTCAAGATCGACGTAATTTTGCCGCAGAAAAGCAAAACAATTGTGATTCCGGGCAGCGCTGTTTCCTACGCTCCGTATGGCAATTCTGTTTTCGTCATTGAGAAAAAGAAAGACCCGAAGACTGGGAAAGAGTCAGAGTCGTTACGACAGACTTTTGTGCGAATCGGTGAAGCGCGTGGAGATTTCGTTGCCATTACGGAAGGGCTGAAGGCAGGCGATGTCGTCGTCAGCACCGGCGTGTTCAAGCTGCGTAATGGAATGCCGGTGGTGATAAATAACGATTTGGCCCCGAAACCGCAGTTGAATCCCAAGCCGGTGGATTCGTAACTACAAATCCGAACCGTCTATGTCGCGACCCGACAAAACGAAAATAAGCGCAAGGAGATCGGGAGAACGCGCCCGAACCAGGAAATGAAATTTACGGATCTGTTCATCAAACGGCCGGTGGCGGCCATGGTGGTTAGCTTCGTCATTCTCATCGCCGGTTTGCAGGCGATGAAGACGCTGAATGTGCGGCAATACCCGCGCAGCGACGTAGCTGCGATCACGGTGACCACGATTTACGTGGGCGCTGACGCCGAGCTAGTTCGGGGATTTATCACCACTCCGATCGAGCGCGCGATAGCGGCTGCGGACGGGATCGACTACATCCAATCTCAGAGCACGCAGGGACAATCACTTGTCACTGCGCGCCTCAAATTGAACTACGAGGCGAACAAGGCGCTGTCGGATATCAGCTCGCGAGTTGACGCGATTCGTAACAATCTGCCGCCAGAATCGCAGATTCCGGTAATTGCGATTCAAGCGGCTGATTCCCAATTCGCTTCGGCTTACCTCAGTTTTACATCGAACATTCTTGAGCCTAACGAGGTGACCGATTATCTCGTCAGGCTCGTGCAACCACGCTTGACCGCGATTGCGGGTGTGCAAAAAGCGGACATCCTTGGAGGCCGGACTTTTGCGATGCGCATCTGGATGAAACCGGACCGGATGGCTGCGCTAAACATCACCCCGTCGCAAGTCCGCGACATCCTGGCGAAGAACAACTTCTTGTCGGCGGTTGGAAATACGAAGGGCTCCCTTCTTCAGGTAAACCTGACGGCAAATACCGATTTGCACACGGCCGAGGAGTTTAAGCAGCTGGTCGTCCGGCAGGATAAGAACACGTTGATTCGACTCGGCGACATCGCTGACGTCGTTCTCGGTGCGGAAGACTACGACACGGAAGTGCGGTTCTCCGGACAAAAAGCCGTGTTCATGGGTATCTGGGTACTGCCGAATGCCAATTCGTTGGATGTAATCAAACGCGTTCGCGTCGAGCTCGATCAAATCAAAAAGGAGCTGCCGACTGGGATGACGGCGGAAATGGCCTACGACGCCACCGCCTACATCAACGATGCCATTCACGAAGTCGTAAAGACGCTGATCGACACATTAATCATCGTGATGATCGTCATCTTCTTGTTCCTCGGATCGTTCCGTTCTGTCATTGTGCCGGTGGTTGCCATCCCGATTTCGCTCATCGGCGCGTTGTTTTTAATGCAGGTATTCGGTTTCACGCTGAATCTGCTGACGCTGCTCGCGATTGTTCTTTCAGTCGGGTTGGTCGTCGACGACGCGATCGTTGTGGTCGAAAACGTGGAGCGCCATATCGCGGACGGAATGTCGCGGATGAACGCGGCGCTCGTTGGTGCGCGCGAGCTGATCGGTCCGATCATCGCCATGACAATCACGCTGGCAGCCGTGTACACACCGATCGCATTACAAGGTGGCCTGACCGGCGCACTATTCCGCGAATTTGCTCTGACGTTGGCCGGAGCGGTTTTCATCTCCGGTGTCGTGGCGCTGGTGTTGTCGCCAATGATGTCGGCGTATCTGCTCCCACCCCATCATGTGGAACACGGGTTCAAAGGCTGGGTTGATCGCACTTTCGACCAGGTGCGCGACTGGTATGGGAAACATTTGGACCGTACATTAGCCGCCCGGCCAGCTGTTTACATCGTCTGGGGAGGAATTTCAGTTCTCGCCTTGCTGATGTTCGTTGCGATACCCAAAGTGGCTACGAAGGAACTGGCGCCCAAAGAAGATCAGGGGGTAATCTTTGGCATTATCACCGCACCGGCTAACGCTACAATCGACGACACGATCCGTTATGCAGACGCCGCTGGGAAGATTTTCCACGATATTCCGGATACTCGGTTCACATTTCAAATTACGTCACCCAATAACGGTTTCGGCGGCATGGTGCTGAAACCGTGGGGCACGCGAAAAGTCCCGACGAAAAATTATCTGCCAGTCGTTCAACAAAAACTGGCAGCTATCCCGGCGATTCAAATGTTTCCGATCATGCCTGAAGCGTTGCCGGGCTCGGACAACTTTCCGGTTAGCTTTATCATTGCTTCCACTGCTGATCAGGAACGCATCCTAGAATTTGCCCAGGAGATTTTCCAAAAGGCAATGAAGGCGCACATGTTCCAATTTGGCGACATCGACACGAAAATCGATCAACCACAGGCGCAGATCGTTCTCGATCATGACAAAATTTCGGCGATGGGACTGAACATGCAGCAGATCGGTGCCGATCTCTCGGCCAGCATCGGCGGGAATTACGTCAATTGGTTCAATATGGAAGGCCTCAGCTATAAGGTTATTCCGCAAATCAAACGGGTTGACCGGCTGAATCCGGAGCAGCTCAACGATATTTACGTCACCGGGCCGAATAACCAGTTGATACCGCTGAGCACTGTTGCCCGGATTGAACACAAAACGATTGCGCGTTCGCTCAATCGCATGCAGCAACTCAATGCCGTTACAATCAGCGGCGTTCCGACCGGGTCCGTCGATTCAACGCTGAAGTTCCTGGAAAATGAAGCGCGCCAGATTCTTCCTGCGGGTTATGTGGTCGATTACACTGGGGGCTCTCGCCAACTGCGGCTGGAAGGGAATAGCTTCCTTGGAGTTTTCATGCTGGCGGTTGTGCTCATTTTCCTTGTCCTTGCTGCACAATTTAACAGCTTCCGTGATCCCTTGATCATTCTCCTGGGCTCGGTCCCGCTGGCGCTGTTCGGTGCGGCGGTATTTATGTTTTTGAAGATGCCATTTGGCAAGTTCTTCACTGACAGCTGGACGACCTCGTTTAACATCTATTCTCAGGTCGGATTAGTGACTTTGGTCGGTCTAGTTTCCAAGAATGGCATTCTCATTGTCCAGTTTGCGAATGAGCTCCAGCGAGATGGTTTGTCGAAACTTGCCGCCGTAGCGCAAGCCGCCCGAATTCGATTGCGACCAATCATGATGACCAGCGTCGCGACTGTCGCCGGCCACTTTCCACTCACACTCGTGACCGGGGCTGGAGCAGCGGCGCGAAACTCAATCGGTCTCGTGCTGGTTGGCGGCATGACGATTGGAACAATTTTCACGCTGTTCATCGTGCCATCGCTTTACATGCTTATCGCCAAGGAACATCACGAGAAATCTTTGATGGACCCGGACTTGGAAGGTGTCGCCGACGAGGCAGATCTTGCGCCGGAAATGGCACCGGCGCTCGCGTCGGATGGGGGCGGCAACGGTTGGAAACAGGCGTGACTTAACGTCTTGTACGACGCGCTCGCGCGCTGAGGAGAAAAACAAAAGCCTCGGCGGGTTATCCCGCCGAGGCTTTTGATGTTTTCAGAGTTTCTAGTTTTTCTCTTCAGCGCGCTTTATCTGGGGACCTTGGGTCGTCACCAAGATAAGCAACTCGACCGAGTTTGCTGAATTCCGGATAACTGGGCAAGTTGCGTTTAGGCATCAGGAGAAAACACTGTAGCAAAGGCTGCCGGTAAAAGTGGACCTTGTTGCCAGGTCAGTGCAATTTCTCCATACCGAAGATAAGTCACCACTGCATCGACATTCGCCAGACCTCCCATAGCCCAGCGGCCCGCCATAGTGACCGCATCATTACCGATGACGAAGCGGCCGATATTTCTCCACGAGTCCGGTTTCGCGCACGCTTGTAGGTTCCACGTGCCGGAGATTCTAGTCGATCGGTTGCAAGCTAAAACATGACGTGTCTAGATTAGGTATAACAAGTAGCTTGTCTACAAACGAAGGAATTGAACTCTCCCGAATGAGGTAGCAAAGATCACCTCCTGGGCGTGAGCTAAAAACCTTACATCTGGCCAGTAGTTCGGAGGTCGTCAGCAACAATATGGTAGCAGAGTGGCAGCTCTGACGCAGCTCCACACAGAATACTCTCCGAAGGACTAAAATGACGACCTATAATTATACCACGGTACGTGGCCAAAAAATGTTTTATCGTGAGGCGGGCAACAAGGGTGCGCCCACCATCGTGCTGCTGCACGGCTTTCCCAGTTCATCCCACATGTTCCGCGATCTGATTCCAAAACTCTCAGATCGCCTCCACGTGATTGCGCCGGACTACATTGGTTTCGGCTACAGCGATGCGCCCAATACAAAGGAGTTCGATTATACCTTCGACAATCTCGCAGAGCACGTGGAGGAATTGCTCTTGGGCGTTCTCGGCCTGAAGAAGTTCAGTATCTACGTGCAGGACTACGGCGCCCCAGTTGGCTATCGGATTGCTTCAAAGAACCAGGACGCCGTTGACGGCATTGTGGTTCAAAACGGCAACGCCTATGTGGAAGGGATTGGTGAAGCATTTAACCCGATGAAACCGTTTTGGGCGCATCGGAATGCCGAGACCGAGAAGCCGGTGCGGACACTTCTCACAAAGGAGACGACTGTTTTTCAATACACGCATGGCGTCAAAGACTCACAACAGGTCAGTCCGGATGGCTACACGTTCGACCAGTTCTTTCTCGATCGACCGGGCAACGACGCCATTCAACTCGATCTTCTTCATAACTATCAATCGAATGTCGCACTTTACGATGACTGGCACGAGTACTTCCGAAGCAAACAACCCCGCATGCTCATCGTCTGGGGAACCAACGATCCATTTTTCACAGTCGAAGGGGCGAAGGCTTACCAACGGGATATTCCTCACGCGAAGTTACAACTTTTCGATACGGGTCACTTCGCGTTGGAAACGCATGCCACGGAGATCGCAACGATGATCCGCGATTTCCTCGCACCCTAGATCGAAACTTTTCGAAAGGAATCCAGATGTTTAGATTACTGAACAGCGAGCGTTGGCAGCGATGGGTTCCCATACCGATTCGGATAATCCTTGGTGTGGGATTCATGGCCCATGGATGGGCCAAGTTGAGTCGTGGGCCAGCAATGTTCGGCGAGCTTTTAAAACAGGCTCACGTGCCACTGCCTCTTGCTAACGCCTGGCTAGTGACTTTGCTGGAGATTTTTGGCGGCCTCGCTCTTCTGATGGGGGCATTTGTCGCCATTGTAAGCGTTCCTCTGATCGTTTCGATGCTGGGCGCGATGTTTACGGTAAACATCAAGTTCGGCTTTAGTGCCGTGAACACAATCGGCCTCACTCCTGAGGGGCCTAAGTTGGGACCGCCCGGTTACGAAATCAATCTGTTATACATCGCCTGTCTGGTGGCGCTGATTCTCGTCGGCGCTGGTCCTTTGTCGATCGATGCGTTGCGAAGTCGCCTACGCCAGCGACATTTACGAGTAACCGCCCTAACCAATCACGCTGCATCGAGACATGCGATTTCGTGAAAACAGCACAGTGGTTGTTGCCCATGGCGCTTGGGCGGATGGATCGAGTTGGCAGGAAGTCATTCGTCCTCTCAATAAACAAGGACTGCAGGTCGTTGCCGCGCCTCTACCACTTAGTTCGCTTAGCGACGACATCGTCGCGTTGAACCGGTCGATCTCCAGGACGAAAGGTCCTGTGATTTTAGCCGGACACGCCTATGCCGGTGCAGTAATTGCAGGAGTTAATGACGAGCGCGTAAAGGCACTGGTCTATGTGGCGGCGCTTGCTCCTGATGAAGGTGAAACTGTCGCCGATGTATTTTATCGCGACGAAGCGCATCCGCAGGCTCCGAAGCTCGCTCCTGACAAAGATGGATGGATCTGGATGCCGGAAGAAGGATTCGCAAACGCCTTCGCACATCACGCCACCGCAGATCAAATCGCATTATGCAAAGCCGTGCAGCGACCGATCGCACTCAAGTGCATCCAGGAATTAGCTCCCAAGCCCGCATGGAGATCAAAGCCGTCCTGGTTTCTGATCGCGGAAAAAGACCGCATGATCAATCCCAAGACGCATCATTTCATGGCGAATAGGATGGGGGCTCGCACGCATGGGTTTGCCGTAGACCATACGCCTTTGCTCACCGCACCCGACAAGGTCATAGAACTCATCATAGCCGCTGCACAAGAAACACTGTCAGAGCAAACACATTCACGCTCGCTTGTTTAGAAAAGGAGATACTAATTCGGTGGTCGCACCTGTGCGGCGTGAAACGCCTGCCAGGCATTCCAAGCGCGTTCCCAGTCTTGTTTCTCCGCCCAACATTGCGCTTCTAAGAAATGAAAATACGCCGGGGCGTTCGGCCGTTCGCTAAAATGACGTGCGGTGAGAAGGGCGCCATCGACCTGACCATTCTGCATCTGCGCGCGATAAAGTTCGTAACCAATGCCGTAGTTATTGGGCGCGGCGGCGAAGCGGTTTTCCAGATCTTGAAGAGAGAAATTATTAGTAACTCGCGGGAGCGCCACTGGTTCTCCATATCGCTGGGTCAATTCGTAGGCAGCGCGAAAATCATTCTTACTGGCTTTGTATTTCGCCATGCCGAGCCAGGCATAACCAAGCCACTCGGGGCGCTGTTCAACCGCTCGGGAAATCTCCTCGGGATTGCCGCGTTCGGACCAAACCGCGAAAAGCGCGAGTCTTTCTGTTTCACTGAAAGATCGTAAGTCCGGATCATTTCTGAATAATTGCGTAAGAGCCCTATTAAAAGAAGCGTTGGACAGCCGGTCGAGATAGGGAAGCGCCAAATCGTGCTCGCTAAGTCCAATCGTCTCTAGAAACGGGCTAACTTCTGGATTCGCGAGCGAAGCGTCGTTCAGCATGCTTGCGTAGACCTCCGGTCGCAGGGGTCCGGCTCTGCGAAGCGCCTCGCGCCACGCTGCCACGGCTAAAATCGGACGGTCCGGCAGCCAAGCGTTTCCTTCGGCCAGTGGAACTTGATACGCGACGGGCTCCAGAAAGCGGGCTCGGCGGAAATCATCGACTGCGCTTGTCGTCTGTTTGAGTTCGACCTCTGCGATAGCACGCGTAAGGTAAAGTTGCCAATCGAGCGGTGCCCATCGAAGCGCGCCAGTTGTTAGAGCGATTGTTTCACGGAAGTTCCCCCCTCGATCGAGTATCGCCGATAAATGCTTCGCACTGGAAACACCGACAGGACCGGGAAGGAGTTTTTCACCCTGCGCGGCGACAACCAATGCAAGACCAGTTGCAAATATTACCAACCCGGCGAAACGAAATAAGATCGCCGTCCATTTGCTCTTTTTTAAAGCGAATGGCCGATGCCCTGAGAGCCCAAGCAAAAATATTGCCGCAAACGCTGTACCAATCTGGTGCCCTGAAACACCGACAATCCCATGGAGTGCGAACAGGAGCGCTGCGATAAGAGTGGCGAGACGATACCGTTGGTTGGTACCCACTCGCAGTGGGAAAACTCGACTTACAAACATCGCGATCCCAACGATCGTGAGCACCACGCTTAGCCACCCCAGTTCAGTCCAAAGCCAAAGCCAGTCGCTTTCCGGATGCAAGGCTCGCGAGTCGCTGAGGGAAGCGCCACGAAAGATTGCAAAGATCGATTCAAAATTTCCAAAACCGATCCCACACCAGGGAGAATTCCGAATGAGTCGAAACGTGTCATCAAAAATCCGCCACCCGAAATTTGTTGAGACGCCGGCAGTAACGAAATCGCGAAGATGAGATCTCTCGAATGTCTGACCTGGGAAAAGCAGCAACCCCGTGAGTAGCAGCAGCAGAAGAAGAAGAGAGATACCAAGCGCTCGGCGCCAGGGAGAGTGTTGTCGGAGCGCCAACGCGCCAAGCCAAAATGTGCTGCCCACAACGAGGATTACGATTCCAGAGCGTGAAAAATTCAAAATGATTGGTGCTGTGACCACGACCAGCGCGAGAATCCAGACGATCCACCGTTTTCTTCGTTTACGGAGATCGTCGTGGGCGCAGGCAAGAATCACGATCCCTGTGAGTCCGAAAAGGACTCCGGTTTGAGTCCGATTTGGAAATGGACCGAAATTTTGCTCGTTGTGCCAGAATGGCAGCGTGGTGCGTGTCAAGTAAAGTGCGATGCAGACTGCGGCTAAGAGCGCGATTCCACTGGTAAACAGGCGCAGTTGAAAACGCACCTCGTGAAGCTCAAGGTCTTGCGTGGAGACGATATAGAGCCAACTCAATCCAGCAACGAAGCTAACCAGGTAGCTCAGCGTGATCCATGGCTGCGGAGAGAGCGTAGATGGAAGGTGAATTCCGAAGTCATTTACAAGTGCCGCACGCCACTCCGGTTGAAAAAACCAGCGGGCTGGGAGAAATGCGACCGCCGCTAATACAAACAGAGTGAGAAGAATCAGGTTTGTAACCGCGCCGAGTGAAAATCGGGGCGGTCGCATCAGCAGGTACGCCCCAAGAAGCGTGATGACGAGTCCCTCTTCCCATTTTCGGGAGGAGCCGCCCAGCAAACAGGCAAGCACGGGCAGCGACGCGACTGTCGCAATAGCTATCCAACGAGTAGTGGCATTTCCCTTTTCGTTCAGTTGAGATCGCTGCATGGAATTTCGCATCAGCCAAGGCAAAGTGCGATCGTATGAAAATCGCTTTTAGATTCGATCACTTGGCCGGTGACAAAGTAACGTATCATCTCGTTCGAAGGCGACCAAAAGAGAGCACGCCGGAGATTAGATCGACGCCGCGATGCTTTTTGGAGTGAACGACTTCCTCGTGTTCCGCGCGGATTTGGAGCAATCAAGACTCACTCAAACGGGGGAATCGCCGTCATTTCTTCGGTGGCACTAAAAATTCTTTCTCACATGTTGTGGCAGCGCCACATATCGTCGAAGTATCTTCCATCTGAAAAATGAACACGATACTCATCTTCAGTCTGATCATCTTGCTTTTCGGCTTCGATTCGAACTCACGCAGCGAATCACTCCGATTCCAAAGCTGATTGGATGCTTTTAACCGCTCCATGAAGCAAACAATTCAACTGTTGATCTCCGACGGAGAAACGCTCGAAAGCGTTGATCTTCAACCGGCCGTGCAGCGGAATCTCCAAGTGTGGGCAAAAGCGAACAAGGTTTCTCTGTCGGAAATGATCAAACTCGCGCTCGATTTCACAACCGGGCCGGAAAGACGTTCAATAGATTTCGATCTCAAGTGTCCGGATGAGCGCTCGCTCATTTGATGTTGCGTCAATTTGACAATTGTTTGTTGGACGTTTCTTGCCCCGTGCGAAAAGCAGCGAACATGCTCTATGACAATTTCAAGAACGCGACCTGGGTACAGGCGGCTGAGGCCGAACTGGAAAAGAAAACTATCCGGTTCCGACTTAGCTAAAAGGTGGTAGCGCTACGGATCGCCGATCCGTTTGACAAAGGCAGTGAATTTTTGATCCCGACGTGCGATAAGACGCTTTCCGTTGTCGCGATGTGCGTCGGCCAGCCGGCCTTGGATCCTCACTTCGAGCTGTCGACGATCTGTTGCGCGTTCTTGATCGCGGACTCGTCCGGCGCTTTGTCTTTCTTCAGGATGTCGATCGCCTTTTGTGCCGAGGCGGTGGCTTCTTTCTTGTTCCCAAGCTTCGCTTGAATCTGCGCCTTCTTGTAGTGCATGAAGTAGGCGTCTGGGTTCTTCTCCAGCGCCTGGTCGATCCACTTCGCCGCCTGGTTCATGTCCTTGTTGTTGTCGTAGTAGAAAGCAGCGGCCTGATAGGCGGTGCGCGGGTCGAGCGGAGTGCCTGCGCTAGCGACTGCATTGAGTTGTTTGCTTACCTGCTCGACATCGTCGGTGGTTAACTTCACCGGCACGCGCGTTTTATCCCAAAGGAAATTAAGCGTTGCGGAAGCGCCTTTCACATCAGCCAGCGCGATGGTAAACGTCTCGATTGCAACCGGATTGGGTTCGGGCTTCGCCGTCACACGCGCGGCATCGCTCTCCTGCTTATAATCGGCCGCGCTCTGCACCTTCGCATCCTTCGAAACGATAACGGTCCACTCGTCGGGTGTCGGAATCGTGAAGAGGGCGTATTCACCGGCCGGGATCTCCTTGCCGCCGAGCGTTACCGGTTTGCTAAACCTAATTTTGGTGACCGCGTTCGCGCCCGTTCGCCAGAGCTTACCGTAAGGCACCAGGCCGCCGAAGATCTCGCGGTCGTTCTTGTTCGGGCGCGAATAATCCAGCTCGACATCGGTTAACCCGATACGCTGTTTCACCACCGCGTGCTGGCTGGCAGAGGGGAACTCTATTTTCTTCTCCTCCGCCGCCCGCAGGCTGCCGGGCAGGAGCGGTGCCCCGACGAAGGGAAGTTCGAACAAAGCGGAAAGGAGAAGCGAAGGAAGACGTAAGGATCGGACCATAATGTTCGGGTTATTTTGAGATGTAATGATTTAGGCGGAGAAGATACCGCCGACCGGCAGGAGTCAAATCGGTTTTCCTCGCCGAGCCTTAGTCCTTCGTCGAATGACTCAAGGTCTTGGATCAGACGCGCTACACCAAGACGACCGGATACCATGCCAAACATAAAACGGGCGCTTCGGGGGTCGTGCGAAAAACAAGAGCCACGCCATCGCCGGTTGGTAAACGCAGCAGTTTCCCTTCCGCCTCTGCCAGGCGGAACTGCTCGGTTTCGCGCACCATCTCCTTCAACGTCTGGAGGCGTTCACTTTGTTCGGTGATGAGCAACTTTGAATAGCCTACGATATCGACGAACAAGACATGTCCGATCTCGAACTGAACGTCTTTTTTAACCTGAGCGGACATATCACGGCTCCAGCGACCCAAACTAAATTATGCCGATCGAACTGCCGACAGTCGACAGCGAACGTCTCCAAAAAATTTTCGCCCACTGCAACGCCTCTTGCTCATCTTTATGCAATCCGTTTATTCTTTGCAGATCATTGTTCCCGTAGTTCAACGGATAGAACAAGGGTTTCCTAAACCTTAAATGTGGGTTCGATTCCCGCCGGGAACGTTAATTCAGCCGGTTGAATGGCTTAGATTGGATTAACAAGTCGATATCTGCCTCAATGAGAACCGAAGTGAGAACACATCCGTCGATTTCAGCAGTGTTCAGCATTGTTGACTGAGCAGAGCGCGTGCGATGAATTTTTGTACCGAGTTTCGCCGAAAATTTTCTTTATCGCAGCGCATCGCAAAATCCTGGGTGCGATCCATGACGTTTACGATAAGTGCGAGAAGGTGAATCACCTCACGGTCTCGGATCGTCTGCGTGAAAAAGGCGAACTGGATTCGTGCGGCGGTATTCCGGCGCCTAATCGAAATTTCAAATCAGCTCGATCGCGAGTCGGACCGGCAAAGCCCCCCCGTCCGGCATGAGGCCGCGGGAATATTTAACCAGCATGATGCGAACCATTGTCAGCAAACCGGAGAGCGACGATGCCATTGAAGAGTTGGTCACCATGGGATTGAAAACGCCGCCTGAAAAGGCTGTCACAAAGATGTCACTGGAAGGGCCGTTAGGCTGTATATAAAGTTGGATAATCTGAATCCGGGGTCAGGGCAAGAAAGGCTCTTTCTCTCGGTCCTTTCTTCTTCGCTTTCAGACCTTGTAGTTGCAGGGTCAATCACCGAGAGAGTGAAAGGAAATTATCAAATGAAAAGAGTATCTGCGGTGTTTTTCGGTCTCGGGGGTCTGCTCGCCCTAATCGGAATCCTTGGAGGGCCAGTGCGAGCAGTCGCGGCAGACGACACAGTCACAGGAGCCTTCAGTCACAGGATCGACTTCCAGATGATACGCTCATTGGCTGCCGTAGCCGGCAATTGCCTCCAGGGCTGCCACGCAGACGTGAGAGTCGTATCTCTTGGGCCTGTTGAGGTGATGACCGTCGACGTAGGGGGACTTCCACCGAATACCGAGTTTGATTTCTTTGTGATCCAAAATCCCAATGCGCCTTTTGGCCTGGCTTGGTATCAGGGCGACATCGAGACCGATGATCAGGGAGAGGGTCACCAGCTTTTCGTGGGGCGCTTCAACATCGAGACATTCATAGTAGCGCAGCCCCCCGGCGGCCAGCCAGCTCCTGTCGTACACGATCAACCTCCGTTCCCGGATGCGTCAGCGAACCCGGCGACCGAGCCAGTCCACACGTTCCACCTCGGCTTATGGTTTGGTTCGCCCGAGGCCGCGCAAATGGCAGGTTGTCCCGACACAGTGACCCGCTTCAACGGTGAGCACAACGCTGGAATCCAGGCGCTTAGCACACGCAACTTCCCTAAGCTTGAGGGACCGCTGAGAAAGTTGAACCCCTGATCGTTGATTCACAAGTCTGGATTACTGATTGCGCGGGAGCAGAGTCGAGTCGTCCAGTTTACCGGATATGAGCAGATGGCGATGACGGGCGCCGAGGTTTACGGTGACTGCCTCCGCTGGTGTATGTGTGCTAAGCACGGGAAGCTCAAAACCCGCCTCATCCGCACCATAAATCCCGTCATCGCCACTCATCAGAACCCAAAATTTCTCGGTTGGTTCCAGGAAAGATTTTTGCACCACACGGATTCAAGAAAAATCTCATTTCGCGCTAGGATTCACCCCTAGGATAAGCGCTTTCTGTTCTTTCAGTTCTCCTTTGACGGCATCGATTGCTCCGAAATTTGGAAAAAACAGATGCTCATCTCGCCGGTGTCGGCATAGTTGGCGGAATTATGCATTTCACATTTCTGGTGGCTGCCGGGCTGTTGACACTCGTTCAAAACACCGACGCTCAGACGCAATTTAAATATCCAGCCGCCCCGGCAAACAATCATGTAGACGATTACAACGGCGTAAAAGTCGCGGACCCGTACCGGCCACTGGAAAATCCAGACTCCCCCGATTCGCGGGCCTGGATCGAAGCGGAAAACAAGATCACGTTCGATTTCCTGAAAACGATCCCGGAACGCGACGGAATCAAGAAACGGCTGACCGAAGTTTGGGATTACGAGCGCTTCGGCGCGCCGTTCAAGGAAAACGGGCACTATTTCTTCTCGAAGAACAGCGGTTTGCAAAACCAGAACGTACTCTTTACCACGACGAATTTTTCCGAGGCGCCGCGCCAGTTGCTCGATCCAAATTTGCTGGCGAAGGACGGCACGATCGCGCTGGGCGGACTTGACGTGACTAACGACGCCAGGCTGATGGCTTACGGTCTCGCAACCGCGGGCTCCGATTGGCAGCAATGGAAAGTGCGCGATGTGGGGACCGGGAAGGATCGACAAGATCTGCTGGATTGGGTCAAGTTCTCCAACGCGTCATGGAAAAAAGATGGCAGCGGTTTTTTCTACAGTCGTTACGACAAACCCGAAAACAAACTCCGCGCTCAGGTTTACAATCACAAACTTTTCTTCCATCGCCTCGGCACGCCACAGTCACAAGACGAACTAATCTACGAGCGGCCCGATCAGAAGGAATGGCTTTTCAATGCTGAAGTCACGGACGATGGTCACTATCTCATCATCTCAGTACAACGCGGCACCGATCCAAAGAATCGCATCTTTTACAAGGACCTGACCGATCCGAATTCCAAAGTCGTTGAGCTATTGGACAAGGCCGATGCCGAATACGATTTCATTGACAACGAAGGGCCTGTGTTTGTCTTGCGAACCAATCTCGATGCGCCACTAGGCCGCATCATTTCCATCGACACCCGCAAGGCGCTCCCACCAAAGATTGACGAGCTGGTTCCCGAATCGAGAGATAAACTAGAAGCGGTCAGTTCGGTCGGCGATCGCTTCGTAGCGGTCTACTTAAAGGACGCACACAGCGAGGTGAAATTGTTTAAGCGCGACGGATCAGCTGACCGCGAGATCGCGCTGCCAGGACTCGGGACTGCCGCCGGATTCACTGGAAAACGCAAAGACCGCGAAACGTTTTACTCGTTCACCAGTTTCACCACGCCCACGGAAATCTTCCGCTACGATTTCGACAAGCGCGCAAGCGAGCTGCTGTTCAAACCGAATGTGAAATTTAATCCGGACGATTACACGACCGAACAGGTTTTTTACCACAGCGCCGATGGCACGAACGTGCCGATGTTTATCTCTTACAAAAAAGGAATGAAACGAGACGGCCAGGCGCCGACTTATCTGTACGGCTATGGCGGCTTTGATATTTCCAACACTCCATCGTTCGCGCCGGCCAATTTGGTGTGGATGGAGATGGGCGGCATTTACGCCGTTGCGAACCTGCGCGGCGGTGGCGAGTACGGCGAAAAATGGCACGAGGCTGGAATGCTTCACACGAAGCAAAACGTGTTCGATGATTTCATCGCGGCCGCACAGTATTTGATCGATAACAAGTTTACATCGACATCGAAGCTCGCAATTGGCGGGGGCAGCAACGGTGGATTGCTCGTCGGCGCGTGCATGACGCAACGTCCCGATCTCTTCGGTGCAACTTTACCAAACGTTGGCGTCATGGACATGCTGCGTTTCCAGAAGTTTACCATTGGCTGGGCTTGGACGTCCGATTACGGGAGCTCCGAAAAACCGGATGACTTCGCGTATCTCTACGCGTACTCACCGCTCCATCACATCGCCAAAGGTTGTTGTTACCCGGCGACGTTTATCACGACCGCCGATCACGACGATCGCGTAGTCCCCGCGCACAGTTTCAAATTCGCCGCGACCCTCCAGGCAGCTCAAGGTTGCGACAAACCGGTTTTGATTCGAATCGAAACAAAAGCTGGCCATGGCGCCGGAAAACCGACAGCGAAAATTATTGAAGAAACCGCCGACCGATGGACCTTCCTCGTTAAAGAACTCGGGATGAAAGTCTCGAGGTCACCGACGCTTTAACAAGTCACGTTTCGCGGTGGTGATCGCTACGCAGCGATCTGGCCGAGAACGGCTCGCAGTTCGTGAAAGTCTACCGGTTTGGTGAGGTGAAAATCGAAACCGGCTTCCTTGCCGCGCTCTATATCGTCTTGCCCGCCAAATCCGGTCAGCGCAACCGCTTTAACGGGTCGTTTGCGTTTGGCCTCGGCAACCAGCTCATAGCCGCTGCCATCTGGCAGAGCGATATCGGCGAGAACAACGTCAAAATCTTTTGAACCGATAATTTTCCGCGCGCTCTCCGCATCATCGGCCACGGAAATTTCGTGCCCAAAATGCGTGAGCAGATTGGATAAAGCTTGCAAAGTGTCGCCGTGGTCTTCCACGATCAGAATCCGCAAGCTCTTACCCGAACTATGTACGTTTTTTGTTCGATCCCCGCTCATTTCGCGTTCCCCCAAGGGGACCCGTACACCGGAATTGCGGTACCGTCCAATTTCTTTGAGAAAATCAGAGGTCGATTGTCAGACTTCTCGCGGTCGTATGGCTACGTAAGTTCGATAGCTATGGCGCGAAAAGGCGTAATTTGGAGCAGATCGAGGCCTTCTGGAGGGCAAGGGATCATGCTGACCAAACAGCGATGCAGATTTTCTAGGCCAATCGTTCGCGATTATGCGGTTTTTCCAAGTCAAGCGCCGGACCAATGGGGACGATTCGGGTCGGGTTAATTTCAGTGTGCGTCATGTAGTAGTGGCGCTTGATGTGATCGAAATTCACCGTGTCGGCGATACCGGGGCGTTGATACAAGTCCATCAAGTAACCCTGTAGGTTTGGGTAATCGATGATGCGCCGCAGATTACACTTGAAGTGACCGTGATAAACCACGTCGAATCGGACGAGCGTGCAGAAAAATCTCCAATCGGATTCGACGATGTGATTGTCGAAAAGAAAGCGACTCTTCGACAGGCGTTCTTCCAGTTGATCGAGCGCCACAAATAATTTTCGGCAGGCGACCTCGTACGGCCGCTGACGTGTTGCGAAACCAGCTCTGTAAACGCCGTTGTTCACGTTATCGTGCAGAAAACTGCAGAGTTTCGTGTGTTCGGCTTCGATCTCTTTCGGGAAATAATCGACGTCCTTGTTTTTGGAAAAGTCATTAAAGACGTCGTTAAACATGCGGCAGATATCGTCCTCGGAATTGTTGACGATCTTTTTCGTTTGTTTGTCCCATAGAACCGGCACGGTAACGCGGGCGTTGTATTCGGGATCGGTGGCTTTATAGGCTTCGCTCAAAAAATGGAAGCCGTTGATGGGATCGGTTGATTCAAATGGCGCGCCCAGTGGCATTTTGCCACTCGGATCGCGAAACGCCCAGCCATCCTCGTCCCGGATCGGATCGACAATGGTCAGGCCGATCACTTCGTCGAGTCCTTTTAGCTTTCGGAAAATGACAGTCCGACTGGCCCACGGACAGGCCAGTGAAACGTAAAGATGATACCGTCCCGCTGCGGCGGGGTAGGGGGTAGATCCGTCGTTCGAAACCCATCTGCGAAACGCGTCCTCCTGCCGGTGAAATTCTCCGGACTTGGTCTCTTCTTCTGGAAATTGGGCTTTCATTTGAATACGAAGGAGAGAATTCCGGCAGACAGGTATGCATAAGGCAACAACGTGGCGGTGTCGATTCGCATGCCATGCCGAAAGAATCGAAGCCCGCTGTCAGTTTGTGTTCCCGTCCCTCCCGTTGACAGCGAAAAACCCGAATGCTACCGTCGCGCGAATTTACGTGGAATTCCGCAAAACCCGGCTTTCCATAGAGATTTGCAAACCGTGCTAAACAATCAGGTTTTGGTGCTTAACCGCCTGTGGCAGGCGGTTAACATCTGCTCGGCGCGTCGCGCCTTCGCGCTAGTGTATGCAGGTCACGCCCACATTGTTTCGTCGGATGAGGCGAACAATTTCATGACGCACGATTTCGAAAGTTGGCGCGATTTGTCGGCAAACGCTCCTGATCACGAAGTCGTCACTACGATTTCGTTCAAGATTCGTATCCCGCGGGTCATTGTGCTTCTCGTTTTCGATCGACTTCCAAAGAAGGAAGTGAAATTTACCCGGCACAACGTGTTCGAGCGCGACAAGAACACCTGCCAGTACTGCGGCGAGATTTTCGATCGTAGCGAACTCAATCTGGATCACGTCGTACCGCGTGACCGGGGAGGGACGACCACGTGGGAGAACGTGGTTTGCTCGTGCATCAGCTGCAACACGCGCAAGGGGAACCGACTCCCGCGCGAAGCGCATATGAGCCTGATTCGCAAACCGAAGCGGCCGAAGTGGCGGCCGTTCGTCCATGTCACATTTTCCGCCCCGCAGCACGACCTCTGGAAACACTTCGTCGATCTTGCGTACTGGAACGTCGAACTGAGCGACTGAGCGCCGCTCACAACGCTTCAATCGTTCATCTTTTTAACGCATCCAAAATTGGTTGGGGATAAACGCCCAGCCAAATCGTGGCAATAATCAACGCGCTGATCGCCAGACGTGACAGTCCGTTCACAGGGATCTTGTCGACCTTGGCAGAGGACTGCCAATACATTGCGCGAATGACTTTAAGGTAATAATAGAATCCACATCCAACGGTTATCACCCCAGTGACAACGAGCGCTGTCTGGTGCTGCAAAATTGCGGCATAAAAGATGAAAAACTTTCCCAGAAATCCTGCTGTAAACGGCACTCCGGCAAGCGAGATCATTCCGATCAACATTGCGAAAGCGAGAAACGGCGAACGCTTTGCCAATCCATCAAAATCGTCAATTTGCTCGCCGGTTTGCTGAGCCACAATTATCAAAACGGCAAAGCTAAGTAGAGTCATGAGCAGATAGGCAACAAGGTAAAAGCCTATGGCTGACGCGTCGAAACAGGCTACGCCGATTAGCAGATAGCCGGCGTGCGCGATACTTGAGTAAGCAAGCAATCGTTTCAGGTTCGCCTGCGGAAGGGCCGCGAGATTTCCGTAAATCAAAGTCAACAGCGCGATCACTACAATCAAGCGCTGCGTTTGAGGCAGCGCCAGGAATGGCTGCAACACTCTGAGCAGCACAACGAATCCCGCCGCCTTCGAGCCGACGGAAAGGTACGCGGTTACCGGTGTCGGAGCGCCTTGGTAAACGTCCGGCACCCAGATCTGGAAAGGCACAGCTGCGATCTTGAAACCGAGCGCCACCAGAATAAGCACCATACCCAATAGTGCAGCGCTGCGGTCTGTAGCTGGATTGGCTAGCACGTCCGCGATTCGCTGGAGATTCGTCTCACCGGTGACGCCGAAAATCCACGCGATTCCGTACACGAGAAATGCGGTCGAAAGCGCGCTGAGCACCAGATATTTTGTTCCTGCTTCGAGAGTGATTGGATTACCCCTGGTGAAACTGACCAGCACGTAAAACGAGATCGTCACCAGCTCCAGCGACACAAAGATAAAAACGAAATCGATTGCTGACACCAGGTACATCAGCCCGGCGCATGTGAAAATGGGCAGCGCGAAGAATTCGCCAAGACCAGCCTGCGGTGTGCCGCCAGGGAAGGATCTACGCAGGACCGGCGCGTAGTCGGTCATTAAAACTAGCACCAAGATTGTCGCGAGCAGTGAGAACTGCTTAAAGAAGATCGACAGGCGATCTGCGGTGTAAAAACGCCAGAACCCGGTTGCTTGACTGGTCGGCTGGCCTGAAGGCACGAAGAAGCTCGCGGCAAGTACCAGCGCGAGACAGGCAATCGCCACGAATGCCAGCGCCCGCTTATCAATTTTCGTGGCAAACGCTTCTACTAACAGGAACGCCATCCCAAGCACCAGCACTGCGATCTCAAGTTCTGGCGCTGTGATCATAATCATCTCCAGGCGATCTGCTGAATATTGTTGCCGCCTCGCTGCGTCGAGGCGCTCGGGCGATATTGCTCCGCGAGATAAGTCCGAAGGACAGGTGTCACCGTTTGCGCGAGAAATTGGGGGAAGAATCCGTAGCAAAGGAGCGCGCAAATCAGGACCACGATTGGAACCCGGAGACTGATTCGAACATCGACAATCTCTTTCCACCGGTCGCTCAAAGCACCCATGAATGTCTTGCGATAGGCGCGCAGCATATAAACCGTGGAGATGACCACTCCCCAAAGCGCGAACACCGTCGCGATTTGGAAAATGTGAAAGCGATCCATCTCCCAACCATTTTTGAACGCACCAAAAAATATCATGATTTCCCCAGCAAAATTCGCGAGACCCGGTAGGCCGATCGCAGCAAATACGCCGAAGCCAAAAGCGAGGCTGGCAAACGGCATCACTTTCGCCAGGCCGCCCAGTTCATCGAAAACCAACGTCCCGGTGCGCTTTTGCAATTCTCCAGTAAGCGCGAAAAGCAGCGCGATCGAAAGGCCATGAGCAAACATCAGCACAACGGCACCTGTCGTGGAGAGGATCGTGGCGCTGGCAACACCGAGGAAGATATAACCCATGTGCATCACGCTTGAGTAGCCCAACATCCAGTCGAGGCGTTTCTGCGCGATCGTGACCAGCCCAACATAAATGATGTTGCCGAGCAATAGGACCACAAGCAAACCAGCCCAGTGACGCGCCCCTTCGGGTAATAAAGGAATAGCCAGACGCAACAGACCGTATAACCCAAACTTTTTTAACACACCTGCATGCAGCATTGCCGCCGGCGCGGGGGCCGAGGCATACGCCTCCGGCGCCCAGGTGTGGAATGGAAAGAGCGAGATAAGAATTCCAAAACCAATAAGCAACACCAGGTAGACATGGCGCTGTGCGTCCGGCCCGATTTGACCGGCGCTCGCGGCAGCCGTTAGAGCGCGAATATCAAAGCTGCGCGTAGAGGCGGGAAAGCTTTGATAAAGAAGGATCAAGCCAAGCAGCAAAATAAAGCTGCCAATTGCCAGATAGATGGTGATTTTCCACGCCGCCGCGACGCGATTTCCGCTACCCCAGATCCCAATCAACAAGAATGTTGGAATAAGCGCGAGCTCGTGAAATGCGTAAAAGAAAAACAAATCGATCGAGGCAAAGGCGCCGATTGCGCCACCGGAAACAAACAAGAGACAGGCATAGAACGCATTCTCATATCTCTCGATCGTGCCTGTAAACCAAACGGCGGCTACCGTGACGATCGTGGCGAGTAATATCATTACAAGGCTCAACCCATCGATGCCCGTCGTGAAGCTCAGATGCCATTCCGGAGATATGGTAAAAGACGTAACATGTCGAAAACCGTGTTGGCCCCGTCCGAAGAACAACAGAAACAAAACCGTCGCTAGCGCCAAAACCGATGCGACTAACGCTGTCCGACGCGCAGGTGCGCCGGCCATGATTAAAATGGCTGCGACGATTGGGCAGAAAATGACAAATAAAACCATTAGCGGAAAACGGCGAAGTAGATGACGGCGATAACACCCAGTCCGAACAGAAAGGCGTAAGCTTGCAGATTTCCAACCTGGATCAGCCGTAGTAGCGCGCCGATTCCCCACGTTCCGCGGCTACTGCCGTCAACGGCCCCGGTATCAATGATCCATCGATCAAGGAAAGCCGAGACGCGCGCGAGCAGTTCCTGTGTCCAGTTGATTAACCAGGCGTAAAGCTCATCGAAATAAAACTTGTGGCGCAGAACCTCGATATCGATCGGTTCGTTCGCTCGGTTACGGTAGATGGCAATCGCCAGCCCGGTTCCCACGATTAGTGCACCGAATGCAAGGACAGGAACCATGAAGGCACCTTCCTTCTCTATCGGAAGCGTGAGAAAGTTTCGCGCGAAAAATCCAAATCCGCCCAGCGCGGCGAAAATCGCGAGCACAATCAGCGGTACCGTCATCACCAGGGGCGATTCCTTGCTTTGGCGTGCCGCTTCGCTGCGTGTGTCACCGAAAAAGACGATGAGCAGCAGACGTACAACGTAAAAGGCTGTTAGGACCGCTGTGAAGAGTCCCAAGATGAAAATCGGTATGTTACGTTCATAGGCGAGGGCCAGGATTGCGTCTTTGCTGAAGAATCCGCTGAAAGGTGGACAGCCAATCAACGCCAAGGCGCCAACAGCGAAAGTGGCAAAGGTAACCGGGAGTTTTCGAAAGAGCCCTCCCATCTTCCAGATGTCCTGCTCGTGATGAAGCATCACGATGATCGAGCCGGCACCGAGGAAGAGTAGCGCTTTGAAAAACGCGTGGGTAAAGAGGTGAAACATGGCCGCGTCGTTCGAGGCGAGACCGACAGCCATAACCATGTAACCAAGTTGTGAAAGCGTTGAGTAAGCCAGAATTCGCTTAATGTCGTTTTGCTGCGTTGCAATTAACGCGGCCATCGTCGCCGTGATGGTGCCGATCCACGCAACCACCAAAAGTGCAGTGTGAGACGCCTGGATCACGAATGCGACACGGACCAGCATGTAAACGCCCGCAGCAACCATCGTTGCCGCATGGATCAATGCGGAAACTGGCGTCGGTCCTTCCATCGCGTCTGGTAACCAAACGTGCAACGGAAACTGGGCTGACTTGCCAACTGCACCGCAGAAGATCAAAAGTGCCGTGATTGTGACAAATGTCGGATGACTCGCCAGGGTCGGCATCCGGGGCGCGACTTCTGAAAAAACGATCGAGCCGGTCGCCATCCAAATCATCAGGATCCCAATCATGAATCCGAAATCGCCGATGCGAGTGGTGATAAAAGCTTTGTTGGCTGCGTCTGCGGCGGCATCGCGAAAGAACCAGTGGCCAATCAAAACGTAAGAGGTAAAGCCAACTAATTCCCAAAAGATGAAGAGCATTACGAAGTTATTCGCGAGCACGATGCCGAACATCGCGAACATGAAGAGCGAAAGCGCTGCAAAATAACGGGATTTACCTTCGTCATCCCGCATGTAACCCAGCGAATAAATGTGGATCGCTGCTCCGACACCGGAAACGACGAGGAGCATCGTCTTACTTAGCTGGTCCAAGGTAAAGCCCACCGGCACTTTGAGAGCTTCGGCAACGTTGATCCAGATGAACTCAGCCGCGGCAATACTGGGCTGCTTGAAGATGAAACAGCTGCACGCGAAACTGACCAGCACCGCCGCAACGGAGATCAAACTGCTCACCGCTTTCCATCGGAGCGTGAACAGGGTGATAACAACCGCGCTAACCAACGGCCCAAGCAGAGTGATCCAGGGCAAAAACGAATTCATCGGGGTCATTAAAATTTCAGACTGCTGATATCCTTGACGTCTGTTGTCTGCCGCGTCCGGTAAAGAGCGACGAGGATAGCAAGGCCTACGGCAACTTCAGCCGCGGCCACAGTGATGATAAAGAAAACGAAGACCTGCGCGTTGTAGTCAGGCAAGCCGTTTGAATCGAGGCGGAACCTTGAAAAAGCGACCAGCGACAAGTTAGCCGCATTCAGCATCAGCTCCAGTGACATGAGAATGATGATGAGATTGCGGCGCAGCATCACGCCAGCAAATCCGATTACGAAGAGAATGCCGCTTACGATAAGATAATCGCCGAGCGTGATCATATTACCGAGGCTGGCGTTTACTCAAAAGCACGACGCCAATCGTTGCAACCAGCACCAAGACGCCCACGATTTGAAATGGCAGATTGTAATTTCCAAAGAGTGCCGCGCCGATATTCCGAACATCGTCGATTGTCGATCCCGGTAGTGGCGGAAAAGCCTTCTGTGCAATCGTAAGGTGACGAACGACAGAAAAAATCTGACCCAGCAAGATCAGCGCAACAGCGAGTCCTCCTGCTGAGGCCAGCCAGTTAATTTGCCGACCTTCTTCGACGCGAAGATCAAGGAGCATGATGATGAAAAGGAAAAGCACCATCACCGCGCCCGCATAAACGAGCACTTGAATGATCCCTATGAAGTACGCGTTTAGCGACATGAAGAGCGCCGCGAGACCGAGAAACGACACGACCAGGCTCAGGGCGCTCGCCACGGGATTACGGTTGAGGACGACGGCTGCGCCGAAAATCACTGTCAGCAAGGCAAAAATCCAAAACAGAAACGGAGACATCAGTCGATAGGTTCGAATTTCCGATTTCGGATTCGTCGATTCATTTCTTCTTGTTCCATTTCAGTACGACGCCGTGAATTACCCCACCGATCTCGAGGAGTTTCTCCTTGTGATGCACCATCTCTGCGCGTGTGTAGCCGGTAATGACGTAATCCTTGCGCAGGAAAATCGCCTGCTCGGGGCAAACCTCTTCGCACATCCCGCAGTAGATGCAGCGAATCATGTCGATATCGAACGCCTCGGGATATTTTTCGACTTTAGCAAAGCGATCGGTCGGGGGGATTTCACCTGGAATAATCTTGATTGCTCGCGGCGGGCAAATGAACTCGCAAAGCTGACACGCAACGCAGCGCACCCGGTCATCTTCATCGCGAACAAGCGCGGGCGCGCCGCGATAATAGTCCGGCAGGTGGCTGTCCCATTTTTGCTCAGGGTATTGCATCGTCACTTTCGTGCGTCCCAGCAGCAGGTTTTTGAAATGCGTAAAGGTGATGGCCAGACCAGAGACGATTGCAGGCAAATACAATCGCTCGCGCCAGTTTAGTTTTGGTCGTGGAACAGTGATGGTCATGATTAGAATGCCGAATCAAGAATGCCAAATGACGAATCGGTGACAGAGCGTAAATAAAGATTACATCTCCATCCCCGGCTTACGTTTTGGGTTTCGCCATCCGTCATTCGTATTTCGGCATCAATCGGGCAGCAAGGCCATTATCCCGGCGACCACGAAAATGTTAATCAACGCGATCTCGAAGAAGAAGAGCCAGCCGAGCCGCATGAGTTGGTCATAGCGAAATCGGGGCAGCGTCCATCGCACCCACAAGAAAAAGAAAATGATGATGGCCACCTTTGTGAAGAAGACTGCGATGTTTATCAGACCGAAGATCCACCCGTGAGAGCCGTCGGGAATTCCCGGGAAATGCCAGCCGCCGAAAAACAACGTCACGATGACCGCTGATCCGGTGATCATTGCCGCGTATTCGCCAAGAAAATACAAAGCGAACTTCATGGAGCTGTACTCGGTGTTGTAACCGCCGGCGAGCTCTTGTTCGGCCTCGGGAAGATCAAATGGCAGCCGGTTTGTCTCGGCAAAAATGGCGATCGTGAAAACCAGGAATGAAATAATCATGGGAATTGCGAGCAACCATTTCCATGGATTTGTCCAGTCGCCGATGAACGGTACGATGAACCAGCCGTGCTCAATCTGGTAACGCACCACAGTGGTAAGACGCAGATTGCCGACCAACAGAAAAACGGGAATGACTGCCAGGGCGAGCGAGAGCTCGTAAGAGAGCATTTGCGCGCTGGAACGAATTCCGCCGAGAAATGGGTATTTGGAATTCGACGCCCACCCGCCAATGACGATTCCATAAACGCCTAGCGAAGCGATGGCGAACACGAACAGAATTCCGACGTTCACGTCGGCGATCACCATCGGGACACCGAACAGCGTGCTACCAAAAGGAACAACGGCGATGGTAATGATGGCCGGCATGACCGCCAGACAGGGCGCAAGCCAGTAATAAAATGTGTTCGCGGCGCGCGGCGTGAAATCTTCCTTCAGCAGCAATTTAAACATGTCGGCAATCGGCTGAAGAAGACCAGCCGGTCCGACGCGATTCGGTCCGAGCCGGTCCTGAATTGCCGCGCTCACCTTTCGCTCCGCAAAAACCGCGTAGGAAACCATTGTTAAAATCACGCCAAGGATCGCGACAATTTTCAGCAGCGACGTGATTACGAAAAAGGAGTTCATCGTGATCACGCAACCTAGGGGGTTTCTACGGCCGCAGCTTTACGGACTTCATCGAGCCGTTGCCGGACGCCGCGGCGTCTTGTCTGCATCGCCACAGCTTGCTCGATTGCTTCTTCGTCTCTCGGATGCACTGGCGGCAATTCTTCCATTTGCAAAATGTGCACGCCAAGGTCGCCAACTTTGTTCAAACTCAATCCGGTAAAGTGCGGCACTGTTTCGCTGATTCGGCGAAAAACATCGTCGATGGAGAGAATAGAATCGCCACCGCCAACTGCCTGGAGCAAATCCCGCAAAATTTCCCAATCATCGCGCGCGTTACCCGGCGGACGCACGGCGCGATTCAATCGTTGCAATCGCCCTTCGCCGTTTACCATGGAGCCCCGTTTTTCGGCAAACCCGCACGCGGGCAGGACGACCGTCGCTTTTTCGGTCGCTTCATTCGACAAAACATTCATCATGATCAACACTGGGAGTTGCGCCAGTTGCTCAACCGGTACGCCTAAGTGCATCGCGTTTTCCTTCAAAATAAGCAGCGCCTTGATTTTTCCTGATTTCACAGCCTGTGAGATCGCAAGCAGGTTCGCGCCTGGTTCAGATTCCGATCCAAGAATGAGTCGTGCGCCGTTTGTGTTCGGGTTGCGATCTTCACTAAGCAGGATTTTATCACCGGGCTCGCGACGTGGGACGATGTCGATCCATTGCGTGCCTAACGACTTTGCCAGTTGTGCGGTGAGCCAAAGCTCCTCATTCGTCATGCGCGCGGAGGCAACGACGGCAATTTCCGGTCCGGAGAACTGTTTTAGCTGAAGCGCCGCCTGCGAAATTGCGGTCGGCCAATCGGTGTAGGCGAGTCGTCCTTCAAGAAGGGCCTGCGGTTCGAGCAAACGTTTCTCGGCTTCGAGATATTTGAAGTTGAGTCGTCCATAGTCGCACATCCAACAGCAGTTGACATGATCGTTCTCACGCGGTGTTTGCCGGTAAATCACGTCCTCTCGCGTGCCGATGATGGTGTTGCAGCCTGTCGCGCAACTGGTGCAGATGCTTTTGGTTTCCTTTAGGAACCACACGCGCATCTTGAAGCGAAAATCTGTGGAAGTGAGCGCGCCAACTGGGCAAATATCGACGGTGTTAAGCGAGTAATTATTTTCCAAACGTTTGCCGGGATGCGCAGTCAGCTCGGTGTGACTGCCGCGGTCGACGAACCCGAGGACGTCATCGTGTGCAATCTCCTGACAAAAACGAATGCAGCGCGAGCAGAGAATACAGCGCTCGTCATCTAGCGTGACGCGCGGCCCCAGCACGACATTTTTCGGCTTCTTGACTTTGTGTTCGAGAAAGCGCGACTTACTCGTGCCAAAATCGACACTGAACTCCTGTAACTGGCATTCGCCTGCCTGATCGCAAATCGGACAGTCGAGCGGATGATTAATCAGAAGGAATTCCAATACGCCGCGCCGGCATTCCTTCACCAGGGGGGAATCGGTCCTCACGCCCATACCTTCGGCGATATCTTGCGCGCAGGAGATTTGCGGCCGGGCCATCCAGTTGATGATCGGTTTGTGGTCAGGGCCAAGCTCTGGTTTGCGATCCGGGCCGAGTCTTGGAAATCCCATCTCGATCAAACACATCCGGCAATTGCCCGGCGAGCTCAGCTTCTTGTGATAACAATAACGGGGCACAAAAGTGCCAGCCTGCTCGCAGGCTTCGATTACGCGTGTGCCTTTTGGAAACTGGTGCCACACGCCGTCAATCTGGACGTTCAAGAGCTGTGGCGATGGAACTGGATCGGGCATTATCTTTTCAATAGCGTTGGACTAAATCGTACCCGCGGCTCCAGCTTTTTCCCACCCGGGATCGTGAGCCATGGGAACTGTAGGAATCGTTTCCTCTTCACGTAGCTCTTCGGACGTATATTCCGGGGGTAGCGGAGGCGGCATGGGTTTTTGAGCGCGTGCGGCGAATTCCTCAGGAAATTTCTGGACGAAGCTCTGTGTTGGCCAGGCGCATGCCTCGCCAAAGGCACAGATGGTGCGCCCGGCGATATTATCGCCAATGGTCTTTAGCGTGTTTGGATCTTCAACGACACCGCCCCCGCGCAACATGCGGTCGGTGATTTTCTTCATCCAAAGAGAACCTTCCCGGCAGGGTGTGCACTGGCCGCAGCTCTCATGCGCATAAAATTCGTTGATGTTATTGAGTATCCAAACCACGTCGCGGGAATCGTCGAGCACAATGACTCCTCCGGAACCCGACATTGACCCAGCGGCAGTCAGCGAATCAAAATCCATCGGGATTTGGTCGATCGATATCTCGCCGTCGATTGTTGATCCATCGGCGTGTTGTTGTTTGAGTCTGAATCGCTCATCGGCCCGCAAAACCTTTGCTGAACTTCCACCCGGTATGACCGCTTTTAGTTTGCGGCCAGGTTTCATTCCGCCAGCCATTTCGTAAATAAGCTGACCCATGGTTACGGCGCCGACTTCAATTTCGAAATAACCGGGCTTCTGTACGTCACCGCTTACGCCCACGATTCTTGTGCCAGTGTTGTTCGGCCGGCCAAGGCGGGCATACTCCGCACCGCCCATGGCTATGATGTGTTTCACGTTGCAAAGCGTTTCCACGTTATTCACGATCGTTGGGCACATGTAGAGACCCAGAACGGCCGGGAAATAGGGTGGCTTGATTCGCGGATAACCGCGTTTGCCCTCCAGCGATTCAATCAAGCCGGTCTCTTCGCCGCAGATGTAAGCGCCTGCCCCGCGATGAATGTAAACCTCGGCGTCAAATCCGGAGCCAAGAATGTTTTTCCCGAGAAAATTGTGTCTACGCGCTTCTTCAATGGCGCGTTCAAGAATTTTCGCGCCCTCTGGAAATTCACCTCTGATATAGATGTAGGCAGTGCGCGCATTCAGCGCGAAACAAGAGATCAGAATTCCCTCCAATAGCTGATGTGGATCCTCGTGAATGATGTAGCGGTCCTTGAACGTGCCTGGCTCGGACTCGTCGGCATTACAGATCAAATACACCGGTCGTTTTTCGTCCGGTTTGATGAAGCTCCATTTCAAGCCGCACGAAAAACCCGCGCCACCGCGGCCGCGCAACCCGGAATTCTTGACTTTGTTGACAATCTCAGCGCGCGACATCGTTAGCGCTTGCTTCAATTGTTCGTAACCACCGGCGCGCAGGTAACAGTCGATGTCAATGGTCCAATCGCCTCGACCCAGGTTCTTAAAAATCAATCGACGCTCCAGCGGGTGCGGAGGTGTTCGGTGTCCGATTTTTGGGGTTTGATTCCGCAGAACGTCCATGACGGAATCGGGATTTACGTTTTCGTGCAGCTCCTCATTTACCATGCAAACCGGCGCTGTGCCGCAGCTGGCAAGGCATTCAACGAACTCGACGCTGTAATTTTTATCGGGACTAACAGAAATCGGATCATTCATACCCTCTCCGTGTCCTTCGCGATTAATTCCGGTCGCCGCGCATAGATTTTCCATTAATTGAAAGCCGCCGGCCATTGCACAGCTGAGCGTGCGACAGACGCGAACGTGCGTTTTGCCGGCCGGTTTCTGGCGAAACATCGGATAAAAGGTGACGAGCTCCAGAATGTTGATCGGCTGGAGCCCGAGCTTTGCGGCGATCCAAGTTACGGCGTCGTCGCTAATGAAATCGAAGTGTTCCTGCCACAAGTGAAGCAACGGCATTGCCGCGCTCCGCCGATGTTCGTGCGGGTAGCGCGCGATTGCGGCGTCCATTTTCCGCTCTAACTCGGCGGGAACACGTGCGTTCGTCGAGTCCATGACCGAGCGAGACTTAGTTCGACAATGTGCTGTCTTTGGACTGCACCTTGTCGTCTTTGAAAACAATCGTAACCGAATCTTTGCCCTGCCGGTAAATGTAAGTGGTTTTTTTCATGATAACGAGATCTTCATTGGTGATAGAGCTGGGATGTCCGAGGATTGATTCCACTTGTTTCTTCGACATTCCTTCTTCGACTTCATCCACGTTTGCCTTGGTGATGCGTGTGCTGGGAGTGCACGACACTGCAAGTGCGAGCACCAGAACTAGTAAAAATCTCGGTATTGATCGGAGCACACTCATCTGTCGCATTCTCCCATCACGAAGTCCAGACTGCCCAGCACGGCCGGTACGTCGCTCACCATGCAACCTGGCAAAAGCTCTGGCAGAATACTTAGGTTCACAAATGACGGCGCTCGGATCTTCAGGCGATAAGGTACGCCGCCTCCCCTGCTGTTGATGTAAAAGCCTAGCTCGCCCTTCGGATTTTCCGCCCCGAAATAGACCTCGCCCGGCGGCGCTTGAAGTCCTTCGGTTACCACTATGAAATGATGGATTAACTCTTCCATCTTGGTCATGACGTGCGACTTGGGCGGCGTCATGTTTCTCCAATCAGCGACATTAATCGGGCCACTCGGTAACTTGTCGATTGCCTGACGCAGGATCCGCACACTCTGCCGCATTTCCTCAATTCGTACCAGGTAGCGATCGTAACAGTCCCCGGCACTGCCGATTGCTACATCGAAATCATACTGTTCGTAGTCCAGATAGGGATGTTGGCGGCGCAAGTCATGCTCGATCCCGCTGCCGCGCAAATTTGGCCCCGAAATAGCATATGCAATTGCGCGTTCTTTCGAGATCACGCCAATGTCTTTTGTTCGATCGACAAAGATGCGATTACGGGTGAGCAATTTATCGCACTCGTCCAGGCTCGGCATGAATCCATCCAGGAATTTCTTGAGCTGAGGAATAAAATCCTCCGGAAGATCGCGGATCTCTCCGCCTACCCGCGTGTACGAGGTGGTGAAGCGGGCACCGGTCAACAGCTCGAAAAGATTATAAAGTTTCTCGCGTTCGGTGAAGGTGTACAAGAAGACCGACATCGCTCCCAGGTCGAGCGCCATCGCTCCCAGACCCATCAAGTGAGAAGAGATACGGGCAGTCTCGCAACAAATAGTGCGAATGGCTTTTCCGCGCGGCGGTATGTTCCAGTCCATCAATTTTTCCACGGCCAGCGCGTAAGCAACATTGTTCGACAGGGGCGCGAGGTAATCCAGCCGATCTGTGTAAGGTACGAACTGGTTGTATTGCATGTTCTCGGCAATCTTTTCATCACCACGATGCAGGAAACCGATGTCCGGCGTGGCTTTAGTAATGATCTCGCCATCGAGTTCGAGCACGAGCCGCAACACCCCATGAGTGGCCGGGTGCGATGGCCCCATATTAAGGACCATCTTTTCGCCGATATCGTCATCGCCGGTGTGCCGCAATTCCGCGTCCGCCGCGACTACTCGCGTCACGGGATCAGGTGATTCAATTTCGCGCGTCGTAAAAGGCATAAAGAATGTTAAAAGGTTATATAGGTTAACCCGCCTCAGGCGGCAAAACCGATTAACATTTACGCTGGCGAGTGAGTCAACGCGCGCAAGAAATTTCGGTTGAACAGCGCACGTTCCCCAGAAACAGAACTCCCTCGCGTCAGGCAGCGAAGCGCGTTAACTAAACGCTATGCCAAAAAGAATCGCGCTGCTTTTCGCTGGCCAGGGCGCACAAACCGTCGGGATGGGACGCGACCTTGCGGAACAATTTCCCACCGCAGCCAACCTGTTCCAGAAAGCGGATCAGGTTCTTGAGCGGAAGCTGAGCGAAATCGCATGGAACGGACCGATTGAAGATCTGACCAAGACGTCGAATTGTCAGCCTGCGCTTTTTGTACACGGGCTCGCATGTTTGTCAGTCCTGCGCGAACTTGCCGGCAATTTTCCCATCGGTGGCGAGGCGGGCTTGTCGTTAGGCGAAATGACCGCGCACGCCGCGGCCGGGACGTTCGATTTTGCAAATGGCTTGCAGCTTGTGCAGCGGCGCGGCGAATTGATGGACGAGGCGTGCGAGAAAACATCTGGCGGCATGGCGGCATTGATTGGAGCAGAAGAAAATGTTGTCAGACGACTGGCCGCTGATGAAGACGTCGACGTGGCAAACATCAACGCGCCGGGACAGATTGTGATTTCAGGTGAACTGGCCAAAGTTGAAGCGGCGGTCGGCGTTGCGAAGGAATACGGGATTCGTCGTGCAACGATGCTCAATGTTGCCGGTGCATATCATTCCCGCTTGATGGAAAGCGCATACGAGAAGCTTGGTCCGGTGCTCCAGCACGTTCCAATGCAACCACCGCATTTTCCCGTGATTAGCAATGTGACAGGCGATGAAGTGAGAACACCGGTTGAAATTCGTCGCACTCTTCAAGACCAGGTCACCGGCACAGTCCGTTGGCTCGATTGTATGGAACGGCTTGCTGCACTTGGGTGCGATTTCTTCGTGGAACTAGGGCCGGGTGGGGTGCTGGCAGGCTTATTGCGGCGTACTCTCAAAGGTGTCGATGTGATTTCTGTCACCGATGTGGACACCGTGCGGAAATGCGCCGAGTTACTGTCGCGCATGGATTGAAAGCGGCAATGGCTGCAACGTCGACAACCGTGCTTTATCGCCTTAAGTCTTCCATATGACACTGCAAGAACGAGTAGACGCTGACCTGAAAGAGGCGATGCGCGCCAAGGACGCCACAAAGCTGGGCGTCCTGCGCATGCTTAAGTCTGGGTTGAAATACGCGGCCATTGCAAAATCAGATGCCGAAGCCGAGTTGAGCGATGCTGAGGCGACGCAGGTCATTCGGAAACAGGCGAAGCAACGCCAGGATTCGATTGAGAGCTTTGAAAAAGGTGGACGTGCAGAACTGGCGGAAAAGGAGAAAGAGGAACTCTTGATTTTAAACGGATATTTGCCGCAGCCGATGAAGGCCGATGAAGTTTCGAAGATTGTGCGCGAAACAATTGCCGAAGCAGGCGCAACCTCGCGAGCGCAAATGGGCGCGGTGATGAAAGCGTTGCAGGCAAAAGTAGCTGGTCGCGTTGACGGCAAGGCGCTCAGCGCAGAAGTGGCGCGACAGCTGTCGTGACGCGTCAAAGCGATGAAGCGTTTAAGCGTTAAAGTGGCGCCCTTCGCTTCAACGTTTCAATCTTTCAACCTTTCGACGTGGCAGCCATGCTAAACGTGATTGTCGTCGCTGCCGGTGACAGTCGCCGCATGGGTTTCGACAAATTGTTTGCGACGATCGCGGACAGCCCGGTCATCGCCCATGTTATGCTCGCATTTGAGCGCGCCGGGTGCGTCGGCGGAATCATTGTCGTCGCGCGTGAAGATCGACTGGCTGAAATAAAAAAGATTGTCCGCAGCGAAAAACTTAAAAAGGTTCGCTCAATCATCGCCGGTGGCAAACGTCGTCAGGATTCCGTTCGGGCTGGCCTGGATCATCTCGAGGCCACGGCAAGATACGTGGCTATCCATGATGCGGCGCGCCCACTGATCACCGCGGAACAAATCGAGCGCGTCTTCGATCAAAGTCGGATACATGCCGCTGCCAGCCTGGCTGAGCCAATTAGAGACACGCTCAAGTATGCTGACGGTGAATTTTTCGTTACTACCCCGGTAGATCGCCATCAACTCTACGCAATGCAAACACCGCAGGTTTTCGAGCGCCGACTGATTGAGGACGCGTATCGAGCTGTCTACGCAGAGAATGCTTCGGTTACCGACGAGGTTTCAGCGGTCGAACGGCTCGGTCGCAAAGTCATTCTGGTTCCAAACCAAGACTTAAATTTCAAAATCACTTATCCCCGGGATTTGGCGCTTGCCGAATTTGTTCTAAAGCAGCGAATGCGGTTTGCCGCGCATTAAGCTGGCTACGTGCCGACGCGGCTAAGCGACCATCGGATCGATGGGCACCCGCGGACGAATTAATTCGACCACGGATGCAACGTCTTTGTGTCTAAAACGACGGCCATGTTTTCGAATCGTCGCATCTTCAAGTTCGCCAACGCGGAAGAGTTGACCGTGTTTCCATACCCAGGCATCGGGATTGTAAGGACCAATTCGACGCGGGTCGGTCCGGGTATGGATCGATAACAAATTGGGCGTCAGAGCGGCTGCTATGTGCATCGGGCCACTTTCCACGCTCACGACAAAGGCCGCGACCCGAACGAGCCAGATCAGCTGAAGTAGTGAAGTTTGTCTGATCAGATCGACGCAATTTTCCGGTGTATTAATCTTGGAGCGTGATTGTCCTACAACTACCACGCGGGTTGGCGCGAGGGCCCGGCAAAATTCCTCGATCACTCCGTTTGAAAGCGACTTGTCTTGCCCGTGGGTGAAAGGGTGAAGAAGAACGAACGGCGGGTGCGCATCGAAGCGTGGGAGTGGATCGCCACTTGGAACTGAGCATCGAAGCGATTCGCCGGCCGAGGCACCAGCGGATTCCGCTAACTTTAGGTAGCGCTCAACAGCATGACTGCGGCGATCGACTTGAACGACGCGGTCGTAAACCCAAGTCGCTGCAGCGAAGAGACTACTCATCCCGCTGATTTCTTGTGCGCCAGTAATTTTTGCAAAGAGAGCACTACGTAGAAGCCCGTCGAAATCGAGCACAAGATCGGGTCGGAGCTCCCGAGTCTTGTTTAGCCACGTCAGTAAACTCTTCGGTGCGCCGAGACCTCGAAACTCACCACGCGGGGTAAGGTAAACATGATCCACATCGGGATTTCCACGGAGCAAGGGAGCAAGCTCCGGATTGATGACCCAAGTAATCACCGCGCGAGGATGCGCTTCACGAACCAACGCGACCGCGGGCAGCGTATGGACGATGCTACCAACCGGACCCGGCTGGATGATTAGGATCGATTTGGGGTTCAAAGTGGATGTCCAAATTACTGGGTCTTCGGCGATTCGTACACCATCGCCCTAGAGAAGCCGATTCACCTTTAGCAAAAATGGAACGGTCGCCGCGGCGACTTCTCAACGCGTTGCCAAAACAAATCCGGATCTGGCGCGCTGATCCTATCTTCCAATTGCAAGCCGCTCGGCGAGGAGCCGCGGCAGACCCGCTTCAGCAATCTTCTTTTGTACCTTCGCTAGGTCATATTTTACACGAAACTGTTGGACCAGGTTATTTTCCGTATCGTAAATGCAGTACGCTGCACGCCAGTTTCCATCACGCGGCTGGCCCACACTGCCCATGTTTATGAAATACTTTTTGGCGGGCTCGATGCGAACGTGCTCGACCCTTTCCCGCCTGACACTTTCGTCCCGAACAAACACCATGGGCACATGCGTGTGTCCAAAGAAACAAACGTTGGTGCGTTGATAGGTAAAGCTCGCTGCCGCATCGAGGTTGTTAAAAACATAGCCCCACTGTTCCGGCGTATCGAGGGTGGCGTGCACAATGGTGAAATCGTGCACAAGCGCCTGCAGCGGTAATCCACGCAACCATTCCTTGTCCTGATCCGCTAAACGGTCACGGGTCCACGCGATGGCACGTTCTGCAATTTCATTAAAATCGCCGGGAGGCGTGAGGCGCGATGCCGCTTCATCGTGATTGCCTTTCACAACGGGACAATCCAGTTCCCGAACGAGTTCCACGCATTCTCTCGGGTTGGCGTTATAGCCGACCACATCGCCCAGACATACGAAGCGCGTGCATTTGCGATTGCGGGCGTCGGCCAGTACAGCTTCTAGCGCCTCTAGATTGGCGTGAACATCGCTAAAAATTGCGAACCGCATAGCCCCTTGTTCGATCGTTAAAAAGTCACAACCTTACAACGAAATTGCCCGGACGCTCGTAAGATTTAACGCTCGGATATATAGACTTGGTCTCATTTTCTGCCGAGGAAGCAACGCCCGCCAAGAAGACGCCGTAGATGCTCTGTCTGCCCTTCGAAGCCGTTGCTGGCACGACCGTATTAGGACGTTCTCGACGCATCGCAAGCTAGCTTAGCCCTTCAAACGATTCAGCGTTTTGACTATTTGCCGACAGGAGCTTTATCCGGAATCCGCTGATCCTGCGGGATTGCGAGCTTGTCTTCGAGAAATTTCAGGCGCGCGATCAAAGTCGGCAGGTGTTCCTGTTCCCCTTCGTCATAAAGGCCGTGCAAACGTTCATACGCCTCGCGTTCACGCCCTTCGCAGTAGGAAAGCTCGTAGGCTGAGAAACGCCGGTCGAACGTCGCGGCATCCGGCACGGCCGCTGCCTTGGCATAAAACTCGGAAGCGCGCTGGTGATCCTTGTATTTCTCCTTATAAAGCCGGGCGAGCGCTTCATAGAGCTGAGGGCGATCAGGGTTATTTCGTATTCCGCGTTCAAGGAAGTCTTTTCCGAGCGCGAAATATTCGCGCTGTGCTTTGACTCGCAGTGCGAGCCGTGGCTGAGTCCGGTCGTTCATGGCCGCCACGCTTGCGTTCCAAGCCATGTGCCACGCCGCTGTGTCCCAAAACAGGAGCACCCGGGGTTGCAGCGTTGTGATGTGCCGGAATAATAACAAGATCCGGCCCCATTCTGTGCGTTCCCATGCGACATGCGCCTGGATGAAAAGCGCGTCCGCGACGATCGCCCGAAATCCGCTCAAGGCAGCAACGAAACCGAGTTGCCCAAGCTTTTCGCGAAGATCGAGGCCAAACTCGACGCCGCGAAAATGTTCCCGGCGATGCAGTGTCGCGAGGTCGTGTTCAATTGGCAATCTGGCGCCCCCTACGGCAAACAAAATCGCCAACGCGACAAGAAGCCGTATCATAATTCTTTTCCGTAAAATACGAACGCCGCCAGGAGCGTGTAGATCGTCGTGTAGAAGATTCCGAGCAGCGCTGTCTTAATGAAGAGTGCCAACGAAATAGCGGTGCCGGCGACGATGTCGTCTACCAGGTTGAAGGCCTGCAGGTCGGGAAACAGCAGGGCCACTATCGCGAGAAAGACCCGGGTAAACAGTCCACTGCTGTGTTCCAGCAGCCAATATTCGCGCGCAGTTGCCTGCAAATGACCAATGAAGTAAACGAAAGCCATTACCACAATTGTGAAAATGTTCGTGGTGGCGAACGTCGAGACGAAGAGCGTCAGCGCGGCGAGCAAACATGCTTTCAGATAAATGATGATGATTCCGGGAAAGATATCGATATTGAGGGCTGAAGATCGGATTGACCGCAGTGCGTCGGCAAGTTGTTCAGGCGGTGCGCCGGCCATTTGCCTCAACGTCGCGTGAATCACAGCTTGTTCGCGCAGAAACAACACCACCAGAAACGCTGCGCTCATCACCAGCGTGCTGATTGCCAGCAGCAGAAGGACGCCCGTAATTTTCCCGAGCACGTATTCGAAGCGGGGTACGGGTTTGGCGAGAATCGTATAAACCGTGCGGTCTTCGATGTCCTGAGGAAGCAATCGCGCAGTCGCAACGATGGCCAGCAGCGAAGTAAAAATCGAGATCGCGCCGAGCGATACGTCTTTCAGGATTTGAAACTCCTGCTGAAAGGAAAACTGCGCCATGAAGATCGAGCTGCCAATCAAAAGCAGCGCAAAAACAAGGAGCACATAAAAGACTCTTAAGCGGGTCAGCTCAGTGAGCGTATTGAATGTGATGGTGAGGATACGCGAGACAGAGAAAGGGCGATGCGATCTCGCCGTTGGAGCGTCGAAGCGATGAAGCGTTGAAGCGTCTTCCATGTTTGTCATGTCTGCTTCGTCATTCCGTCGTCATTCTTGGCTGTGGCCTCCAGGAACAATCTCTCCAGTGTTGTCGTCGATTTTCGGCGTTCGATCAGTTTTGCGTTCGACCGATTGATCACCGATTCGATTTCGTTGACGAGCTGAGTGGATGCGTCGGCAATGACGAGCTCAGTCTGATTCTCAATCGCGATCAATTCCCGCAGATGCCCTTCGCGTACCAACACGCCATCTGCAAGAATGCCAACCCGGTCACAAATTTCCTGGGCTTGCGCGAGCAAATGCGACGAGAGAAGTACGGTGATTCCCCGGCGCTTCAGGTCGAGAATCAAATCACGAATCTCCCGCGAACCTGCGGGATCGACACCTGCGGTCGGCTCGTCCAGGACGACCAATCTGGGATCATGAATCAATGCCTGTGCAAGGCCAATGCGTTGCAACATGCCCTTGGAATAGGTGCCCAGTCGTCGTTTGCGCGCTCTGGTCAAGCCGACGAGTTCGAGCAGTTCGTTGATCCGTTCCTTGAGGCGAACGCCGCGCAGTCCGCAAAGGCGTCCAAAAAAACGCAGCGTTTCTTCTCCACTAAGATATTTATAGAAGTACGGATTTTCCGGAAGAAAACCGACGGCTTCCCGGCTTTCCACGAGACGACTGTCCCGGCCAAAAATTTGCGCGCGGCCACGCGTTGGCGAAACCAACCCGAGAATCATTTTCAGGGTTGTGCTTTTGCCTGAACCATTCGGTCCGAGCAACCCAAACACTTCGCCGGATTCAATCCGAAGGTTGAGGTCCTTGACGGCGACAACCCCGCGAGCAGGATGCAAAGGAACGGGAAATATTTTCGTTAGGCTGTGAACCGCGACCGCTGGATCCGCCTCCGCACGGCTGCGGCGCGGCGAGTCAGTCATGGCAAATTTCAAAGCCGCGGGCTGTAACCGGTTTCTCCAATTTGTTCTCCGTTTGCTTGTGAATCAGCGAATGAAGCTCCCCTTGTGCGATGTGATCGAGAAAGGCCCGTACCTCATTCTCTTCTCCAGTAACCTGAACTTCCACGCGCCCATCCGGCAGATTGCGAACCCAGCCTGTTACATCAAAGCCTGTGGCGGCGTGACGCACAGTCCAGCGAAACCCGACGCCCTGGACATTTCCCTCATAGAAAACCTGGAGCGAAGTCATGACCAACCCGTCATGTTGAGCGGAGTCGAGATATCCCGTTACGAGGCCGCAAAGGTGAAAATCACGGGATCTTTCGAATCCGCTTCGTTACGGTCAGGATGACGTTACCACCGTTCACTTGTACGAATAAACCAGGCAAAAGCTGCTTTGGTCGCCTTCAAGCAGATCGACCGAGACAAAGTACTGACCACTGCTTGACGGCGCGAAACCAGCTGCAGCTCTTTGTCCATTGTCGTAACTATCCGTAGTCACCTGTTTTCCCGTCTCATCATAGACGTTGACTGCAATTTTCTTTGCCGGTTCCGTCGTGCCAGCCGAGAACCAATACTGATTTCCCGCGTAGAGATTCACCGCGACTAGCGAGTGGTCATGCGGTTTGGCAACCCCGCACCAATATCCGTCTCGGACCTTGAAACCGTCGTTCGAAAACGCCGCCGCAAGGTCGAGTGCGTCTTTGCGCGCCTGCACCTCGGCGTCTGTGTCTCCGCGCACAGTGCCGCTGAGAGCCAACACAAGAACCGACAATGAAATCAGCAAGCTCCGATTCATTTTGGTGCTTCTTTGCTTTCTATTTCCTGCATCAGTTTGCCGACCGCCTGGTTGATCTTTCGCACTTGTTCAACATCAGGTGCCTTACCTTCCGGAAACGAAACCAGTTTTTCAATCTTACCGAGCTCTTCATTGACATCTTTGACCAGTGGCTCGTTGCGCAATTCAGGGGAGATTTCATTGATTTTCGACTGCATGAAATGAACGAGTGCCGGTTGCCGGAGAACTCTTGCGCTCTGTTCGTTATAGTTCTGTACGATTGCCGAGGTAACTACCTGCGTGCCTCGAACCCAACCGCCGAGCGTTACCAGAATTACCAAGTCCTGGTCGGCGTGCGATTGCATCGAGGATTTTACTTCGTTCTGCGTCGCTTCAAGTTCTTCCTGCAGCGTGTCCCATTCGTTGTTTTCGGCAAATTCGTTGATGCTGCTACCGCGACCAAGCAGCTTTTCGCTGACACCGAGTGCCTTCGCGAGTTTGATGATGTCTGACCCAATATTTTTGACCTGCTGACCGTCCTTTGCTTCCACAGCGATAAAACCATCAGCAATCAAACCTCCGAGATTAAGGGCGATCTGCGCGCGGTTACTGTAAGTCACCGGAATTGGTCCACGATATTGCCCCGCCCAGTTGATCTTACCGGATTTTCCAAGCGCTGTGAAAAGCTCACCGGGCGTTGGAATACTGATCGAATCGGTTCTGGTGGCTTTTGCCAGTTGGTCGGCCGGAATGCGCCCGGTCTCTGCGCCAACGGTAATCAAGATACCGCCCGCCAACACAATCACGCCTAATCCGGCTAAACGAATCATCGCTGAGATTATGCGTGTCCGAGCGAAATTGCCAATATGAATCTCTCTGGGCTGTCGAGGCTCCTTTTTGGTCTCTCTCGGCTGTTGCGAAGATGGCATGTGTAACAAAAAATTTGCCAGAGAAGGTTAAAGCGTGATTTGCCTCGTCTGCGGAAAGCTGTTCTAGTCCGCGCAGAGAATATGGCAAGCACTACCATTAACCGAATCCGTGCCCGCGAAATTTTGGATTCACGCGGTAACCCCACCATTGAAGTCGATGTCCGCGTTGAAAATGGGGCGCTTGGTCGAGCGGGGGTCCCAAGCGGGGCGAGCACGGGCGAACATGAAGCATGGGAATTGCGTGACGGCAACAAGAGTCGGTTCGGCGGCAAAGGCGTTAAAAAAGCAGTCGCCAACGTTAACGACAAAATCGCGCCAGCCCTCAAAGGATGGGACGCGCTAGAGCAGGCAAAGATCGACAAAAAGCTGATCGAACTCGACGGCACGCCTAACAAAAACAACTTGGGCGCAAACGCGCTGCTCGGAGTCTCTCTGGCAGTAGCACATGCTGCCGCCGCCGCGGAAAATCTACCGCTGTTTAGATATCTCGGCGGACCTGAGGCGCGAGTTTTGCCCGTGCCAATGATGAACATCTTGAACGGAGGCGCGCACTCTGATGCACCTATCGATTTTCAAGAGTTCATGATTATGCCGCGCGGCGCGCCAAGTTTTTCTGAAGCGCTCCGTTACGGCGTAGAAGTTTTCCACTCGCTAAAATCGGTCCTGAAAAGTCGCCATCTTTCGACGGCAGTTGGCGATGAAGGCGGATTTGCGCCGAATCTTAATTCCGCGGACGACGCCCTCGAATCGATCTCGACCGCCATTGAGAAGGCCGGTTACAAGCTCGGCGAACAGATATTTCTCGCGCTGGATGCTGCTGCCTCGGAGTTCTACGACAGCAAGAACAACGTTTACGTTTTCAAGAAATCAGACGGCTCAAAGAAAACTGCCGATGAACTAATCGAGTACTATGCCGGGCTTTGTGCGCGGTTCCCCATCATTTCGATCGAGGACGGTTGCGCCGAAAACGATTGGGCCGGCTGGAAAAAACTTACCACTAGATTGGGCAAAGAGATTCAACTGGTAGGTGACGATCTCTTTGTTACAAACGTAAAATTTCTACGGAAAGGAATTGCCGAGCATGTGGCGAATTCGATTTTGATCAAAGTGAATCAGATCGGCACGCTGACGGAAACGCTGGCGACGATCGATTTGGCAAAGGAACATCACTATACGACCGTGATCAGTCATCGCTCCGGCGAAACGGAAGACGCCACCATCGCCGACATCGCGGTGGCGACGAATGCCGGTCAAATCAAAACCGGGTCGCTCTCGCGCAGTGATCGAATCGCAAAGTACAATCAACTGCTGCGAATTGAAGAAGAACTTGGTGACAAAGCGGTATACGGCGCTACAATCCGCTAAGTGGATCAGACTTACGCCGATTTCCGCGCGCGCCGCGAAGCCACCGTGTGGCAGCGGCTGAACCGAACTCTCCGGGTGCTGCTGGTCCTGGCAATCTGGCTGATTATTGTGAGTTTGTTCGTTCCCCCCTACAAAAAACTAATGCAGAGCCGTGCGGAGATCGACAATCTGCAACAACAGGTAAACGAACAACAAAATCTGCTCGCACATCAGACGCGCGAGATCAACCTGCTCAAGACTGACTCGACCTATCTGGAAACGGTTGCGCGCGATCGTCTCGATCTGATGAAAGAAGGCGAAACAATTTTCCGCCTCGAGGCGGCACGAGCGGCAAAGCCCAAGCCGAACAATTCCGCGCGCAGGTAGCGCCCCAGGACGGAAAAACGCTCTCCCGTCTCCCCACCTTTGCGATTCGCCGTAATTTCGGTTACCTTTTGTAATGCCAACGGAAGTCTCCATCCCCGATGCCGAGGATTTGAAATCGCGTGTCCGCGAGTTGCGGAGGTTTCTTTGACGTCGAAAAGCTCAAGAAGAATCTAGCTGCAATCGAACGGCGCATGGCCGCGCCCGATTTCTGGTCGAATCGCGACCGCGCTCAAGCCGACGTTGAAGAAATTTCCCGATTACGCTCGCTGATCAACCCGTTCCAAGAATTAGAACGCGAGATCGAAGACTTCGGTGCGTTGCATGAATTGGTTGCGGAAGAAAGCGAGCCTGCTTCTCGCGCTCAAGCGGAAAAGGAAGTCGCGACCGAACATGATCGTCTTGCTCATAAGCTTGATGAATTCGAGTTGCGCCAGTTTCTCTCCGGCCAAAACGATCCCGCGAATGCGTTTGTCACGATTCACTCAGGCGCAGGTGGCACTGAGTCGTGCGATTGGGCGGATATGTTACTGCGGATGTATCAGCGCTGGATCGAACGAAGCGGTTTGAAATCTCAGACCGTGGACATTCAACAGGGTGAAGAAGTCGGCATCAAATCAGTCACGCTGCTGGTGACTGGCGAATACGCCTATGGACATCTACAGACCGAACGCGGTGTGCACAGGCTGGTGCGTATCTCGCCGTTCGACGCAAACAAACGACGTCACACTTCGTTCGCTAGCGTCGATGTCGTTCCAGAAATTGCGGATACAGCGCCGATAGAAATTAATCCTGCCGACCTCGAGATAGACACATTTCGTAGTGGCGGAAAAGGCGGACAGAACGTCAACAAAGTCGAAACGGCCGTGCGGATTTTGCATAAGCCGAGCGGAATTGTTGTCGCGTGCCAGGCCGAGCGCAGTCAGGGGCGCAATCGGGAACTCGCAATGAAGATGTTGAAGGCCAAGCTTTACGAAATCGAGCAGGACAAGAAGCGCGCGGAAATTGATCGACAATACGGAGAAAAGGGCGATATCGCCTGGGGCAGCCAGATTCGTTCTTACGTTTTTCAGCCGTATCAAATGGTGAAAGATCACCGCACCGGAGCAGAAACGAGCAACGTGCAAGCGGTGATGGATGGCGATATCGACATGTTCATCCAGGCAAAATTGCGCGGGGAGAAAGTCGCCAAAGGTGAGAAGAGTGGCGATGAAATTTAACACCGCTGCGTATTTGCTAACTTATCGGCTAGTCTCGAACCAATCGTAACCGAAACCGGGGATCGAATTCGCCGCCGCTGTGCTTGCGACAGCAGGCCAGGCAAGAAACGGCGCGGTGCAGGCGGCGAACTCGCGGAAAATCCTGGCAACACTTCGGACAGCGATAGACAAACCGCGCGACGTAAGTTCGCGCAGGAAACGGTAGATTGTGACAACGCTTCTCGTCGGCGATTCCCAAATCCACACAGGCCTGTCGCCACTCGTCACCGTGTGGCAGAATCCTTCGTCGGCCAGCACGAAATTGCGCTAAAATATGTGCCAGCTCATGCCGCAAAGTCCGATCGATCTCAGTCACATGCTCGACTAGCCGCGGATTTAACGAAATGAGTTTCTCGCGATAATCGGCGCGACCCGCAGCGGTTTTGAGACGCGAATTCCATTCGACCCGAAGCTCGTCGGCGATTTGCTCTGCGCCTTGGGCGCGTAGTAGATCGCGCGCTATTTCCTCAAGGTTGGGATTTCGCTCGACGTTGTAGCCGGGGGTGGCGACCCCGGCGTCTATGGACACGGCCAGGCGTCCGGGGTCAACGCCCCCGGATACAGATGTACGACCAAACGCAAACTCGAGCTGCCTAAGCAACGGCATAGGCGCTCTTTCGCGTGTTCAAGCGATCCACAATCTTCCGCACCGCGTCTCCTGCCGCTTTAATTTCATCGGCAGTTGTCCATTTGCCCAGTGAAAATCGAACTGCGGAACGCGCATGCTCCATCGGCAAACCCATGGCAAGCAAAACGTGCGACGCGACGACCGATCCCACCATGCAGGCTGACCCACTAGAGGCGCAGACGCCTTCCAAATCGAGCGCAATAAGCAGCATTTCGGAATCGATTCCGAGCAGGCTTACATTCAGCGTGTTGCCCAGCCGTGGCGTGTTTGCGGCGTTCTGTTCAGCATCGGGCACGTTCTGCGCAATTCGAGTCCAAAGCTCGTTGCGCAATTGAGCTTCACGTTCTTGTTCGTGCTGACAGCCACGCAGCGTCCATTCTGCCGCGGCTGCCATTCCCACAATCGCGGCCACATTTTCTGTCCCGGGTCGTCGCTCGTTCTCGTGAGCGCCACCGAACATAATCGGCTGGATCGAAAGACCGCTGCGCAGGAAAAGAAATCCGACGCCCTTTGGTCCGTAGAATTTGTGCGCAGCGAAACTGGCGGCATCGACCAGCGAGAGATCGGTCTCCATCTTGCCGAAGGATTGCACCATATCGCTGTGCAACAGAACGCCGCGGTCGCGGCATATGCGTGAAATTTCGCGCATCGGCTGAATCACGCCAGTCTCGTTGTTGGCACTCATGATCGAGACAAGTCTCGTGTCAGGCCGGATAGAACCGGCAAGTTGATCGACGTCGATTATTCCATCGCGCGAAACAGTCAGCCAGGTTACTTCGAAACCTTCATGCTTCTCCAAGTGTTCGATCGCGTTTAATACAGCGTGATGTTCGGTCTTGGCCGAGATCACATGACCGCCGCCTTGCATCCGACAACGCGCGAGACCAAACACTGCGAGATTGCATGATTCCGTTCCGCCGCTGGTAAAAACAATTTCGTTCGGTTTGATGCGTAGCAATGCGGCCAGTTTGTCACGCGCGTTGTCAATGGCGGCGCGCGCCTCACGGCCAGCTGCGTGTACGCTTGATGGATTCCCAAAGTGTTTGTCGAGATACGGCAGCATCGCCTGGCGCGCCGCATCGCACAGCGGCGTCGTTGCGTTGTAATCGAGGTAGATCATCGACTCTTAATCCTATTCCTGCTCTTCCTCTGGCTCGTTGGTGCCGTAGCGGCGTCTCTGTGAGGTGCGCGCATATTCATTCGCGACTCATCGGATCCGGTCGTAACGGCCTTCTTTCGCTTCTGCACAATGGCGACGTCTTTTTCTTCGTAATAAACGAGCGAGTTCGGCGGAACGCTCTTTGTCAGAAAAACATTCGCGCCGATGGTGGAATTGGCGCCAATCACGGTATCGCCCCCCATAATTGTGGTTCCGGCATAAATGCAAACGCCGTCTTCAATTGTGGGGTGACGTTTTTGTCCCCGCAACGCTCGCCCCGCTCCGAGTGAGCGCGCAATGAACGACACGCCTTGATAAAGTTTCACGTGCGATCCGATTTTGGTTGTCTCGCCAACGACTACGCCCGTCCCGTGGTCGATAAAGAAATGCGACCCGATTTCTGCACCGGGATGAATATCGATTCCCGTACGGCTGTGGGCCCATTCGGTCATGATGCGCGGAATAAGAGGAACTTTACCGTATAACAAGTGCGCCATCCGATAAATTGCGATGGCCTCCAGCGCGGGATAAGCGAGAATGATTTCCTCGTAACTTTTCGAAGCCGGATCGCCTTCGTAAGCCGCGTCAATGTCTGTCCAAAGAAGACGACGGACGGACGGCAATTCCTTTAAGAACGCGCTCAACACTTTTTCTGCCTTCGCTTCTGTCGCTTCATCTGGCGGAATTTTGCCAAGGCTTCTGCAAATTTCGGTTTTCAATCGTGCGTGCAAACGTCTGACGCGAACGCGAGTTATGTCGGTGAGGTCTTCCGAGCTCACGAGTGCCTCGCTTCGAAAACCTGGAAACATCAGACTCATCAACTCAGCACATGCGGCTTCGATCGCCAGCCGCGAGGGGAGGCTGGCAGCGGCGGCAAGATAATTGATGCCCCCTGTTTCACCGTACGTCTGAAGCAGTTCGTCAACCGCTTCGCGGTTTGTTGAGTCCATCACAGTAAATATGCGCCTCCTTACGAGTGAACAAAAGTGAAAGATCGCTCTCTTCCATTTGTGCAAAGGAGCAGGCGTTACGTAACCTTAAGGTCGGCAGATGAGCACGCGGCTGAGCGATTACGATTACGAGTTGCCCCGGGAGTTGATCGCACAGCAGCCGCCCGAGCATCGGGGCGACTCGCGATTGATGGTGTTACGGCGTGATTCGCAAGGGATTGAACATCGACAGTTCGCCGAACTGAAAACGTTTTTGCAACACGGGGATCTCCTTGTTTTGAACGATACCCAGGTGCTGCCGGCCCGGCGATTTTCCGATGATGGCGCGATTGAGTTTTTGTTCCTTGAGCGTCTTGCTCCTTGCCGGTGGAAATGTCTCGTCAGCCCCGGCCGTAAAATGCGCATCGGCGCGACGGTAAAAATCGACAATGTCACTTTGTGCGTCGACAAAATCACGCCCGACGGTGAGCGCATCGTGGTGTTAAACAAACCTATCGATCTTTATTCAGGCGGTTCGATGCCATTGCCTCCGTACATCCGACGCAATAGCAACATCGAAGACGCGACGCGCTATCAAACTGTTTTTGCACACGCGCCCGGAGCGCTCGCGGCTCCAACTGCCGGTCTTCACTTTACCTCTGAGATTTTGAATGAGATTCCACACACATTTGTGACGCTGCATGTAGCGACCGGCACGTTCCTGCCGGTACGCTCAGAGAACGTTACCGAGCACCGCATGCACGCTGAGCGGTTTTCCATCTCACCTTCGGCAGCAAGCAGAATCAGCAGTGCCGGGCGGACCGTGGCCGTGGGGACGACCGTGGCCCGCGCATTGGAGGCCGCCGAACGCATCGATGGAAACCTGGTCGCTCAGGAAGGTTCCACAGATATTTTCATTTATCCGCCCTATCAGTTTCGGATCATCGACGCCCTTCTAACGAATTTTCATTTGCCGCGTTCGACTTTGCTCATGCTGGTGAGCGCGTTTACCGGCCGCGAGTTTTTACTCCGCGCTTATCAAGAGGCGGTTCGCGAACGTTACCGGTTTTACAGCTACGGCGATTGCATGCTGATCGTGTGATTTTCCGGTTCCTCTGAATCTTCGTTTACAGGAAGAACGAAAAAGCAGAGGCAGAAGAAGAGGAAAGATTGCGGCAAGGTAGATTGTGCTATTATCCGCTCCAAATGGCCGAGCAACCCAGAGGCGAACTGGTTATCCAAACGATTGCCATGCCTATGGACACCAATCCAAATGGCGACATCTTCGGTGGATGGGTAACCTCACAAATGGACTTGGGCAGCTCAATTCTTGCGGCGAAAACCGCAAAGACGCGCGTCGTGACCGTTGCGATGGAAGGGATGTCGTTTCTTCAGCCAGTAAGGGTAGGGGATACCGTTAGATGCTATGCGCGAATAGGAAGGATCGGTCGAACTTCGATGACGATTCCAGTAGAGGTATGGGTAACCCGTTATATGACTGGTGAAGAGCTTCGCGTCACACACGGTGTCTTTACCTTTGTAGCTGTCGATGAGAAGGGGAAACCGATTCCGGTCAAGCGCGGCAGTGAGTAGTTGCTGTTTTGCCGAGTTATTCTGATTAATGGCGCTCTTCACTTATCTCTTTGAGCGGTTTCCCTCGTTTGGCCAAACATTTTGCTATCGCGAGGTTGCGGAGCTCTATCGACAAGGCGTTGCGCCGCCAGTTTTCTCAATCCGAAATCCGAAAGACGAATCAGCGCAAGATTGGGACGCGCGAATCGTAAAACAGGTGCATTATCTACCTGAGGAGAAGGAACTGCTGAATGAGGTTCAGCGGGCTGCAAAAAAGGGAAAACTCACTCTGGCAATTATTGCTGCTCTCGATGAGTGGGGCCGGCGCACCGATTTTCTTCGCCTTTATCAAGCTGTTTATGTTGGGTTACGTCTGCAACAGGCGGGGATCAGCCATGTTCATGCACATTTTGCTGGGATGGCGGCGCGGACCGCTTTCTGGATCGCCAACTTTTTTCCAATCACTTTTAGCTTTACCGCGCACGCCAACGACATCTTTGCGCCGAGGAATTTCGAGATCGGTCTGGACAAACTTGTCACCGCAGCGCGCGTGATTATAACTGAAACCGATTACTCCGAGAAGTTCTTGCGGGAACGCTTTCCGGAACACGCAGATCGAGTCCATCGCATCTACAATGGCTTGAATCTGGCTGAATTCGGACGTGCGAATTTTTCCTCTGAGCCACCATTGATAGTTGCGATTGGCCGTTTGATTGCCAAAAAAGGTTTCGCCAATTTGATTCGTGCCTGCGCGCTGCTTGTTGAACACGAAAGATCGTTTCGATGTCAGATCTTCGGCGAGGGTCCGCTCGGGAATCAGTTACGCCACCAGATCGATGAGTCACGATTGCAGGAGGTTGTTCGGTTACCTGGTCCCAAACCGCAATATGAGCTAAGGGAACGTCTCGCTGGTGCGAGCGCGTTTGTACTGCCGAGCGTGCCCGAAGCTGAGGGCGGCATGGACAATTTGCCTACGGTCATCATGGAAGCGATGGCAACCGGCTTACCAGTTGTGTCGACGACTGTCGGTGGAATTCCGGAGATGGTCATTGATAATGAAACCGGTTTTCTCGTGAAACCCCATGATATCGTGGCGCTCGCTGCAGCGATTGAAAAAGTAACTAACGATCGGTCGTTAGGTAAAAGACTTGGTCACGCGGGATATCAGCGGGCGCAAAGGTTGTTTTCAATTGAGAAGAACGTGCGTGAGTTGTGTGCGTTGCTTGGCGCGAATATGGCCTAGTGTTGTAGCCACCGCGCTGTGGGCGGTTGCCCGAAAAATACGAGGTTCAACGGCTCCCTGAGCCGTAACTACAACAGATCGCGAACGCGATTGACTGCGTGCAGGTACACGTTATGTGGCCCGCCGCGCATCAGTTCTTCGCTCATCAGACTCACTGGATCGTTTTTTCCTGCGGGCATCAACTGCGGCGCGCGCTTTTCACCCGGCTTTCCGCGTGAAATCTCCAAAAGGTCTCCGCACTTGGCATGAGTGACCAGAAATTCCACGTCTGGCGTTGCCATCGCCACCTCACTGATCGGTTCTCCAGCCCGTTTGCGCAGTTCGATGTCGATCTTGGAGCCAGAGGGACTAACGAACGAAAGCTTGTTCGTCGCATCTGTTTTCTCACCTTGCCAGTCTAATTGCGCCGCAAGCCACCCGGCAAAGAGAACAGCCGTCGACCGATAGTCGGGCGCAAAGTCGATTCTCAACGTGTTAATCTTGGCCAGATTGTGATGCGAGGCGGGATGATCGAAAAACTGCGCGAGCGCGAATCGGACAGAGTCCAAGCGAGTCCAATTCAAATCGCAAAGCACGATGCGCTGATTCGCTTCTTGTTCCGCGGATTCTAACAAACGCATTTGCGCGCGAAAATCCTCCCAGCGTTGGCTGTCATAGATGAGTCGATCGACCCACGCCCAAAGTTGGGGATGTACGGGCTCACGGAGTTCCTCTTGCCACCAAACATAAAACGGCAAATCGGAATCCAGATGCGAAAAAACAATGCCGGGTAACAGCGTTGTGCAACTGCCTTTCAGCAGAAACGAAATTTGTTCCGAGCAAACCTGCTTGCTTGCGGCTCCACTAACGTGGCAGTGCGCGCTGATCCAGGCTTCCACATGATTTTCTTTTGCGTTGCAGTCAGCTTCGATGACGATGGCGCGACAGGCGTGGTTCTCAGTCATCTTCGCCATTAACTGCGTATTCTTGTTTAGAGAGCCTGCGTCCTCGCTATAAACGGCAAGGTTAATGAGTGAAGCGCGGGTGGCACCTTCGTTTTCCCGCCAGAGTTTTTTCAGCTCCTGATCGATCTTGCTGACCTCAACAGGAAGGCCTAACGAGTATGCTTCAGCCATAGCAGGCATCGGTTACAATCTTCTCCACGCTTTGCCGTCACGGGCGAGCAAGTCGTCTGCCGCTTCTGGTCCCCACGATCCTGCAGGGTAAAAGAATAGCTCGGGCACATCCTTTTTCGCATGCCATGCCTCTTCGATGGGATCGATGAATGCCCATGCCTCTTCCACTTCGTCGCGGCGCGCAAAGAGCGTGGCATCGCCGCTCATGGCGTCGAGCAGCAAGCGTTCGTAAGCTTCAGGACTCGCTTTCCCGAAAGAGGTTCCGTAATGGAAATCCATCTTTACCGGCTCGATGCGAAAGCTGGTGCCCGGTACCTTGGCATGGATGCGCAACGAGATTCCCTCGTCCGGTTGAATTCGAATCACGAGCACATTTAGATCACGCAAATCCTTGTTAAAAAGGACGGCGGGCGCCTTTTTGAAATGAATGGAGATTTCCGTGGCCGATTTCGGAAGCCGCTTACCGACGCGCATATAAATCGGCACGTCAGCCCAGCGCCAGTTGTCTATGAACAGCCGAAGCGCGACGAATGTTTCGGTTTGTGAATCCGGGTTGACGTTTTTCTCCTCCCGATAACCTGCGACCGGTTCACCGTTAATGGCGCCCTTGGCGTATTGAGCGCGAACAACTTCGGTGGCGATTTCCTTGCGTGACCAATGACGCAGTGATCTCACGACCTTGACCTTTTCATCGCGAATACTGTCTGCGCTGAGGTCCGTAGGCGGCTCCATCGCCACAAGACAGAGAAGTTGCAGCAGATGATTTTGGACCATATCGCGCAACGCACCTGCGTCTTCGTAATATCCCGCGCGAGTTCCTACGCCGAGCGTTTCCGCCGCAGTGATCTGAACTTGATCGACATAGTGCGTGTTCCAAAGCGGCGCGAAAATCGCGTTGGCAAAGCGTAAGACCAGAATGTTTTGCGCGGTTTCTTTCCCTAGAAAGTGGTCGATCCGGTAGGTCTGTTCTTCACTGAAGGAATTGTGGATGATCCGATTGAGTTCGCGGGCTGAGGCGAGATCGGTCCCGAAAGGTTTTTCCACGATTATGCGAGCCCAGCTTCCTTCACAGGTTTCGTTCAATCCAGCGGCTTTCAGGTGCTTAAGAATCGGCTCGAATTGATCGGGAGCAGCGGCGAAGTAAAAAAGACGGTTACCGCGGGTGCCGTGGTTCTTATCAATCTCGTCGAGGCGTTTGGCCAATGATTTGTAGCCAGCTTCGTCTTCGAACTCGCTCTGGTGGTAAAAAATCGATTGTGCAAAGTTTTTCCAGATTTCGTCGCGCACCTCTTGTCGCGAAAACTGGCGCGTTGATTTTTCCAGATCGTGCCGAAATTCGTCGTCAGTTTTCGGCCGACGGGCAAAGCCCACGATCGTGACGGCCGGCGGCAGGTCGCCATCGGCGGCGAGGTTATACAATGCAGGGACCAGTTTGCGATGAGTGAGATCGCCGGTGGCTCCGAAGATCACAATCGCGCATGGCTGTGGTACAGCGCGCGCAGACAAACCTTCGCGCAGCGGATTAGGTTCCGGTTGATCGGCAGCTAGATTCATAAACAAAACGCCCGAAAGATCCGAGATTAGATGGGCAGTGGAAATCTTCTCGTCAAATCTAGGACTCTTCGATGCACTTTCTCCAGCGCGTCGGCATCGACGCGATTCGTAAGCGCTTCAGCGACCAAGTCTGCGATTTCCAACATTTCCTCTTCTTTCATGCCCCGCGTTGTGACAGCAGGCGTGCCGACCCGGATACCACCCGGCTTGAAGATTGGATAGGTATCGAACGGGATGCCGTTCTTATTAACCGTGATGCCGGCCCGGTCGAGAATTTCCTGTGCTTCTTTGCCGTTAATTTCCTTTGGGCGAAGATCGACGAGCATCAAATGATTATCGGTGCCGCCCGAGACGATGCGATAACCGTGTTTGGCCAGGCCGGCGGCAAGCGCTTTGGCGTTGAGTACAACCTGTCGTTGATATTCACGGAACTGCGGCTGAAGTGCTTCATGAAAGCAAACGGCTTTTGCCGCGATCACATGCATGAGCGGGCCGCCCTGCACGCCGGGGAAAACGGTCGCGTCGAGCTGTTTGGCAAATTTCTCTTCGCACATGACGATGCCGCCGCGCGGTCCGCGCAGACTCTTGTGCGTAGTGGTGGTGACAAATTGCGCGTGCGGGATCGGACTTGGATGCTGACCGCCTGCTACGAGACCTGCGATGTGCGCCATGTCGATGAACAGGACCGCGCCAACCGAATCGGCGATTTGACGCAGTCGCGGAAAATCGATGATTCGCGGATAGGCGGACGCGCCGGCGGTGATCATAGCTGGACGGACTTCTTCGGCTTGTCTTTGCAACGCGTCGTAATCGATTTGCTCGGTCTTATCGCTAACGCCGTACTGTGAGACGGCGTAAAATTTACCGGAGAAATTCGCGGGATGCCCGTGCGTCAGGTGCCCCCCGTGTGCAAGGTTCATCGCCAGAATCTTGTCACCGGGTTTGAGCAGGGCGAAGTAAACCGCCATGTTCGCTTGCGCGCCGCTGTGAGGCTGCACGTTCACGTGCTCGCAGCCAAACAGCCGTTTTGCGCGATCAATGGCCAGTTGCTCGGCGATATCCACATTCTCGCAGCCACCGTACCAGCGTTTTCGTGGATAACCCTCCGCGTATTTGTTTGTCAGCACACTGCCCTGAGCTTCCATGACTGCGCGACTGGTGAAATTTTCGGACGCAATCAATTCGATGTTCTCGCGCTGACGTTTTTCCTCGGCCATGATGGCATCGAAGATCTCCGGATCGACTCTGCGCAAAGCGTCGCCGTAACGGGGCTGAGGTTTGGAACCGGTCATCCCGGTCTCGATGCGGTGAGGAAGATCGTCCATGGGATGAGACGATAGCTCGCGAGCTCGCGTCGCACCAGGTCGCACCAGTTCGCCCTGTTCGACAAATGCGAGCACGCTTGGCAAGGCGTTCTGAATGATGTGGGCGCACTGTTCGTACACCTCGCGACCAAGACCGATTGGGTCGGGCACATCGCGCCATACGGTAGTGCCCCGCTCTTCAAATTCGCGAAGCAAGAAAGATTTTTCGGCGCCTTGAGGAAACAATGTTTGGATTGTCTCAAGGTGTGCGCCGGTCATGGCAAAAATGTGTGTCGCTCGATCGACCAGGGCTGCCGTCAGAGGCTGACTACGCAGATTGCTGATGTCCACGCCTGCTTCTGCGCAGACTTCAACTGCATATAGACTCGGCGGTTGGCCGCGTACCGCGTGCACCCCAGCCGAAATGACCTCGATGTCCTTTTGATTCCCAAGCAGACGGCCAAAAAGCCCCTCGGCAATCGGGCTGCGGCAGATATTACCTGTACAAACAAAGAGGACGCTTTTCACAATTCGGAAAGCGCGAGCGAGCGCAACCCCAACCTAGAGTCGAACGGGTCCAAGTCAATTTTGCCTCGAATATCGGCAGGGCGCGCCGACAAAATCCTCAGGCGGCCCGGTGGTCCATTCTTATCACATGAAAACTAGTTCCAAATCAGACTAGTTATCCACGCGGCAGTTGCAGTCTGAACTTGTGCCAAATGTACAAAGCAAAAATTGCCCCAACGATTGAAACAATCACGCCTCCAAGATGAAATTTGCCTCCTGCGCCAGGCGGATAAAACAGATGAGTCACCGCGCCGCCGATAATCGAGCCGACAATACCGAGCACGACTGTCCACGTGATCGATAGATGTGTATGCATGAGTGCTTTGGCCACGCAACCCACCAGAAAGCCGACCAAGATATACCAAATGAGATGAAGCATATTTTTCTTTTGACTCTTGATTCCGCGAAGATCACCGGCAGCAATATCAGAACTGTTGGAGCACAGCCATGCAAAAATTTCATGGCTTTCCCTGAATCGAGGGGATGACGTTTCGAGCATGAGCAGAACCAAGAGTAAGACAAGACGTATTACTTAATTGGGGCTTCTCCATAGGGTGAGTTGCCGCTATTCTACTCATCGTTCTGTTGCCTTGCTGTAATGACCATCGACACGCTCCGCCATGTGCCGTTGTTCGAGTCGCTCGATGACGAGGCGGCCCGGAAATTATGTCAGTTACTGCAGAGTATCGACTGCAAAGCCAAAACGTCTTTGTTCCGCGCCGGCGATGAGGGAGACGCGATGTATTTGATCGAGCGAGGTAAAGTCCGTATTTCTGTGCAGGCCACGGATGGGCGCGAGATGACGCTAACCGAATTGGGCCGCGGCGATTTCTTCGGTGAGATGGCCTTGCTCGACGGCCAGCGCCGGTCAGCCGATGCGATGGTCGCGGAGGATGCGCGATTGGCTGTTCTTTCTCGCGAGCATTTTCTTTCCTTCATGCGCAGCAGCCCAGACGTCGCGCTGGAAATGCTCACCGCTCTTGCCAATCGATTGCGACACACCGACGAACTTTTGCTTCGCAGCGCGACCCGCAACGTGAACGTGGAAGAAGCGGCGCAGCTTACGTTTGCAGATCGTGCGGCCGACATAATTGCGGAGTTTGGCGGCAGTTGGAAATTCATTATCGCTGCGGTGCTCTTTTTCAATGTATGGGTCTTGATAAACACCTGGCTGCTGGCAAACAGCGGCTTTGATCCGTACCCCTACCTTCTCCTTAGCACTGCGATCAATATGCTGGCCGTGCTGCAAGCTCCCATCATTTTGATGTCGCAAAATCGGCAGTCTCACAAAGATCGCCTTCGCTCGGAAATCGATTATCAAGTCAACTTGAAAAACGAACTCGCCTTGAATGAAATTCTTCAACGCTTAAAGGATCTCGAGCGCGACCATCGGGATCTGGTGTCGGAAAAACAACACGAATAACGAATGGCTATCGCCAATTGAATCGTTGAACCGCAATCCCATGAAACCCGGCCCGAGGCGGGTAACAATTCACGAATCAGGCTTGGTATCTTGCTGTGTTCACCGGCCTGATTATGATTGAATCCTCCCTATGAAACAGACTCCGGTTCTTGCTCTTCTTGCGTCAGTTTTTGTCCTTTCGCTACTTGGCTGTAGTTCAGGTCCTAGTCCCGAACAGCAGACACGGGAGGCGGAGGAGCAAAGGCAAGCGCAGCGCCAACAGGCGGAATTTCGCAAGGGCCTCCCTCCGGTAGCCAATCCCGGCCAGGGTTGGTAAGGTGGAATACGGCGTGATGCGTTAGACTGTTGCGCCCCTCGGGAAGGCTACGTCGAATTTGCGATTTTGTCGGCTCAACGCTGTGACGATTCACGCTCGCGGAGCGATTAGACATTCATGCTTCGTCATTCAAAGTGAGAAATGCGCTCACGCTGGAAGCGAATTCGATACCGCCTGGAGTGGGCCGGTCTTTATCTGGCAACAAAATTAGTCCCGTTATGCTCGCGAAAAGCCTGCTATCGCCTTGCTCAGCTAGCCGGAGCGTTGCTTAGCTTTCTCGATCGGCATCGATACCATGTTGCGCGGAACAACCTCGAGGTCGCGTTTGGCGACAAATTGCCGGCTCGTGAGCGGCGCAAAATTGTTCGTGAATCGTTTCAACATTTCGCGCGGACCATGGTTGATTTGCTGTGGAGCCCGCGCCTGACGCAATTGAACTTCCTTTGGTACATCGAACTGCAAAACTTCGAAGAAACCATGCGGGACACGGGCCCCGGGCGCAGTGTGATTATTGCCTGCTATCACTACAGTAACTTCGAATGGCTTAGTCTGGCCTGTGGCTTCCTTGAACTCAAAGGCACGATCATTTCACAGGAATTTAAGAACTCATTGCTCGATCCGATTTTCAAAAATCTGCGTGAGCAATCCGGGCATGGGCTTATTCCGCGAGACCGCGGGATTGTCCGGCTCTACAAAGTGCTGCGACGAAAAGGGCGCACTGCGCTGCTGGTCGATCTTACGGTTCCACCCAGTCAGGGGGCGGTCGCAATTGATTGTTTCGGATTGAAAACAAGCGTGACTTCCGCGCACGCCTGGTTGAACGAACGCACCGGTGTCCCGATCATTCCCGCGCATTGCGAACCGCTGGCGAATGGGCGTTACAGGCTTATCTTCCACCCGAAGATCAGCAACACAGACGGGATGACCCAACAACAAATCGCGCAAGCATGTTGGAATTCCTTTGAACCGTATGTGCGAAAGAACCCAGCGCCCTGGCTCTGGATGTACAAACATTGGCGCTACCTTCCTGAACATCCTGACCGGCCTTACCCGTTCTATGCAAATTTTTATCGGCCGTTTGAAGATATGCTTAGGGAAGCAGAGGTCGGAAGTCTTACAGAAGGTAACGGAGAAAGCTACGATCAAGAACAAGAGCAGAAAAGCTCAACTTGATTCGATTATCTTCGCAGTTTAAGCGTTTCGCGTTATGTCCCGTTCTTCAGCGTCGTCCAGTCCTGAATTGTTGCGCGCTCACTGCGCCGCAATTGCAAAGGAGGAGGCCATTCTTCGCGAAGGTGGGGGCAAGGCTGGCCACGAACGTCAGCGAAAGATGAACCGCCTGCCTGTGCGCGAACGACTTAGTCGCTTGCTCGACAAAGAATCGCCGTTCTTCGAGATCGGCCTCTGGGCTGCTTACAAAATGTACGAACAATGGGGAAAGATTCCGGCCGCCGGAGTCGTCGCTGGCATTGGCAACGTCGATGGAGTTCCGTGCATGATTATTGCAAATGACGCAACCGTAAAGGCTGGTGCTTTCTTTCCGCAAACGACCAAAAAGGTGATTCGCGCGCAGCGTACAGCTTTTGAGTGCTCGCTTCCCATTATTTATCTGGTGGATTCTGCAGGCGTGTTCCTTCCGATGCAGGACGAAATCTTTCCAGACGAGGACGATTTCGGCCGCATCTTTCGGAATAATTCGGTCATATCAGCGGCTGGAATTTCTCAGTTGGCCGCAATCATGGGTAACTGTGTCGCCGGTGGCGCCTACCTTCCTGTCCTTTGCGACAAAGTTTTGATGACAAAAGGCAGCGGCTTGTATCTGGCTGGTCCTTCTTTGGTGAAGGCAGCCATTGGCCAGGTTGTCGATGCGGAAGAGCTAGGGGGTGCGCAAATGCATGCCGAAATCAGCGGGACGGTGGACTTTTTTGAAAAGGACGATCCGTCTTGCCTCAAACGTCTTCGTTCACTTGTTGGATTGCTGCCTGAAGCGAAACAATCTAAAGCATCGAGGACTGCCAAAGAAGCATTCAAACCGGCGAAAGACCCGGATACAGTTTATGATCTGATCAGCTTCGATGGGCAAAAGCAGTATGACGCGCGCGATCTACTGGCCACAATCGTGGATGAAAACTCTGTCGACGAATACAAGGCCGACTATGGTAAGACAATCGTAACCGCCTACGCGCGCATTAACGGACGCCCAGTGGGAATTGTGGCGAACCAACGTTTGCAGGTCAGGACCAAAAAGGAGGGAATTCAGATGGGTGGCGTCATTTATTCCGATAGCGCAGATAAGGCAGCGCGCTTTATCATGGACTGCAATCAAACAAGCTTGCCCATTATCTTTTTCCAGGACGTTACCGGATTCATGGTAGGTCGCGACGCCGAACAGAGCGGAATCATCCGCAGCGGTGCCAAGCTGGTAAACGCCGTCAGCAATTCCATTGTGCCCAAGATCACCGTCGTTGTGGGTGGGTCATTTGGCGCGGGGAATTATGCGATGTGCGGCAAGGCATATGACCCGCGCTTTATTGTCGCCTGGCCAACTGCGCGCTACGCCGTGATGGGCGCGGCCCAGGCATCGGACACTGTTTTTGCGATTCTCGCCCGCGCACGAGAGCGAGGTGACAAAAAGGCGACACACGAAGAACTGGAAGAGCTCCGCATAAAAGTGAAGCAGAGTTACGAAGAGCAGACCGACATCCGGTACGGCGCCGCACGCGGCTGGGTGGATGCGATTATTCAGCCGCACGAGACGCGCGATGTTCTGATTCGTTTGTTGCAATACGTCACGCGACCCACGCCACAGGCGCATTTCCACACGGGCGTAATCCAGGTTTAATTCGACATTGATCATTCGAATTTCGAATTCACCTCATGCCAACTGTCCTTATCGAAAAGCAAACGCCGCAAATAACTGTTCTTACTCTCAATCGACCGGAGCGCCGTAACGCGTTAACGATTGAGTTACTCAGTGAACTAAACGCCGCCATTAAACTTGCTTCCGCCCAGCCGCAGGAGCGCGTGATCATTTTGCGCGGAACAGGCGCGGCATTTTGCACGGGATTGGATTTGAAGGAGGCGGCCGACCAGACGAAGGCGCATGCGACGGCCGAGATGGTCGCGAATACTTTGATAGCCATCAGCCAAACACATCTTATCACAATCGCTGCCGTGCATGGCGCAGCGGTTGCAGGTGGCGCGGGGATTATGTCGGCGTGCGATTTTGTTGTTGCAGCGCAAGGCACGAAAATCGGTTATCCCGAGGCGCGTCGTGGACTAGTCGCTGGTTTGGTGATGACTTTCCTGCGGCGGCAAGTCGGCGAAAGAAACACGCGTGAGCTATTGTTAGGTTCCGAGTTAATCAGCGCGGATCGCGCTCATGAAATCGGTCTCGTAAATCGTGTTGTCGCGAAAGCTGATTTGATGAACGAAGCGCAAAACTTTGCCCAATCGGTTCTGCAAGGTGCCCCGGGTGCGCTGGCGCAAACAAAACGATTGATCGAAGAACTTTGGTCCAGTTCGGTGAAGGAAGACGTCGATCTTGCACTAAAATATCACATGCAAGCGCGCGAATCGGAGGAAGCGCGCGAAGGCATCGCCGCGTTCAACGAGAAACGGAAGCCAAAATGGGTCAGCTAAGGCGCTTGTAGCCGGTACGGCTCGCCTTATTCGAGTTGGGAACTGAGCCTCGGCCTAAGGTGGTCTAAGCAGGTTGCGGTGGCGGAGAGACTACTACGGCAGACGAAGCAGAAGGGCCCTGGTATTGTGCGCTCCCGAAGCCGAGAATCGGAAGGAAGATGATTCCCAGTAAAGCGATGCCAATTCCGAACCCGACGCCTTTGCCAAAACTTTTTGCCAAGTCGATGCAAACTATAATCCCTATGATGATATTCACCAATGGGATAAGCATCAAAATCACCCACCAACCGGGCCGGCCTACTATTTTACACCACACGTACATATTGTAGATCGGGATGATCGCGGCCCAGCCTGGGCGACCAGCTTTGGTGAACACTTTCCACATCGCCACGATCACCAATAAGGCGATAAGTAACTCGACGATTAATACGGCCGGGCTAGGAGCCTGGCCTTGTGATGAATATGAATACTCGACTTGTGCGAGCAATGACACGGGATGGATGAGCAGATTTTGCATAAGTGATATCATATGAATTAAGGGGTTGACGGCTCTGGTCTAACGGGCTGCATCTTAGTGGGCAAGCAAAATCTTTTGAACCTTCTGTGTACGGTTTTCGCCAGGCGACCGGCAAGCGTTTAAAGCTAACGAATGCGTCTAATTGCCATCATCGTCTCCTTGATCGGGAACAAAGTGTAATCTTTCCGATCAGTAGTTCCCGGCTTGTCTTTACGAATCGGAGTCAACACGCGATGGTCAGCGAACAAAGATGAAAAGCGTGTCGCCGAAATTCAATTGGCAGCCGAAAGCCGGATGGGGTGTGCCAGTGGCGTGGCTGACACTTTGCGTTGTCTGGAGCTCGACATGGCTTGTTATCAAGATTGGGTTGCGCGATCTACCGCCAATCTCTTATGCCGGTATCCGTTTTCTAGTTGCAATTATTGTCCTTTTTGCCGTATCCGCCGGACGAGTGGGCTTGTTACCGCAGCGCGGGTCCGACCTTCTGCTGCTGGCTTTTACTGGCGTGCTGATGTTTGCGCTAAATTACGGCCTGCTTTTCTGGGGCGAACTACACGTTTCATCGGGCCTGGCAGCGGTATTGCAGGCGACCATTCCAATTTTCGGCATGGTTTTCGCGCATCTAATGCTTCCCGACGAACCGCTGCAGCTGCCCAAACTTCTAGGTGCACTGCTTGCGGTCGGCGGCGTGGCAATAATTTGCGAACGCCTTCTCGGTTTCAACGGCTTGATGGCGTTCTGGGGCGGGCTCGGCATCATACTCGGAGCGGCCAGCGCGGCGTTTTCGAACGTCTTGCTTAAAGCGCGGGCGGTCCAACTGGCGCCAGCGATGATTGCTGCCTGGCAAATGATTTTCGGCGCAGCGCCCTTGCTCTTGATCGGATTTTTGGTTGAAGGAAACCCGCTTAAGTTTCATTGGACCGTCTTGTCGATTCTTTGTCTGCTTTACCTCGCGGTAATAGGCTCGGCGCTGACCTTTTTGCTTCTTTACTGGCTATTGCCGCGAATGACTGTAGCGCGGCTACAAGCAATCTCACTGATCACGCCACCGGGCGCAGTGGCATTAGGTTGGGCAGCAGGCGGCGAGAAATTCTCTCTGTGGTCGCTCCTGGGCGCGTGCCTGGTGCTGGCCGGTGTGTGGATGATTTTCCGAAAAGGAGAAGAGCCGGAGCCAGTGATACCAGAAGGCTAGAAGGCTATCGGACTATTAGAGGAACAGGCAGCTCAATTCTCGACATCTATGACCGACCGTGTGGGGTCTTGGCGTAGTGTCGTTAGGTTATTGAGGGAAAATATCTGGGGGAGCCGAAGGGTATTTGGCCTTCAGGTTTTTAAAGTACTTTGTGTAATCGGTTCCTTCCTCGGCAGGCATCCATTCCAACAGCACCCATTCGTTTGTCGCCTTTTCTTGCAGTAGTCCAGATTGCGATTCGTAATGTTGCTTCCTGTTTGGATTGACCTGTATCCAAGCCCATCCGTTATTGACTTTCAGGTATACCACCGCCAGCACCAGATTTTTTCGGGCCTGCCGGGCAAGCGCGTGCTGAGTTGCCTGCAGGATTGCATTTTTCTCCGTGCTGCCATCAGACGGCATATGCGGGGTGTTTAACGAGGTGCAACTGGCTAGAAGCAGTGAAGTAACCAGCGAAAACTACTCGGAGGTAAGTCGTCATAGGTGTTTGTTCATGTTAGGTTCCGAATGTGTTGTCAATCGTTTAAAGACGACGCCGCATGCAGCTTTTCAGAGGCGCTCCAATATTTCGATTGATGGACTAATTGAACCTGGCAGTCAGGCCTGGCACGTACTTCTGCAAGTTGGATGCGAAACTTAATCGAACCTGCCGTCGGTCCGTTTATGCGTCAAAAGGACCTGATGTATCCGACGCCCGGGTTAGATCAGTGGCACAGTCAGCCCTCGCAAGGTTAGAAACAAAGATCTAGCTCCATTGCTTTGACGGCTTTGTCCAAGTTCCACTCACAACAACGTGGGTCTCGTCTACTCGTGAGTTGTTCTGGATTAGTCGTGCTACGTGCTCTGACTCGATTCGTACACAACCATGGGAAGCTGCGTACTCAGGCACGCTGGGGAAATAATGCAGCGCGATACCTCGGCGCTGCATGAACCATGTGACGTATGTCGCACGAGAATCGCTATTCAGCCTTCGTTGGAAGCCTTGTACGGGATAAGTTCCTTTGGGTGTGCACTTGGAGCCCGATCGCCGACTCGTTGCCTCGTCATCACAATTGAGGCCTCTCAGACCTGCGCCGGGTGACGTTCTAAATGGTCCCGTTTCCTGACTATCAGCATTGGGCCCAGTCCAGGTAAGAGTGAGCCAATGATCAGGATCATCCAGGCTTACCGAGATTTCCTGTATGTAGGTCTCACCGTTTGGTAAAGGAAGGGTGCCGCCAGCGGCCTGTAGGAGTGCCTGCCACGTCGGCCCGCCCGGTTCGATTAGTCCGTCAATCGAAATATTGGAACGCCTCTGAAAAGCTTCGATCGCAGCGACTGTATTCGACTTCGCAGAGTCCCGCGCAATCTTTCCATCAACACCCTTCGGATCAAGGTCAGGAGCTTGTAACTTTTGTGCCGCCATTTCCAAGAGGCGCTGCACGGTTTCCACGTCCGCTTCAAAATTGCTTGCGCCTTTTTCCCAACGACCGACGGAGCCGGTAATCACTGGTGGCGGAGCAGTAAGGACATTGTCAGGCGCTGCTGTCAAAGCTCGCGGCAGAACTCGGAAGGTAGGCTTTCCTGCGTCCAAGGCCTCGAGCTTCTTGGCACGGGCTATTCGGTCTTTCAGGGTCGGTTTTGCACGGCGTGGTTTCTTTGGCTTTGTTTTGCGGGAAATTCTTGAACGCGTTTTCTTAGCACGTTTCAAAGGGCGTTTTTTCTTTGGCATAGTTTGTTAGATGGCTTTTCGTCCGAGTGACTTTGAAATTTACTAATGCAGGGTGCTCAGGCGCCGCTTGACTGAGTGTCCAGTGTTGATATCGCCGGGATCACTGGGAGTGCCTTGCACCTGGACTTCGATCCAATCGGGAGCAGTCAATTTGAAGTTTCGCTTGATGACCGGCCCTGTGAAGTCATCTACTTCTTTGAATGTGTTTCGTTTGCGATCGTAAAAGTAAGTCTGCCAATGCCACGGCGAGTGTCCACCACTACTTGCCGTGCTGAAAACGAAGAATTGAGAATCGGGCGACCACTCCATCTTCTGAACATTTCTACCGTGCTCGCCATCAGGAGACTTAAAGTCCTTTGTCGCCAGCAACGTGCCATCCATGTTGCGGATTTCGACTCGCGATTCGTTGAACGGAGGGTTGGGATGAGTTCCAACAAATAACACGCAAGCCCGGAGCTGCTGATCTGGCGATGTCATGCCCGGGCAATTGACCGGCTGGCGAGGTGCGGGGCCCGGAGTGGGAGGTTGTTGAGCACAAGCGATGATAAAGACACTAATTGCAAGACAGATTGAAAAACGCATAAGCGATTCCTTTCATTTTACCGTGAGCGCTGATTCTAGGAACTTGCTGAAAGGAAAGCAATCACCTTCTCAAGTTCAGAGAACGGCGTGAGGTCATGTTATCTCCATTTGCTGTTGTCGCACCCACATAAATGAAGCGGGCCGCAGCTAGAGCGATCAAAGCATTTATGAGATGATTTCCTGGCAGGCGCCAGCTCCGGGAGTCCCGCCGTTCACACGTTCGCCTCTACCCAGGCTGCGACCGTTGCTTGAGAGTGTACGGGGCCAAAAAGGCGGTCGGGGCAACTGGTCCCACCGTGACGGCTATAGCCTGGCGCGAAATCGTGGCCAAAGATACTTGTACGCGGAATATGATACTGTTGAAGTAACCAGCGGATAAGGGCTGCAGAAGCGGCCGCCTGCGCGGCTGCAAGTGAATCCGTTTCACTGCCGACATGCTCGATGCCAATGGAGTTTTGGTTCGCGCCCATGCAGTGATTCGAACGGTCGCTATCACTTACCATCTGGTAAATGTCGCCGTTTCGATCAATGACATAGTGGGCAGAAACCTGCCGGCCGTCCGCTTTTTGAAATTCCGCCAAGGCACTGGCAAGCGAACCTTCAGTGCAATGCAAAACAATTTTGTCGATGCGTTCGCCGTTGCGGCAGGAACAGTTTGGACTCTTGACAAACTGTTTGATTACCGGTTTTGCGTGCGGATTACTACTTCCATGGCCAGCGCGGCTCATTTTGAGCGAAGGTTTTACTGGTATGGCTTGGCGCGCTGAAATTGTTATCCGAACGATGTCGTCAGTGTCCAACCCGAGGGCAGCTGCCACTCCTGGCGATAAGTCCGCAACACGTCCAGTCGAGAGATGCGGACCCCAATCAACCGGGCGCGCATCAGCCGTCCGGCCATTCGCGGGATTTTCCACACGCGCAAGCGCGCGCCGCAAGAATTCCCGCGGTGTTTCGGCGTAATTCCACCGACAAGCGAAATAAAATTGATCCGGGTTAAGCCTGCGCCCGAGTCCGCTTGTTCCGGGGGGCGGGGCAGGCAGAAACAAGTATGCGTATTTCGGATTCTGAAGATCAGCCTTGGTAAAGAGAGCGAGGTCTTCGTTCGCGGCCATCCCGAGATCGTGCGGTCCACCAAAAGTGGACATTTTGCCTTCCACACGAAAAAGGATTTCCTCCGACTGCACCGGTAATGGCCGCACTACGGCGACGCTTTTCCGTACCTTCGGTCGGGATTTTCGGAGCGAAGTTTTCCCCGTCTTCCGAGTGCGAGTTGTTTTTAGCGCGCGCCGAGACGTTGGCTTGCGTGCTTGTGATTTAGATTTGCGTGGGGACTTTCGACGCGAAGACGTCGCAGTCTTCGACGCGCGAGGTTTTTGCGGTGGCCGCCGCGTAGCTCGTTTACTCGACTTTGGTTTACGTTTGCGCGGAGGCATTCGCCTTTACTTATTGCGGTTCACGGCCATGCGGTACCTTTGGTATAACCAAGGGTTTCAAGCACGCCGCGGTCGAGGCCACGCAAAATGTGTCGCATTAGATTCAGTGTGCCTTCGCTGAGGAAATACGCGCCGTGAATGTCCACGACGCCCTGCTGGAAGAAGCTTGAACAATCTACGTCCCAAACATTGTCTGTTGGCGACGACGGCTCTGCCAAAGGGGGGCGACTTGAGAGACCACTGCGACCAAGGCGTCGCATGCCGAAATGCTTCAAGCCTGCAGACGCGCCGAGGACACTGTCGCGTCCGGTATAAAGCGCAGTGATTCGATAACTGAGATTAGCCACAGCGTTGCCATCGTTGTTATCAGGCGCGCCCTCGTCGAACAAATCGCTATCCACGTCGCCCGCGACCATTAGCAGTTGATTAATAAGACTAACCAGTAGTGGCTGATTCTTGCGGGTCCAGGCAGCGGCCATCGCTTTTTGCACGACATAGTTGCCCATACTGTGAGCGATCAGCGACACCTTAGCTTTACAAGCTTTCGCAGGATTATTTATGGTTTCCTCTTGTTTCTTGGTCAGCCAATCGAATAGCGCGCTCAACACATCTGTTAAATCGTGAGCGCACAGGCGCGCATGCGAACGGTCGGGCTCGTAGCCGAGGATGCTGCCGCGCGAAGGCCAGTCGTACAGAATGCAAAGTCCAAGACTGTCGGGACCGTCAAAAAGGCTGCCACAAAGCTTCTCGTAAAACGCTGCGGCTTTTACAAATGTTTGGTTATAACCATGAACAAGAATCGTGACATGGCTTTGCTGCTCGTTCTCTGCCTGGTCATACTTCGGAAATTTATCTGCTGTCGCGACCAGCAACTTCTGAAAGTTGGCGGCAGTAACTTTCCGCCAGTTCTTGATTTCGGTGAGCGGCTGTTTGTCGCTGACCCAATAAGTCATCCCACCGGTGCTGACGTCAGGTCCAACGCCGCCCTGGCTCCGGCTATTTATCATCCAATATTTCGGCATTGTGTTAAACAGGTTGGTTTCTAGTGCACGAGGCGAATTGTCCAAAAGTCGTCTGAGAGATTGTCGGTAAGTAAGTAAGAGTAGGGCATGGTGAAATAGCCTCTTTTACCCCAGCTAGTGCCCCACGAGTTACGCACCATGAAGCGCTCGGTCTTGTCGTCGTAGCCGACAGCAAGGACAGCATGGCCGCCGACAACTCCTTCTCTTGGCTTGGGCATCTGAAGCACGCCCGTTCTTGCGACTGCCGCGCTCTCGAAGCTGTCGTAAACGGTAAAGCCAAAAACGAATGGAAAACCGTCTGCGAGACAGCCTTTCATCTGCGAAAGCGTCCGATCAACCCGCTGATAACTGACCGCGCGGAATTTTTTTGCATCTTTATAACAAGAGGGCGGTGGTTTCTGCCTGGGTTTAGCGCCAGGTGGCCAGAGGTTCGTCGTCTGATCGGCTGGTGTATCGTCGTAAGTCCAATCGGTTTCGGGGCAAGCGCCTTGTTTTGCAACACTCTTTATCCCGTCGCGGATCTGCGCGCCGTTATCGAGCGGTATGCTGTGCTCAATGCTTCGCTCGTTATAATAAATGAAGAGACGCGATGGAATGAAGTCGCGCAATTTCTGCTTTTTGCGATCGAATTCGAGGGCCGCGGCGATTGCGTTTGCAGTGCAGGAGCCGATTTGGCCCTGGTTATAAACTTTGGGACAGCGTCTGCGCAGATCCGCTTTGGTGGGAAGCACGCGCAGCTTTGCCAGCGGCGCGGAGTAAAGATGATCGCGATTATCGGGAAGGTCTGGCGTCCAGCCGAAGCCGAACCGCCTGTTATCTTTAGTGGTTCGTTTCATTCACGACTTGAGAGTTGAGTTGGAAGGCGCTGGAATGCGCAACTGAAGGGTTCTCATTTGATTTCTGTGGCAGCCGGTTGTCATCGGCTGCGTTTGAGCCTTTTACAAGATTTGCGAACCGAAGTTCAAGACTTGTTTCCAGGCGAACCAAATGTTCCATCCATCGCAAAATTGAATTTCGACGGAAAGACTCAGACAATCCCCGCGCAAAACTCGACTGAACGACCAGACCTGATTAGCCTTTGTCGTGTTCATAAACGAGTCGTACGAAATCCCGCCCGATCTTGCGAGGCCAAACCGTAACTCGCTGGTCGATTTATCGATTGACATGGAGCGCCACCCACTGTGGTTCAGATCTCGGCTACGAAATTCATTTTCGCAGGCCGCAATACAAGATTAAACTCGGGGCGCGCAGCGCCGATGTGGCGAAATGGCAGACGCAACGGACTTAAAATCCGTTGGGCCGTGAAAGGCCCGTGCCGGTTCGAGTCCGGCCATCGGCAATCTTTTCGGCAGGCCTGAATCGTTAAATCGTCGAACCGTTACATCGGAAAACGATTCACGAATTACGAATTACCAATTACGATTGAGAAATGGATCGACCGCTTTTTATTCCGGTGATTCTCGGGACCTCCCGCCGTGGAAGGAGAACTGAGTACGCTGCGCGCTTTGTTTTTGAGCAAACAAAGAAACGCCCGGGTGTCGAGACGGAGTTGATCGACGTGTGCAAGCTTCCTTTGAAACTCGATGACGCAGGGGAGCAAATGAAGGATCCAAAATTCTCAGGTACCGTCGCGCGTAGTGACGGACTCATTATTGTAACTCCCGAATACAATCATGGTTATCCCGGCCTTCTGAAACACGCACTCGATATGAATCTGGAGGAGTACATTCACAAGGCCGTCGGGATTTGCGGTGTCTCGGCGGGACCGTTTGGCGGCACGCGAGTGATCGAGGCGCTGCTGCCAGTCATGCGCGAGCTGGGCCTGGTAACAATCTTTTGGGACGTGAATTTTGGAAACGTGCAAAACCTTTTCGATGACCAGGGAAATTTGCTCGACCAAAGTTATGTTCGGCGCCTCGATAAATTCCTGAATGAATTGATCTGGATGGCGCGCGTTCTTCGCGACGGACGCGAAAACATTCCTGAAGTTAAGACGGAATGATTGGGCGAGAGCCATGTCGAAAGACGCGCTAGCGAAGCAAATACGGCGCCTTGGCATTCGCGATGTCGACGTTGAAGAAACCTTTGCACGATCCAGTGGACCTGGCGGTCAAAACGTTAACAAAGTTGCAACCGCTGTAACGCTGCGCCACAGGCCAAGTGGCATTAGCGTGACTGTGCAGGATTCGCGTTCGCAAGCTATAAACCGCAAGTTGGCGCGGGAACGATTGCTGGATGCGATCGAGAGCGCTCAAGAAGAACGGCGCGTGGCCGAAATCACGAAGCGCGAAAAAGAGCGACGACGAAGATCGCCGAGGCCGGGTGCGCTCAAGAGAAAAATTCTGGAATCGAAACGGAAACGTGGAGATTTAAAGAAGCAGCGCGCAAAGATCGAGATCTAAAAAAAGAATTCTTTGCTTTAATACGTCTGGCGAAGCAATTTGCGACGAATCGTCTTGTGAAGAAACAATTCATGCTATGAAACGAGCAATCATACTTGGTTCGATGCTTTCCCTTCTCGCCTTGATGTTGGTGTCTTGTGCCAGCGAGCCTGAGGCGACTACCACCACAACGCGCCAGACTACGGTCACGACGCCGGTGCAGCCACCTACCTCGCAGACAACGACAACTACCACGCGTATGGGTGGCGGCTACTGATCGGTAGAAGCCATCGCGCCATCACTCCGCAACACGGTCGCGTTTTTGTAAGCGCGCACTACGCGGTTGCCTTCGTCGTCTAGCACGGCGGTGCTCACCGCCAGGTTCTACCGGCTGGCCCTATGGTTTCTCTGCAGAAGCCTCCGCGGTTTGCGCTTCTTCCTCGGCCTGACTGACGACTGGCGCAATCGCCTGAAGCTTTTCGCCGTTGCGGAGATCCATCAGTTTTACGCCCATCGTGTTGCGGCCAGTTTCACGGATTTCTTTGACCCGTGTGCGCACCATCTGGCCTTTATTGGTAATGAGCATGATTTCATCGGTGTCCCGGACCGTTAGTGCGCCCACCACGTTGCCGGTTTTCTCTCCGGTTTTCATGGTAATGATGCCTTTGCCGCCACGCGATTGCCGCCGGTAATCATCGAAGGATGTGCGTTTACCGATTCCATTTTCGCCCGCCACCAGCAGCATCGCGTTTGGATCGACAATGGCGATGCCCACCACGTGATCGCCTTTTTCAGGGCGAATGCCCCAAACACCGACCGTGTTGCGGCCTTGATCGCGCAGTTGTTCTTCGTGAAATCGCAAACTCATTCCATCCTTGGTGATGAGCACGATTTCGTTGTTGCCATTCGTTAGTTTCGCATCAATCAACCGGTCACCTTCTTCGATCTGGATGGCGATGATGCCGCCGCGGCGGACATTCGCGTAATCGGAAAGGTTCGATTTTTTAACGATGCCGGACTGCGTGGCGAACGCGATGTGCAGATTTTCGTCCCACGTTTGATCGACAGCGTTCGGCCCCGTGCCCGATTTTTTAGATTGGATGCGGATCGTCGCCGCGATTTTTTCATCGGGCTTCAACTCGAGAATATTTGCGATCGATCGTCCCTTGGCTGTCCGACCCATCTCTGGAATTTCGTAAACTTTTTCCACATACGCGCGTCCCGCCGCAGTGAAGAACATCAGGTAATCGTGCGTAGTCGCGGTGAAAAGGTGCTCTACGAAATCGCCTTCGTCTTCTTCTGTGGCGCCTTCGCGCGTTTGCATTCCGATCACGCCTTTGCCGCCGCGCCGCTGCGCACGAAACGCGCTCACCGCCGTGCGCTTAATAAAACCGCCATGGGTAATGCTGATTATGCAACCCTCGTTGGCGATAAGGTCTTCCATGTTAATCTCGGCTTGATCGGGAACGATTTCAGTCAGGCGCGGCGCCCCGTGCTTGTCGCGAATCTCGCGAAGCTCTTTTTTGATGATTGTGAAGACGCGCGTCTCTTTGGCCAGGATGTCCCGAAGATCTTTGATCGATTCGAGTAATCCTTTGTATTCTTTCTCGACTTTTTCGCGTTCAAGCCCGGTGAGCTGATACAGGCGAAGATTCAGGATTTCGTCAGCCTGTTGCTCGCTGAAGGCGTAGCGGCCGTCTGTCAGGCGAGCCTCGCTGCGAATTAATATGCCGATCTGCTCGACCTGCCGCCGGGTGAATTCGAAAGCCAGCAGTTTTACTCGCGCTTCATCGCGACTGGCCGATCCGCGAATAATGCGGAGGAATTCATCGAGATTCGCGAGCGCAATCAGGTAACCCTCGAGCGCCTCGGCGCGCTCCTCCGCCTTGCGCAATTCGAAGCGCGTACGACGCAGCACCACTTCGCGGCGGTGCTCGATATAGCAGGCGTTCGCCTCCTTAAGGGAAAGTAGTTTGGGGCGTCCATGATCAATCGCCAGCATGATGGCCGCGAAGGAGCTTTCCATCGCAGTGTGCTTATAGAGATTGTTGATGACCACCTTTGGATTGCCGTCGCGTTTCAGCTCGATAACGACGCGCGTATTTTCATCGGACTCGTCACGAACGGCGCTGATGTCTGTCAGAATTTTTTCGTTCACCAGCGAAGCGATGCGTTCGACCAGAGTGGCGCGATTGACGTTGTACGGAATTTCAGTGATGACGATTTGTTCCCGGCCACCTTTGAGCTCCTCGACGCCGGCCTTGCCGCGTACCTTCATACTGCCGCGACCGGTCTCGAGATATTGTTTGATTCCTGATATTCCGCAGATGGCGCAGCCGGTGGGAAAATCCGGCCCCTTCACGTGTTTCATCAGCTCGTCGAGGGTGATGTCCGGGTCGTCGATCTGTGCGCAGATTCCGTCGATCACTTCGCTGAGATTGTGCGGCGGAATATTGGTGGCCATACCGACCGCGATGCCTGTTCCGCCGTTAACGAGCAAATTTGGAAAGGCAGCTGGGAAAACCGTGGGCTCGGTGCGGGTTTCGTCATAATTTGGCACGAAATCGACCGTGTCCTTATCCATGTCGGTCATGAGAACGGCGCCGAGATGCGTCATGCGCGCTTCGGTGTAACGCATTGCTGCGGGGGGATCGCCTTCGACCGAACCGAAGTTGCCCTGGCCATCGACAAGTGTTTCGCGCATCGCCCATGGCTGCGCCATATGGACGAGGGTCGGATAAATCACCGCTTCGCCGTGCGGATGATAATTTCCGCTGGTATCACCGCAAATTTTCGCGCATTTGCGATGCTGCCGCCCTGGAAACAGCGAAAGATCGTGCATAGCAAAAAGAATTCTACGTTGCGATGGTTTGAGTCCGTCGCGCGCGTCCGGCAATGCGCGCGAAATGATAACCGACATCGAGTAATCGAGGAAGGACCTCGATACTTCTTCCGCTACATTTATCGGTTCGATTTTCTCGTTTGTGTTAAACATGGTGCTTGGATTTACCCATGCGCTGGCAAGGATGCAGACGCACGTTCGGTAATGAAGCGTTCTTCCCAGATCCGCGAAATTTCATCGGCTTGTCTGATTGTTACAGGAGATCCGATCCGCGCACCGCGCGGCAACGAAATCTTCAAGAAATCCAACGTGCTGCGGATGGTTGCCTCATAATCTCGGCATAGTTCCTCGTACTCGACCTGGAAGGGATCAATGCCGATTCGCTGAAAAAATGAGTACCAGCTGTTTTCCTGCCGCTCGGCTTCGCGAAGAGATTGTTCGATCAGCTCCGCGTCGAATTGCGGTTGGCGTAACGCGGTTTTTCCCTCCTGGACTTTCCAAAGACCGGTCTGAAGCGCGCGTACCGTGGAGAGCGCCTGCCGCAGTTTATGGCGCCGAACAATGTGCACAAAACGAAGGCGTGGGAAGGCATTTTTCAACATCGCCAGATCATTCGTCGCAGTGCCGCCAAAAGCAGTGGTGTCTCGCAGTCGGGCGAGGAAATCATCCAGATACCAACTCATTAGCTTAAAACCAAACACCTCATTGCGGGTTGTCTTTGTGTTGACAATGCCGCGCACGTATCCCGGATAATCATTACTTGGATCGACCCCGAGCTCGGCACCGTAGCGGCCCTCGGACTTTGGGAGGAAGAATTGTTTCGGCATACCGGCCTGGCGGGTGGCGCGCAAACCGTCCGTCAACAAATTGCTACCCGAACGCGGAATTGTGCAAACAACGTAACAGCGTCGCGGATGGCGTAGCCTGTGAAACATGCCTCCCATCTTGAAATTTACACGTCGAGATTGCGCACATTTAGCGCGTTGTCTTCGATGAATTGCCGGCGTGGCTCGACGACGTCACCCATCAGAATCGTGAACATTTTATCGGCATCGACAGCGTTATCGTCGTTTAAGTCCACCTTCAGGAGTTTGCGTTTCTCCGGATTCATCGTGGTCTCGAACAACTCCTTGGCGTTCATTTCACCGAGACCTTTGAAACGCTTGATCTGCACTCCGCGGCGGCCAATCTCCAAAATCTTCTCCAGGATTTCGGGAATTGAAAACAGCGGATGCAAAACTGCTTTTTCGCCTTCTCCTTCGATCAACTCAAAGATCGGCTGGTCGCTGGTCGCGTAATGAGCGACTTTCAAACCCTTTCGCGCCAGTTCGGCTATAATTTTTTCGATCGCAGCCGACTCATGCAGCTCTACCAATCTGCCGCGTCTGCGACTCCCGTCTGTCCTCACTGGTGCTTCGCTCAACGGAAGCAATTCCTGGCCAAGCTCAGCGTCGAACAGATTCAGGTCCAGATTCTCCTGATGGAATTTGCGGACTGCTTTTTCGTCATGAAAATAATGCACGGTTTCTTCGTTACCCTCTCGCACCTTGACCAGATACGTTGGAAGTTTACCAGACTTCGCGTTTCGTTCAGCAAGATAGGTTTCAAAATCACCACCATGCCGACGCACCGCTTCACTTAGCTTCGCAAGCTTCTCGAGCGATTCGAGAATGTCCTTCAGCTGTGTCGCCGGAATCTCCTTGTCGTCGGCCAAGTTTCTCAATCGCACGTCCTCTGCGCCAAGCGAAATGAGTATTTTGTTTAGCCGGGCATCGTCATCGACATATTCTTCGCGTTTCTTCCGCTTGATCTGGTAGAGCGGTGGCTGGGCAATGTAGATCTTGCCCGCGCGCACCAGCTCGGTCATCTGCCGGAAAAAGAAAGTAAGCAACAGAGTGCGAATGTGGGATCCATCGACGTCCGCGTCTGTCATGATAATGATCCGGCCGTAGCGCAGCTTGGTGATATCGAAACGCCCTTCATCTTTGCCGTTACCATCCTCTTTCGATTTGCCGATCCCCGCGCCGATAGCCGTAATCATCGACTGGATCTCATTGTTCTTAAGAAACTGATCCTCGCGCGCCTTTTCCACGTTTATCAATTTTCCGCGAATTGGCAGAATGGCTTGATAACGCCGGTCGCGCCCCTGTTTGGCGGAGCCTCCCGCCGAATCGCCTTCCACGATGTAAAGCTCAGTCAGTTCCGGATCGCGCTCGGAACAATCAGCCAGTTTCCCTGGCAACCCGCCCCCGGTGAGAGCGCCCTTGCGAATTGTTTCCCTGGCTTTTCGAGCCGCTTCCCGTGCCCGCGCTGCCGTGAGCACTTTGTCGAAAATCCGTCGCGCAACGGGCGGGTTCTTATCAAAAAAAGTCATCAACCCGTCGTAGGCGACTGAGTTTACGATCCCGTCGATCTCAGTGTTGACGAGCTTCACTTTGGTCTGCGATTCGAAGCGCGGATTAGGCAACTTGACGCTCAGCACACAAATCAAACCTTCGCGCACATCGTCTCCGGAGATCGAAGGGTCCTTCTCTTTGAGAAAATTGCTTGATTTCGCGTACTGATTGACGGCCTTGGTAAGCGCTGTACGGAAGCCAGTCAGATGCGTGCCACCATCCGGATTGGGGATTGAATTGGCAAAGGGTAAGATCTGGTCGTTGTAGCTGTCGTTGTATTGCAGTACCACATCGACAAACACTTCATCGCGTTGTCGTGAGATCGCGATCGGCTTCGGATGCAGGACCTGTTTGTTCTCGCCAAGCTGCTTTACAAATTCTTCGATGCCGTGTTTGTAGAAGAACTTTTCTGTCTTAGCCGGGTCGGTGCGTTCATCCGTAAGCGTGATCTCTAGACCGGGATTGAGAAACGCCAGTTCGCGCAACCGCGTTGCGAGACGCTCGAATTTGAACTCCGTCGTGATCGTGAAAATCGTCGGGTCAGGAAGAAACGTAATCAGTGTGCCGGTGGTCTTTTTGTTTTTGAGCTCGCCGATGACAGTGAGTTTGTCCGTCGTCTTGCCCTTGGCGAAAGCCATGTGATAGACCTTGCCGTCGCGCGATACTTCCACCTTGAACCATTCCGAAAGCGCGTTCGTGCATTTCGCGCCGACACCGTGGAGACCGCCGGAATATTTGTAGGCGCCTTGTCCAAATTTTCCGCCAGCGTGCAGATTTGTTAGCACCAGCTCGATCGCCGGCATTTTCCATTTGGGATGAATATCTACCGGAATTCCACGGCCATTATCACGAACTGATATCGATCCATCGACATGGACGGTTACTTCTATTTTTGTGCAAAAGCCCGCCAGATGTTCATCGATCGAATTATCCAGTACCTCGAAAACCAAATGGTGCAGACCTCGCTCATCAGGATCGCCAATGAACATTCCAGGCCGTTTTCGAACGGCCTCGAGGCCTTCCAATTTGTCGATTTGGGCAGCGTCGTACTTTTGTGCTGCACCGATTCCAGTCGAACTCCGGTCGGATGATTTTTCGACCGGAATTTCTTCTTGAGTTTTTGGCATAGATTAAGGCCGGAAATAGCCTCGTAAGATGATATCCAAAATGTGCCGATGAACAACTAATATCTCGTGGGAAATTCTGGATTGTTTGCGCTAGGGATTGGGCAAAAGACCAATCCCAGGCCCAAGATATTGTATTCGGACTGAGCATCCGAGAGTGCCGGTTTCAGAGGCTTTTTTCTCGCTGCTTGACCATGCGATTTTGAACTCGGAAAATGCGATCAGTAATGCGCGCGCAAACCCTCGGAGAAGCACGCTGGATTCTTTTGGTTTTGGCTTTGGCCGCTGTGGCGACTTGGTTTATCTCGGCGTGGTTGACGCTCGTTTTTTTAGCGTTTTTTCTTTTTACGGTTGCCTTTTTCCGCGACCCGGATCGTCCTGTTCCGGCAGATCCGAATCTGGTTGTTGCTCCAGCTGACGGCAGGGTCAGCGACATCGTTGAACTGGATGAGAAGGAAGTTCTTAGAACAAAGACGCGGCGCGTAGGAATTTTCTTGTCAATTTTCGATGTTCATACGAATCGAGCGCCAATCGCTGGGCGTATCTTTTATCGCCAGCATCACGAAGGTCTCTGTCTCGATGCTCGCGATCCAAATTGCTCGGAGAAAAATGAAGCGATGACTTGGGCGCTTGAAAATTCGCGAGGAACGATTGTCGTTAGGCAACTGACCGGCGCGATTGCCAGGCGCATCGTAGCTTGGGCAAATGTTGGAGATGAATTGAAAAAGGGAGAACGTTTTGGGATGATTCGCTTCGGTTCGCGGACGGAATTATATTTACCGCTCGAAGCGGAAGTCCTTGTGAAAACAGGCGATCACGTTTCTGGAGGATCAACAGTTATCGCGCGTCTGCCGATTGATGAACGAACAACCATCTAAAATTTATCTCCTGCCCAATTTGATGACGGCGGGTAATCTGTTTTGCGGGTTCACGGCGACGCTCAAAATTCTTGAGGGCGCACTGCTGCAGGCATCGAATCCCGATGCGGCCAGTGATCTTTTTCACACCGCTATCTGGTGTGTTCTCGGCGCCTTCGTATTTGATTTTCTGGATGGTCGCATCGCGCGCTTGGGCGGGCATGAGAGCCCGTTTGGCCGTGAGTTTGATTCGCTCGCCGATATCGTGTCATTCGGACTTGCCCCGGCGCTCATGGTGTACCGTGTCGTGTTACAGGAGTTTGCACGCGCATCTTGGATCATTGCATTTATTTACCTAACCTGCGGAGCGTTGCGCCTGGCCCGTTTTAATTCCGCGGCAGCCAAGCACAATGGAGCCACTCATCAAAACACCTTCACGGGTTTTCCTATTCCAGCGGCCGCTGGTCTGATTGCGTCGATCACGTTATTTCTGCTTTGGCTTGCTGAAGGCGAACATCGGCTCGGTAACTGGCGTTTCGTTCTACCGCCATTGCTGCTGTTTCTTTCATTCATGATGTTCAGCCGGTTTCAATATCCCAGTTTCAAAGCACTGACCTGGAAAACGAAAAAATCGATTCCGCGATTTCTTGCGATCATCCTTGTTCTTATTTTCACAGTGATGAATTACGAGTGGATGCCGGCGGTTCTTTTCCTTTCATATCTGCTTTACGGATTGCTCCGACCGTGGCTTTCGCGCGACTGGCGCCGTGAAATTGAAGAAGAGATCGGCGAAGAGCCTTCAGAGGAGGCGGCCGAACAAGCGCGATAAACGTCGTAGTTCGGCTGCAGGTCCACCGCCTGCCAACGTTGGCAGGCGGAACGCATTTCTCTACAACGGCTGATTCAGTTTCGCCAAAACCTCGGGATCGCGGACGTCCGCCCAGTCACCGGTTAGCTGGACTACTTTTACGTTTCTCCCTGAATGCGCGAGATTGCGGACTGCATCTGTGAGTTCGTACTCGCCGCGCGCTGATGGCTTCAACCGTGCGATTAATTCGAAAATGCTTGGCCGAAACGCATACAGACCGGCGTTATACCACGGGCTTGTTGGCTCGCCTGGTTTTGGCTTTTCGCGAAGATCGACCAACTCCATTTGCTCGTTCACAAAAACCGCGCCGCCTTTGCTGACGTCTTCGCCGCGCGTAACTGTGATGATCGCTTCACAATTATCCGGAAAATCGACGAGATGTTTGTAATTTACAGGACTGATCAAAATATCGCCATAGCTCAAAATAAATGGCGAGCCGCCAGCGAAGTTGCGGGCAAGATTGACAACGCGGCCCGTACCGTCCTGCACCGTTTGCATAGCGTATTCGATGTCGACGCTGTGATGCCTGCCATCACCAAAAAAGTTCTGCACCATTTCAGCATGATAGCCAACAATAACTAGAAATCTGCGTAACCCGGCATCGCGCAGCCCTTCTACGATATGCTGCAAAACGGGTTTACCGCGCACTTCGATCATCGGCTTCGGAAAATCGGCGGTGAGCTCACGCATGCGCGTACCGCGTCCAGCTGCCAGCACTACTGCTTTGTCGATCCTGGTCATTACAGTCTTTACTCCCACGCGTGGCTCGCGACGCTGTCAACAGGAGGAATTCGTCTGAACCCGGCATTGTACAGCTCTGTCAATGCGGAGATGCCGAAAATGAATTGAACCAACCAAAGAGAACGGCACCTCTGAGTCATCATCCGTCTAAGGTGAAAAGCCTACGACTCTTTGTTAAGCGTTGATTGCAGCCATTCCGGCGGTGGGAGTTGTTTCCAACGCCGTTCCACCAGGTTCGCCGCCGCCAAAACGCCGCGCTGCGAAATATGAGCCAATTACCAAAACGGCCGCAATCAGCTGGGCTACGAGCGTTTCAACTGTAGGGAATATTGCAAACCAGAGGCCCATCCAGGGCGGCATATAGTTTTTAAGCGAGGTAATTTCAGTTGTGGAAATCCAATGTGCCAACTGCATTTCCTGCGCTTGCTCGCCGACCATCACTAGCAACACGACTCCGAGCAGAATACCGGTGGTGATCAGCATTTTTCGATAAGGCAGACGCTGCTGAAGGACAAAGGTCAATACTGCTACCATAGCCGTGAGGGCAAGCCCCAGCAGCGCGCCTTTCAGCACCACGGCGCCCCCCAGTCGCAGATGATAGCTTTGCAAAAAAAGCACGACTTCAAATCCTTCGCGATACAGCGACGTGAATCCAAGTAGGACCAATCCGAACCATAGGCGGGACTGGGAGATCTCGGCGGCGCGCGCATTTTCGAGCAATGCCTTGCGGCGGCGATTGTGAGCGCGAATCCAGCCGCCCCAATAGATCTTGTGAAAGAACCAGTTCATGATGACCAGCAAAACGATGACAGCCAGCAACCCGGTAGCGGCTTGCAAATCGAGTGCCGACATGTTGTCGCTGAGTGAGCCGACGATGCGCACTGCGATAAACCACGTGATCAAACTGGCGATAAACGCAGCCCCCGCGCCGAGGGCAACTGGCCGGCGATGGGCGCGTTTAGCGCCTGTCATGCTGGCAGTGATCGCCGCAAGAACCAGAATGCATTCCAGCCCCTCGCGAAAGACCAGAATCCCAATGTCCAGAAATGCCACGGTAGGGCTAGTGTTGGGACGCGTGGGATCGGGCGCGCCGTGTGCAGTAATTCCCTGCCACACAAGCATCGCCACCACGCAAAGTGCAGCCACAACGATGCCGATGCGCAAAGCAGGCTTCATTTCCGCTCAAAGTTTATCACAAGGTGGCGTGGCTGCTGCCGTTTGGTTGCGTTTTTTTAGCGGCTGATTGCGGGGTGTAGACACTTTCGGCCAATCATTTGCCGTTAAGTATGTCGGCGACTTATGGTGACCGCCGATGATTGACACTTTTCTGGGCTATTGCGCTGATCCCGCTTTGTGGACAGAAACGATCGCCTTTACCGCAGTTCACGGTTTCGCCCGTGGTTACCATTGATTCTGCTCCGCCTGCCGCGTTGCTAACGTATGGGGGCAAAAGACCGAAATGCCCAGCGGGCACTGTTGTGATTTGCGGTGAAACGAGTAATTTCCGGCGGTGCAACGAGCCCGCGGTTTTACGTTGATCGAGATTGCTCTCGCTATCTTCATCCTGTTGTTAATACTGGTATTGGCAGTGCCCAGCTTTAGCGGTGTGATAGCAAACAGGCGGCTGAAGCAATCGTTGGATGAGTTCAACAATCTTGTGCTTCAGGCGCAGACGCTAAGCGTCACCGAGCGTCGTCCTTACTTGATCGTTTGGGGTAAGAACAGTGTCATGGTGCGACCGGAAGCTTTTGCAGAAGATGAGGAATCTAGAACAAAAGCTGAGTTTCGTCTCAGCAGGGGAAGCACGTTAAAACTCTCGCTTCCGGTGGCCTTGGCGGAAAAATATCCGGCTGAATGGATTTTCTGGCCATCCGGTACGTGTGAACCGGCAATCGTCCGCTTTCAAGGTCCTGCTGGTTCATGGACGGCGAATTACTCGCCGCTAACGGAGCGGCCAGAGATTACGAGTTATGCAGTTCGATGATGTCTCGTTAAAGCGTCTAAGCGTTACACCGTTAAAGCGGGTGAACCCGAACCGCTTCAGTGCTTTAACACTTCAACCCCTCAACGCCTTTGCCCTGTACGAGGTTCTCCTTGGCATCACGATTTTCGCGCTCGGTGTCATCGCCCTTGGGCACGCCGTCGAGAATTGCCTCAACGCGAGCGCCATCAACGCCGAAGAAGGCGTTGTGCGACAGATTTTGTCGAATCGCATGGCAGAAATTCAAGCCACAAAAAATGTTCCTGATGATTCCAAGGAATTCAAGGTCGGCACCAATTACGGAGGCATAAAGGTTGTCCAAAAAGCCACAGCAGCGGAACTGACGGAACCGGATAATACGCTTCTCAACGGTATCTATCTTGTCACGTTGACGGCTCAGTGGCAGCAAGGCGGCGTTCCCCAGTCAAAACAGGTTCAGTTTTATGTTTACCGTCCAGGGTAGAGAACGGAATCGGCGAATTCGGGAATGGACGAATCGCAGCGGTCGCGGTTTCACATTGCTTGAAATCATGCTTGCTGTGGGAATCCTCGGGCTAATGTCGGTGGCGATTTTTCGTTTTGTGCAAGCAAACATGACGGCGCTGCGCCTGTCATCGGATACTGCCGCCAGAGACTCGCAGTACGACGGACTGCGCGATCTTCTGACGTCGGAGTGGCAAAACCTTACTTCGGTCAGGTCGAAAATGTATGGGGAACCGTTCAAGCTTAATGAACGGGAGCGTGATTGGGTACGTTGGAATTCCAGTGCTGGTCCCGGACTCCTGACTCGCTACGCGCCGGGCGATTTTACAGTTACCCTGCGGTTACAACCTGAAAGCGATAAGAGCGACCGGCTCGACCTCGGTTTTTTGCGAAAACCCAAGGATGATTCTGGCGTGGGAGAGGGACACGAGACTTGGGTGCCATTGATAAAGAATGTAAGCAGTCTTCAGATCAGTTACTTCAATCCAAACTTGAACGCATGGATCGATCGATGGTCAAACACGTCCCAGATGCCATGGCTGGTGAAGGTGACCGTGGGCCGCAGTGATTCACCAGTGCCTTGGGAAGCGATTATTCCGTTGAAGCGGACGCCGTATTGAGAATGAAGGCTCCAAACTCGAAATTACGCGGTGGCGCGGCGCTGATGCTTGCGCTTTGGGCCTTGTTCTTACTCAGCGCAATGGTCATTTCGTGGGCGCTGGATATTAATTCGCGTCTTGCGGTCTCAGGCAACGCAAGCCGCGTCTTGGACGCCGAAGCCATGGCGTCGTCCGGCGCTGACGTGGCGTTGCATCCACTGATCAAGCCTGATTCTGCGAACTTACACGGGCAAATGGGCAAGCGTGAAGGTTTCGACGTCAAGATGATTGGCGAGTGTGGTCGATTAAATTTGAACTTCCTTGCTCAGGGCGAGGATCCCACAAAGCTGGAAATCTTGCGCCACTATCTCAGTCTTAAAGGGGTAGAGCTGAATAATATCGACACGATGGTGGATTCTTTGCTCGATTGGGTGTCGCCCGGGCAAGGAATTCACCACCTAAACGCGTGTCCGGAGACCGATGATTATCGGCCAGCGCATGCGGCACTGACCTCGGTGGACGACCTCAAGAAAGTCTGTGGATGGGATAAATTTACTTCCAAGCCGGGTTGGGACGAAGATTTTACCGTTGTCGGCAATTGTGGTTGTATCGATCTCGGCTGGGCGTCGCGCGATGTCTTGCGCGCTCTTGGGTTGGGAGACGATAAGGTTGATCAGTTTCTGCAACTCCGGCGTGGCGCGGACGGAATCGACGGAACTACTGATGATCTACAAGTCAGCGTAGCGGCTTCAGGGCCTGCGATAAATGCAGCGGCGTGCGGCGACCCGCCGCTAGAGATCCAGAATGCACTTGGTTTCAACAAAGGAGATCCGCCGCCAGTGCTAAACTTGCTTGGATTTAATTTACCGGTTTTCCGCGTTGTGAGCGTAGGAAAATCGGGCGATGTTAGTCGTACTGTTCAGATGGTAGTATCCAGAGTTGGTGGCGCAGGCGGTCGCCCTTTAATCGTCAGTTGGAAGGAGCTTTAATATCGAGACAGGGATGCCATCCATTTTCATAATTCCCACCGCCCATGGATGGAATTTTCTGCGTTCAACCACGGCCGCATCGCCGCGCGCGGCGGCTGCAGGCAGTCCTGGCCAGAACGGCTCGTGGAAAGTGCGCAAGTTACAGACGCTGGGCGAAGCTGTGCCATTGCTTTCAGCGACCGATGATTTTGTCCTCGGTTTGCCTGTTGCTGCCGTGCTCGCCCAACGATTTCGCCTGCCGAGCGTCGATCCGGCGGAGTTTGAGGAAATGATTCGGATCCAGATCGAGAAGGTGTTGCCGTTCTCAGCCGAGGAGGTGACCACTGACTTCGAAGTGATCGAGCAAGACGAAAACGAAAGTGTGGTCTCGGCTGTGGCGATCAGAAATGAACAGCTTGCCGAGATTGCTGCTCCATTACTCGACCGCGGTTTTATTCCGCGGCAGGTCACCGTTTATGCAGCGCAGCGCGCCAGCACATACGCGCCAAAAGGAAATGCTCTTCTTATTTATCCTGAAGGCGAGGCGCTCGTTTATGCCATGACAGAAAACGGGAAACTGAGCCTTGCGCGGGTGCTTGAAAATGGCAATGGGGACCAGCTGCAACTTGAATTGCCGCAGTTGCGAATGAGCGCCGAGTTGCAAGGCATTAATGCTTCCTCTCCAAATGTCTTGTTGGATGAAAGCTGCTACCAGATGCGGGACAGTGTGCAAGGAATCCTTGCCAGTTCCACTGAGATCGTTGGGGTCGAGCTGCCACCCGCCTCGGTTAAGCTGAATCTGCTGCCAGAAAGCTGGCGCCGGCGTCGCTCACAATTGATCAGGCAGGCAGGATGGCGAAAACGGCTCGTATGGATCGGTGGCGCTTACCTTGTGCTTCTGTTTCTCTTGTTCGCGTACCTGGGCTTGCTTCGATTTCAAATAGGGCGGTTTGAGGCCCGCGTTGCACACGACGCTCCCCAGACGCAGTTTGTCCGTGCAACGGAAGCCAACTGGAAGGCACTCGCTCCAGCGATCGATGCGCGTTATTACCCGGTCGAAATTCTGCTGCACCTTTTCGAAAGTCTGCCATCTCCCGAGGTGAGGATTACGGCGTACAACCAGTCGGCGCGGCAGATTTCGGTCGATGGCGAGGCGAATACAGCTGCTCTGGCTTATCAGTTCATCGAAAAGATAAAGAAGAATCCGGATTTGCGAGCCTTTCAATTTGACATGGCCGCGCCTCGCATCCTGCCAAACGACCATGCCCAGTTCCGATTGGAGGGAAAGCCACGATGATGCCGGCATGGTACCAGCGAATGAATCCGCGCGAGCGCGTGCTCGCGTGGTTAGCCGCTGGCACGGTGTTTGTGTTACTCAACCTTTTTGTTTTGGACTGGATTTTCGGCGCACTGGCGAGGGCACAAAAGCAAATCGCGGCGCGCAGGGCGACCTTAGCCGAGCAAGCTCTTTATGTGAAGGAACGAGGCCTCTGGACAAAACGCGACGAATGGATCCGCCAAAATCAACCAACTCTCAAAAATCCAGCAGAAGCCTCCGCACTGCTTGACCAGCTAAAAGAAGTAGCCGGCAAATATAATATTTTGGTCGAAAATCCTGCGATTGGTTCCGGGGAAGCCACGCCATATCATCAGACGGTTTATGCTTCCATTGAAACAAAAAGTCCCTGGCCGCCCCTCGTTCATTTTCTTTATGATGTGCAGCGACCGGACGCTTTCATCGTGTTTGAAAATGTTAATCTGGCGATTGATGGCAGCGATCCCACGACGATGCGTGGCAAATTTAAAATCGCCCGCTGGTTTGCTCCGGCACAACGAACAAAGTAATGGTACAACGTCTTATGAAATATTCACTTACCCTGATGTCCGCCGCAGCTCTGCTTGGAGTGATTTGCGCGCAAGCGGAGGATATCCTTCCGCCGCGGTTCAACTACGATCGTTACTCGAAGATGGTGGACAATTCGCCGTTTGCGATCGCAACAGCAGTTGCAGCTCCCGCGGCCACGCCCGATTTTGCAAAAGACCTTTACGTGGCCAACGCCGCTCGTTCATCCGATGGCGATTTGGTAACCATCGCTTCGACTTCCGATCACAATTTCAAGAAATACCTTACCACGAAGGGATCTGTGGATGGCTACAGTATCGCTAATATTGAGTGGTCCGAGCGCGTCGGCGCGACGAAGGTGACAATTGGCAAGGACGGAAATTTTGCGACGATCACATTTAACCAGGCGCTCCTGCAGCAGTCCGCGCCAAACCCTGCCTTGGCGGCGAGAACGCTCGCGCCACCCGCGCCTAATCTCCCTAGTCCCAACGTAGCCCCAAGGTTGCCCGCCAACGTGCCTCCCGAGATGCAAAAGTTGGTTCCGCCTACGCGAGAACTTCGAAACCCCCATTCGCGAGGTTTAATTCAACGAAACCCAAGAGGTGCCTCGAAGTCGCCTGGCGCCAGGAATTAGGATTGAAACTTCGGGCTGATTAACCGCCCCAATCGTCGTCTGCAGTGTCAGCCTGGCGATCCGGCCCGGCAGAGTACAGGTCATAGCCGCCCGGGCTTTTGAGGCCAGGGCAGCGATAAATGTAGTCGTTCCCCCAGGGATCTTTTGGCAGCTCTTTGAATAACTGATACCATCGGGCCGGTCTCGGATCCTTGTCCGGCTGGGTGACCATCGCCTGCAGGCCTTGCTCGGTTGTTGGATAAAAACCGTTCATGCTCTCATACAGCTGCAGTTGTGTTTTGATTGCCTGAACGTCCGCTTGGACGCGCATGGTTTTTGCGATGGCAGTCGTATTACCCAGTTTTGAAATCGCCACTCCCAATATGATCACAATAATGCTCACTACGAGCATGATCTCGAGCAGCGTGAAGCCCTGTTGTTTTCTTTTGATTCTCATTTAGATAAAGGGAGTTACTCCTCCCATTCCGTGCGCGGATACACTACCCTGCTCTTCAAGAATTTCTAGTGCCCGGTGCGCAAGAGATAATCCGCCTTGTCCCAAATATATTTTAACTGAATCTGCGTGGCGCGAATTGCGGCGGCTCCAGTGCCGGCGCCATTGACAATCACCAAATCGTTTGCGCCTACTTTTAAGCTCGCGGACGGGACAACTTTCTGGGCGCGCAGCCAACCGGTGTAGTTGAAATGCATCTGCGTGGAGAGCGGTTCTACTTCGCCCCTGTACGCCGGATCAGCAAGGTCGGGCAACGTCAGGGAGGCAGGCCCAATGTTCTGGCCATTGAGATAGACTTCCGGTGGAGCATCAACGCGCGGATTGGCGGTTTCAAAGGTCAACAAAGCTGTGAGCGGTTGTGCTTCGATCGGAAATTGAAATGCGGCGCTCTCTTGACTTTGTCCGTTAATACGGATTGTCTCTGACGACAGGGTTGCCGTAACGGTCCCAAAATTCTCCACGTCGTCAGGCGGCGCGTGCAGTGTTGGCACGGATGAAAAAGGCTCTGGAATCACGTCGCGATGTTCCGCGTTCACAGGATGCACGACTTCGCTGCTGGTCATCCAATCCAGATACGCTGCTCGCACCGTTTTGCCGTCGCCGGGCACTTCAATATCGATGGAAGACGCGCCGGTCATGGGAATGAGGACCGAATCCGAGCTGGGTAGATTCATTCCCGCTCCTAGCGTGCCAGAGCGCAAGACGTGTGTGCCAGACTCGTCCCAGGCGATTACCTCGGGCTGCTGATCTGCCTTATCATCGAAGAACAGGCGAAAAAAAAGAACCTGATAGTCGGGGCTTGGTTGCGTGATGCGAATGCGAAAGACGCTTTTGGACATGGGCGCACCTTCTGTCGTCTCAGCCGGCAAAAGCGTCAGCGCTTCAACCCACGCGGGAACGTTCTGTGTTTTTGAATTTTGAGGCGCGCCTTGGCGCAGATCCAGCCAAGCGCTCTCGGGGACTGGCTGCTCCGCCGTTGTCGCGTCTGCCGCGAGAGGGAGAGCATCGGTGAACGCTTCCTGCGCGCCGACTCGGCAAATCGCAGCGAACAATATCGCAAAAACGGCGCGAACTAACATTAGGCGGGCGAGGTTATGTGAGCACAGGCTCGATTGCAAGCTTTCAGTTTCAATGCGGCCTGATTTGCAAGCTATGTGTCATCTCGAAAACGGCCGACAGAATGCTGAAAACAACCAGACCAACTAGAACGGCGATCACGACGATTATAACCGGCGGAATCAGCTGCGAGATCAAGCCGACGGTCTTGTCCAACTCGCGCTCATAAACATCGGCAATGGCCTGCATGGTTTCAGCGAAATGTCCTGTTTGTTCTCCCACTGACATCATGTCCGTGAACAAATCAGGGAACAGTTTTTGCGATTGCAGAGCGGCGGAGAGCGTCGCGCCATCGATAACGGCCTTGCGCACTTCGCCCAGTTTTTGTTCGAGGAATCGGTTCCCTGCAATTTCAGTCACCAGATCGAGCGCACGGAGCAGAGGTATCCCATTTTCTATCAAGGTTCCCAGCGTGCGTGAAAATTGCGCGTAGTAACGGTGTCGAATGACTCGCCCGTATCCGGGAATCATCAGCTGGAAACGATCCCAACCGATGCGTCCTTCATCGCTGCGAACAAGGGCGCGGAAACCGATGACTGCGCTAATCCCCGCGAGCACGCCAACCCACCAATATCCCGTAATCGCATGATGAATCTGCAGCAGAACCCGTGTGGGCAACGGAAGCGCTCCGCCAGTTTGTGCCATGAATCCGGTTAACTGTGGCACCATGAACGTGATAAAAATCGTAATGAGAACGGCCCCCGCCAGCGCGAGAAATGCCGGATAAATTAGTGCCTGCTGTACGCGGTCTCGCAGCTCCTTGGCTTGCATCAAACTCTTGACTACACGGAGTAGAATCTGCGGCAGCGCTCCGCTCGCCTCGCCGGCAGCCACCAGGTTCACATAGAGCGGCGGGAAAATCCGCGGCAACTCACTTAATGCTTGCGAAAAACTGCGGCCATCGACCAGCGCCTGGTGCAGCGTGTGGGTCATTTGCTGGACGCGCGGCTGCTTCAGACGTTTTTCCAATACCGATAGCCCCTCGTCGAGCGTCATTCCCGCTTGCAGCAAATGGGCCAGTTGCTCGGTGAAAACAAGCAACTGACCGTGCGGAATTTTAAGATTTTGCGTGGGAGGGGTCGGCGCAGCGCCGTCTCGTTGTGCCGCCTTGGCTTCCGGCCCAACCAGTTCGATGCGGACAGGAATGCATTTTTGCAATTCAATTTGTCGAATGGCGACTGCTCGATCCGGGCAATCAAGCACGCCTTCAATTAGGCTCCCCTGCGCGTCGCGGGCACGGTATGCAAACTGTGGCATCGGCGTGGAAAATTAGTCGGAAACAAGAGATCGCAAACTAGAATCTAGCTTCGCCAGGTTAAATGGTTAGAAATTTACAAGGTCAAAAGATTCATTGGTCGCGAGTCACGTGTCCCTGCGCTTATTTACCGTGATCGCGAGAAAATTTTACTTGCTATGGCGCTTGATCTTGCTAAGAGCGGCGGACATGAAGTGTGCAGCAGTGTTTATCGTCGTCTCCATTGGGTTTGCATCGCAAACGTTTGCGGTCTTGCGACCGCTCTTTCCGGCAAAACCGGCACCACCGTTTAGCGGCGGAGCGATTTCCATAGGAGATAATTCGACTCGGCATCCTGGCTGGAATTCTCTCGCGTCAAAATAACGAGCGCATCCAGTTGCGGGGTGTCGGCTTTTTACCTTGCAGATTATCGGAAGCGCAACGTACAAAGTTGCGCCAGGATAATGAGAGCGCTCCGCGAATGCCGCCTTTACGGCATCATCGATCTCGGTTACATCCCGCGACTGCGGGATTGCACTCGTATGGTCGAACAAATGGTGAGCGGTGGTGTCGACGTCATTCAGCTTCGCGGCAAAGGGAAATCCATCGAAGAGCTGATGAATCTCGCATCCGAGATTCATCAGATCACTGTTCGGTCCGACACACCGCTGATTGTGAATGATCATGCCGAGGTTGCGGCGCGAGTCCCCGTGGAAGGCGTGCACGTTGGGCAGGACGACGATTCAATTCCGGTTGCGCGCAAAAAGGCAGGAAGAGATTTGATTGTTGGTAAATCGACACACAGCATGGACCAGGCGCAAAAGGCGCAGAGCGAAGGCGCTGATTACATCGGATTTGGTCCGATCTTCGCCACACCGACCAAACCGAATTACAAACCCGTCGGATTGGGCGACATCAGGCAAGTCTACCTCGATGTCAGCGTTCCGATCTTCTGCATAGGCGGAATCAACATCGACAATCTTCAGCAGGTGATCGATGCAGGGGCGACGCGCGTTGTCATGGTTTCGGCCTTGCTCAAGGCGCACAGCATTGTTGATTACGCGCGCTGCGCCACCGATATGCTTGCCTAGCAAGATCACTAGTTACTGACGACGGCTTTTCAACCTTTAGAACCCTTTCAATTATCTAACTCTGACCATGTCTGTTCTCGTTGTTGGCTCCATTGCAATTGACACAGTTAAGACCCCGGTAGAGGAACATTCCGATTTGTTAGGCGGATCGGCTTCCTACGCTGCCCTGGGCGCAAGTTTCTTTTCACCGGTTCGATTGGTCGGAATCGTAGGCAAGGATTTTCCGGAATCCGAATTTCAGTTTTGGAAATCGCGCAAAATCGACAGCGAAGGCGTGCAACGTGCGAATGGAAAAACATTCCGCTGGTCCGGTGAATACTCCTGGGACTTGAATACGCGCGAGACACGTTCAATTGCACTGAATGTGTTCGAAGATTTCAAACCGGTGTTGCCGGAGTCGTATCGTGAAACCGATTTCGTTTTGCTCGCCAACATCGCGCCCTCGCTGCAAGCGCATGTGCTCGACCAGATGAAGCGGCCGCGTTTCGTTGTGGCCGATACGATGGATCTCTGGATCGAGACAGCACGGGCAGATCTCGATGCGCTCCTTCGCCGCGTGGATCTCCTCATCTTGAACGACAGCGAAGCGCGAGAAATCACCAGGGAGACGAGTCTCATCAAAGCGGGGCGTAACATCCGAAAATTAGGTCCAGATTACGTAGCGATAAAAAAAGGCGAACATGGCGCATTGCTTTTCGGTGAAGGCGACCAATTTTTCAACTGCGGCGCATATCCGCTGGAAGACATTCACGATCCAACCGGGGCAGGGGACACATTTGCCGGCGGAATGGCGGGCTACCTCGCGAGTACCGTGGGAACAGTGCGCTTTAATGACTTACGGAAAGCGATGATTTACGGCAGCGTGCTGGCCAGTTTTTGCGTGGAAGCATTTAGTCTCGAGCGCCTGCGCATACTCTCGACGGAAGAAATCGCAAAGCGCTACGAGACCTTTAAGTTGATGAGCCAGTTCGAGGTGCTGGCGTGAGAACGAGGCCGGAACTGGAATACCGCACATTACTGCTTCGCACATTGATCGCTGCGGCATTCTGCGTGGTTGGCGTGTTGATCTGTTACTTTTGGATTGATCGCCCGGTGGCGTTCTTTGTCTATTACCATCACATCAACACCATTCAGATTTTTCGATGGCTCACGTATCCACCGCCAGAAGTGCAGAATTGGTCGGCTCTTGTTTTGACGATTTTAATGGTTCGGCGGGCGTGGGGATCATTTCTGCGCTGGCAGAAAACACTGTTTGTCGCGTGCCTCAGCTTGATAGTTGCCGATGATTTCCGCATCTCGTTAGGCGATGTGTTCGGTCGTTATTGGCCGGAAACTTGGACTCACGATAATCCATCTCTCATCGGCACCGGAACATACGGTTTCCATCCATTTCAGCGTGGCGATGACATCGGTAGTTTTCCTTCCGGCCACGCGGCAAGAATTCTGGCTTTTGCTACTGTTTGGCTAATCGCAATGCCCCACAGTCGAACCGTTCAAGTCGTAGTCGTTGTTTTCAGTGCTTCAATGCTCGTGAGCCTTGTGGCAATGAATTATCATTTCGTCAGCGACGTGATTGCCGGCGGTGTGTTGGGCGGAATCGTCGCGATGTACGCGGCTCACCTGGCGCGGTTGCCGACGCCCTGATTGAATCATGATCTCGGATATGATTTCCGCTTGCAGGTCTGCGACGGGGCAATTTACCAAATTGCGCCATAAGATCGGACTTCTTTCCCTCGCGATTATTTGCGCCGCGGCTGTCGATGCTAGCGCACGCGAGTCTAAGGATTGGATCGTCCTGGACAATTGCAGGCTGATTTCAAATCCGGCGAATGATGGTGACAGTTTTCACGCCAGCTCAGGTGCGAGGGAATACATTTTTCGTCTTTACATGGTTGACGCACCTGAAACGGACGCAATGAATCCGGCACGTCTCGTTGAACAGGCAAAATACTTTGCGATCACTGTGCCCCAGGCCATCGAAGTGGGCCAGACGGCCAAAGAGTTTACCCGGGAGAAATTGTCCGAGCCGTTTACGGTGTTTACGCGCATGTCAGATGCGATGGGTCACAGCAAGCTCGAGCGGTTCTACGCATTTGTGCAGACTAAAGACGGTGATCTTGGCGAGCAGTTGGTTCGCAATGGGCTTGCAAGAAACTATGGATTCAAGGCGGTTCCGCCGGGCTTGCGAAATTCGCGACTAGAAGTGGAAAAACTTCAACAATTCGAAGACGGCGCAAGGCGGGAGAGAATTGGAGGCTGGGGCGTTAACGCCGAGCGATTAAATATCCGCCCTCAACAGCCAGCGCCTTTTAGTGTTTTCGTAGCCGAAAAGAACGCCCGATCCCGGACATTGCCTCCGCCGAATACATTCCACCGAATTGGCGCGTCACTGCCCAGCCCGTCGACTGCTGCAGTTAGCTCGGTTGAATCTCAAAGGTCGAACATAAAAGAATCAATCGAGCTGGGACAAATCGACATCAACAAGGCAACGGAGAAGGAATTGAAAATGATCCCCGGCATTGGACCGGTCATGGCTGGTCGAATTATTGCCGCACGACCATTTCGCAGCGCGGATGATTTGAAGAAAGTAAACGGAATCGCCGACAAAAAGTACGCCAAAATCCGGCCGTATTTTCAATGATCGAAGTCAATTGGGAGCAGAGGTAGCAAAGAAGAGCGCGCCCGAGAGGATTCGAACCACTAACCTTCTGATCCGTAGTCAGATGCTCTATCCAGTTGAGCTACGGGCGCAAATCGCCATTTACCTATGAAAACCATGTAGTTATGTGAATGGATCGTGTCTTTTTGTGCAGAAAAATTC
>Ga0081540_1000015_pt1 | contig 178704 bp, 175 predicted proteins | sample TabmetS2T1R1_FD_71024 | JGI IMG/M metagenome (GOLD analysis project Ga0081540, IMG submission 71024) | Tabebuia heterophylla rhizosphere microbial communities from the University of Puerto Rico - S2T1R1 | ecosystem: Host-associated > Plants > Roots > Rhizosphere ... | reverse complement strand
ATCCGAAGGTCCCCTGGCTCCGATGCCCATCTTGAAACGTGCGCAATGACCGGAGCCGCCCTGAATGTCGCGTCCTTCCTGTTTCTCGGCTTCCTGCTCGGGATGCGGCATGCGACCGACGCCGACCACGTGGTCGCCATTGCGACAATCGTCAGCCGCGAGCGCAGTGTGGCGGGCTCGGCGCTGATCGGCGCCGCCTGGGGCGTCGGGCACACCGTCACGGTTATGACAGTCGGCACGGCAATCATCGTGTTCGGGGTCGTCATTCCGCCGCGGCTCGGCATGTCGATGGAATTTGCCGTCGGCATCATGCTCGTCCTGCTCGGCGTTTTCACCCTGACAGGGATGGGCCGCGTCGGCGGGGTGGCCCGTGTGCATGCGGGCGTTCCGGGTGGACATGAGCCCGACGTCCATGATCACCTTCATGCGCACGGCGACTACGTGCATCGGCACGCCCAAGGGCACGGCCCCGGTGCGCACGGGCACACCGAGGAGCACACGCCACTGGCGCGGCTCGACCGCATTGGGCTCCGCGGCATCGCGTTTTATGAGTGGCTGCGACCGTTCGTGGTCGGCCTCGTTCACGGTCTCGCAGGATCGGCCGCCGTCGCCCTGCTGGTCCTGTCCATTATCCACGACCCTTTCGCTGCGCTCGGCTATCTACTGCTGTTCGGGCTTGGCACTATCGTCGGAATGATGCTGATCACACTGATCCTGTCGGCGCCGTTTGCGTTCACGGCGATCAATCTGCCCAAATTCAATTGGCAGCTCCGCGTGGCATCGGGCCTGATCAGCTTCGTCTTCGGGTTGGTCCTGATCTATGGCATTGGCTTCGCCGAGGGCGGCCTATTCACCGACACGCCGACATGGGATCCCCACTGATACCTCGCGCACGGGTTGCGGTTTACAAAAAACATAGCGCTCCCAGCCATTTCGCCGCCGCGCCAGTTGACCGCGGCGGAAACGGAGGGATAAAATGTCGCAATAATATGTGGAGGATGCGCCATTCAGACGATCGGCAGGCCCAGCGGGCGGTCGTTGCTGCTGGTTGGCGTTCTTGTGACGCTCGCAGCAATCACTGGTGCCGCGTGGCTGCACGAAGCGCGGCCGAAATCGGTGGTGCGACCGGCGGCGCAAACTGTCAGCACGCGAGCCGATAAACCCCAGCCGCCGGCATTGACAGCGGACGAGGAACGTTTCGCGACAGATTTGTGGGAGGTGCACCGGGAGGCGACCCACTGGGCGGTAGCGATGAGCTTCGCCGGCATCACCTATCAGACCGGCGACCGGGACACGCGCGCGCTCGCCCGGAAGATCGAACCCCTGGCAAACCTCTTTCGTGATGCCGAAATGCGCGTCCGCGGCATGAGCACGCCGCCCTCGCTTTCCGGCGCGCGGGGGCAGTACGTCGACGCAATGGCGCTCTACGCGAGCGCCGCCACCGAGATTCTGAAATTCACCGAGGATGGAGACTCGCAGCATCTCGAAGAAGCCCACCAGATGGATGTGAGGGCCTCGGAAAACATGCTGCGCGTCGGCGACGTGCTCTGGCCGGAACAATACAAACCGCACTAGGGCCAATCGGGTCGAACAAGAGGAGACAGGGTCAGATCCAATCACAATCAGGGCAGCTCAATCGAGCGTAGGGAGGAAGGCAATGAGAAAACAAATTCATTTATCCGCGTGGGCCGCGGGAATAGTGGCACTGGCATGGCTCTCCGGCACTGCGGCGCAGGCCCAGCAACCGGTCTGCTCGGTGTGGCTGATCGAGAGCAGCCGTTTCATGAACGTGCCGTTCGGAGCGTTCATGCCGGACCGCGCGTTCGTGCCCGGCAGCACCAAGCCGCAGAGCAACATTCCGACCGTCGATCTGCCGGTGAACATCGGCGTGATCAAATGCGGCAGTGAGTTGATCCTCTACGATACCGGCTGGAAGCAGCAGGATTATCTGAAAATGACCGGATCGGACCACTGGGCTCCGATAGCGGACCAGCTGAAGGTTCTCGGCTTTAATGCTGCCGATGTCACGAAGGTGGTGGTCGGCCACGCTCACTGGGACCACGCCGGCCAATTGTCCGACCTGCCCAACGCCGTGCTTTACGTTCAACGCGAGGAGCTCAAGGCGATTGAGTGGGCGCTCAACTATCCGGAGCCGCACATCCGGGCGATCAATTCCGATCCGGGCGGCTGCAATCGTACGCCCGCTTGCGGCTACATGCCGCTCACCATGGAGGAGGTCTACGGCAAGGTGCTGAAGGGCAAGGCGGTGATCGTCGACGGCCAGATGGAGATCCTACCGGGCGTCCGCATTCATCCGGCGTATCGCGCCCATACAGCCGGCTCGCAGCTCCTGGAGGTACCGACCAGCATCGGCAAGCTGGTGTTCGGTTCGGACGCCTTCTCGTCATACGAGGCTATCCGCGACTGGATGGTCGCGAACATTCAGCAGACCGATTCGGTCCAGCAGTTTCTTGCCTACGAGCAGTGTTACAAGATCACCGGCGGCTACGAGAATTGCGTCGCCGCCCATGAGCCGCTGAGCTATACGGACAAATATCCGCTGACGAAGAATTCCTGGGTGGCGCTGAACGGCGGACGGATGGCCGAGATCGCGCTGGCGCCGGGGGAAAAATCGCGTAAGCCATGAGTGATGCGCTCGGGGTAGGACCAACCTTCCTACCCCGACCATTTCGTCCAGGGATTGAAAGAAGGCGAGCCGGGGTGTGTCGGCTGACCTCTGGATTGCCTGCGTGGTGTCGCTCCTCGCCGGCAGCGCGCGGCGCATGATGCGAGCAGCTACGGCGGCGTGTTTCGCTCCCGCGATCTAGGCGCCGCCTGGCAGAATGCCGATGTCGGGCTGTTTCTCAATGCCGCGCTCGTCATTGCGGTCGATCCGCGCGATTCGTCCCACCTGCTGGCCGGCACCGATCTCGGAATCCTGAGCTCGCACAATGGAGGGCGGAGCTGGGTGCCGGAGGCCCGCGACGTGATCATCGGCGCGGTATTTGCGATCGCATTCTCGGCGGACGGCGAGCTGGCCTTGTGCGCGGCAGCCAGTGGTGTGTTTCGCCGCGATCATGGCGGTTGGCTGCGAGCTGATGCCCCTGAGGCCGCCATTCCGGCGCGGGCGCTCATCGCCGGGCCGGGGAATGTTCATTTTTATCTGCTCGGCAGGGGTGGGCTGTTCGCGAGCAAGGACGGCGGGCGCACTTACGCGGCCGTTCCCGGGCTCCCGCAGAAGAGCGAGATAACGGCGTTGGTGGCGATCCCCGGATCAGCCGATAATTTGGCGGCCGTGATCGACGGCCGGGCAATGATCAGCCACGACGGGGGGCGCACCTGGCGCGACGCGGGTTTCGACGGCGCGGGCGGGGCCGGTCGACATGGTTACGATCGATGCGACGCGGCCGCCACGCATCTGGGCGGGGGCAGGCGGGGGGATCCTGGTCAGCGACGATCTCGGCGCGAGCTGGCGGTCCGTCGGACGTTCATTGCCTGAGGCGAGAGCCAGAGTGCGCGGCATCGCGGCTAGCGCAGACGCGAGGACCTTGCTCGTCTCCTCCGATCGCGGAATCTATCGAAGCCAGGACGGTGGTGAAACCTGGGCTCCCAAAGAAGATAATCTTCCGGTCCATATCGAGGCAGGGCCTCTCGCCCGCGATCCGAACGACGCGCACCTCATCTACGCGGTCTTCTCGCTGACGCCCTATGCGGAGGTCTGGCGCATGTCCCTCGAAGGCGGCAACCTCCTGCCGCGCGTCGATCCGATCAGTCTTGTTGGCTGAAACACGATTCCTCTGCAATGAAGACCCGGACTGCATTTGGCAATCGCCATGGCCAGCCTCCTTCCCGCAGCGGGACTTGGCAGCCAGTGCCGGACGAATGCGTCAGATTCGACCGCTCATCCTGCTCTCGCGGCACAAGGGAGTGCGACGATGCCTCTAATCGAACAACCAGACCTACCGCCTCATGGCGAGCGCCTGCAAATACTCGTTGCTGATCAGGGTATGGTTCTTGCCGTTGTCCGCGAGATTATTGTCTATCCAGAGCTGCTCCAAATCATGCAGGAGTGCGGCCTGTTTCGGGGCATCGAGGCGACCGAGCATGAGTTGTATTACGCCGGAATTCTTCGCGAAGAATTCGGCCGAACCAGCAGCGCTTCTTTGCAACTCCCAGCGAACGGGCACGACGCTGGTTTCGACCGCATCGAAGCCCGGCTTCAACCTGTCGCGTGCCGTCGCTTCTTCTCCCCAGAGGAGAGGCGATATCGTGCCTGGAGGCGGCGGCGGAAGGTGTCGGCCGGCAACCACGCTCATCTTCCCGTTGAAGCCAGATGGAGTCCAGTTGGCCAAGGCAAGCCGCCCGCCGGGCCTCAGGACGCGCGCCATCTCCGAAACAACGGTCGCGGGCAGCGGAGAAAACATGATCCCGAACATCGAAACCAGCACATCGAAACTGCCGTCCGGGTAGGGAAGCGTTTCGGCAAAGCCTTCGTCGAAGCGGATGCGAAGTCCTTCGCGAGCCGCGCGCGCTCGAGCCTCCTCCAGCAGATGAGGCATCATGTCCAAGCCGGTCACCGTGGCGCCTCGGCGGGCTAACGGGATGGTCACGTTGCCCGTACCGCAGGCGATATCCAGCGCACGCTCGCCAGGTTCGAGTTTCATCCGAGCAACAAAGCTCTCCGCCTCGGGAGCGCCGATTTCCCGGGCTATTGCGCCAAAATCGCCGGCCATCCAGGGCGCGCGCATGGACTCCTTCATTTGGTCGATGCTCGGGTGTTGCTTAGTCATCTCTCGCCTCGTTAAGTGCCATTGTGGAAGGTGAGGATCGGGCGTTGTTTTCGGCGGCTATTTGCCCGCGTAGCTGGTTATTCGGCTGCCCTCCATAACGCCTGCTACGGCGTCACGCTTGATGGCAGCTCGACGAAGTCCTGCGTCGCCATGTCCTTCTTGAGCAGGTCCAGCAGGGCGGCCGGAGGCGCCACCAGCTTGCGCGCGGCGAGGTTCATCCAGCCGCCTGAGCTGGTCAGCCGCGCACACGCCTTGCCGTCCGGGCGCAAGACATCTTGGCGAAGGCGCCAGCGGCTGCCGTCGGTGGACATGCCGACCAGGGACAAGGTGACGATGATGGTGTCGAGCAGACCGACCTCGCTGAAATATTCGAGTTCATCCTTCATGCCGACCGGCCCCAGCCGGAGACGGGCGAATTCTCCCATCGGATAGCCGTTTTCGGCAAAGTACATCATCCGCACGTCGAAGCATTTGACCAGATAGGCCGCCGCGCCCATGTGAGCGTTGAAATCCATGTCTCCCCAGCCGGCGACCAATGTCTTGCTGTACATGTAGCGTCCTTTCATCTTTTTCTTCGGTTTGCTCCAGGACCGATGGCTGCGGGCGCCGTCAGGACATTGCGGGAATAAACGCCGCAGTGTCGGCATACTCCTGGGCGAACACCATCCGTCCTTGCTTGTATTTGAAAATGTGGACCCAGTCGTACTTTACGGCCTTACCGGTTCCCTTTGCCCGGACAGATGACGTGCCGATAGCCACTACGGTTTCACCCTGCTCAATCATTTCACGCAGCGCAACCTCGGCAAAATCCAGGTTCTGAGCCACCCGTGCGAAGAAATCCGCAATCTCCTGCTGCCCCTTGAAACGACCCGCCCAAGGCAATTTGTCGTGAGGGCCGGGGGATATCCAGATACAGGTGGGATCGACAATGTCCTTCACAAAAGTCGAAATGTCACCTTGCTTGAAAAGTTCATAGCCATTCTTGGTTGTCTCAAGATTGGATGCCATTAAAGTTTCTCCTCATTGCCGTTGAATGGGATCATCATTGTGACAGAACCCGCCGCTACAAGCCCTCATACCCTATGTCTCCTGCGCAACACCGCCCGGCACACCACTTCGCGGAACAGCGCATCGGAGACATCGGCTCGGTGCGCGCGCGCTTACCGGCGGGCCGTGATGGGTCCTTCGATCGGCTCGCCTGGACGTCCAAGGCGATCGAGCTCGTGATCGAAAGTCACCCAGGGATGCCGCGTTGTCTCCCACACGGATAGCGTCGGCCAGGGCATCGACGGGTCGGCGAACGCGCCAAACGCGACGCCGATCAGGTCCGGGACGGATTCCGCGTACAAGTACACCGTTGAGCCGCAGTCGGGGCAGAAATGGAATTCGACCTTTTGCCCCGAATCGCTGCCGCGTACGTAGACCTTGCTCGGTCCCTTGGTGCGCACCTGCTCCTTTTGGAACAAGGTGCTGACGCCAAAGGGCGAGCCGGTACGGCGCTGGCACTCCATGCAATGACACGCGCACACAAGCGCCGGCTCGCCGGCCGCCTCCGCGCGCAGCGCGCCGCAAGAGCAATGTGCGATCCTGATCATGGTCAAACCTCCGAAAGCGCGGTTAGGTCTTGCACTTGGTTGCCGGCTACGTAACGGGACTGATTCATCCCTCCGGCAGCGGGATGGCGGACGCGAAGACCCCATCGGGATCGAAGCGGTGCTTTAGGACCCGGAGCCGGGCGGCGTTGCCACCATAAGCCGCCGCCGCTTGTTCGCGGTCATCCGGTCCCAGCAGGTCCGCGTAGCCGCCCGGTAGGGCATACGGGGCGAGGCTCTGCGAGAGATCTCGCGCCCAACGCCGGTGCGCCGCCCCGTCATCCCCATCCGGCTTCCAACCCGCGACGCCCTCCACCATCACGTGCTCGCGGCGCAGGCCGAACGCGGCGCCGTCAGGCGCCATCCGCGTCGCGGCGCCGTGGAAGTGGTGACAAAAGACCGAGCAATGCGGCGATGTCGCGCGGGCCTTCGCCGCGATGATCGCGTCGATGGCGCCCGCGGTGAGCGTGGGCAATGAGCGCGTCCGGATCTCCCAGTGGTGGCCGTCCGCGGCCTCCACCCACGCGTCGAACTGGGCGAGCATGTCGGCGTAGCTCGCCGGCCCGCCCTGGGCGAATTGCGGCGTGCCGAAAGCCTGCACCTCTTCCATGATACGTGCACCCTGACGCGGGTCGCCGTTCCACAGCGGCATCATCATGACGACGGGGTCGCCGTTGGGGTCGGACATCACGCCGGCGGAAACACCGAGCTCGTCGGGCGCCGTCGCCACGAATGCCGCGTAGCGGCGCAGGACCGCGCCTGCCTCGTTCCAGTTGTAAATGACCGATCCTGTGAGCATGCCGCGCGCCGGATGAAGGCGGACGCGCAGAGAGGTCACGACGCCGAAATTGCCGCCGCCGCCGCGCAATGCCCAGAATAGGTCCGGCTCCGCGTCGGGACCGGTTGTCACCCGCCGCCCGTCCGCCAGCACGATTTCGGCGCCGAGCAGGTTGTCCGCAGCGAGGCCGCAAGTGCCGCTCAGCGGACCGTAGCCGCCGCCGAGACTGAGGCCGGCCATGCCGACCGTGCCGCAATTGCCCATTGCCGCGACCAGCTTGTGGACGCCGGCGGCGGCGGCCACGTCCTTGGCCCGGGCGCCGCCCGCGACGGTAGCCACACGCGCTTGCGCGTCCACGGCCACATCCCGCATCCCGGTGAGGTCGATGACGAGTCCATCGTCGCGCAGGGCGCGCCCCGCCCAGTCGTGCCCGCCGCCGCGCACCGACAGCGGCAGGCCGTGATACCGCGCGGCGCGCACCGCCGCCTGCACGTCCTCGGCTTGTTCGCAGAACGCCACGATCGCCGGGCGGCGGCGCACGGCGCCGTTCCACACGCGGCAGCCCTTCTCATAGAGTTCGTCACCTGGCAGCGCCACGTGGCCGGATATGGCTGCTCGCAGCTCGTCGGCGCAGCTTGAGCTCACTCGGTTCGTTGGACCCAGCATCGTCGCACTTCTTTCAGCCGTGGCCTGTGACGGCCGAAGCTCGGTTTCGGTTTGCAGCGAGCGAGTTCGCTGCGTTCTCGGGGTCGGCCATCGTTTCGACACACGGGTCACGGGCCGCGCGCCATCGCCGGCGCCCTCGCGAAGAAAGATGAGCAGGTCTTGCTACCGAGCGATTTCAGCGCGGCCATATTCGGTTACAGCTGTAACCCCATCCGAGCGACGAAGCGCCACGTCGGCGGCTGCGCGGCTCACCGGTCCGATCGACCGTCAGCCCGGCTGTGGAAGGTTAAGTTGTGGCGGCTTCTTAGAGGGATATTTTCCCTGCCGCGTGTCGGTTTGGATCTGCTCGAAGCTTGCGCCTCCTTGATGAGCCGCAAGAACAAGATCGGGATCAAAGAGCGAACCGATCGGATCTCGGCGAAAATCTTCCGCCGTGCGCATCCATTCTGCCGATGCGTCCCAATCTCCGAAATTATCAACCTGCAACTCAACCATGTTTTGATCAGGATCCGCATAGTAGAGCGACATCGTCAGTCCGTGATTGAGACAGCCTTGGGGCTCGATACCCTTCTCCTTCAAACGCGCGTAGGACGACATCAGGTCGGCGAAAGAGCTGTATTCGAAAGCCGTGTGATGAAGTCCTGTGTGTACGAACTTTTGGGGGTCATCCTGAAGCCCAGGAACAGCCAAAAGTGCGATGCGGTGATTGGCCCGATCATTTGAAATGAACGCTCCACCGGGAAATTCAAAATTGACCTCGGTGCCAATGACTGAGGCGTACCAATCGATCATTTCATTCAATCGATTCGTCTTGAGGTTGACGTGGTGCATCGTCGGTTTGATCATGCGTTCGCTGTTGTCAGGCATTTCATTCTCCTGAAAGCTGTTGCTCGTGATCGCGCCGGGCGGGCAGTCCGGTCGGGCCAGCGGGACATGTCCCGCATCGTCGCAACGATGTTCCAACCGGCGTGATGGAACCTCAACGCCGCCGCCTGGCCGAAGCCAGAGGAGCGGCCTGTGATCTGCGTCGTGAGCCGTCCTGTCCTGCATGCTTCGGACATGGTGAGCGGGTCGTGGACGATCTATATGCGAGCGTCCATTTCTCATTCGAGAGCGTCCAAAGTTGGATCCAATTACCCAGATCGTCGAATTGCTCCGGCCCCATGCGCTGCATCGTTGCAGGCAGATGCATGGCAGCGGGAACTGGGCCATCCGGTTTCCCCACAAGAGCAACGTCGTCTTCGGTCTGATTGCCGTCGGCTCCTGTTATCTCGACTACCCGAACCTCGAGCCGAGATACCTGCGGGCTGGCGATTTCCTCGTGATGAACGCGCCACCCAGCTGGATTCTGCGACAAGGCGCCCGCGTGGCGCCGGTCGATTTCGAGCCGGCAGACGCCGCCTCGACCTCTGTTGTCTCGTTCGGGCGGAGTGAAGGCGGCGACCTCACCCGGATCGTTGGCGGGTATTTTTCCTTCGACACCGCCAATGCGAACCTGCTCGCCGAGCTGTTGGCGCCGATCATCATCGTCCAATCCAGTGTCGACATGGCCTGGCGCCTGCGAAACATCCTCGATCTGATCAATGACGAGGTCTCGGTCGACCGCCCGGGGCAGCAGTTCGTTCTCGACAGGCTGTTGCAGGTCCTGCTGCTGGAGACGTTGCGCAATCAGCTCGGCCAAGCCGCCATGGCCCGAAGGGGCTTGCTGTCGGGTCTCGCGGACCCGAAGATCGCCGCGACCCTGCAGGCGTTGCACGACGACGTGCGGCGCAATTGGACCGTGGAGACCTTGGCGGAACATGCGGGGATGTCACGCTCCGCTTTCGCCGCACGGTTCCGCGAGCGCGTTGGCGTCCCGCCGGTCGAATACTTGCGGAATTGGCGCTTGGCGCTGGCCAAGGACGCGCTGAGCTACAGCAACCGGCCCCTTGCAGACGTCGCTCTTGCCAGTGGCTACGCATCCACAAGTGCATTCAGCACGGCATTCAGTCGAAGTGTCGGCTCGCCACCCAGGTCTTATGGCGCGAGACGGCGGTAGCCGTGAAGCTCGGGCGCTCTTCCTCCCGTTGGATGTCTCAACCCTGCCAGGCGTGCGCCTGAAACGGAGCCTCCAGAGGAGTCTTCGTGATACTGCCGGTGTAATTCGTGATCGTGGACGCGGCAACGATGGCAATGACCTCCATGGTGTGATCCTTGCCGAAGCCGGCCGCGATGAAGTGATCGACATCCTGATCGTTGAGACGTCCGCGCTTTTCGATCAGCGTTCTCGCCAAAACCGAGAGCGCGGCGAGCTTGCTGTCCTTCGGCAGGCGGCCCTCGCGAATGGCCCGCACATCCGCCGGATCGATCCCCTCCTTGAGCGCCAGAGTCGTATGGAATGCCACGGCCCATGTGCACGCGTTGACGACCGCATCGGTCAGCAGGACGGTCTGAATCTGCGGTTCCGTGAAGCTGCCGCCATGCACGTTCCCGAACAGGCCGACGAGGCTGTTGATCAGAACAGGAGAGGTCGCCATCGCACCGGCGATGTTCGGGATCATGCCGAATGCCGACTGCAATTGCTGCAGCGCCGGCTTCGAGCGTTCAGGGGCGGATTCCATTGTGTGAACGGGAAAGGTTGTCACGTGAGTCACTCCTTGTTCACGTCGGTTGGGCGATCAATTTAGCGATAGGCCGTTGGCGAGGATGCCAATAAACCCTCGGTTCCCGCCAACCAACCAGGCGCCGGCAAGGTCACTCCCTGCCGGCGGCCGGAACGGCGAAGCCGAGTCTGGCGGCGACGCGCCGCGCCGTTTGTTCGCGCTGCGCCGTGATGGCCTGCACCGCTCGCCGCGCTTGTTCCAGGATCGCGGCCGGCGCCGTCTCGGGCGTGCCGCTGTCGAAGGGCGGCTCCGGCGCATATGCCATATGCAGCTGGATGGCCTGTGCGACCTCATCGCCGCGTAGGTCGGCCGCCAGCCGCAAGGCGCCGTCGATGCCGGCCGTGACGCCCGCGGCGAAGATCCAGGCGCCGTCGACGACCACGCGTTCATTGACCGGGATCGCGCCGAAGTAAGGCAACAGATGAAACGCCGACCAATGCGTCGTCGCCCGGCGTCCCTTGAGCAGACCGGCGGCGCCGCAGACAAGAGCGCCGGTGCACACCGAGAAAATGCTGCACCCGCCTGCCGCCTGCTGCCGGATCCACCCCAGCACTTCGGCGTCCTCCATCAAGGCCTCCTGGCCAAAGCCGCCCGGCACATGCAGGACGTCCAGCGGCGGCGCTTCGTCGAGCGTCGCGTCAGGCGAAAGGCGCAAGCCCCTGATGTCGCGAACCGGCCCTGCGGTCTTGCCGTAGATGCGATAGGTCGCGTTCGGAATGCGCGACAGCACCTCGAAGGGTCCTGTCAGGTCGATCTGATCGACGCCCTCGAACAGGAGGGAGCCGACATGCAGGTGTGTGTCATGCGGGATCATGGTCGTCTCCAAGTCCGAAGTCAGCGATGGACAAGGCAAACCTAGTCGCGCATGGTTTGGCGGAAATGCCAAAGTCCCCTCGTTCCTCGCCAATCCCGATCCGGGCCATCGAGGTGCTCACCTTCCCGGCGGTGCAGTTGCTCGACGTCACCGGGCCGATTCAGGTGTTCGCCTCCGCCAACGATGTCGTCGCCAACGCCGGCGGCGCGCCGCCCTATCGACTCAAGCTCGTGACGCCGGGCGACCAAGGCGTCATGTCCTCGGCAGGCGTGGCGCTGGCGGCGGCACCGCTCAGCCAACGCAGGGAGGCGCTGGATACTTTGCTTGTCGCCGGCGGGCAGGGGGTGGAGGCGGCCGCCGCAAACCCGGCGCTGGTCGATTGGCTGCGGCGGCGGGCGACGCAGGCGCGTCGCGTCGCCTCTGTTTGTACCGGCGCATTCTTGCTTGCCGCCGCAGGTTTATTGGACGGGCGGCGCGCGGTGACCCATTGGAAGGATTGCGCCAGGCTGGCACGGCGCTTTCCCGCCGTGCGTGTCGAGCCCGATCCGATCTTCGTATGCGACGGTCCGGTCTGGACTTCGGCCGGGGTGACGGCCGGGATCGATCTCGCGCTGGCGCTGGTGGAGGAAGACCTCGGCCGCTCCATGGCGCTCGCCGTGGCCCGCTATATGGTCGTCTTCCTCAAACGCCCCGGCGGACAGGCGCAGTTCAGTGCCGCCCTGGCCTTGCAGGCCGCAGACGACAAGTTCGGCGCGCTCCATGATTGGATCAACAACCATCTCAGCGACGATCTTTCGCTCTCGGTCCTGGCCGATCAGGCGGGCATGAGCGAGCGCAGCTTCAGCCGCCGCTATGCGGAGGCGACGGGGCAAACGCCGGCTCGCGCCATTGAGCGGCTGAGAGTGGAATCGGCGCGGCGTCTGCTTTCGGAGTCGCGCACGCCGGTCAAGCGTATCGCGCAGCGTTGCGGCTTCGGCTCGGAGGAAACGATGCGCCGCAGCTTCCTGCGCCTGCTCGCCGTCACGCCGCAAGACTACCGTTCTCGCTTCACGTTTTGAAATTCGCCGGTCCGAAAAGGTCACGCAGTATGTCCATCCCCCCCGAACACCTCTGGCGACACCCGACGCGCGCCTCTATTGATGCCTAGCAGCTCGCTTCGTGCTTCCGAATCATTCCGGTATGCAGGATTGGCAATGGGAGGTGGCAGATTCCGCGCGCTTGGATGAATTCATTGGCGCGTACGAGAGTGGCGAGTTGGGGGATGACGAGCGTTTCACCCTCATGGAAATCATTATTCAGTCGTTTGAGGACCTTGGTCCGCTGTCCGAGCTTGACCCACGGTGGCAACGCATTCTCGAAATCCTCGATCGAAAGATTGAGCTTCATGCATACTCGGTTTGGTATTGGTCTGTGCTTGATGGCGAAACGCACGACGAGCAATTCTGGGTAACGCCATCCCTGCGCCACGTTCTGGCCAAGCATCGAACGCGGCTTGAGGCGAATCTTGCGCACCGATAGGGCGCAGGTGTCATGAGAATTGCAATGAACCAAAGTCCCGGAGATCTGTGTCGGTCGGCCGTTGTCGCCCTATTGATCTGCACCGGCTGCCTTGAAGTGGCACGAAGCGCCCGTGCTGGAGATACCCAGATCTGGTTCGGCATGGGAGCGCTGACGTCTCCCGCCGGTCGCCACAGCTGGGAATTGCTGTACTACCAGCCGAAGCCTACCTGGCCGGATACGCTGACGAAGGTCGCTGTCATGGGCGTAGTGACACAGACGCTCGTCAAGATTCCCGAAGCTGAGCTGACGCAGGTTGCCGCGCGCCTGAAGGAAAAGAACATTGGCCTGGGCGTCGAGATGCTGGCGCAGGCCTACGTGCCACCGGGCTGCGGCGGCGGCGTGGAAGGGTATTTTCCGCCCGATCAGACCGCCGCACTGGCCGCCAAGGTGCGGCGCGCCAACGGTACCGTGCAATACGTCGCCATGGACGAGCCAGTCTGGTTCGGCCACTACTACAACGGCGCGCAGGCCTGCCATTCGTCGATTGACAACGTGGCGGAGCGCGTGGCGGCCAACCTCCGCGAATATCTGAAAGTCTTTCCCGATCTGACCATCGGAGACATCGAGCCTTTCCCCTCCATGAGCGATCAGCCCAACTGGCAGGCCGACTACAGTGCCTGGCGTGCAGCTGTGCAGAAGGCGACGGGCAAACCGATCGCCTTTTTGTTTGTAGACATCGACTGGGCGCGACCGAACTGGGAGCAGGGCTTGAAGGCAGTCGTGCAGTACGCACGAAATACTCACCTGCCATTGGGCATCATCTACAACGCGAGCCCGCCGGCCGCGTCGAAGGACAACCAGGCCTGGCTCAACGAAGCGCGCCAGAATTTCGTGCACATCGAGTGCGACCTCCACATCAAGCCACAATGGGCCATGTTCACGTCCTGGACGAAGTTCCCCGGCCATGCCGTGACAGACGGGAATGGCCTGGGGGAGGACTACCTGGTGAAGGAGTATCTCAAAGGAGTTGGATCGCGTTAGCGAACCGGAGCTGTCAAGAAGCGCCGATTCAGAGCATCGCTCGGTCGCTCAGTTGGCGAGGCGATCGACAACCAGGTCCAGCAGAGCGCGCATCCGCGACAGGCGGCGGAGGTCGCGATGATAGCCGACGAACGTGTCGCGTCCGGGCGGTGTGTCGCCAATGTCGATGGGGACAATGCCGGGTGTGGCGTCGCCCAGCGGGCGGGGGAGCACCGCGAGCCCGGCGCCTCTCGCGCAGAGTTGAGCTTGGACCTCCCGGTTGTTGCTGCGGAACGCGATTGCGGCCTTGGGCAGCGCGCGCCGTAGCCACACCGCGTCCGGCATCTCGGCAAATGCTTCATCCATCGTGATGATGCGCAAGCCAGAGCCATCGCCGCGCGGGGGCGGTTTGCTTCCCTTGATGCCGTAGAGTGCATACGGGATACGCAGGAGCCGGCGGGAGATCACCTCCGCCTCGCGAAACGGGGTGATGCGGAACACCATGTCCGCCTCGCGCCGTGGCAGGCTGTAGAGCCTTGCGTCCGTCAGCAGCTCGACGCAGACCTTGGGATGCAGCCGGCCGAAGTCGGCGAGGACGGGCGCCAGCATGTAGGTGCCAAACCAGTCCGACGAGGAGATCCGCAGCGCGCCCTCGAGCTGCGTCTCGTCGCCGGCGAGTCGCCGCTCGAACGCGAGCGCTTCCTCCTCGATGCGCTCGGCATGACCAAGCACCGCATTGCCTTCGTCGGTCAGCACGAACCCGTCGGCGGTGCGTTGGAACAGCGTGTGGCCGACGGCGTGCTCGAGCGCGCGCAGGCGTCGCCCCATCGTCGGCTGCGTCTGACCAAGCTTCCTGGCCGCGGCGCCCAGCGTGCCCTCGCGCGCCACTGCCAGGAAGATTCTGAGATCGCTCCACTCCGCCTTGCCCATCCGCTGTCACCAAGCAGAAATGCGCCAAACAGAAATGCATGAACATCGTGCAGTATCGTTGATTTCCATGCAGGCCGGAAGGGGCCATCTTGCGGCTGTCCAGCAAGGAGCACCGCCATCATGTCGACAGCAACGATGCAAGCCGCCGTGCTCGAGCAGCACGAGGCGCCGTTTCGTCTCACATCGGTGTCGCGTCCCGTTCCCGGGCCCGGCCAGGTGCTGGTGCGTATCGCAGCAAGCGCCGTCAATCCGCTCGACCTCAAGATCCGCGCCGGCGCCGCCGCGCACGCGCGTCATCCGTTGCCCGCCATTCTCGGCCTCGATCTCGCCGGGACCATCGAGGCGACGGGCGAGGGCGTGACGCGGTTCCGAAGTGGTGACGAGGTTTACGGAATGACCGGCGGTGTCGGCGGCCGGCAGGGTTCGCTCGCGGAATTCGCGGCGGTCGATGCCGATCTGCTCGCGCTCAAATCGGCGAATGTCACGATGCGCGAGGCGGCTGCGCTGCCGCTCATATTCATCACCGCGTGGGAGGGGCTGATCGACCGCGCCCGCTTGCAGGCCGGCCAATCCGTTCTGGTGCAAGGAGGATCCGGTGGTGTCGGCCACATGGCAATCCAGATCGCCCGGGCCTTTGGAGCCACGGTGTTTGCGACGGGCGCGCCGTCGCGCCGGTCCATCATTGAGGGCTTTGGCGCAGACTTCATCGATCGCGCGGAGCCCGTCGCAGACTATGTCACGCGGCTGACCGGCGGACGCGGGTTCGACATCGTCTACGATACGGCGGGCGGCGCCACGCTCGACGCGTCGTTCGAGGCGGTGAACCGCTTCGGCCACGTGGTGAGCTGCCTCGGATGGGGCCGCCACGCGCTTGCGCCCCTGTCGTTCAAGGGCGCCACGTATTCAGGTGTCTTCACGCTGCTGCCGCTGCTGACCGGCGAGGGGGGCGCTCACCATGGCGAGATTCTCGCACAGGCGACCAGGCTCGTCGAAACTGGTGATCTCGTTCCGTTGGTCGACCCGCGTCGCTTCTCGCTCGCTTCCGTCGAGAGCGCCTACAACGCCCTGCGAGATGGCGGCGGGCAGGGAAAAATCGTCGTCGATCTGGCTGGCGATGCGCGCCGCGAGAGGCTGCTCGACGCTCTCGAAGCGACCTAGCACGCCGGCGCCGACGCGGCGCCCAAGCGCTCATCGTGCAAGACAGCAAGGCTGGCGGCCACAACCGAGCCATCGTCGTCGACCCCACCGATTGAAAGACTAGCGCTCAACCACGCACAGAAGGAGGCCTGCAATGCCGTTCATCAATGTCAAGCTGGTGGAAGGTGTCTTCACTCCCGAAGAGAAGCACGCGATGGCCGCGGCCCTCACTGACGTGATGGTCAAGTTCGAGGGGTCAGAGGCGTTCCGCGAAGTCGTCTGGGTCTTGATCGAGGAGCTTCACCCCGATGGGTGGCACATCGGCGGGCGACCGTTCGAGGGACCGAAGTCGTTGGCGGAAACCCTCAGCCGCTCGAAGGAAATTTCCGAAACCATCGATGGCAAGCCGACCACCCGCAAGGAATGGGCGGCCGCCGCACCAATCCTGCAGGCGAAGACTTAACTGTCGAGGCATCACTGACAATTCGCACATCCAGACATGGCGCAGGAGCGGCCTTTATTGCGGACGAGCATTCACGTCGTGAAGTGGTGCACATCATGTTCGCAGCGGGCGATCCGCTTGGTGCCGGAGAACTTATGCTGAAGACGCGCATCACACAGCAATACGGATTGAAGGTGCCCTTCATCAATGCCGGCATGGCGTTCATTGCGACGGCTCCCCTGGTGCGCGCCCGTGTGTTCGGCCGGCGGAATGGGAATGTTGGGCAGTGGGGCTAGCCGCACTAAACTCGCAGCGCTTCAACGACCGCACGCAGCCCCGCCGAGATGTGCTTGCGTGTCGGATAGTACAGATAAAGCCAGTCTTCCGGCGCACACCACGATGCTAGGCATTCGATCAGTTCCCCGCTCGCCAGATGGGGCCGGGCGCGATCCTCCCAAACATAGGCGAGGGCCACGCCGGCTTGAGCAGAACATCTTCCATGCTTGAGGGCGTAGCGGCGCCGTCAGTTTGGACTATAGTTGCGGATCGCGCGACAAGCGCTGTCGAACAATACCCAGAAGCCATCACGCGGTACGGCGGTGTTTTTGCAATTTGAAGACCGCAAATCGACCTCGCCATTCGTCGAGCGCGTCTGGCGCTGCAAGAGCAGCACCGGCGGAACGTTCCTGTCGATGGCCGAAGGCAACATCGAGCTGGTGATCACGAAGCTGCCGGGGCTTCTGGCGGTGACGCTCCGGGGACCGGTTTCCAAAGGAACGCTGGTCGAGTGTCCCCCTGACGGGGAATGGCTCGCCATCCGCTTCCGATTGGGGACCTTTCTGCCGCGGATTTCCACCGCTGCACTGATCGACCATCAGGACGTACAATTGCCGGTGCTCGCCAACGGCCGTTTCTGGTTTTGCAATTTGACCTGGGAGATGCCGGATTACGAGAATGCCGAGGTCTTCGTGGACCGCTTGTCGCTTGCCGGCGTCATTGCGCGAAGCCACGCCACCGACGCTGCGGTGGAAGGCGACGTCGACTGGATGAGCCGGCGATCCTTGCAGCGTCATTTTCGCCGGGTCACCGGCATGACCTTCAGCAGCTTCCAGCAGATTCAGCGCGCACGCCATGCCGCTGCCTTGCTCATGAGCGGCAGCTCGATTCTCGACGCGACGTTTGCAGCGGGATATTTCGATCAGGCGCATCTCACGCGTTCGGTGAAACACCTGATCGGGATGACCCCGGCGCGTCTCGTGCGCGAGCGCCCGCAATTGTCGTTTTCATACAAAGCATAGGCTGGCGGCCCCGTTAGTCATGTCTCACTGCCTGTCGTTGCGACAGGGCCAGCATCGAGGAGTGAGCCGATGAAAGCGATCCCATATCTGTTTTTTTACGGCGCTTGCGCCGAAGCGCTCGCCTTTTACCGCAAGGCTCTTGGTGCGGAGATTCGTGCGCTTGTCCGGTTCCGGGACATGCCAGGCGCCAGCGCCGATGCCGGCGATCGCGTGATGCACGCCGAATTCAGCGTGGGCGAAAGCACGATCTTTGCCTCCGACGGACAGGGCGGTGATCGCCAAAGGTCAGGCTACGCGATGTCCCTTCTGGTGGCGGACGATGTCGAGGCCGAGCGCCTGTTTGCGGCTCTCGCCACCGATGGTCGGATCGAGGTCCCGTTGATGTCCACCCCCTTTGCATCGCGCTTCGGCATGTTGAGCGACCGCTACGGTACGCCGTGGATGATTACGACCCCGCAAACGGCGAGAGGCTGACCGGCGCTGGTCGGACGCGCGAACGATTGCGCTTGGGGCGCTACGCTATTTCAAGAGGAAAGATGAGATGTCTTCGTCCAGGATCATGCGAACCGCAGGCTATGTGATGAGTGGGCTGGTCATCGCCTTCATGGTGTTTGATGGCGGCATGAAGCTCGTGCCCTTCGACGTCGTCATCAAAGCCACGGCTGAGCTCGGCTATCCGGCGTCGCCGGACTTGATGCGTGGGTTGGGCGTGGTCGCGCTGATCTGCACTGCGCTCTACGTGTGGCCGCGAACCGCCGTGCTCGGCGCGATCCTCCTCACGGCCTATATGGGCGGTACGGTCGCTACGCATTTGCGCATCGGCAATCCGCTGTTCACGCATATGCTGTTCGGTGTGTACCTGGCGGTGTTCGCGTGGGGCGGGCTCTACCTGCGCGACGCGCGCGTGCGGGCGCTGTTGCCGCTCAGATCGCCGGCCACCGGAGCATGACGGATGACACCTGGGCCCTGAGGAAAGCAGTCAGAAGCAGCTCCACGAACTCCGGGGCGTCCAGATCCGATCCGGGCGACAGCTTCGCGAGGCGCGAGCGAATGGCAGAAGGTTGTTCAGTGTCTTCGTCTTCCGTCCATCTCTCATAGGCGCGCGGGTGCCCCTGTTTGATCGTCTGCAGGCGCTCGTCATGGGCAGACGACGAGAGGGCCGAAGGCGGCGGTGCGTCGTTCGTGCGAATGTCCTCGCCGGCTCTGACGTCGTGCGCGTTGATCACCTCCAGGAACGAAGGTGCTTCTCGCCAGCGTTCTCGATCGTCTACTCGGAAAAAGGCGCCTGATGAAGGAAATCGACCGATGAGGCGCGCGCATATCCCGGGACGTATTTCAGACCAAAGTCTGCGACGAAATTGTCTCTCGTCGTGTTCGGATGATTTTTGGCGATGCCGCAAAGGCACGTGGTCAGCTGGTTTTTCATATCAAGACGAGGATAGCCGGACAGAATCGCTTTCTTGTCGCCATCGCTCAGTTCCTGATAGCCGACGCCGCCGTAGTCGCATGTGATGCCGTGCTGACAGCAGGCCACGTCGGCGCCCTTGTGTTGCGCAATCGACGCGGTGGTGTGGAGCGCGATCGAGTCCCAAATCGTCTCTGCGCGGCGCTCCCCCATATCGTGCGAGAGGGCGAAGGCGCGGCCGGCGTCCGCTCCCACGACCTCGAAGCGACGATCGGGAGCGCCACCTCGCGCAAGGCCGAGATCATGCAGAAGCACCGCGACGGCAACCAGTTCGGCATCCGGATTGAGCGCACGACGCTGTACCAGCTTTGCGCCAAAGAGCCACGAGCGCACAACGTGGTTGAAAAGCCAGGGCGGCGATTCAGCTTGCGCCTGCGTGTAGGCGTCCCGGACGGCTTGACTGTCGGCCAGGCTCAAATCCAACGCTCGGCCGACTGCCAGCGCATCGTTGAAATCAGGTTTTTCGCTTCCGCTCATATCTCGCTCCATTGGTGTCACAGACGGGCGTGGTCCGTCCGCATTCGCGGATTGGATCGGCATGGTGGAAGCGGGGACCGACCATGCGGCAAGCTGCGTTCCGACGAGACTCAGAAAGGCCCTGCGGTCGCGCATGCCTGGGACCTCAGACATGACGGGCGGCGGCCCAGGCGTCGAGGCGCACACGCCGTTGAGCGCGGCTCGGCCCCGTGCGCGCGTTCACCGCCTCCAATACTTCTGCCGGCGCCGTGTCCGGGCGTCCGGAGTTGAAGGGAGGTTGAGGCGCATATTCCAAGCCGAGTTGGACCATTTCCGCCACGCGCTGCCCGCGCAGCTCCGCGATCAGGGCCAGCACGAAATCGATGCCGGCCGTGACGCCGCCTCCGGACAGGATATTGCCGTCCCTTACGATGCGAGCGTCATCAGCGATGGCACCGAACACCGGAAGCAAATCCCGCCATGCCCAGTGGCAGGCCGCACGGCGGCCGGTGAGAAACCCGGCAGCGCCTAAGATGAGCGACCCTGAGCAGACCGACGTGAGATAGCGCGCGGTTGCGCCAAGCCGGACAATCTCTTGGACAAAGAGGTCATTCTCGATGGCAGCGATGCAGCCGCCGCCGCCAGGCACCAGAAGCACGTCGCACGACTCAATGGCGGCCAGGTCATCCAGGTCCGAGAAGGTGAGGTGGTCCGCCGTGATCGATCGGCCGCCCAGCGAAGCCACCCGAACACCCAGGTCGGGCGTGCGCGAGAGGAACTGATGCGGACCCGTGAAGTCGAGTTGGGTCACGCCATCGTACACCGGCATCACGACGCTGATTGGCTGTGTCATCGCCTGTCCTCCTGGGTGGACAAGCTACTGCGGAGAGGTATATGACCGAAAGGTCAAACTTCCCTACTATCCGGCCACAATGAATACGATCGGATTTTACGTTTCCCCAAGGTTTCAAATGCTCGACCTCGCCGGTCCGGCCGGCGCGTTTGAAGCGGCAAACGGCCAGCTCGAACGTCCCGCATATCGGGTCCATGTCCTCGCGGCTGATGAGGGCGCCGTAACGAACAGCCTTGGCTTGGCGATTGCTGCTGCGTCGCTCGATGATGCCGTGCTCGATACGCTCGTCGTCATTGGCGGACCGGTCGATCCGCTCTTATCGGCTGGCACGCTGAGCCGCATTGTGGAGGCCTCACGCCGATGCCGGCGCGTTGCGAGCGTCTGCACGGGTGCATTTACCCTCGCGGCCGCTGGATTGTTGGACGGGCGTCGAGCGACGACGCACTGGCGATATGCAGCGCGCCTTCAGCAAGAGTACCCATCCATCCGGGTTGAGGCCGACCGCATATTTTGTCGGGATGGGAACGTATGGACCTCCGCGGGCATTACGGCCGGGATCGATCTTGCGTTGGCTTTGATAGAAGAGGACCATGGTTTTGCCGTCGCCAAAGGCGTGGCACAGCACCTCGTGGTCTACCATCGTCGCCATGGCGGACAATCGCAATTCGCGGCTTCCGTCGACCTGGCACCAAGGAATGACCGGATCGCCGCGGCCCTCGGCTATGCCCGCGATCACATCGCCGAGGTGCTCACCGTCGATCGATTGGCGGAGGCGGTCGGCATGAGCCTGCGCCAGTTCAGCCGCGCATTCCGGGCGCAGACTGGCACCACACCCGCACGTGTGGTGGAACGGCTCCGCGCCGATCTGGCCCGAGGCCGCATTGAGACGACTGCCGAACCTGTCGAACGGATCGCGGAGACGGTGGGCTTCGGTGACGCGGAAAACATGAGACGGGCATTCATCCGTATTTACGGACAGCCGCCTCAATCCATCCGGCGTGCAATTCGACGTTAAAAGCGAGTCCAGATCGGATCGAACTCAATGATCTACGAGGCGTCCAGATCCGACTCGGGCGACAGCTTCGCGAGGCGCGAGCGAATGGCAGAAGGTTGGCGCCGGAAATGTGTGGCGAGCTGGGACAGCGGTGTCCCCGCGGCGTACAGGGACAACAATTCCGCGTCTTCGTCTTGCGTCCATTTCTCATAGGCGCGGGCATGCCCCTGTTTGATCGTCTGCAGGCGCTCGTCATGGGCAGAGGAGGAGAGAGTCGAAGGCGGCGGTGCGTCGTTCGCGCGAATGTCCTCGCCGGCTCTGACGTCGTGCGCGTTGATCACCTCCAGGAACGCCTGCCCATAGCGCGCGAGCTTGGCTTCGCCGACGCCAGGGATGCCGGCAAGCTCGGCAACCGACCGCGGACAGCGCGCGGCCATCTCCACAAGCGTCTTGTCGTGGAAGATGACGTAAGGCGGGACGTTCGCCGCCTTGGCCAGCTCCAGGCGCTTGGCGCGCAACTTCTCGAACAGCGCGCGGTCGCCAGCGGCAACCGCTCCACTTCCTTCCCGACGTGCGGCTTTCCGATCCGACTTGGCCTTCTTGAAGACGCGCAGGCTCAAGGCCGGCTTTTCCCGCAGGAACTGGCGGCCTTCGGGAGAGATGGACAAGCCTCCGTGGCCCGCCACATCGACTGCAATCAGTCCATGGGCGACGAGCTGGCGGACAATCGAGCGCCAGGCATTGCGGTCGTGCTCCATGCCGATGCCGAAGGTGGAGAGCTTGTCGTGCCCCAGGTGCTCGATGCGCGCGTCGGGCTCGCCGAGGAGAACCGAGATGACATGCGCCTGCCCGAAGCGCTCGCCGGTGCGGTACATGCAGGACAGAAGCTTCTGGGCCGCAATTGAGCCGTCGAAGGTCTCCGGCGGGTCGAGGCAGACGTCGCAATTGCCACACGGGTGACAGTCGTCGCCGAAATAGCGCAGGAGCACCTGCCGGCGACACTGGCTGGATTCTGCAAAACCCAGCAGTGCGTCGAGCTTGCGATGCTCCATCCGCTTGCGCGCCTCGGGAGCTTCCGACTCGTCGATGAAGCGACGGCGCAGCGCGATGTCGTTGGCGCCGTAGAGCATGAGCACTTCGGCCGGCAGACCGTCGCGGCCGGCGCGGCCGGTCTCCTGGTAATAGGCTTCGATGCTGGCGGGCATATCCAGATGCAGCACAAAGCGCACATCGGGCTTGTCGATACCCATGCCGAAGGCGATCGTGGCCACGATGATGACGCCCTGCTCATGCTGGAAGCGGCGCTGGTTCTGGTCCCGCGCCTTCATCTCCATGCCGGCGTGGTAGGGCAGGGCGGTGGCGCCGTGGGCATTGAGGGTGGCGGCGACCTCCTCCGTCTTGCGCTTCGAGAGGCAATAGACGATGCCGCTCTCGCCCCGACGCGGCTCGAGGAAGCGCAGCATCTGCTGCGTCGTGCCCGTCTTCCCGGCAGCGCCATAGCGGATGTTGGGCCGGTCGAAGCCGGAGATGAAGCTGTTCCGAGCGCCGATCTGCAGATGCTCGACGATCTCCGCCCGCGTCGGCGCATCCGCCGTGGCGGTGAGCGCCATGCGCGGCAGGTCCGGGAAGATGTCTGCGATGCAGTCGAGGGCGCGGTATTCGGGCCGGAAATCATGGCCCCATTGCGAGACGCAGTGGGCCTCGTCGATGGCGATGAGCGACAGCTGCGCTGACTTCAGCCGGTCCAGGTTCTTCAACAGCGTTTCCGGCGCCATGTAGAGGAGGTCCAGTCCGCCCCGCTCGATATCGCGCCAGAGCAGATCCCGTTCCGCGCCCCAGAGCCGGGAATTGAGCGCCGCCGCCTTCACGCCGGCCTGTCTGAGCGCCGCCACCTGGTCTTCCATCAGCGCAATCAGCGGCGAGACGACGACCCCAATGCCCGGACGCACCAGCGCCGGGATCTGGTAGCAGAGCGACTTGCCTCCGCCCGTCGGCATCAGGACGAAGGCGTTGTTTCCCGCGATCACATGCTCGATGACCTCCCGCTGCCGTCCGCGGAAGGCGTCATAGCCGTAAACTGTCTTGAGAATGGAGAGGGGGTCAGCCGGCACGGGCAAATCAAATCCTGCAAGAATGTCTCTGTTTTTGAAGAGCGAAGTTCTGCTGCGGACGCGGCATCGCGTGAGCCGTCATGCAGACCACGCGCCTGGCACACTACTTTGGACTGTAAGAGCGCGTGAAGGCAACGCCGCTGAACGTGTTGCGTGCAACAGGAGCACCGAGGCTCCATGGCCTCGACGTCAGATCGGGATCGATCCGGCGCAGGCGATTGCTCTCATCCACGTGCATACCTCGTCGCGCTTGGTGACGGCGGCGCCATCTCCGTTCTGGGAGTCCCGCTGTTCGCGATGGCCAGCCTCTTCGTCGTTGGCTTGGCCGCCATGACGCTATCGCTGCTGATTGCGGGAAAGATGTTAGGCGCTTGAGGCACGTTCCAGCGCCGCGCGATCCCAGCCGGCGCCGTCGGCGGCCGCCGCGTAGGTCTCCTGCAGAAATGCCATCAGCGCCATGTGTGGCTCCGGTGCTTGCCGAACCGCGTCGTAGGGGAGCAGGAACTCCCGCATCTGGTCATCGTAAAATGCGCCGGGCGTGTGCAGCTGAATGCGGTTGAAGTTCGCCGGCTCCGGATAGGCATATGAATAGAAGGCGGCCCGCCCAAAGCCGCCGTTGCCGGGCCAGAAGCCGCAACTGCTCACTTCGTGCGAGTAGGACTCGCGCATGACCCAACCGGCCACATGCGGCGCGACGCCCGGATGCGGTGGGGCAGGGCGTCCGGAGAAGCGCGTGACCGCGAGATCGAAGCTGCCCCAGAAGAAATGCACGGGACTCGCCTTGCCGATGAACAGGGAGCGGAACGCGTTGAACACGCCGTGTGTTTGCAGCAGCACGCGCCAGAACCGGTTGGCGTAGACCGGGTCATAGGCGGCGTGCGCGTGATCGTCCGGAAACGCAACGTCATCGTCGGGAATTTCGCACGACATCGTCCAGATGTGCACGTCGATGCCCAAGCGGCGCAAGCGGGTGAAGATCTGGGAATAGAAATCGGCGACCGACATCGGCTCGAGCTGGAAGGCTTCACGCGCGCCGTCACTCCGGTCGATCCGCAGCGCATGGTCGATGAAGTCGAAGGTGATCTCGAACCACACAGCGCCGTAAGGGATGGGTGACGTGGTCAGCCCGCGCGAGGTCACATAGAGCGTGACCTGCCACCAATGGTTCATCATTGGGGCGAGCGCCATGCGGATCTTGCCGACAATCTGCGTCCATCGATGCAGCGTGTCGCCGGTATCGTGCCAATCCTGCCAGTCAAGCGCTGGCCAGGCGTCTCGCGAGGCTTGAGCGGTCACGGCGTTGATTTGAGCAGGTTTTCGGAGAATGTCCTAGATGAGATTCCTGCCGCTCGTGAGCCGAGCCCCTGCGGGCTGATGCCGGTCGCTTCCGTGATGATCAAGCCCGCATCCGCGCGCTGCCGATAGTAATCGACCATCAACGGCGTCGGCACATGGTCCATCGAGGCACGTGCCCGCGTGAGGGGTGCCATCAGGATGCGGTTGCGCGCGGTGACGGCGCCAAGCGTGATCGGATCAAACAGTGAGGGCATGCACAAACGGCAGGATCTTGGAGTGCCGGCTTTGTACCGAAAGGGCGCACCCGAAGGAAGTCGCGCGCGTGAGATTGGCTGGAAGGCCCCCTCCCAGCTAGAGATGGGGGCAAAATACTCAACTTCAAGAATTGTCGAGACGCTTTTAATCCATAGGCTGCGGGGCCTTCACTGACGAGGGCCAGACCAGATGCAGCAACCGAACGAGACGCTCGCCCATGCGCGCGCGAAGGAGCGCCGCGGTCATGCCGACCGGAGCGGGGCGATCACCGAGCATGCCGTGGTGATCGTGGGCGCGGGCCCGACCGGGCTGATGCTGGCCGGCGAGCTGGCCTTGGCGGGCGTCGACGTTGCCATCGTCGAGCGGCGCGCCAGCCAGGACCTGATCGGATCACGCGCGGGCGGTCTGCATTCACGCACCATCGAGGTGCTCGATCAGCGCGGGATCGCTGATCGGTTCCTTGCACAGGGGCAGGTGGCGCAGGTCGCAGGGTTCGCCTGGATCCGTTTGGACATCAGCGACTTTCCCACCCGGCACCCCTACGGGCTGGCGCTGTGGCAGAACCACATCGAGCGCATCCTGGCCGGCTGGGTCGGCGAGCTGGGCGTGCCGATCCATCGCGGACGTGAGGTGACGGGTGTCGCGCAGGACGACACTGGCGTCGATGTCGAGCTGGCCGACGGCCCGTCGCTGCGGGCGGACTACCTCGTCGGGTGTGACGGAGGACGCAGTCTGATCCGCAAGGCAGCCGGCATCGACTTCCCCGGATGGGATCCGACAACGAGCTGCCTGATCGCCGAGATCGAGATCGCCGAAGAGCCGGAGTGGGGCATCCGCCGCGATGACAAGGGCATTCATGGCTTCTCTCGCCTGGAGGATGGCGGGCGCGTGCGGGTCATGGTGACTGAACCGCGCGTCGGACAAGCCGGACACACCGGTGAGCCGACCCTGCGCGATCTCAGCGAGACGCTCATCGCCGTCTACGGGACCGACTATGGAATCCATTCTCCCACCTCGATCTCCAGATTCACCGATATGACTCGGCAGGCGGCGTCCTACCGGGACAGACGGGTCCTGCTGGCCGGAGACGCCGCACACGTGCATTTCCCGGTGGGCGGACAGGGCCTCAACACCGGTGTGCAGGATGCGGTGAATCTGGGATGGAAGCTGGCTCAAGTGGTCAAGCAGATATCGCCCGAAAGTCTCCTGGATACCTATCAGGCTGAGCGCCACCCGATCGCTGCGCGGGTCTTGCGCAACACGATGGCGCAGACCGCGCTCCTGCGCAGCGACGACCGCGTCGACGCCCTGCGCGACACCGCGTCCGAGCTGCTGAGCATGGACGAGCCTCGCAAACGGATCGCCGCGATGCTGTCCGGTCTGGACATCCACTACGACCTTGGCGAGGGACACCCGCTGCTCGGACGCCGCATGCCCGATCTCGACCTGGTGACCCCGGACGGTCCGCTTCGCACATTCACCCTGCTGCACCGTGCCCGGCCGGTGCTGCTGAATTTCGCCGAGCCCGGGCGCTTCGACATCACGCCATGGGCGGATCGCGTCCAGCTGATCGAAGCTGACTATGTCGGGGCGTGGGAGCTGCCGGTCGTCGGTGCCGTCGCTGCTCCCGCTGCCGTGTTGATTCGGCCCGACGGACATGTGGCCTGGGTCGGAGAGCGAGCTGATCCGAAGTTCCGCGACGCGCTCATCACCTGGTTCGGACCACCTGCGATGGCGTAAGGCGAACGCAAGCCCAGGAGGACGTGGATGCTTCCCTATCTCGTAGCCGCGATCGTGGTGATCGGATTGCCGACACTCTACTTCGCGGTGCGATACCGCGAGTATCGCAAGTTCCTCGCCGGCGCTTTCTTCGTCAGCAGCGGGATGCAATTCTACTTCTATATGGCGAAGATCCCGATCCCGCTCATGGGCACGAACGCCGTTCAGTCGCCGGAGCTCAGCGGCGTGCGCGGCGCTATCCATTTCCTGCTCTTTCTCCTATGCCTGTATTTCGGATTCCTCAGTCGCAGGCGCCCCGCGGCATAGGCGCTGTGGTGCCGACGAAGATGGTCCAGCTGGGAGGTCGAACCTTCCGGGAGCGCTACACGCGTCGGTCGGCCAATCAGACTTAAAGTCTATTTGTCTTCACGAGAGTGAAACATAGATCCGCGACGATAGTCGTTGCGCCTCTCGTCATCGCCTTCCTTGCCGCCCAGAAAGTTTCTTTGTCGAGGGCCTCGCCACGGGGTCGGTCAAACAAGCATCACCGGTGGAGGACCGACATATGTCAAAGCTTCGCATCGGACTGGTCGCCGATATTCATGCCGGCGTCACGCGCACGAACATCAGGAGCGATCGCGCTATCGACCTGCTCGATGCCGTGATCGCTGACGCGAACCAGCGCGACCTCGACCTGTTCGTGACATTGGGTGACAACGTCAACGCCACCAGCACCGAAGAGGACCGTCGCTATCTCGGCGAGGTCGCGACGGCACTCCGCAAGTCGACCGCCCGTGTCGTTCCGTTGTTCGGCAACAACGAGATGAAATTCCTGGGAGCAGAGGAAGCGGCGCGGGTGCTGGATTGCTCGCCGGGATCGGAAATGCGCAGCGTCAATGGCTGGACGCTGATCTTCTGGCGCACCGAGTGCGAGCTGTCGCTGGCGAACGGCCTTCGTCTTCGTGAGGAGGAGCTTGCCTGGCTGACATCGGCGCTGGAGCGGGCGGCCTATCCCGCGGTCATTTTCACGCATGCGCCGATCGACAGCAACGCCATGATCGGCAACTACTATTTCCAGGAGCGCGCCGATCTCGGGAGCTATACCAATAGCCGCGACGCGCGTGCGCTCATCGCGGCTAGCGGCAAGGTCGTGCTTGTGCTGGCCGGCCACGTCCACTGGCATTCCGGCTCGACGATCAGCGGGATCCACCACCGGACCCTGCCGTCGCTGACGGATACGTTCGAATGCAGCGGCGAACCGTCCGGCGCCTGGGCCGTTCTGGAGCTCGATTCCGGCAGGATGTCGCTCGAGGTGTTCGGCCGCGAGCCGATGTCCTGGGCAGCACCGCCGCGCGCACGTCATTCCGCATGGTACGAGCCGATGCCGCGCGACGCTTTCAGCTCGAGGATGACGAAGCTCTGGTCCGAACGGACTGCCGACGCAGCCGAATGAGGTTCACTCTTCCTCTTCGTCCTGCATGTCGAGCAGCCCGAGCCTGAGGGTGAGGGCTGCCACCAGCGTCTCGATTGCCATCAGATGCGTATACGCGACGGTGAGCTTCGACCCGGTCAGCGGAGAACGAACGCCGGAGGTCAGCAGCACGTGGTCCGCATATCGGATGATCGGCCCATCCTTGCGGTTGGTGATCACCGCCGTCACGGTCCCGATCGACTTGGCGCGTTTGAGCGCATTGACGGTATCGCGGGTCATGCCGGATTCGGAAATGGCAATGACCACGGAGTGGCGATCAAGCCCGGTCGAGACGTAGGCCGCATAGGTCGGATCGACCGTGGCGTGCGCCGGCAGACCGATCCGGAGCAGGCGGAAGGCGAGATACTGGCCGATGAAGCCCGTGGTGCCGGCGCCAAAGATATCGATGCGGCGGGCCGACGCCATCGCTTTGGCGAGCCGGTCGATCTCCCCGTCGTCGAGCACGGACTGCGTTTCACGCGTCGCCTGGATGATGTTTTCGCCGAGGCTGCGACAGAATCGCCGCGTCGCAGAGCCTGGGGCGGCCGGCTCACTTGCTTTCTGCGTGGCGAGATCGGCCGCCAGCGCCAGCTTGAATTCGCGCAGCCCGGAAAAACCGAGCACGCGGCAGAAACGGATGATCGTCGCCGTACCCGTGTCCGTGACGGTGCCGAGCTGGCTGATGGTTTCGCGGATCACCAGGTCGGGGTTTTCCAGCACATATTTGGCGACGCGCTGCAACGCTGATGGCAGACCCGCAAGATGCGCCTGGGTCAATAGCAGGGCGCCCTGCGGCGGGTTCGCTTCCGAGAATTTTGCGTTCACGTGATCAGACAAGACGGTCTCCTCGATCGCGCGGCCTGCAAGCCCGCCACACTCCCCAATGAACTTAAATTCCATTTTGTGTCACGATAGCGAAATCTAAGTCTGAGAACGTGCTTCCCGGCCACCAAACGGGCGGGGAAGTCACATGCGATTCATGTTCCGCAATCTCATTGCCGCGTCGGCGCTCAGCCTCGCATCGATATCGGCGCATGCCGATACCAAGCTCAACGTGCTCTATGCCGTCCCGAGCAATTTCAAGGCGCTGCAGCAGGATCTCGCCGCACGCTTCCAGAAGGACCATCCGGATATCACCATCACATTCCGCAATCCGGCGGAGACCTATGACAGCGCTACGGCGGAGGTGCTGCGCTCGGCAATTGTCGGCGACATGCCGGACGTCTATTTCCAGGGCCTGAACCAGCTCCGGGTTCTCGTCAGCCAGGGCCATGCCGTGGACTTCGGCCGGTTCGTTTCCGATCCGAAGCAATGGGGCGACATGGGCTACATTCCCTCCATGCTGGGTCTCGGCCAGATCGACGGCAAGCTCTATGGCCTGCCGTTCTCGATCTCGACGCCGACCACCTACATCAACGAGGATCTGCTCAAGAAGGCAGGCGCACCGGGCGACAAGCTCCCGGACAACTGGGCCGACATCATCGCGCTCGGCAAGAAGATCGATGATCGTGCCAATGGCGTCACCGGCTTCATGTACGGATATACCACGACCGGCAACTGGCTGTTCCAGGCGTTGATCACCAGCGCCGGCGGGGTGGTCGGCACTCCGGACGGCTGCAAAATTGGTTTCAACAACGCTCAGGGCAAGGCGGCGCTTGATACGCTCGAAGCCTTCGCCAAGGGCGGCATGCCGGAAATGAACTGGCAGCAATCCCGACAGGCCTTCGCGGCCGGCAAGATCGGCATCCTGATCGAATCGAGCGCCTCCGTCACGCTGCTCGAAAGAAACATCGCGGACAAGTTCAAGATGCGCACCGTGCCCTATCCGGTCATGGCCAAGGACGGGAAGCTGCCCGCCGGCGGCAACGTGGCCATGATCCTGTCCAAGGATCCCGAGAAGCAGAAGGCCGCGTGGGAATACGTGAAGTTCGTGACCGGCCCGATCGGCCAGACAATGATGGCCAATTACACGGGTTACGCGCCGGGCAATCAGAAGGCCGTCGACGATCCGAAGCTGCTCGGCGGCTACTACGAGACGCATCCGAACCACGCGACCGGCGTGCGCCAGCTTTCGGTGATGACCCAATGGCACAGCTGGGCCGGCCAGAACAGCGTCAAGATCGTCGACGTCATCCAGAATTACCTGAACGACATCATCGGCGCGCGGCGGACCGCGGCGGCAACCATGCCGCTGATGGTGAACGACGTGCAAGGCCTGCTGCCGGCGTCCTGCCCGTGATCAGGTCATTCGGAGAGCGTCATGTATAAAGTACTCCAGGTGACGGACAGCCATCTCGCCCTTCCAGGCGAGACGGTGTTCGACAGCGATCCGCACCAGAAACTCGAAGCGGCGATCAACGACATCAACCGCCATCACGCCGATGCGTCGCTGTGCGTGTTCACCGGGGACCTCGTCAACAATTCCGATCCTCGCACCTACCGGCTGCTTGGCGAGACCATTCGAAAGATCGTCGTGCCATACCGCATCATTCCCGGAAACCATGACGAGCGTCATCTGCTGCGCCAGGAATTTCCGGAGATCAACGTCGACGAGAACGGCTTTCTGCAATCCGTCATGGAGACGCCGGCTGGGTGGTTGTTCTTCCTCGACACCGTCGACGAGGGCAAGCATTCCGGCGCCTACTGCGAGCGCAGGACGGCTTGGCTGAAACGCAGGCTCGACGAGGTGGGCGGCAAGCCGGTCTACATCTTCATGCATCATCCGCCGTTTCACATCGGGATGAAGCACCTCGACACTTATGTGATGGTCGATGGTGATCGCTTCGGCGATCTTCTGGCCCATTATTCAAACATTCGGCATATCTTCCTTGGCCACGTCCACAGGCCAGTGACTGGAAGCTGGCGCGGCATCGCGTTCTCGGCGCTCCGCAGCACCAATCATCAAGCCTATCTCGATCTTGCAGACGGTGATCTCAACATCTGTACGCTGGAGCCGCCGTCCTACGGTGTCATCCTGCTCGATGATGCCAGAACCATCGTGCATTTCCACGACTACCTCGATCAGAACGGGAAATACGCCTATTACCCGGAGCGACCTCACGGGCAGCAAGTCGTCCGTCTTTGAAGACCTCGGGGCAATGACAACAGCGCCACCGTCTTCGGCTATGATCGGCGACACGTCTCCGTATTCGTGCCGCGAGCTCCGCCATGATCACCCTCTACCACTGCATGAGTGCGCGCTCATTCCGCCCGCTTTGGATGCTGGAGGAGCTGGGCAGACCCTACGAGCTGGTCGTGCTGCCGTTCCCGCCCCGCGCCTTGGCGCGCTCCTATCTCGAGCGCAATCCCCTGGGGACCATACCGCTGATGATCGACGGCGAGACGCGCATGACCGAGTCGGTCGCGATCTGCCAGTATCTCTGCGCACGCAGCGCCCCGACGCCGCTGCAGGTCGAGCCCCACGAGGCGGAGTTCGGCGCTTACCTCAATTACCTTCATTTCGGTGAGGCGACGCTAACGTTTCCCCAGTCGCTGGTGTTGCGCTACTCGCGCTTCGAGCCCGAGGAGCGGCGTCAGCCGATGGTGGTCGAGGACTATGCCAAGTGGTTTCTGGCCAGGCTGCGCACGCTGGAGCCGGTGCTGGCCGAGCGCGCCTATCTCTGCGCGGGCCGCTTCACGGCGGCGGATGTCTCGGTCGGCTATGCGCTGATGCTGGCAGAGCATGCCGGCCTTGCCCGCCAATTCACCCCCGCCGTGGCGGCCTACTGGGAACGATTGCGGCAACGCGACGCTCACGTCCGTGCCCTGCGATCGCAGGAAGCCGCGGCGGAGGCGCAAGGCGTCTCGACCTTGCCGGCGCCGGACACCAGGTGACGACGCGCCTGATCTCGGACCTCGGCAGCTCCGAGAATCTCATGGCGATGTGATCCAGCTCACATGCGCCCGCTGCTGCAACGCGATAGCAATGCCGGACGCTCGCGATAGCCTCAGGCCGCGGGTGCCCCAAACCGGAAACCTCATCGACGCGAACTGCGCAAGCCGCGGATGTCCCATCCGTGCCGGCGCGGCGATGAAATTCGTGCGGATGCACGATCAGCAGAGGAGCCGACCATGACGTCATGGCACAAAGGCCTTGTCACCTTGCTCGGCGCGATCGGGCTTGCGGCGCTGCCCGCCGCATCGCCGCCGGCCGCCGCCCAGTTCGTCAGTCTCCCGCGCTACAATGTGGACATCAGCCAAACCTCGGTCTCCGGCCTCTCGTCCGGCGGCTACATGGCGGTTCAGTTTCAGGTCGCATTCTCCGCGATCCTGCGCGGAGCGGGGGTCGTCGCCGGCGGCCCGTACTACTGCGCGCAGGGCAGCGACCGGGCTGCGGAAACGATCTGCAGCTGCGTTCCGTTCGGCTGCTTCGGCCAGACCTCCACCAATGTCGACCAGCTCATCACGATTACCGACCGCAACGCCGGCCGCGGTCTCATCGACCCCACCGGCAATCTCGCGCGACACCGCATCTGGATGTTCTCCGGCAGCAGCGACACCGCCGTGCCGCAACGGGTCATGGACGATCTCCTGACCTACTATCGTCACTACATCGATGCGGGGAACATCTCCTACAAGGACGACATTGCCGCCGAGCATGCCATGCCGACCGACTTCTTCGGCAATTCATGCGCGACGCGCGGCGAGCCGTTCATCAACAACTGCAACTACGATGCCGCGGGACAGCTGCTGCGGTGGATCTATGGACCGCTCAATCCCAAGAACACCGGTCAGCTCGGCGGTGCGTTCGTCAATTTCGACCAGGCCGAGTTCATCGATCACCCGGCCGATCACGGCATGGCGCCCGGCGGCTGGCTCTACGTCCCGGCGAATTGCGCCAATGGCCAAGCGTGCAGGCTTCATGTCGTGTTTCACGGCTGCAAGCAGTACCAGTCGTATCGGTACTTCTCGATGGGGTCGGGGCTCGTCACCTTCGGCACAACCTATGTGCGCAATACCGGCTACAACAAATGGGCCGACAGCAACGACATCATCGTGCTCTATCCGCAGGCGAACGCGGGCGGCCAGAACCCGTTCGGCTGCTGGGACTGGTGGGGCTATGACGATGCGAACTACGCGGTGAAGAGCGGCCGGCAGATGGCCGCCGTCAAACGCATGGTCGACAGGATCGCGAGCGGCCATTCGTCGTTGCCCGCGCCGGCTGATCTGCGAGTCACGGCCGCCACCGACACGAGCGTGTCGCTGTCGTGGGATGCAGTGGCGAGCGCGACCGGATTCAATGTCTACCGCAATGGCGTCAAGACGTCGGGCAGCCCGGTCGCGGTGACGTCGGTTACGGACACGGGGCTGTCGGCGGGCACGACGTATACCTATGCGGTGAAGGCGTTCGATTCCGCCGGCGCCGAGGGTGCGGCGACGAATCCGGTCGATGCCATGACGACGGGAACGCCCGTCATCCAGGCTCCGACCAATGTCAGGATCGGCGCGGTCAGTGCGTCAACGGTGGCGCTGTCGTGGACGGGAGCCGCGGGTGCGTCGGGGTACGGCGTGTTTCGCGCCGCGGCCGCTGGCGGGCCCTATGCCAAGGTCAACGCGAGCCTGATCACTGGCACGACCTTCACCGATGCCGGACTGACCGGCAGCACGACCTACTTCTACGTCGTCAGATCCGAAGACGGCGCCGGCGGGCAAAGCGCACCATCGGCGGAGGTCAGCGCCACGACCGCGGCGGCGCCGGCGTGCTTCACCGCGACGAACTTCGATCACGTCGCGGCCGGCCGGGCCCATGACAGCTTCTTCATCGCCAAGGCGAATGGGTCGGACCAGGTCATGGGCCTCGACAACGTGTTCATCATCACCACGCTGAAGCAGACCGGCCCGAACTTCTATGTGATCGGCTCATGTCAATGACGTGCGGAGCGGGCACGCTGCTCTGGTGAAGGTGCCGGCGTCTGCGCCGGCACCTGTTGCGTCGGTCAGGCGGCTTTGGCCACCGACTTCGCCGGCGGCTTTGCCGATTCGATGGCATGCATGTAGAGGTCGAGCAGTGTTTCGTGCTCGTCCCGCTCCTGCTTGTCCTTCTTGCGAATCCGGATCACCTCTCGCAGCACCTTGACGTCAAAGCCGTTGCCCTTGGCTTCGGTAAAGATTTCCCGCTTGGCCTCGTTCAGTTCCTTGATCTCCTCGTCGATGTGCTCGATGCGCTCGACGATCGTCCGCAGCTGATCGCCTGGAATGTCAGTCGGTCCGCTCATGGTTTGCTCCTGGTCAACGCGACGCGGAAAATTCGAGCATTCGGGCCAGCGCATCAAGGCGGGCCGGCAAACGTGGTAAGCGAGTTGTTAATGTGGAGCGCGGCAAGATTGAGCTGCGCACATCATCGCCTCAGAGCAAGCGCCGCGCAGGTGAACGGTAGCGGTTCCTGACGCGCGAACGGTCGGCCAAGCATGGCATCATTGCGGCGAAGAGTGGGCGATAAGGTCCGCGCGCTAACGAAGCTGTGATCTCGCATAAGCCGCGGTGTGATCGAGTTCACTACTGTCCGTTGTTGGTCCGTCTATGGGTCGCCGGCAAGTCCGCAACGGAGAGTTCAATGCATCACGCGAAGTCTTCTCAGACCCGACAACACGCGGTCGTGATCGGCGGAGGTCTCGCCGGCCTCCTTGCAGCGCGCGTCCTGGCGGATCACTTCGAGAGCGTCACGCTGATCGAGCGCGACGGCGTCGCCACCGAGGCGACGCCGCGCAAGGGTGTGCCACAGGGCCAGCACGTCCACGGCCTGCTGGCCAAGGGCCAGAAGATTCTGGCCACGCTGTTTCCCGATCTGGTGCCCGCACTGGTCGCCGGTGGCGCCGTGCCGCTCGACATGGGGCGTGATTTTCGCTGGCATCACTTCGGAGCCTGGAAGGCGCGTTTCGACAGCGGCATTGGCGGCATCCTGTTCACGCGACCTTATCTCGAGTGGCACGTCGCCGAGCGCGTCTGTGCGCGGCCCAATGTCCGCGTCATCAACGCCGCGGCGGAAGGACTTGCCGTCGCTCCCGACGGGGGACGCGTCACCGGCGTGCGGATCCAGTCGCCGGGCGGCGCCGTCAGGGTGCTCTCCGCCGACCTGATCGTCGACGCCGGCGGACGCGGCTCGCATGCTCCCCAGTGGCTGGAGGCCATCGGCTATTCCAAGCCGGCGGAATCGACCGTGAAGATCGACCTTATGTACGCGTCGCGCCTTTATCGCCCCGGACCGGAGGCACGCGACTGGAAAGCCCTGGTCGTCACGTCGCGCGCGCCGGCGAAGAAGATGGCCGCCATTTTCGCGGTCGAGGGCGGCCGTTGGCTGGTGACGCTCGGCGGCGTGCACGGAGAGTGTCCGCCCACGGATGAGGCGGGCTATCTCGAGTTCGCGCGGACGCTCGTCGTGCCGGACGCCTATCGCGCCATCGCAAGCGCAGAACCGCTGACGCCGATCGCCACCTACAAGATCCCGCGCAACATTCGCCGTCACTATGATCGCCTGCGGCGGTTTCCCGAGCGGTTCCTGGTCATGGGCGACGCGTTCTGCAGCTTCAATCCGATCTACGGTCAGGGCATGACGGTGAGCGCCCGTGAGGTCATGGCCCTCGACGACGTGCTGCGCGAGCGAGCCGAGCATGGCGCCGGCCTCGACGGCGTGGCGGCGCTCTTTCACAGGAAGATCGCCCACATCGTCGATGAAGCGTGGCGGCCGACCGCCGGCGAGGATTTCCGTCACGCGGAGACGGTGGGCGAACGTCCTCCGGCAATGCGGCTGCTTCACTGGTACACCGGCCGCATGCACGAAAGATGCGCCCATGACGCGTCGCTCGCGCTCGCCTTCTATCGTGTCATGCACATGATCGACCCACCGACGGCCTTGTTCCGCCCGTCGGTCATTGCGCGGGTGCTGAGGCGGCATCCGGCGGCGCCGGCCCGCGATGCTGTCCGCGCGGCCGACATCGGACCATCAGTGGCCCCGGCTGTTGCTCCGGCACGGAATTCGCGCAGCATGAGGCAATGACGTGCACGCGCTAACGAAGCTGTGATCTCTCGGTAAGCCGCTGATCTTCAACCGGTGTTTCGCCCCGGCCGCACATTGCGTGCGCGCCGGGGGCGGCTTCCTGACTCTTTTTCAGGGCCTCGATCGTCCTCGCTGCAAGGCACCTGAAACGGAGGAGAACATGCCTGATATTTTGCACAAGGTCGGGGTCAAGTCGTCGTCGCCGGCCGACGTCTACAAGGCGTTGACCTCGCTCGAAGGCCTGTCCGGCTGGTGGACGACCGACACGCGCGGCGAGGGGGCCAAGGTCGGCGGCGTGCTGCAATTCCGCTTCGGCGCCGGCGGGTTCGACATGGAAGTGCTCGAGCTTCAGCCCGGCAAGCGCGTGCAATGGGTCGTGATCGAGGGGCCGCAGGAATGGATCGGGACCAAGATCAGCTTCGACATCCGGCAGGAAGGTGATTGGACCATCGTGATGTTCAAGCACGAGGGCTGGAAGGAGCCGGTCGACTTCATGCACCATTGCAGCACGAAATGGGCGGTGTTTCTGCTGAGCCTGAAGTCGCTGCTCGAAACCGGCAAGGGCGCGCCCGCGCCGAACGACATCAAGCTCGACAGCTGGGAGTAGCGCCGCCGCGCGGCGTCATTTTCCGCACAAACCCATCCCACTCACTGGTTGTGTGGCCGACAGGTCCGATGCGCTCGCGCATCGCCGTGGCCGACCGCATCTCGAGGAACAGAACAACATGAGCGAGGCTTTCACCGGCGGATGCGCCTGTGGCGCGATCCGCTATCACATCGCCGATGATCCGCTGGTGATGAACGACTGCCAATGCCGCGACTGTCAGCGCAAGAGCGGGACCGGGCACGGATCTTATCTGACCTTTCCGAACCGGCGGCGCGTGACCCTCACGGGCAACGCCGCGCAATGGGACATGGTCGCCGACAGCGGCAATGTGAAGACGCGCGGCTTCTGCCCGACCTGCGGATCGCCGGTCTATCTGACGTTTTCGGCGATGCCGGAGCTGTTCACCATCCACGCCGCGAGCCTTGACGATCCGGGCCGCTACAAGCCGCAAATGGTGACGTATCACCTGCGCGGTTACGTCTGGGATCGTGTCGATCCGGTGCTGCCGACATTCGACAAGATGCCGCCGGGGTGAGGGGCTGACTCTTTTTCCGTGGGTGAATCGTCCTCTCTGCACAGGATACGAAACACGGAGCAGAACCGATGAACCTGCAAGATAAGAAAGTCATCGTCACCGGTGGAAGCCAGGGCCTTGGTCTCGGATTGGTCGAGGCCCTGGTCGCGCGCGGCGCCAAGGTGACGGTCGTCGCCCGCGGCGCCGATGCGCTCGAGGCCGTTCGCGCGCGGCTCGCGGTCGCCACCATCACGGCCGATGTGACGGACGAGGCCGCCGCGCACCGCATTCTCGCCGACCTGCGCCCGGATATCCTCGTGCTGAACGCGGGCACCAGGCCGCGGATGGGCCAGTTGGACCAGCTGAGCTGGGCCGATTTCACCGCGCCGTGGGAGACCGACGTCAAGGCCGGGCTGTATTGGCTGCAAGCAGCACTGAAGGCGCCGCTCAGGCCCGGCAGCCGCGTGCTGGTCGGCTCGAGCGGCGCGGCGCAGAACGGATCGCCACTGTCGGGCGGCTATGCCGGCGCCAAGCGCATGCTCTGGCTGATGGCCAGGTACGCCAACGGCGTGTCGGAGCAGAAGCAGCTCGGGATCCGCTTCCAGGCGATCGTGCCGCAACAGATGGTCGGCGGCACTGGCGTCGGCGACACGGGCGCCGATGCTTACGCGCGCGCCATGAACCTGGAGCCCGAGCAGTTCCTGGCCCGGTTCGGCGCGCCATTACCGCCACGCGAGTTCGGCAAGCAGGTTGTCGCCGTGCTGGAAGATCCGCAATATGCCACGGGGCTTGCCTTCGGACTGAAAGGCACCGGCATCACCATGCTCGAGGGCGCGGCGGCTTGAGTGCAGAACCACCATCGCCGCCCGGTGATCGCCGGGCGGAGCTGCTTGCACTCGCCGACACACTGCGGCCCGAGCTGCACCGCTATTGCGCGCGGCTGATGGGATCGATCATCGACGGCGAGGACGTCGTGCAGGATACGATGATCCGGGCCCTGGCGGCGGTCGACGAGCTGGAGGAAGGCGCGCCGCTGCGGCCCTGGCTGTTCCGCATCGCCCACAACCGCGCGCTCGACCTGTTGCGCGGGCGGGCGGTGCGCAGGGCCGAGCCGATCGACGCCGCCGCCGAGGTCGCCGACGACGCAAGCCCGGATCCTGTGGAGGCGCTGATGCGCCAGGAAGCGATCAACGCCGCGGTATCGCGCTTTGCCGAGCTGCCGATCATGCAGCGGGGCGTCGTGATCCTGAAGGACGTGCTCGACGCGTCGCTGAATGAGATCGCCACGCTGCTCGATCTCAGCGTCGACGCGGTGAAGGCGCATCTTGCGCGTGGCCGCGCGCGGCTTCGCGAGATCAACGCGAAGGCCGGCGCACGTGCGGGCGCGAGGCCAGTGTCGGATGCGGTCGCGCGCTACGTCGCGCTGTTCAACGCGCACGACTGGGACGGCCTGCGGGCGCTGCTCGCCGACGACGTCAGGCTGCACCAGTCGACCTACCCGGCGCGCGTCGGCCGTGCCGACGTCGGCATGTTCTTCTCGATCTATGCCAAGATCGAGGGCGTGCGGTTGGCGCCGGCCTGGCTCGAGGGCCGGGAGGTCATCGCGGTGTTCGCAGACCCTGCCGATCCGCAGCCAAGCTATGTCATGTGGCTCGAATGGCGCGACGGCCGGATCAGCTTCATCCGCGACTACCGCTATGTGCGCTATGTGATGGCCGACGCGGAGCTGGCGCTGGCGAAGGCGCCGGACGGCGTGGATCCATGATTTCGCCCGGTCAGGAACCCAAGATTGGCGGCCATGTTGGACTCGCGGATGAAAAAAAACGCGAACATGGACGAGGTTGCCCATGGCAGACAGACGAATCATCAACATCAATGACCTGCCGCTGACCGACACGGGCAACGGCAAAGAGTTCGCCGCCAAGCTCAGCCGCGCCGGACGACAGCTCGGATCTCCGGGCCTCGGCTGCACGCTGACCATCGTGCCGCCGGGCAAGGCCGCGTTTCCGTTTCACCGACATCACATCATCCACGAGCTCTTCTTCGTCCTGTCCGGAACCGGAGAGTATCGGCTGGGCGATCAACGACTGCCGCTGCGCGCGGGTGATCTGGTCGCGGCACCGGCGGGCCATGAAGCGCACCAGATCGTCAACGCCTCGAATGACGAGCTGCGCTACCTCGCCTTCTCGACGATCGGCGAGGCGGATATCGTCGAGTACCCGGACAGCGGGAAAATGGCTGCGGCCGCCGGCATCAAGAACGCCGATTTTCAGACGGCAACCTACCGGGCGCTCGGCCGCGTCACGCCGGCCGACTATTACGACGGCGAGGGCAAGGGCTAGCGTCATCGGATCGGCAAAGAACGGCGCCAAGACTGTCCCGATGCTGAAGCTTTTTGGTCAGGCCAGGTCGCGGGCGAGCCGTTCGCTATGGATGCTCGAGGAGATCGGCATTGCCTACGAGCACGTGCCGGTCCGGCCTTATACGGAGAGCCGTTCGGCGGACTATCTGCGCATCAATCCCAACGGGCGTATTCCAACCCTGGATGATAACGGGCTCGTCCTGTGGGAGTCGCTTGCGATCAATCTGTATCTCGCTGAGACCTACGCCGGCGCGCCGCTGTGGCCGTCCGGAACGAGAGATCATGCGCAGGTCTACCAATGGAGCTTGTGGGCAGCCAATGAAGTCGAGCCGCGCATCGTCAGCATTGCCAAGGGCCTGTCGAGGAGGTCGCCCGATCCGTCGGCGGTCGCGGCCGGGCTGGAGCAGCTCTCCGCCGCGCTCCGCATATTGGACGACAGGCTGCACGAGCCTTATCTGCTGGGCAGCGACTTTACCGTCGCCGATCTCAACCTTGCTTCGACGCTGCGCGAGCCGGGCGAGGTCGGTGTTTCCGGAATTGCTACGATCGACCTCGCGCCTTTCCCCCATGTCGCGCGCTGGCTGGATCGCTGTGGTGCCCGGCCTGCAAATCGCCGCGTCGCGTCCATGCCGGACTGACCATCAGCCGTCGTAGGGCCAAGCCCGGAACTCGGGCAAGGCCTCGGCACGCTCGGAGAACGCGGACAGCGCCGTGTGGCGGTCTGCTGGCAGGACATCCGGAAGGACCTCCCGGGTGAACCGCCAAGCGACTGCCGCGGTGATGTCCGGCTGGAGCGGGGTTGGGCCAAACAACCATTCCCGGCCCGACCCCAGCTCCGTCTCGAGCAGGCCATAGGCCGCGACCAACTGCCCGCGAACCCGGTCGATCCAGGGCTGGTGCTGCTTCTCGGGCGGACGCAGGTTTTTCTCGTAGATGATCTGCACCGTCTTTTCGCATGCGGCGAGTGCAAGACCGATCGTCCGCAAGGCGCGGCCGTGCTTGCGCGGGTCTGCCGGCATGAGCGATCGCCCGGGCGCAAGGCGCTCCGCGTGCTCGAGGATCAAGGTCGAATCCATCAGCGCCAGGCCGTCGTCCGTCACGAGAGTCGGCGCCTTCACGACCGGATTGGCCTGCGCGAACGCATCGAAATTCCGGAATACGGACAGGGACTCGTGAGAGAAGCGGATATCCATGACGGCAAACGAAATCGCCGCGCGTCGAACATATGGCGAATCGAGCATCCCGATCAGTCGCATGGCGTTCGTCCGTCTCGGCTCGTTGGTGCCGATTCATGACGCGAAGCCAGGTGAATTTCAAATCACCGAAATTCACGTATGACATCACCCATGTAAATGTTGGCGACCGCGCGAGTCGGTGCCTAGGTGTGAGTGGAAAAATGTGCCGCGTCGTTGGCTTGAGCGCGGAGTGCGTCGGCGGCGGACGATATGACCCTTGAGCAATTCAACGCGTTCTGTCGGAGGCTGACTGCGACCACGCACGTGGTCCAGTGGGGCGGCTCGCATGTCTGGAAAGTCGGCGGCAAGGTCTTTGTGATCGGCGGCGCGCAGGACGGCAAGCTGAGCGTCTCCTTCAAGGTGAGCGAGATTGCCTATGAGGTGCTCAAGGACCAGCCTGGCTTGCGTCCGGCGCCGTACCTCGCATCGCGCGGCCTGAAATGGATCCAGCACTTCGCCAAGCCGGGGCTGTCGGATGCCGCTCTGCGCGACCACATCCGGCAATCTCACGTCATCGTGTCGCAAGGCCTGTCGAAGAAGCAGCGGATCGCGCTCGGACTTGAAGCGCGGTGACCGCGTAAGGTGAATTGGTTCGACTAGCCGAGTACCGCGGGCGCTGCATCAAACCTGCGGCGATTGTCGCGCGCTTGCGATCATGCTTTCGCGAGACCGGCGGACCGGACGTCAAAGGTCATGGTTCAGCGGTTTGCTGCAATGACCTGTTTAGATGACGCAAAATTGAGGGGTCGCAACGACCGCCGGTCCGATGGATTTGCCCAGATCGTGCTGGAATATGCCAACGATCGTATCGACCGATTGGCTCGACAACGGCTTCGAGTTCGCGAGCTTTGACCATGTTGTCGCCGTCGAGGACTCCGACGATATGGTGCGCAAGCATCAATTGTTCGACGAGATGCGGTACGGTTTCTTGGTGGCGCGCAAGTCATGCCAACATTGACGTCGGCCGAACGAGTTCCGATCAGAAACTGGATCGGTTTTTCCGCCATGGGCTTGGGGATGTTCATGGCCATCCTCGACATCCAGGTCGTCGCCACGTCACTGCCCAGAATTCGCGAAGCCCTCGACATTCCACCGGACCGCATGAGCTGGCTGCAGACCGCCTACCTCATCGCGGAAGTGATTTCCATTGCGCTCACCGCCTGGATGACTCGCGTGCTCACAATGCGCGGCCTTTTCGCAAGCGCGATCGCCGTCTTCACCGTCGCATCGCTCATGTGCGCACTGAGCTCGGACTTTGCATCGCTCACCACATGGCGAGTCGTGCAGGGCTTTGCCGGCGGCACTCTGATCCCGCTGGTCTTTGTCGCGGTCTTTCTGCTGTTTCCGCAGCGCGTCGAGCCGGTGGCGACGACCATCGCTGGCGTGCTTGCGGTGCTCGCGCCGACGGTGGGACCGATCGTTGGCGGATGGATTACCCAAACCTATGCCTGGCAATGGCTGTTCCTCATCAACGTCGGCCCCGGCATTGCCGCTTGTGCGGCCGGGTGGCTGCTGCTCCCGCGCGAGCCACCCAATCTTGCGCTTGCGCGCTCCCTCGACTTCGTCTCGTTGGGCTGCATCTCGCTGTCCCTCGCCGCCCTCGAAATCGGGTTGAAGGAAGCGCCGCAGCGCGGATGGTCGTCGCCGGTATGCGTGTCGATATTCGGCCTGTGCTTGCTGTGCGGCACCATTTTTGTGAAGCGCAGCGTGCGCGCAACTCTGCCCATCGTGAAACTCGCCACGTTGAGCGACTGGCGCTTCGCAATCGGCTGCGTCCTGAGTTTTCTGATCGGCATCGGACTCTACGGGTCGGTCTACCTGATGCCGGTTTTCCTCTCCTTCGTGCGCGACCATGGCCCTCTCCGCATCGGCGAGATCATGCTGGTGACTGGGGCCACCCAACTCGTCACCGCGCCGTTGGTCGTGCAGGTCGAGCGCCGGGTCGACGCATTGCTGCTGACGATGCTGGGATTCGCCGTGTTCGGCATCGGCCTGGGTCTGAGCTCGCTGCAGACACGCGAAACCGATTTCGACGCGATGTTCTGGCCGCAGGTCATACGCGGAGCGGCGATCATGTTGTGCTTTCTGCCCCCGACGCGGGTGGCCCTCGGACATTTGCCGGCAGAGCGGCTGGCCGACGCAAGCAGTCTCTTCAATCTCATGCGCAATCTTGGTGGTGCCATTGGGATCGCCTTGATCGACACCGTCATCTGGTCGCGCGCGCCGCTGCATGCGGACAAGCTGCTCGCGCGTCTGCATGCAGGCGACCTCAGCGTGGCGCGGAGCATCGGCGTGCCGGACGTCTATCTATCTGCCCCGTCATCCCTGGCCGACCCGATGGTGCAGACCCTCGTCCGCCCGCTGCTCGAACGCGCAGGCCTCGTTGCGGCCATCAATGACGCGTGGGCGATGATCGCGGCGCTCGCGCTGGTCGGCGTACCCCTTATGATCCTGTCCAGGTTGCGTCGCCGGTAGCCGTGGACCGGCGGTCTCCGTAGAACGGCAGCGTCTCTACACGGCTATCGGCCCATGGCGACGACGACGATCGCGAGCGCCGACGGACGGCTGTTGCCTGGGGCGACGACGCTTCGTCGGACGGCTTCACGAGGCGGCGCGTCGTTATTCGGCGCAAGCCGAATTGCTTTCTAGAGCACGGTGTAGGGCGGCAATCGGCTGGCGATCGGTCAGCCAAGCACCGCAGGCTTCAGCACGTCCTCGCACCACTGCCGGAAGCTGGTCGGCGTCGTGCTCTCCGGCGTGCGCGGCTCGGCGTTGTCGAGGCCCTGGTTCTTGGCCTGCATCATGTCGGTCATGCCCTGCGCGAACGCCGCCGACGCGCCGCGCTCGAGGAAGCCCGCCTTGAATGCCTCGAAGGGGATCTGCTGGAAGCGCACGGGTTTTCCCAACACTCCGGACATGATCTCCGCCATGTCGTTGAACGACAGATCATCGGGGCCGAGGACGGCCGCATGGCCGACGCCACTCCACGACGAGTCGCGCAGCAGCCGGGTGGCGACGGCGGCAATGTCGCGCGTGGCGCAGGTCGGGAGCTCGCGGTTGGCGTCGATCGGCGAGAAGAATACGCCGCGGCTCCGGATCGGCTCGACCTGGCGCAGGATGTTGTCCATGAACGAGGGCATCGCGAGCGCGCGGTAGCTCACGCCCGTGTCCGCGATCATGTCGTCCATCTGGAGCGACGCGGTGACCAGCCCGGCGTTCCCGGCGAAGGCCGTGCCGCGGCCGAGCGCCGAGACTCCGACCACGCGCCGGACGCCGTTGCTCTTGAAGGCCTCGCAGGCCGGACGGGTGAAGTCCAGATAGGCGGCCTCGAGGGTCTTGGCGGTCGGATTTGGCGGCACCAGCCAGAACACGGCGTCGGCGCCGGCGAAAGCGCGGCTCACGACATCGGCGTCGCCATGCGATCCCTGCACGACTTCGACGCGGTCGCGGATCGGTGCGGGGAGGCGCGACGGGTCGCGCGCGATCACGCGGACCAGCTCGCCGCTGCCGAGGATGCTCTCGAGCACCTGGTGACCAATATTGCTGGTCGGCGCGGTGACAACGATCATTCGACTGTCTCGTTTGCTGCGTGGGGTGACCGCATTTGCGGTCTTGCTGCGGTCGAGATAGGTGATTGGGCGAAGACGATCTATGCTGCGAAGTCCGTAATTTATTCGCGATCGTCCAGGAGGCTCATGGATCCGCTTTCGGATGTGCTGTCGCTCTTGAAGCCGCGCAGCTATGTGTCCGCTGGCTTTGACGCCGGCGGCGCGTGGTCGATCCAGTTCCCGGCCCTGCACAAATTCATCAAGTGCTATGCCGTGGTGTCAGGCCAGGGCTGGATGTCTGTCGATGGCGTTGCCGACCCGGTATGCCTGACGGCCGGTGAGTGCTTCGTGCTGCCGAGCGGACGGCCGTTCCGCCTCGCCAGCAACATGTCGTTGACGCCTGTCGACGCCAACACGGTGTTTCCGCCGGCGCAGGAGGGCGGCGTCGTCACGTTGAACGGCGGCGGCGATTTTTTCCTCGTCGGCAGCCGCTTCGCCGTGAGCGGCGATCACGCCGGCATGCTGCTCGGCCTGCTGCCGCCGATCGTGCATATCCGAAAGGAGTCGGACCAGGCGGCGCTGCGGTGGTCGGTCGAGCGGATGATGCAGGAGCTGCGCGAGCGGCAGCCGGGCGGCGCGCTGATCGCACAGCACCTCGCCCACATGATGCTGGTTCAGGCGCTGCGGCTGTACCTGGCGGACGAGGCGAGCAGTGCCGTCGGCTGGTTCTTTGCGTTGGCGGACAAGCAGGTGAGCGCGGCGATCAGCGCCATCCACGCCGATCCGGCTTATCGCTGGACCTTGCCGGCGCTGGCGGAGCGCGCCGGCATGTCGCGATCGAGCTTCGCCCAGCGGTTCAAGGAGAAGGTCGGCGAGGCGCCGATGGAATACGTGACGCGCTGGCGCATGCTGCTGGCCGGCGACCGGCTGTCGAATTCCAGCGATCCCGTCTCGGTGATTGCGCTGTCGCTCGGCTACGAATCCGAAAGCGCGTTCAGCACGGCGTTCAAGCGCGTCATGGGGTGCTCGCCGCGGCAATACAGCCGCGGCGAGCACCTGGGTCTGCGTTCGGATCAGCCGACGGCCACAGCGCGGCCGGCGGCTTGAGTTTGGCTCTAGCGTCGCTTCGGCCGGCTCACGGCGCGCACTTTTCCGGTCTTTCCGCCGCCGCAGTAGAACCGATCGTTGCCGTCGGACTCGAGCCCAGAGATGCCGACTCCCGACGGCATCTCGAGCCGCTCCTGCACCGCGCCGGTTTGCGGATCGATGCGCCGCAGCTCGCTCTCGTCGCCTTCCCAGGTGGCGTGCCAGAGGTCGCCGTCGACCCAGGTGACGCCGGTGACGAAACGGTTCGACTCGATGCTGCGCAGGATGGCGCCCGTGTCGGGATCGATCTGATGGATCTTGCGCTCCCGATACTGCCCGACCCAGAGCGAGCCTTCGGCCCAGGCGAGCCCCGAGTCGCCGCCGCCGCCCGGCGCCGGAATGGTGGCGAGCACGCGTCCGGTCGCCGGATCGATCTTCTGGATTCGGCTCTCGGCGATCTGGAACAGGTGGCGTCCATCGAATGCGGTTCCGGCATGCGCGGCGACATCGAGCGAACGCACGGTCTTGCCGCTCGTCGGATCGAGCGCGTTCAGCTTGTCGCCGGACGCGAACCAGACGTGCTGGCCGTCATAGCTGACGCCGTGCACGGCTTCGACGCCCGGAAAGGGACCATACTCCTGGAGGATTTCGGCGGGTGACTTCTTCATGGCTTTGCATCCTGAGGGTCTGTGTTGAAAGTGCGCAGACCCTAGTCGCCGGGCAGCGGAGCCGGGAGTAACAAGGTCGTCGTGAATCCCGGCACCATCCGACGATGCGCCGGCAATGCGCGCGTATCCCCGAGCTCAGCGCAACGATGGCGCCGACTTGACCGGCCCGCTGGTGCCCAGCGGATTGCCGATGCCGGCCGGGCCGGTTGGCGAGCCGCCTGTCCCTGGATCCAGGATGGAGCCTGCGGGTGCCGAAAACGGGCCGCGGCCGCCGCGCTCGGGAGCCACGGCTCCCCCCGGCGCCGAGACCCCTTGCGGTCGGCGCAACCCGTCCTGGAGTACGGAGCAGGAATGATCCTTGATGGTGCCGTTATCGTTGGCCTCGCAGCACAACAGCTTGCCGGTCGAGGAGCAGTAGAGCACGAAAAAGGGGCCGTTGCCCGCAATCCATCCTCCCGGGCCATCGTTCTTGGCGAGGCATTGTCTGCCTTTGTCCGACTGAGTTTGCCCGGCGGTGCAGCCTCAGTGGTCCCGTTTCTGGTCCGCTACAGCGGGCGCCGTCATCGCCAGGGCGGCCGGAATGGTCGCGATCAGCAAAACGGATTTGCGCATCGGCTTTCTCCTCGCCAAATCGTCACGCACAATCCTCGTGTCCAACCTCATTTGTCCGTCGGGGGCGTGCCGAGGTTCAATCGCCCTAATCACCCGGCAGCGGAGCGGGGAGCAACAAGGTCGTCGTGAATCCTCCCACCGGCGGGGTCATCCAACGCCGCGCCCGCGCGCGACCGAACGACTGAACCTTGCCGGCGGCCGCAAGCTCGTCGAGCGCGCGCTGCACGCTGCGCTGGCTACCACCGAGTGCCAGCGCGAGCGCCGAGCTCGACCACGACTCCCCATCGGCGAGGAAGGCGAGCACCGCCGCGTGCCGCTCTTCCACGGGGCGCGCCAGAACCACGACATCGGTGGCGCGGCGCGGCTCGAGTGCAAATCCGTGCTGCGTCGCGTTCACGCCGGCGAGCATCCGCAGCTCCCGGCGCAGCCGTCCGATCTCGACCCGCAGCCGCGCGCGATGCGATTCATCGGCGTGCTTGGCGCGGAACGCGCGCGCGAGCAGCGTGCCCCGCGGCACGTCGCCGGGCCACGCTTCGCCGAGCGCGCGGGCGAGCGCGAACAACACCGGACGCCGTGCGAGCGACACCACGGAGCGTGTGTCACGCACCACGTGGCGGCACGCGTCGACGACGAGCCGCCGCGACGCCAGCACGGCTTCGACGTCCTCCAGCCGGAGCGGGCGCTCCTCGCCGCGCGCAATCAGGCGCGCCGCCGGTGTGTCGAGAACACGGGACGCGCTGTCGACCTCCCCCAGCAGCGCAGGGATGCCGGCCTGCCGCGCGGCGCGCTCGGCCCGGGCGAGCGCCGCGCGCGCGGTCTTGGTCCGCAGGCGCCGCATCGCGATCCCCGCCACGACCAGCTCATGGGCGGCCCGCAAGGCCGGCGGCAGCGGCGCGGGATCGAGGTCGGCGAGCCTTCGCTCGGCCTCGTCGAGGCGTCCGATCAGCAGAAGGCGCCGGACCTCGAGATAGCGCGCATGCGCGGCGTTAACCTGGTCGCCATGCGCTTCGAGGGTCGCGCGCGCCGCGTCCAGCGCTTTCGTGGGCCAGGCGAGGTCGCGCGAGACGAGCGCGACCTCCGCCTCGGCGACGACACAGCGTGCGCGTGCCATGGCCTCTCGCGGGCCGAAGGCGCGCGCGGCACGGCGCAGCAGAGCTTTCGCCCGCGCCAGATCGCCGAGCTGCGCCATGGCGATGCCGCGCAACGCGAGCGCCGGCGCGTCCTCGCGCAAGGCGACCCGGTTCAGCGCGCCGAGCGGATCACCCGTGGCGAGCGCCCGTGCCGCGGCCGTGATCAGCGAGTCCATGAGAATCCCGCCAGACTTGTCACTCCCACCAACGCCCGGTCCTAACCTATCTCCCGGCTATCAACCAGCAGGTCGAGAACGGAACGCACGACGAAGGCGTTGAGAAGGAGGAGAAGGGCGATGACGGAACACGAGACCGGAACACGTGAACAGTGGCTGGCGGCGCGCCTCGAGCTGCTCGCGGCGGAGAAGGAGCTGACGCGGACGAGTGACGAGCTCGCGCGGCGGCGGCGGGAGCTGCCCTGGGTCCGGATCGACAAGGCATATGGGTTCGAGACCGACGAGGGGAGCGCCTCGCTCAAGGACCTGTTCCGAGGCCGCTCGCAGCTCATCGTCTATCACTTCATGTTCGGGCCCGACTACACGGCAGGGTGTCCATCCTGCTCGTCGATCGCCGACGGGTTCAACGGCATCGCCGTCCACTTGGCGAACCACGACGTGATGCTGTGGGCTATCTCGCGGGCGCCGCTCGCCAAGCTGCAGGCTTACAAGCGGCGGATGGGCTGGACATTCCCCTGGGCGTCCTCGTTCGGCGGCGATTTCAACCCCGACTTCAACGCCTCGTTCACCGAAGCGCAACAGCCCTGGGGACGCGCAGACAACGACGCGCGCGACGTGGCGTTGCAGTGGCCCGAAAGCCGGCCGGCTGGCAGCCGACTGGCCGCCGAGGCGCGCCGGCAGGCCGAGCGCGGCGGCGAGGGGCCGGTCGCAGAGTCGGCAGCTGCGACCAGAATCAACGCCGGCATGGACACGCGCGAGAGACCGGGCATGAGCGCGTTCGTGCGCGAGGACGGCACCGTCTACCACACCTATTCCACCTACGCGCGCGGCGTCGACGCCATCTGGGGCATGCACCAGTGGCTCGATTGCGCACCGAAAGGACGCAACGAGACGGGCGGCGTGTGGTGGCGCCGCCACGACGAGTACACGCAATGAGTCACGTCGCATTGATGCCCAAACACCTGGAAAGGAGACAAGACCGATGACGAGACACCTGACCGGCACACGCGAGGAATGGCTTGCGGCGCGGCTTGCGTTGCTCAAGGAGGAGAAGGAGCTGACGCGGAAGAGCGACGCGCTGGCACGGCAGCGGCAGGCGCTGCCGTGGGTGCGCATCGACAAGGACTACGGGTTCGACACGGACGAGGGCAGCGCCTCGCTCGAGGATCTGTTCCGCGGCCGCTCGCAGCTCCTCGTCTACCACTTCATGTTCGGGCCCGACTACAAGGCGGGCTGTCCATCCTGCTCGGCGATTGCCGATGGGTTCAACGGCATCGCCGTGCACCTGGCTAACCACGACGTCATGCTGTGGGCGGTGTCGCGAGCGCCGCTCGCGAAATTGCAGGCGTACAAACAGCGGATGGGTTGGATGTTTCCCTGGGCCTCGTCGGCGCCCAGCGACTTCAACGGCGATTTCAACGTGTGGTTCAGCGAGCAGCAGCAGCGCGAGGGGGGCATTGACTACAACTATCGCCGCGAGCCGGTCGTTGGGTGGCGCGCGGGTCAGGAGGGCGGCGGCGACGACGCGGAAGCCAAGTTCGCGACCTCGTGCGGGACTGACGTGCCCACCTTTCACCGCGAGAGGCCGGGCATGAGCGCGTTCGTGCGCGAGGATGGCGCCGTCTACCACGCCTACTCGACCTATGCGCGCGGACTGGACGGCCTATGGGGCATGTACCAGTGGCTCGACCGCGCCCCCAACGGGCGCAACGAGATCGGCCCGTGGTGGCGCCGCCACGACGAGTACACGCGTTGAAAAATTCGAACGGGAGGGACCCGAACCAGTAGCCGATGGAGGCAGCACGATGAACGACGCCACCAGACATGAAATTGGAACGCCTGCGGTGGTCGATCGCAGCACGTTCCAGGCCGAGCTCGATGCATTGCGGCTTCGCGAGAAAGCTCACACGCGAGAAGGCGACGCGATTGCGGCCGCGCGCCGGCGGTTGCCGATGGTCGAGGTTGATGGCGCGATACCGCTGATCGGCGAGCGCGGGCCGGTGACGCTGTTGGACGCGTTCGAGGGTCGCCGGCTGTTCATTGCCTACTACTTCATGTGGGACACCGGCCACCCGGCGCCGGAGCAGTGCGAGGGCTGCACCTGGTTTACGTCACAGGTCCGCGAACTGACCTACCTGCAGTCCCGTGACGTGACCTACGCCACGTTCTGCCAAGGCCCGTACGACGAGAGCGCCCGGTACCGAGACTTCATGGGCTGGGAGATGCCTTGGTACGCGGCACCCCGGAGCTCGCTCGACATTCTCCTGGTTGGGCGCCGGGTCGGCATGATGCACATCGTTTGCTACCTGCGACAGGGAGCCAAAGTCTTCGAGACGTACTGGACAACGAGGCGCGGCGTCGAGGCGATGGACAATAGCTACCGGCTGCTCGACCTGACCGTGTACGGACGGCAGGAGAGGTGGGAGGACTCGCCGGCCGGCTGGCCACAGGAGTGGGGGCAAGGCAAGCAGCGCATGCGGAGCGATGGACGTCCCATTGCGCAGTGGTCTCGCCTGAAGGCCGGGCATTCTGACGATCTGGGCACACGGGAGATGCGAGATGCTTCGCAACGAACGCATTGCTGCCATTCCGATCCGGCGTGATACGACGGGCGCCGGCGCCGGACGCGGTGATCCGCCCGTCCGTGGCGTGGCCGACTGGCTGTCGCTCGCGGCCGCGCCCACCTTCGCAATGATGGCGCTGCTGACCGGTGTTCTTGGCGGTGGCGCACCGGACATCTTGTGCGCGGCGTCGCAAGGTGGGTCACCGTTGAGCGGAATGATCCCGATGTACCTGCTGATGAGTGCTTTCCACCTGGCGCCTTGGCTGCGGCTGATATCGGGTCGGACGTGACAGCCGGCTCGCAAGCCCGGCGAGTGATCATCGGGGCGATCGCCGGCTTTCTGTACGGGTGCGTGCTCGCGTTTCTGGCGTTCAGTCGACCACCTAACCACCGCGCCGGCGCATGCCCGGCGGCCACGGCAGCGCGACGAACGCCACCGTCGCCGCGACCAGCAGCGTTGCAATCGTGGCAAAGGCGGTGACGAACGGGTCGGCGCCGTGGCTCGTGGCAACCGACGCGACGAGCCCGGTGAGCCATTGCATCAGCGCCACGCCGAGGAACACCGCGGTGTTGAACACCGCGAACGCGCGCCCCGCCACGTCTCCCGGATAGGCTGCGCGCACGTCGGCGTATTGAAGGATGAAATAACCGGACAGCAATCCGAGCAGGATCGTCGTCGCGATATCCGCGGTGGCGGATGGTGCGGCCAGAGCCAACACCACGAACAAGCCGGCATAGGCGAGGGTGCTGCCGATGATCCAAAGGCGGCGGGCGCGATCGCCGACCTTCAGCAAGCCAAACAGCGGCGGCCCGATCAGCGCGGCGACGGACATGGCGAGCACGACGTGGCCGCTCTGCACGACGCTGAAGCCGTGGCGGTCCACCAGCATGGGCACCGCCCAGAGGCCGCGCAAGGTGATGAAGGAGGCGTAGGCGGCGAGGCCGAGCACGACCAGGCCGAGCGTGTGCCGCTCCGACAGGATCGGGCCGATTTTCCGGAACGCCTCGCGCACGGTTTCGCGCTCGCCGCTGGGTTGCGGCGGCTCCTCGCGCACGAGCAGCACGACCGCCAGCAGGACGAGCGCCGCGACCGCGCCGAGCGCGAGGAAGCCTGCGCGCCACGACCACGTCTCCACGACATAGGCGAGCGGCGTGCCGGTCAGCAGCATGCCGATGCCGCTGAAGCTGAGCACGAGGCCCGACAGGCGCGTGAACTGGTCGGCCGGGTAACGCTTGGCGACGAAGACGATGGTGCCGAGGAAGGCGGGAGCGCAGCCGATGCCGATCAGCAGCTGGCCGATGACGAGCACGGGGAAGCTCGGCGCGACCGCCGAGACCGCGACGCCCAGCAACGCGACCGTGGAGGCGACAATCACCGTGCGCCGCGGCCCGAACACGTCGAGGGCGACGCCGATGACGATCTGTGACGCGGCGAACGACAGATGGAACGCGCCGGCGAAGATGCCGAGCGCCTGTGCCGATGCGCCGAACTCGGTCTGCAGCTCGCCGGCAACGACGGTGGCGACGGTGCGGAACGCCTGGCTCATGGCCGTGACGGCGGCGAGCGCCGTCAACATGACCCAGACCGGGGCGTCGATCCAGGGCCTCCGGAGGACATGTCTGGCGAGACCTTCGATACGGCCCGCTGCGGCGGCGATGGTCTGTTCCATGGTTGCCATCCGTCGTGAGGATCTAACCATCAAGATAGTTAGGCATATATCGGCAAAGCCCTGGCGGTCAACCCTCAAGGGGGTTAGAAAATATCCGCCTGAGATTGGAACCAACCCCCATGCTGGTGTCCGAGGTTCGCGAGGAGCTCTGCCTCGATTTTGCCAATACCCGTTCGTGGCGCGGCAGCGAGACGCCGACCGAGCGGCTGAATGATGTCGCCGATCTGCTGCGATGGGTCAAACGCACGGGTGGCGTGGACGCGCAGGCCGTGCGGCCGATCGAGACCTGGTCCCGCGAGCGTCCGGATGATGCAGGCGCGCTGCTCGCTCAGGCCGTGGCGATGCGCGAGACGATCTATCGCATCTTCAGCGCCGTCGCCGCGGGCGAGCCGAGCGAGGAGCGGGATTTCGCCGCGCTGAAACGTGCGATCGCGGCGGCGCCGGCGCGCGCCGAGCTCGGCCGGTCAGGCGGCCGCTATGGCTGGCGCATCGACGATCTGCGGCCGTCGGCCGCGCATCTCCTGGCGCCGGTGCTGTGGTCCGCCGGCGATCTGTTGCTTGACGCCGACCGCCGTCGCATCCGGCGCTGCGCCAACGAGGACTGCCTGTGGCTGTTCCTCGACGAGAGCAAGAGCGGCACGCGGCGCTGGTGCGACATGGCCTCGTGCGGCAATCGCGCCAAGGCGCGCCGTCACTACGCCAAGGTCAAGCGGCGCTGAGCCACATTCGACACGCGCCACCGAACCAGAGATGATGTGCGACCGTTATCGTGATGGGCGGCCGCCGCGGGGCCGGCGGCGTTTTCGGGACGGTGGTCATGCAGGTTCGCGTCGTGACGTTCAACGTCTGGAACGAGGAGGGTGACCCGCGGCGATTTGATCTGATCAATCGCGAGCTGCGCCACCTCAAGCCCGACCTTGTCGCGCTGCAGGAGGTCGTGCACATGGGCGGAGCCAGGCGGCTCGATCAGCTGCTCGACGGCACGGAACTCCACGGCACGCACCAGTCCGACGTCATGGCGGTCACGCCGCCCGGCGCCGAGCGCTACGGCGGCACGGCGATGGCGACGCGCTGGCCGCATCGGATCGTCGAAGTTCTCGATCTGCGCACGGCCGACGCGCCGGACATTCCATGGGCGACGCTCGCGGCATTGGTGGAGATTCCGGGCGAGGGAGATCTTCTCTTCATCGCCACCACGACCGCGTGGCGGCTCGACGCCGAAGCAGCACGTGAGCGCCAAGTCGTGGCTCTGGCGGATCTCGATGCTCGGCACCGACAGGCTTTGCCCACCATCATGGCAGGCGATTTCAATGCCGGCCCGGATGCGGGCAGCATCCGATATCTCACCGGACTTCAAGCGATCAACGGGCGCAGCGTGCACTATCACGACGCCTGGACGATCGCGGGACAAGGTACCGGTTATACGTGGACCGACCAGAATCCCAACGCGGCTCTGGTTTTCGACCAGATCGTGAAACAGCCGCGTCATCGGACGCGGATCGACTATGTGTTCATCGGCTCGTGGCACGCTCACCGGCAGGCTCGTGCACGCGTCCGTTCGGCGGCGCTCTGCTGTCATCAGCCGAGTCAAGGCCTGTGGGCGAGCGATCACTTCGGCGTCGTCGTGGACCTGGACGTGGGCATTGCAGCATGATCGCGTGCCGCGTGGAGAGATCAGCCCGCCGCTCGTCTCGGCTCCTGGCGCTCAGCATTCGCGCGCTTGACCTCCGGATAATATTGCGGCGCCTCGCGTCGCTCGAACATGCCGTAGTCGCGGATCACGCGCACCTGGCGATGCCGGAGTGAGGCGGCCGCGTCCGGCCTGGCGGGCGACCACTTGGCGGCAGTATCCGCATTGCTCCAGGAGGCGAGCAGGGCGAGCTTGCCGGGATTGTAGATGCTCTCGAACACTTCGAGCTCGATCAGCCCTTGCTGGCCGGGAGCCAGGCCGAGATGCGCCGGCAACTGGTCCGGGTGCGCACCCAGGGTCGCGTGCTCGGCCGGCGTCAGCTCGGTGATCGTCACGGTCTTCGCCGTGCCGACCGCGGTCTCGTCGAAACGGACCTGATCGACGTTCATGCCCTTCGGTGGGCTCGTATCTGCCGTGATCTCGCCGACGCGCAGATGATAGTCCTCGAACACCTCGAAGCGTCCTTTCTCCTGGACGCCGTGGTGCTCGCCATGGGTCCGCCATCGCACGACAGCCTTCTCGTCGCGCCAGGTCGACAGGGAGAGCACGCGGCGCTCATCGCGCTTGCTCTTGAAGCGTTCGTTGTCGATGAAGCCCTCCGTGGCCTCGAGCTTCGGCTTCAGCTGCTTGCCCAGCGCGAGATAGTCATCGACGCGATCGGATTTCGGTTGGACTTCGAAGATCACGATGAACATGTGGCCTCCAATGTTCGTGAGGTGACATCTGAGGTGTGAGAAGGCGCGGACATCTCATGGTACCGCGGCCCGGTCGTCGCCGAGCAGGAATGCATTCGTCTCATGGTAGAGAGCGAACCGCATCGCCTCCAGATGCATGAGATGGGTCCCGCGGCTGATCTTGATGTCCCGCTTGATCGGCGATGCGGTGAATGCGTCGAACAGCCAGCGTGCATCGTCGTCCGGAATGAGCCCGTCCCATTCGCCGCGGATGATCGCCACAGGCGATTGAACCAGCGACGGATCGTAAGCAAGCCGCCCATGCCAGGCGTGCAGAATATCGATGAACGGTCCGGTCGGGATCTTCACCCCGACGGGATCACGGCTCCGGCTGCCCGGATCGGTATCGAGATAGAGCTCGCCCCATGCCTCGAAGTGAGCCCGCGAGAGGACAGGCGCCTCATGGGACGGTACGTCCTCGACGAACCGGCTCCATTGATCCTCCAGAGTGACGATCCGCCATGCGGGTGGGATCGGCGGCGTCTCATAGCGGCGGGGCGGCCGCCGGCCGATCGGGCCAAACAAGACCAAACGATCGACCAGCGATGGATGTTTGCCGGCAAAGCGCCCGGCCGGCATGGAACCCCAGGAATGCGTGATGATCGAGAGATGCTTCACCGATTGCTGATCCAGGATGAACTGAACCACGGCCGCGAGCTGCTCGCCTGCGTCAGGCGCGCGGCAGAGCGGCGGATGCGCACCGGCAGGCTGATCCATCTCGGCATAACGGTCGGAACAGCCGAACCCGTGGAGGTCGAAGCCCCACACGTCGAACCCGGCTTCGCACAAGCAGTCCCGCCAGGAATAGCCGTCGAAGCGGTGCGCGATGGAGAGCGCTGACGGAAACGTGGCGCCGTGCACGTACAACACGACGCGCCGGGGATCCCGCGGTGTTTTGGGGGCCAGGTGGCGCAGGAACAGCTGAAGTCCCGGATGAGGGCTGGGGATCCAATAGTGCTGTTCCCTGGCGTCGAGTTTTCTCGCAGTGTTTTCCAGCATGCACAGCTCCCGAGTCGGACTGTGGGCGTCAGAGCGCCGCGTATTGCATGCGTTCCCGCTTGGCGAGCTTCGGGAGCGCCTTCTCCGCGATCAATGACTTGAAGTGGGGCGTCGCCTGATGAGCCTCGAACGCTTCGGGGCCGTCGAAGATCTCGTAGAAGAAGAACTTCGCGGGCTCGCTCCGCGACTGATGCACGACAAAAAGCGCGACGCCGGATTCCTTCTGTGCCTTGGGCGAGAATTGACGAAGGATATCCGCCACGGCATCGGCTTCGCCCGGCTTTGCCTCCCAAAATGCCGTGACGACGAGCCTGTTCCTGATCGCTTGGTAGTCGAACATGACCTGCTCCATGGTGGCTTTCGCTGGCTGTGGCGGTGCGGTCCGTCTCGATCCTGGACCGCACGGGTGAGAAACGTCCCTGCAGTACCGGGAGTTCATTGCAATCGGTACGATCGCGATCGAACTGTCCGTCCTCGGGGCGACCTTGTTGCTGCGCCCGCCAATGTCTACGTGCCGCGCATGAGCACAGTGAACGAATTGGCCGAGGTGGGCGCGCTGATGGGCGATCCGACGCGTGCGAACATGCTGGCGCTGCTGCTGGACGGGCAGGCGCACCAGGCGAGCGAGCTTGGCTCGGTCGCGCGCGTCACCAAGTCGACGGCAAGCTGGCATCTTGCCAGGTTGATCGACGGCGGCCTGGTCAGCTCCGAACGGAGCGGCCGCAGTCGGTACTTTCGGCTCGCGTCCCCTGCCACCGCCCACATGATCGAAACGGCACTGGCCGTTGCCGCGGCGCGACGCCGGCGCCGTGTTCGTGCGGACGAAGCTCTGCAGCGGGCCCGGACATGCTACGACCATCTGGCCGGCCGACTGGGCGTCGCCGTCACCGACGCACTGACGCGCGGCGGCTGCCTCGCGCTGTTCGAGGATGGCGGAGAGATCACACCGAAAGGTCGATCGTTCCTTGCCGAATTCGGCCTGGACGTGAGCGGTCTCAGGAGCAGCAGGCGCATCTACTGCAGGCCGTGTATGGATTGGACCGAGCGTCGGCCCCATCTCGCGGGTGCGCTGGGCGCCGCGATCGCCACCAGGTGCTTCGAGCTCGGATGGATCGAGCGCGTTCGCGGCACGCGGGCGCTCAACCTCTCAAGGTCGGGTCTTGCCGGTTTCGAGCGCCAATTTGGAATCACAGTCTAGGTCAGCGCGCGCGACCGGTGGCCGCGGCTCTCCTTTTTAACCGTCCATGTGAAGCGCAAAGCCGGTCTTGCCCGGATCGCCCAGGCCGGGACGCAACTGCATGCTCGGGATCAGATAGTCGCCGGCGTTCTGGCGGCGGTACGGAATCGACGGCGTGGTCGCCAGCGTCCGCATCCGTTCGCGCAGGCGCCCGGCGACCGCCGCGAAGGCGTTCTCGTCGAGACGATCGACGCCGTAGGCGACGAACGGCGGCAACACGTCGTAGCCGGGATAATAGAGAATGCCGTGATTGATCGGGAACAGCAGGTCGTCGATCGGCCCGTTGATGCCGCGCGCGGCGTAATGCGGCTCCCAGCCGCCAGCGGTGACGATCAGCATCGCGCGCTTGCCGGCGAAGACACCTTCGCCATAGCGGTCGCCCCATCGCTTGTCGCTGTGCTCGCCGACGCCATAGGCGAAGCCGTAGGCGAACACCCGGTCGACCCAGCCTTTCAGGATCGCCGGCATGGCGAACCACCACAGCGGAAACTGCAGAATGAGTGCGTCGGCCCACAGGAGTTTCTCCTGCTCGGCTTTGACGTCGGGGGTCAGCGCGTCCATGGCGAACCCGTCGCGGGACGCAGCGACCGGTTTGAGCCGTGCGTCCGGCATGAGCGTTGGAAAATCGGCGCGGTCGACCTCGGATTTCCAGCCGTCGGCGTAGAGGTCGGATACCCGCACCTCATGGCCTTGGGCTTTGAGCTCCGCGACGGCGACGTCGCGCAGTGCGCCGTTGAGCGAGCGCGGCTCGGGATGAGCGAAGACAAGCAGAACTTTCATGGGTCAGCCCTCCATTCGTTGAAAGCTGACCTCCAGATAGCGACCTCGCTGGCGCTTACTATATGGAGGTAATGGATAGGACCATGCCGAAAAATGGATAAGTCCGACGTCACCCTCGAGCGCATGCGGACCTTCGTCCGGGTCGCCGAGCGCGGCAGCCTCTCGGCGGTCGCACGGGAGCTCGGCGTCGGGCAATCGACCATCACACGCCATCTGCGCGAGCTTGAGGAGGCGGTCGGCGTCCCCTTGCTCAGCCGGACGACCCGGCGCGTCACGCTGACCGACGAGGGCAGCCGCTACTACGCCGATAGCGTGCAGATCCTGCGTCTGGTGGAGCAGGCCGGTGACGAGGCGCGCGGCACACGTGGCGCTCCGGCCGGCACGATCCGGCTCTCCTGCACGGCGGCGTTCGGGGTCCTGCACGTCACCCGGCTGATCTTCGCGTTTCAGGATCGCTATCCGGACATCGGCGTCGATCTCAGCCTGACCGATGAGCGCGTTGACCTGGTCCGCGAGGGCGTCGACATTGCGCTGCGCCTTGGTCCGCTCACCGACAGCTCGATGAAGCTGCGCGCGCTCGGCACCAGCGCGCGCCTGCTCGTCGCGGCGCCGGACTATCTCACGGCGCGCGGCCGACCGACGGTGCCGCAGGACCTGTCTGCGCACGAGGGCATCCGCATGTCGAACATCGCGGGCAGCGACATGCTCGCCTTGCAGGGGCGCGGCGGCGAGCGCCATACCGTGCCGTTCGGTGGTCGGTTGCGGGTCGACCATGGGCTGGCTGCGCGCGAGGCGTTGGTCGCCGGGCGCGGCATCGCACCGGCACATCGCTGGCTGGTCGACGATCTTCTGGCGGCCGGCCGGCTCGAGGCGATCCTGCCGGATTATGCGGTGGCGTCCGTTCCGCTGAGCATGCTGATCGTTCCGGAGCGCGCCGGCATCGCTCGCGTGCGGCTGCTCGTCGACTTCCTTGCCGCGCAGATCGGCGACGTTCCGGGGATCGAGTCGCCGCGACCGCGGCGTTAGTCCGCCGATGGCTCCTCGCGTGGATCGCCAGGGAATTCCTTGAGGCCCGGCGGCATCGACGCCCACGGCGGACGGCTGCGCGTGAAGATCGCGATGGTCGGCTTGAACAGCGACGGCTCGTCGAGCGAGCCGGCGTAGATCGTGAACGAGTCGGAGATGCCGCGCTCGCCGCCGAAGACGAGGCCGCCGCAGACCGGGCAGAAGTTGCGCGTCGCGTCGCCGCCATGCGCGGCCTTGCACACGAATGGCCGGCTCTCGCCGCTGAAGTGCACGGCGTCGCTCGCAAAGCCGATGAAGGGGATGAATCCCGAGCCGGACGCCTTCTGGCAATCGGTGCAGTAGCAGTGGCCCGCGTAGAGCGGCTCACCCTCGGCCTCATAGCGCAGCGCGCCACACAGACAGCCGCCGGTGTAACGCTTGCTTTCGGCATTCATGCAGGACACCTCACTAGCCCAGCGGCAGGGGCCGCGGTGGCACCGGCGACGACTGTACGATCGACGTCGTGGTCGTCGCATGAACGAGAAAGCGATCGAGCGCCTGATCGAGATCGGCAATGCTCGCGAGGTGCAGCTTCATGATGAAGCAGTCTTCGCCGGTGACGCGATGGCACTCGCTGACGGTGGGCGTCTCGCGCACCAACTCGACGACGCGCTGCAACTGTCCCGGCATCGGCCGCAGCCGGACGATGGCCATGACCGGAAGCCCGAGCGCCTTCGGATCGAGCTCGAGCCGATAGCCGGTGATCACGCCGCTCTCCTCGAGACGCTGCAAGCGCTCCCGCACGGCAGGTGCCGACATGCCGACGCGCCGCGCCAATTCGGACAGCGGCAGCCGCGGCTCGGCCTGCAGGGCCCGCAGCAATTGGAGATTGGTCGGGTCCGAGACCGTACTTTTGGATTTGTTGCCGGAAGCGTTGATTTCCTTCATGTCGAAATATCCGCTCGCCAATCACCTCCATGGTGATATGTACCCAAGGACATTTTCCTGCAAGCCTATCCGCATGCCGGCCGTCACTCCGTCCTGGTACCGCATCGTTGCCTGCGCCGCGCTGATCATGACCCTGTCGATGGGCGTGCGGCAGGTGTCCGGCCTGTTCCTCGGGCCGGTCGTGTTCGAGCTCGGACTGTCGCGCGAGGCGTTCGGGATCGCGGTCGCGCTGCAGAATCTCGTGTGGGGGCTGACGCAGCCGATCGCCGGCCTCACCGCCGACCGTTACGGCGCGGGGCCGGTCGTCATCGCGGGGGCCGTGCTCTACGCCGCCGGCATGGCGCTGGCGGCAACCGCGCACGACAGCCTGACATTCACGCTCGGTCTCGGCGTGCTCTGCGGCCTCGGTCAGAGCGGCACGGCGTTCGCCGTCGTGCTCGCGGTGATCGGCCGCGCCGCACCGAGTGACAGCCGCAGCGCCGCACTGGGGATCGGCTCGGCAGCCGGCTCGGTCGGCATGTTTGTGCTGGTGCCTGCGACCGGTGCGCTCATCGAGCTGTTCGCGTGGCGGAACGCGATGCTGCTGCTCGCGGCGGTGCTTGCCCTCATGCTGCTATTGGGGCTTGCCCTGGGACGCGAGCGCGCCGGTGCGGTCGAGCAGCAGGCGTCGGGCTCGGCGGCGATCCGCGCCGCGGGAGCCGATCGCGACTACTGGCTGCTCAATCTCGGCTTCGCCGTGTGCGGCTTTCAGCTTGCCTTCATCGCCACCTATCTGCCGACCATTCTGGTCGACCGCGGGCTCGGTCTTGGCACCGGCGCGGCGGTGCTCGCCGCGATCGGCGCGTTCAACATCGTCGGCACCTATCTGGCCGGGCTGGCCGGCGGCCGCTGGCTCAAGAAGGACGTGCTGGCCTCGCTCTATCTCGCGCGCGCCATCGCGATCGGCGTGTTTCTTCTCGTCCCGCTATCGACGGCCTCGGCGATCGCCTTCGGCGCCGTCATGGGCCTCCTCTGGACCGGCTCGGTGCCGCTCACCAGCGGCTTGGTGGCCGACCTGTGGGGCCGCCGCAATCTCGGCTTCCTGTTCGCGATCGTCTACGTGGGTCACCAGGTCGGCGCGTTCGCCGGCGCCTGGGTTGCCGGACTTGCCTATGAGCGGACCGGCTCGTTCGACCTGGCGTGGATCGCCGCGATTGCCGGTGGCGTGATCGCCGCGCTCATCCATCTCATGCTGCAGGAGCGGCCGCGTTCGCTCGCGCTGGAAGAGATCTGATCCCTTCAGCAGGCTACGTCGCCCGGCCAATCAAGACGGCCGGTTCGCCGCCATCCAACGCTGCCGCGAGGCCGGAGGCAAAGTCCTGGAGTGCCATGTACTCGGTGACGAACCGGGCGGTGAGCGACTGCTCCAGGCCGACGTCGCTCGCCAGATCGACCTCGACCAGAAGCGTGCCGACGGAATCGTAGGGCCGGACGGCAATCCGAAACTCGCACTTGGTCTCATACCCGGGCTTGAGCACGGGCGGATTGCTGGCCGACAACGGGTACGCGTTCAGCGCCGCCACGAACGTCTCTTTTACGGTGCTGGGCGTGAACCACGCGGAGCCTTCGCCGGAGAACGCGCCCGATGTCACGACGGCGGTGAGCTGGCCGATCCATTCGTCATCAGGCTGATAGGTCACGCGCAGCTCGGCCGCGCTCATGCCGACGCCTGTGCGCGTAACCGCATGGGCTTCGGACTGACACGCGGCCATTGCACGAGGTGGGGGCCCGACGGGAGCGGCCGGGTGCAGACGCTCGGGGCGTTCGGCTGCTGGCAGGCCGCGTTGATCGCGGTGGCATCATTGAAGCAGAGGAGCGCCGTTCCGATCACGGCGGCGGCGGCGAGGCAGAGAGCCGTCAGAACGCTGCGCGTCATGGCAAGTGTCCTCCGCCTGTTGGTCGGCCCTCCCGTACGGCAGGTTCGATCGTTGATCCGACAGGGAAATTCGCCTGCGTCAGCGGTATCCAATGCCGGCGGCGCTATTGATCCGGAGGCCGCACGAGCTTGATGTCCTGCTTCGCGGCCCACGCGTGCAGGTCCTGGCGCCGCAGCGCCGCCGCCATCAGGTCCGGGAACTGATCAGGCGTGCAGGCGAACACCGGCGCGCCAAGCGCCGCGACACGGGCGGACAGATTGGGATCGTAAGCCGGCCGGCCTGTGTCGCTGAGCGCGAGAAGGACGATCACGTTGACGCCCATGCCGATCAGACGCGCAAGGCGCGACAGCATCTCCTCGGCGTTGCCGCCCTCGTAGAGGTCCGTGATCAGCACGAGGTGCGCCTTGCCCGGCCGCTCGATCCGCTCGGCGCAATAGGCGACGGCCTGGTTGATGTCGGTGCCGCCGCCGAGCTGAACGCCGAACAGGACCTCCACCGGATCGGCCAGCTCCTCGGTCAGATCGAGGATGACGGTGTCGAAGCAGATGAGCTTCGTCTTCACCACCGGCAGCGACGCCATCACCGCCGCAAAGATCGACGCGTAGACGACCGAGCTCGCCATCGATCCGGACTGATCGACGCACAGGACGACCTCGTCGAGATCGACCAGCCGTCGCTGCTGACGCATGAAGCCGATCAGCCGCTCCGGCACGATGGTGCGGAGGTCGCGCTGATAGTGCTGCAGGTTGGCGCGGATGGTGCGCGGCCAATCGATGTCGGCGAAGCGCGGGCGCGAGGTGCGGCGCGAGCGGTCGACCGCCCCGCGCAGCGCCTCGGCAGTCTTGCGCTCGAGCCGCTCCATCAACTCGGCGACCACCTTGGCGATGACCTGGCGCGCGGTCGCCTTGGTCTTCTCCGGCATCACGTTGCGCAACGAGATGATATCGGCGACGAGATTGATGTCGGCCTCGACGGCGCCGAGGAATTCGGGTTCGAGCAGCATGCGCTTGAGTCCCAATCGCTCGAACGCGTCCTTCTGGATCACCTGCACAACCGGCGCCGGAAAGTATTCGCGGATGTCGCCCATCCAACGCGCAACGTTCGGCGCCGAGCCGCCCAGGCCGCCGCGCCGCTTTTTTTCGTTGCCGTCGCCGTCGCCGGCGCCGGTGCCCGCGCCGTAGAGTGCGGTGAGCGCACCGGACAGGCGTTGATCCGCCGTGCTGAGCATCTCGTCCTCGGCGCCGAGCGCAAGACGCCATCGCCGCTCGCGGTCTTCACTCATCGGCCGGCGGTCCTGTCAGGATCGAGGTGAGGCGTTCGAGGTGGCGCGGCCAGATCTCGGCGGCGTTCGGCGCGAGCGAGCGGCCGGGCAGGCCGGCGCTGGCGCGGCCGAACAGCGCATCGAGCAGACGCTTGCGCTGCATGCGGTCGAGATCGGCGAAGGCGCGCCGGAACAGCGGCAAGTGCTCGACGAAATGCTCGCCGTCGAGGCTTTGCATCCAGCGGTCGACCGCCTCGCGCAGGGCCTTGTCGTGGATCAGCCGCTCGCTTGCGCCTTCGAAGAACCCCTCGAAGAACGCGGCGGCTGCCGCGACCGGGCTCCCTGGCGACAGTGCGCGGCCGAGCAGCGTCGTCACCTCGTCTGAGGCAAGCTCCTCCGATTCATAAAGGAGCCGCGCCGCCGCGCCCGCGAGGAGCGGCGCCACCTGCCGGTCCTCGATCAGCGCGCGCAACGCCTGTCGCCACGCGGTGCGCTCCTCGCCGGCGATGTCGGCCAGCGCGACCGCGCCATCGGCGCCGCGGATCAGATCCCGCATCGTCGTGGCGGCGGCCTGATCTAGGCCGCGCGCCGCATAGGGCAGCGCCAACGTGCCCTGCACGAGGATGCGCGAGAGAAGCGTGGCGAGCTGGTCCGCATCGGTCTGGCGCGCCTGGCCGTAACGCACCGTGTTGGCGAGCGGCGGCAGGGCGGCGAGCAGCTCGGCGCAATCGCTGGTCTGCGCGGCCCGCTTCTCGATCATCGCGATGCCGCTCTCGACGGCATCGGTCAGCCGTGCGGTCAGGGCGGCGAACACGAGATCGGCGAGCGCTTTCAGCTCGGTCGCCTTGGCGAACTCGGCGCGCAAGCGTCCCGCTGCCGCCTGCGCGATGGTGGGGCCGTAGATCAGATTCTCGACCAGGCGAACCGCGAACTCCGGCTCCCAGCGCAGCACCCAGCGCTCGCGGAATGTGCCGCGGCTGCGGCCGGCGTCAGCGAGCGTGCCCCAGGGCACGCCGAGCAGCACCAGCCGGTGCAGCAGCGTCGAGCGGTCGGCGCCGCTCTCGCTGCGAAGGTCGACGGCAAGCTCGCGCTCGAGCGCTTCGGGCTTGAGGCGCACGCGCTTCTGCTCGCGCTGGAGATCCTCGAGCAGCGGCGCGAGCGGAACGTTCGCGGGAATGCTGCCGACCTCGGCGCCAATCAGCAATTGCCGCGATACCGTCGCCCAGACCAGTGCCTCACCGAAGCAAAGGCATGCGATCGCCGCTTCGCGCAACTCCTCGAAGCCCGGCGCTGGCCGGCCGCGCAGCGCGGCAAGGCAGACCGCCAGCCGCTCGGCTTCGATCAGCGAAGCGGTGGAGACGAGATGGCCCTCTTCTCGCAGGGCGGCGGCAATGCGCGCGAGCCATCGGGTGGCGATCTCGGCCCGCGGCGTGTCCCAGATGTGGTGGCACCAGCCGGGCGCGGCGACGCCGGCGCCGTAGCCGCTCTCGAACGCCAGGCGTGGCGACGTCCACGGCGCCCAGGTCGCCATGATCTTCTGTTTCGGCGGGCCCTTGATCAGGGCGCGGTCGGCGGCCGCGGAGGTCTTCGATTGCAGGGCCGGCGCGTGCCACGCACCGCAGATGACGGCGACGGCGCCGTCGGTCTCCTTCGCGATCTTGGCGATCTCGATCCGCATATGCGCCTCGCGCGCCGCTTCCTCGCCTTGCACGGGGGAGGCGGCCTCGCGCAGCGCCGTCATCGCCTCGGCGATCGCCGCGAACACGGGCGCGGGGGCGGGGTTCTCCTCGATGACGTCGCGCCACCAGCTTTCGCCGTCTTCATAGCCGCCCGCCGCGGCCAGAACGCCGATCGGGTCGCGCTCGAGCGCTTGCGCGGTCGGGTCGACCGTGGGCGCGGGCTCGGTCTGTTCCGGCGCGGATGCTGTGCCGTCGGCAGGGGGCTCGGAAGCGGGCGCCAGCCGCCAGCTGGCAGGCAGGTCGATGAAGCGCAAACCGGCGCCGTTGCGCACTGCCCAGCATGCGGCCTGATATTCGGGCGAATAGGCAGCGAACGGCCAGAACACGGCGCGGGTCGGATCATCGGCGGCATAGGTCAGCAGCGCGACCGGGGGCACCATTGCCGCATCGGCGAGCATCGGCAGCAGGTCCGACGCATCCGTCGGCCCTTCGATCAGAACGGCTGCGGGCCGCAAATCGTCGAGCGCCTCCACGAGCCGGCGCGCCGAGCCCGGCCCGTGATGGCGGATGCCGAAGATGCGAACCTCGGACGCCATGATGCGTCAGGTCAGATCGGTCAACGTGTGGTAGTACTCGGCATAGTCCGGACGCTTCTTCAGGACCGTCTCGAGATATTCCTCGAGCACCACCTTGTCCTGGACCGGGTCCTTGACGATCGCGCCGATCATGTTGGGCGCGATGCCTTCGGCCGACAGCTTGCCGTTGTTGAAGAATGCGGCCTGGCTCAGCCCGCCCACCATCACGGCGATTGCTTCGGCGGTGGAGAGCGTGCTCGATGGCGTCTTCAATGTGATTTTCCCGTCGAGCGTTGCGCCGCCGCGCAGCTCGCGGAAGATGGCGACGACGCGCGCAACCTCCTCCGCCACGTTCTTCGGCGCCGGCAGATCGAGGCTGTGCGCCATTTCGCCGACGCGCTTGGTAACGATGGCGATCTCCTGCTGCATATCGTCGGGCAGCGGCAGCACCACCACGTTGAAGCGCCGCTTCAGCGCGGAGGACAGCTCGTTCACGCCCTTGTCGCGATTATTGGCCGTGGCGATGACGTTGAAGCCGCGCACCGCATAGACGGAGGTGTTGAGCTCCGCGATCGGCATCATCTTCTCGGACAGGACGGTGATGAGCGTGTCCTGCACGTCCGAGCCCATGCGGGTCAGCTCTTCCAGTCGGCAGAGCTTGCCCGCCTCCATGGCGCGGAACAGCGGCGTCGGCACCAGCGCTTCGCGCGACGGGCCGTGCGCCAGCAATTGCGCGTAGTTCCAGCCGTAGCGGATCTGGTTCTCGTCGGTGCCGGCCGTGCACTGGATCACCATGGTGGACTCGCCGCTGATCGCCGCGGCGAGATGCTCGGACACCCAGGACTTGGCGGTGCCGGGCACGCCGAGCAGCAACAGCGCGCGATCCGTCGCGAGGGTCGCCACCGCCGTCTCGATGAGGCGCTTGTCGCCGACATATTTGGCGCTGACCGTCGTGCCGTCGGCTGCCTTGCCGCCCATCAGATAGGTGACCGCATTGCGCGGCGATATCGCCCAGCCCGCCGGCTTCGGCCCGGCGTCGCCGGCCTTCAGGGCGGCGAGCTCGGCGGCGTAGGTCGTCTCGGCAGGAAGGCGGAGTATTTCGGTCACGATATCGTCTCCCTTACCAGTGTCGCGTTGAGGTGCAGCAGGTCGAGCTTGGGATCCGCGGGCGAAAGACCTGCCGCGGTCAGGCGCGCAATCAGCTCTTTGGCAGCGGCGGCATCGATCAGGAGGGCGACGCGTTCGACCATCGCTGCGAGGATGTCGCCCGCGCTCTTGGCGGCGGTCTCGTCGGCGCCGGTCGCTGACTTGGCCATGCTCATCAGCTGGGCGTACCCGGGGGACGCAAGCAGCGCCGGCAGCGGTGCTTCGCCCAGGGTGCGGGCCATCATCGCCAGCGTCGTCTCGAACCCGTCGGCGTCGCGTTGCATCAGCCGCGGCAGCAGCGCGCGCCGTTCCTCGACCGACAGGCGCGGGCCGACCGGCCGTGCGTGAGCGAGCGGAAGCGCCGCATCGTTGAGCATGAGATCAAGCAGCGTGCGCCGCGCATCGTCCGAGCCGGTCACGGCGACCATCTGCACGAACGCCTCGACACCCTCGACGGTGCCGGTCGGAAACGTCTCGAGAGTCTGCTGCTCGGATACGCCGAGCGCGCGAACCAGGCTGGCGAAGCTCACGAGCTTGAACAGGTCCTGCCGCCGCGCGTGCTGAGGTCCGGTCTTCAGCGGCTTGATGGTCAACTGCGTGCGACGATTCAGAACGCCGACCTTGCCGATCTGAACCATCCCGGCGAGCTCCGCGGCGAGAGCATCGGTGTCGGCCTGCCAGCCGAGCCGCGCGAGATAGGCGGAGGCGAGGGCGCGGACGCGATCGGAGCGATCGTTCGCCAGGCTTTCGAGGAACGTGCCGTCGTCCGCGGACAGACGGGCTTCGAGAATCTCGACCAGCCGCACGCGCCGCTCCGCCGGCTCCGAGGCGGCCTTGGCTGCGATGATGGCCCGCGCCGCCGCGGGATTGCGCTCGCGCAAGGCGGCGAGCGCCACGCGTCGCTCCGCCCACGACCATTGATCATAGCTTTCGAGATCCAATGCCGAAGCCGGCGCTGCTTTGCTTTCGGCTCGCACCCAGTCGAGCCATGGCGCGTAGAGATCGGGCACCCAATCGTTGCTGCGCGACGGCAGCCAATCGGCCGGATGCATGGCAAACCCGCGCGCCGTAACGAGGTCGATCAACTGTGGCTCGATCGGGCCGAAATCCTTCCGCGCCATGATGCGGCGCAGGCGCGGCCGCACCGCCTCGGAGACTGTCGGCAGCGCAAGTTTGGGCAGGAGCGGCCGCGGTGCGAGCGGTGTCGGCGGAGCCGGACGAAACAGCACCGCGCTCGCATGACCGGTGAGGGCGGCGAGCGCACATTCCGCGTCCGGGCCCTGTGCCGCCACACTCCATTCCGGCGGACAGCTCTCGACCGCGGAACGTCCTGCCATCCAGGCGCTGCGGATGTGAGCCAGGGACGTTTCCAGATCATCCATCGAACCCGAGCCTTCCCCAGTTCGTTCGTGCGGCGATGAGCGAGAGGCGTGCACCGTCCCAGATGCCGGCGGCGCGCTCGATCACCGCGCCGAGCGCGAGCGGCGGCGCCGGGTCGCGCAGCGGCGCCCACTGGTCATGCTCCGACCGCCACCAGGCACGGCCCGCCGCGTCCGCGCAAATGCGGCCCGCCGGCAGGAGCATCGGGACCTCGATCAGCCACGGTGCGATCAGGATCTGCTCGGCGTGGGCGGTGAACGGGTCAGGCGGGGCATCGGGCCAGGTTTCGGATCCATCGGTGGCATCCTGCCGGGACACGATCACGGCGCGCAGCGGCACGCGGGCCGGATAGAAGGCCAGCTCGGCGTTGAAACGATCGCCGGCAACGAACGCGCCGCTGCGCCGGCCCGCCGATGCCGGAAAGAAATCGAGCAGCACCGCGAAACGCTCGGGCCCGGGCCGCAGATTCATCAGCCAGGTCGCCTGGCTCACCAGGCCGTCGCGGCGTGTCTCGATGCGCTCGCCCAGGACTTCCCACAGCGAGGTCACGCGTTTCGCGTCCGCATTCGCCAGCACGTCGTCGCGCGCTTCCGCGCCGACCACCTCGCGGTGCAGGTCCGGCTGGTCCGGCGCCGCGCGCCATGCGCGCGTGAGGATCACGAGCTTTCCCAGCTCGGCGATGGCCGCGTCGACGCGCTCGTCGGCGGACAGGGCGAGCAGGCGCGACGGCATCTCATCGATGCGGCTTGCGAGCGCCCCGGCCTTGGCGTCGACCAGCCGCGCCGCGATGCGTCGGCATCGCGCGCCGAGATCGCCGAGAAAGCCGGCGAGACCGGTCCGCAGCTGGTCTGCGATCCAGACATCGAGCTCCTCGGTTGCCGCGTGCACGGACCGGCGGGTGTCTTCGGCGCGCTTCTGCGAGGCGGCCTTCTTGCGCGCTTCCGCTTTGGGGTCGGGCGGGGCGTCGGCGCCGGCCTCGCGCGCGGCGGTGAGGCTCTTGCCTTCGCCCGACGAGGCAGTGGAGGCGCCCTTGCGGCGACGCCCCATCCAATCATTGACCCAGGCGGGAACCTCGCCATCCTGGAACGCGGCGCCGTCCTCGACGAACATCCACATCAGGGCCAGCGCGTGCTTGCACGGGAACTTGCGCGAGGGGCACGTGCATTTCGAGCCGTGATCGTCGGTATCGGCCATGACGCGATAGGGATTGGCGCCGGAACCCTGGCATTCGCCCCAGATCAGTCCACCCGAGCGTGCGCGCAGCGGCCACTTCGCGGGCTTGAGCAATGCCGACGCGGCCGTCAGCGCGCTCTGGTCCGGCGCCATCGCCTCGATCGCACTGCGCGTCAATCCCATGCGCCGCTCCCCTGGTTGCCAGATACTACAATTTCAATCGGCGATCGACTGCCGGGGAGGCTAGATAAGTTTTGCGGCAAATATTTTAAGTCAGGTCGTGGCGGCTCAGATGACCAGCTCGCGCGCGACGCCGCGCACGTCCATCTCGAACTCCAGGCCGACCACCGGCGGCCGGTTGAAGTGCCAGGTCAGCCCGTTGCGGGCGGCGCCGCGCGCGACGATCTCTTCGGCCATGAATGGATGGAAGTTCTGCACCGTGTAGAGCTGCACCGCGGTGGCATCGTTCCAGGTGAAGCCGAAGGCGGCGAGCCGCCGCTCCATCTCGCCGATGGTGTGCCTTGCTTTCTGGCGCATGCCTTCGATGCTGACGTCGCCATAGGCCACGATGCGCTCGCGATAGGAGGCGCCGCCTTCCTTCGCCTCGGCGCCCCCGGCAATGACGAAGGTCTTCATCCTGGTGGTGGCCGGCCGCGTGAACGAGAAGGCGTGGAACGACGGCTCGGCCGGCGGCGCGATCTCGGGACAGACGTTGCTGCGGGCGACCGGATTGGTGGTGCCGTCGAACAGGCCCCAGGTCCTGAGCGTCTCCACATAGTGGAGGTTGAAGTTGCGGAAGCCGTCCTCGGTGAACGGCTTGGGGGAGCGCAGCTCGCAGGCGCAGAAGGCGGTGAGGGGGCGGCTCGCCTCGGTGATGTACTTCTCGATCCGCGCAAAACCTTCGGCGAGCGGCACCGGCGCATGGAAGTGTACCCGCTCGACCTCATAGCCGGGCTCCGCCGCCGCGCCGCCGGAATACTGGAACACGCTCGGAATGAAACGATAATTGCCGGCCGGAAAGTCGCGCACCATGGTCTTCTCCATCGTTGCGGACTGGAAACTAGCGCATATCCCGGAAAAGTGGACGCCGGTTTTCCGAAAAGGATATGCGCCAACGCGAGAACCTAGACCGCGCCCGGTTCATCTGAACCGGGGAGCGGTCTAAGACATCAAACGACCGCGAGATAGGCTGAACGCGCTGCGCGGCTATGCCGGCGCATGCCGGGCCTCGTGGTCGAGCAGCCAGCGCTTGCGCGCGATGCCGCCGGCATAGCCGGTCAGCGCTCCGTCCGCCCCGACGAGGCGGTGACAGGGCACGATGATGGAGAACGGGTTGGCGCCATTGGCATGACCGACGGCGCGCGCCGACCGCGGCCGGCCCATCTGAACGGCAAGCTGCGAATAAGTGAGCGGGTGGCCCGGCGCGATCGCCCGCAGCGCGATCCACACCGCGTTCTGGAACGCGGTGCCCCCCGCTGTCAGCGGGATGCGGCCAATGGCGGCAAGGTCGCCGGCAAAATAGGCCTCGAGCGCCGCCTTGATCGTCGCCGGAACGCGTCCGGATGCGAGCTCATAGCTCGCGCGGCCGAGCCGTCGGTCGAGCAGGCGGCGCAAGCGGGCCTCGCAGTCGGCGAAGTCCGCCGCCCGCAGCACGCCTTCGTCATCGGTGACCGGAAGGAACGCGCCGAGTGGCGTGTCCATGGTGCCAATGGCAAGGGCGAGTGACATCGCCGTCCCTCAGACCGCCGGATGGCGGCGATGCCAGGTCGTGGCGTATTGGAAGGCGGCACCCGCGCGAACCAGCGTCGTCTCCTCCAGATGGGCGCCGACGAGTTGGAATGCAATCGGCAAACCTGCATCGGTGAAGCCGCCGGGCAGCGTGATGGTCGGATGTCCGGTCATGTCGAACGGGCATGTGTATCGCTGCAGCTGGGCGATCAGCTCCGGCTGCTCGCCCAGGCTCCGTATCATGGCCAGGGTGAGGGGCGGGAACGGCTGCACCGGGGTCAGCAGCAGATCGATCGTGCCGAACAAAGCTGCGACCCGGCCACGCAGCTCCAGGCGCCGCAGCAGGATCTTCTGATACTCGCAGCCTGACAACGCGCGGCCGGTCTCGATGACCGAGGCGAGGACCGGGCCATAGTCATGCTTGCGCGTCGCGTAGCTGACCTCATGCGCGACGGCGGCCTCGACCGCGCAATTGGGAACCCAATCGTCGACGGCCTGCGTCACATCAGGACACGTGACCTCGACGATGGTGGCGCCGAGCGCACGGAACGTCTCGATCGCGTCCGACACCACGGCGCAAGTCGCCGCGTCCACGCCGTCGCAATTCCACGCGGTGTCGACGCCGATGCGCAGACCGCGAACGCCGTCGGCAAGCACCGCCAGGTAATCCGGCACGGGATCGAGCAGCGCGGCCGGATCTTGCGGATCGCTGCCGGCAACGGCGTGCAGCAGCGCGGCGGCATCCGCCGTGCTGCGCGCGATCGGACCCACATGATCGAGCGTCGCGGCGAGCTCGAACACGCCGTGACGACTGACGCGCCCCCAGGTCGGCTTGATGCCCGTGAGGCCGTTGGCGGCGCACGGCCAGCGGATCGAGCCGCCGGTATCGGACCCGAGCGAGCCGAAACACAGGCCGGCCGCGGTCGCGGCTGCCGCGCCGCTCGACGAAATGCCGGGCCAATAATCGGCATTCCACGGATTCCTGGGCGGCGTCACCGAGGGGTGATGATCGGAGTAGGCGCCCTCGGTGAGTTGCAGCTTGCCCAGCAGCACGGCACCGGCCTCCGCGAGACGGCGCACCACGGTCGCATCCTCGTGCGGCCGGTAATCCTTGTAGATCGCCATGCCTGCAGCGGTGGGGATGCCCTTGGTCCAGAACAGGTCTTTCACCGCGACGGGCACGCCGTGCAACGGTCCGCGATATCGGCCCGCGCCGATCTCCGCGTCGGCCGCATGGGCCTGCTCGATGGCGATATCCGCGGTCACCACGGCGTAGCTGTGGAGTGTGCGGTCAACGGCCGATATGCGCTCGAGCAGCGCACGCGTCACCTCGAGCGACGAAACCTGGCGCGCCTTGATGCGCTCAGACAGTTCCATGAGCTCAAGGTCATGCAGATTGGTGACCATGGCATCCATGCCATTCTCCGTGACGGGAAATCGCGTCGCGCGCCACCCGAAATCCGGAACGACCAGGCGGATCAGATCAGAGATGACGCGTCTCGGCAGGCTCGACCCACCAATTGTTCTCGCGCCCGTTGAAGTACCGTACCGGGGCGGCGACGAGTTCCGCGGGCGTGACGTCGTCCAGCGTGCCCAGCTGGACGGAAACGTAGTCGCCGCCGATCTCCTTGATATGTCCGCGGCCGAACGGCCGCACGCCGCAATGCCTGCAGAACAGGTGGTGTCCGCTCTTGGTGGCGAACTGATAATCGCTGAGCGCGTCCTCACCGGAGAGGAGCCGGAACGCATCCGGCTTGAGAATGACGCTCCAGTTGCGGGTCTTGGTGCAGATCGAGCAGTTGCACCGGCCGGTGCCGGCGGCGAGGTCGATATCCGCCTCGTAGCGGACCGCGCCGCAATGACAGCTGCCTGTGTAGGTCTTCAACATTTTTGAGCTCCGTGCCGTTCCAGTGAGATGTGGCTAACCGGAGCCTGCTGACATCATCCTGTCAGCAGCCCGCTTGAGCCGCGAAGCTCTCCGGTCTAGCAGTGGCGACCTGCAACGGAGTGGGCAATGTCGATCACGATCTACGGGATCAAGAACTGCGACACCATGAAGAAGGCGCGCGCCTGGCTCGACAAGCACGGCGTCGACTATGCGTTTCACGACTACAAGACCGCCGGCATCGATCGCGCCCGCCTGGAGCAATGGAGCAAGAAGGTCGGCTGGGAGTTGTTGCTGAACCGAGCCGGCACGACGTTCCGCCAACTGCCGGACAAGGACAAGCAGGCGATCGACGAGAGGAAGGCGATCAAGCTGATGCTCGACCAGCCGTCGATGATCAAGCGGCCGGTGCTCGATCTCGGTGGCGGCCGGCTGTTGGTTGGCTTCAAGCCGGACGACTACCAGGCCTCCATCAAATAAGGTGATCAGACGTCCCGGCCACGAACCTGAACCGCATTCCGTGCGACTAACGGGGGGGCGTGTAAGCCCGTCGTCAATCCGTCATTATTGCCGCCGCCTCATTGCCATGGGGTGGTGCAAGAAGCATCGGAACGGACCGTCGGAATTCATTGCATGACTGACGAAATCTCCGACCTGATTGAAGCCGCCGCCGCGGCGCCGCGCTCGGGCGCGATCCTGCGCAGCCTGGTGCGCGCTGCCGAGACCGCGATCGACCAGCAGCCCGCGGTCGCCTACCTGTCGCGCATCGACGCCGGTGTGTTCGACGCCGCGACACGCCGTGCGGCGGCAGAGTGGCTGACGCGGACCGGGCAGCCTGGCGCAGCGCTCGCCTGGTGCCCCGACGAGACGGCTGCCGATCTCATCCTCCACGCCAAATGTCTCATTGCGATGGATCGGCGATCGGACGCCGCGCCGCTCTATCGGGCGGCGCTGGCGCGCGAGCCCGGCCTGCGGTCCGCGGAGCTCGACGAGGCGCTGCGGTTGCGCGCGGCCGACGGCGATGCCGGACCGGTCGTCGTCGATCTGCACGGCCGCAGGTTGGCGCAGAGCGAGGCGCAGCAGCATGCGCCGGTGCCGGCGCGCGAGCGGGTGACCTTCGCCGACGTCGGAGGGCTCGATGACGTCAAGGCGCAGATCCGGCGCAAGATCATTCTGCCGTTTCAGAAGAAGGGCCTGTTCGAGCGTTTCCGCAAGAAGGCCGGCGGCGGCGTTCTGCTCTACGGTCCGCCGGGCTGCGGCAAGACACTGATCGCGCGCGCCACCGCCGGCGAATGCGAGGCGCATTTCATCTCGGTGGAGATCCCCGACATTCTCGACATGTATATCGGCGAATCCGAGAAGCGTCTGGCGGCGGTGTTCAATGACGCGCGTGCGCGCCGGCCCACGGTGCTGTTCTTCGACGAGATCGAAGCGCTCGGCGGGCGCCGGCGCTTCGCCGACGGCGATGTCAAGGCCTCCATGGTGTCGACCTTTCTGAGCGAGTTCGACGGCTTCAATGCCGACAACGAGGGCGTCCTGGTGCTTGCCGCGACCAACGTGCCATGGGCGGTCGACGCCGCGTTCCGGCGGCACGGCCGTTTCGACCGCGTGCTGTTCGTTACGCCGCCGGACCGCCCGGCCCGCCAGGCGATCCTCGAGCTGCAGCTGAAGGACCGCCCGCAGGCCTCCGACATCGACCTCGATGCGCTCGCGCAACGCACCAGCGCTTATTCCGGCGCCGATCTCGCCAATATCGTCGAGACCGCAGCCGATCTTGCGATCGAGGACAGCCTGTCCGACGGTCGCGTTCGGGACATCAGCCAGCGTCACCTGCTCGCCGCGCTCAGGGAGGTCAGACCGACCACGCTCGAATGGCTGACGACCGCGCGCAACTACGCGAAATTCTCGAATGAGGGCGGCCTCTATGACGAGGTGCTGGGCTTCCTCAGCCAGCAGGGTCGCTGAGCCGGTCCGGATCATGTCATGACCGAGGTCGACGCCGACGCCGAGTTGAGCGCAGCCCGATCGCTGATCCGCACGGGCAATATCGACGGCGCAATCAAGCGGCTGCGCACCGTCCTGGCAGCGCGCCCGGATGACGTCACCGCGCTCGGCCTGTTGTCGATGTGCGAGCATGATCAGGGACGGCTGGCCGAGGCCATCAGAACTGCGAAGGCGACGGTGGCGGCCGACCCGGAATCGGCCTGGGCGCGGAGCGTGCTCGGCATCGCCCTGTCCGCGAAGGGCAAAGAGAGCGCCGCCGTCGAGGCGTTTCGCGACGCATTGCGGCTCGATGCCGACGACGCGCTTGCGCCGCCGCGTCTTGCACGCATCCTGTGGCGGCGCGGACGATGGGCCGAGGCGGAAGAGCTGCTGCGGCAGGCCCTCCAGCGTCGACCCGACGATGTCCCCTTGATGGTGGCGCTAGCCGATCTCCTGATGGAGCGCGGCCGCCTTGACGAGGCCGCGCCGCTGGTACGCCAGGCAGTGACCGAGGAGCCCGACAGCACCGATGCCCTGGCAAGCATGGGCCATCTCGCGCTCCGCCGCGGCGACCGCGACAAGGCTCTCGATTGCGCACTGTGGGCACTCCGCCAGGACGCAACCGACCCCGACGCGATCCAGCTCTATTGTCTCGCCCGCGCCAGCCGTAATCCGCTGTTCGGGATCTGGCTGCGCTACGCCTCGTACATGTCGCGCTTCAGCAGATTCGGCCGCATCGGCGTCTCGATTGCGTTGATCTTCGCCGTCCGGGTGGTCGGGACCGCCTTGACGGCCGTCGTGCCGCCGCTCGGCGCCCTGGTCATCTTTGGCCTGTTCGGTTTTGTGGTGCTCACCTGGGTGGCGCCCTGGTATCTGAACCGCCTGATCAAGCGCGAGACCAAAGCCGTGGCGTTGCGGCCGACGTTCTGATCGGCACGGATCGCCAGAACACGCGGCGAGCCCGGCGTGCGATATCTCGCACGCCGGGCCGTTGCAAGGACGTCAGAACCGCGACTTGGCCCCGGCCGGAGCCGTGTCAATCTGCTTGAGGCTCTTGCGCTGCGCATTCCACTGCGACGGCGACGCGGCGGGCTGCGTGGCAATCGCGTCGTACTCCTTTTGCAGGGACTGTATGCGCGCCGACGTCGCCGGCGCCGCCGCCGTATAGGCGTTGATCTCGGCCGCGTTCTGCTTGAACAGGGCCTGCGCTTCGTTGATCTTGCCCTTGTCACGCAGCTCGATCGCCGTCTTCGCGCGCTCGCGCGTGGTCTGCTCGACCACCGATTCGAGCACGGTGCCGTCACGGCCGGCCTTCACCTCCTGGTCCGAGGCGCTGAAACGTCCGCTGATGCCGGCCTCGAGCCTGCGCTCGGTTCCGTCCTGCGTGTAGGCGACGCGAACGGTGCCGAGGTCCTGCGGTCCGTCAGACGCGGCGACCGACTTGTCGAGCTCGACCTCGAGCAGCACGTAGTGCTCGGTCGCCTGGTAGACCTGGTTCATGCGGAAATTGGCGTGCTGGCCGGTCACGCTGCCGTCGCGGCTCAGCGAGCGGACGAGCTTCACGCCCGGCCGCATGTCGACGTCGATCGACACCGTCTGCGCGCAGGATGCGAGCACGTCGTCGAACTCCCGGTTGAAGATCTGGATCAGGTCGGCGGGCTCGCTGACAAAGGCGTGATTGCCGTCGCTCGCACGGGCAAGCTTCGCCATCAGGTCCTCGTTGTACTGGAGACCGAGGCCGATCGTGCTCACCGAGATGCCCTCGGTGAGCAGCTCGGCGCCAAGCCGATCGAAATCGTCCGGCTTGCTCGGTCCGACATTGGCGAGACCGTCCGAGAGGAGCAGGATCCGGTTGAGGCGGTTCTTGTCCTTGAACTTGCGGACCTCCTCCGCGCCTTGCATCACGCCGGCATGGATCGCGGTCGACCCGCGTGCGCTGACCTGGCGGATGCGGTCGATGTACATGTTGTGGTCCACGACCTGCTGCGCTGGGACCAGCACATCGATCCGGTCGTCGAAGATGACGACGGAAGCGATGTCGTTCTTGTCGAGCCGCTTGAGGGCCGAAATGGCGGCCTCCTGAGCCTGGGCGATCCGCAAGCCCTGCATCGAGCCGGAGCGATCGATCACCAAGGCGATATTGACCGGTGGTCGGTCGACCTTCTCCCGCTCGCAGCCATTCACGGCAATCCGGATGTAGTTGCGCTGCGTCTCGCCGGCCTTCATCACCGTTTGGCCGAGACGGGCTTCGACCGCGATCGACCGTTCGGCAGCGATGGTGGTGGATGTCGACAGCAAGAGGGCAGCGAAGACGAACGAGCACGCACGCGTTGCGCGGCACGCCATGACCTTCTCCATTGATCGGATCCACCCGACGCAATGGATCGGTCCAGGACTTGGCGAAAGTGCGGAGGAAAAGGCGGCCGCCCTGCGCAAGGATGTCGCAGGCGCGGCCGTGCTTACGCCTCAATCATCTTGAGGCCGATGATTCCAATCAAGATCAACGCCAGCAGCAAGAGCCGCAGCGGCGACGCGGCCTCGCCGAACGCCACGATTCCGGCGAGCGCGACGCCGACCGCGCCGATGCCGACCCACACCGCATAGGCCGTGCCGACCGGTAGGCTCTTGAGCGCCACTGTGAGCATCACGAAGCTGACCTGGGCGGTGACGATTCCGATGACGCTCGGCCACAGGCGGGTGAAACCGTCGCCCTGTTTCAGGGCAGTGGCCCACACGATTTCAAGCAGACCGGCACCGAGCAGCAACAACCAGGCCATGTTCTCTCCCGTCAGAAAATCTGAATCAGCCCCACGCCGACGAGCAGCAGCACGACGCCCGCGGCACGAAGCCGTGAGATATGACGTTGTGGCAGACGAAACCAGCCGAACCGGTCGACGAACAGCGATGCAATTTGCTGGCCCGCGACGGTGAGCCCGACCGCGGCGGCGGTGCCGATGGCCGGGATGGCGGTGAACACGGTGGTTACATAGGTGGCGCCGCACAGCGCGCCGAGCCAGCCCCACCACGGCATGGTGGCGAGGCCCTTGATCTGCGGCTTCGGCGCGTCGGTGAACGCGAGCGTGAGCAGGAGGACCAGGGCCATGGTCAAGGTGGCGACCGCGAAGCTGACGGTGCCGACCACGAAGGCCGCGCCAATGTCTGCGCGCAACAGTCCGTTGATCGCGCCCTGGACCGGCAGCACCGCGCCAGCGAGCAGAGCGAGCAGGATCCATCCGAGCTTGGCGGCGTTGAGTTCGCTCGTCGCGCCTTTCTGCCCGAGCACGATGGCGGTCGCGCCGGCGAGCACGGCGAGCGTGCCGACGATGGTCGTCGCGTCCGGATGCTGCTGCGGCACGCCGAGGACGCCGAACGTGTCGAGCGCAAGCGACGCCAGCATCTGGCCGGCGATGAACAGCCCGACGCTCACCACCGCGCCGAGGCGCGGAAACAGGATGATCGTCGAGGCGACGTAGATCGCGGTCGCCAGGCCGCCGATCGCGTGCCAGGCCGGCACGTGGGCGAGACTGCCGAACGCGGCCACGGTGCCGGTCGCGGCGGCGATCAGCAGCAGCAGCGTGCCAGCGATGAAGACCTGGATGGTCGTTGCGGCGAACGGGCTTCCGGTCGATTTCGACAGCTGGGTATTGGCGCCGGCCTGCACGGCGAGCAGGCCGCCGGCCAGCAACGAGAGGGGAACGAACAGGGTTTCCATGGGACACCTTTTGTCTCGAGGCTTGGAGCGCCCGGTGGAATCGGGGGCGTCCGTCGCGCTGGAGGTAGGCGGGGTGTCAGCAGGCGGCGATCTGTGTTTCCGCCGAGCGAAACTGCGGGAATGCACAGGTTGACATGGCGACGGTCGCCGTCAGCGGCGTTTCGGCCGTGCCCTCGCGCCTTCAAGCAGCGCGCGCTGGCGGCCGAATGCGGCGGCCGCGAATTCGGTGAAGGCACGGATGCGCGCGGTGTGGCGCAGGTCGTCATGGGTCAGGATCCACAACGACGTCTCCATGGCGGCGATCGGCGGATGCACGCAGACGAGGCCGGGCGAGGTGTCGCCGAGATAGCAGGGCAGGGCGGCGAGACCGAGCCCGGCGTCCGCGGCCTGCCGCGCGCCGAGCAGCGAGTCCGCGCGCAGCGCGACGTCGCTCGTCGCCAGCTCCTGTCGCATCCATTGCGCGACGGAAACGCCGGAGAGGCTGTCGTCGAGCCCGATCCACTGGTGCGTGGTCAGGTCGGCGTCCTTGCGGCGGGTCGCCAGATAGCGCGGGCTGCCGTAGACGGCGAAGGCGATTTTCGCGACGCGCCGTCCGACCAGCGCCTCCGGTGGATTCTTCACCGGCCGGATGGCGACATCGGCATCGCGCTTGCTCAGGCTGAACATGGCGTTGGAAAGCGCGATCTCGAGCTGGATGCCCGGCTGCGCGGTGCGGAATTCCGCCAGGATGTCCGGCAGGATCGACGCCATCAGCGTGTCGGTCGTCGTCACGCGCACCGTGCCGGACAGCCGCAGGTCCCGGCCGGCGAGCTTGCGCTCAAGCATGGTGACGGTCTCGTCGACGCGGCGCGCCGCGGCGATCAGCTCCTCGCCCCCCGCCGTGAGCACATAGCCGGTCGGCAGGCGTTCGAAGATGCGCAGGCCCAGCGTCTTCTCGAACGCGGTGACCCGCCGCAGCACCGTCGTGTGATTGACGCCGAGCGCCCGCGCTGCCCCGGCGAGCGAGCCAGCCTCGGCGACCGCGAGCGTGTAGCGAAGATCGTCCCATTCCATGCGCATACCGGCCTGTGCATGAATGCAGAACGATAAAGGAACTGACCCGCCGCCTCCAGCGTCTGCGCACAGGGTCGGGCACTCTGCGTTCGTCCGATTGCTGACATGTACTGACAGTTGGACCGATACGGTGAGATGCGACGGGGCAGGCCGCGCATGGCGCAAGAAGGTCGTTCGATCCAACCAGGTGACGCAGTCGGAAAATCCGCTCGCGCAACCGTCGCCGTCATCGGGCTCGGCAGCATCGGCGCGGTCATCGCGGGTCTGCTGCGGGCCGCCGACCGTCACGAGGTCTTTGCCTGCGCCAGGTCACCCATCGAGCGAGTCACGGTCGAGCGGTCGGAGGGCGTTCTGCAAGTCTCCATCCGCGCGCTTGTTGAGCCAGCCGACGCGCCAACCGTCGATTGGGTCCTGATGTGCACCAAAGCGCACCAGACGCCGTCGAGCGCGCCCTGGCTTGCCAGGCTGTGCGGTCCGCAGACCCGGGTTGCCGTGCTGCAAAACGGCATTCGGCATGCCGATCGCGTGGCCCCCTACATCGGGGGTGCAACCGTCGTTCCGGCCCTCGTCTATTACAACGGCGAACGGCTCGCGGCCGGCCACGTGCGTTGTCGCCGTACCGGCGACTTCGATCTTGCGGTGGCCGACGTTGCGGGCGGTCGTGCATTCGCCGACGTGCTCGAAGGAACGTCACTGCGGGTTCTGCTGAGCGAGGATTTCAATACGCTCGCGTGGCGAAAGCTGCTGATCAATGCGGTCGCCAATCCCATCACTGCGCTCACATTGCAGCGCCAGGCGGTGCTGCGACGGGACGACGTCAAGGCGCTGTGTCTTGCCATCCTTGAGGAAGCGGTGACGGTCGCCCGTGCCGACGGCGCGCGACTCGACACCGACGAGCCCGCGAGAAGTCTGGCAAACCTCATGACCTATCCGGCCGAGGCCGGCACCTCGATGTATTTCGATCGCCTGGCCGGCCGCCCATTCGAGGTCGAGGCAGTGACGGGCGCGATCGTCGCGGCCGGCGAGCGGCATCAGATTGCGACGCCGCTCAATCGGATGCTGCTGACGCTGCTGCGCGCAGTCAATGACGCCGCCGGGACACCGGGCACCGCCAGCCAAGCCTAGTAACAATCAACCGATCTGTGATTAGGTGCGCGCGCGGGCGGGACGGCCTCGAAGCCACCGCCAGAACGGATATTTGTACGCGAAGGGAGGGGTGGAATGGAGATCAGTCTGGCCGGCCGTACCGCCGTGGTCACCGGCGGCAGCAAGGGCATCGGCTTTGCAGTGGCGAGCCGCTTCGCCGCCGACGGCGCCGACGTGGCGATCGTGGCGCGATCGCGCGACACGCTCGACCAGGCCGTGGAGGCGATCCGCAAGGGCGCGAAGGGCAAGGTGGTGGGCGTGCAGGGGGACGTCGGCAAGGCCGACGACGTCAAGCGAGCCTACGACGAGACCATGAGCGCGCTCGGCAAGATCGACATCGTGGTCAATAACGCCGGCACGTCGCGCGCCGCGCCGTTCGAGGACCTGACCGACGACATCCTCCACAACGACCTCGAGCAGAAGCTGTTCGCGGCGGTGCGAATGATCCGGCTGGTGTGGCCGCAGATGAAAGAGCGCAAGTGGGGCCGCATCATCAACGTGCTCAACATCGGCGCCAAGGCGCCGCGCGGCGCCAGCGCGCCGACCTCGATCTCGCGCGCCGCCGGCATGGCACTGACCAAGCTCCTGTCGCGCGAGGGCGGACCGCACAACATTCTCGTCAATGCCATGCTGGTCGGCTTCATCGAGGCGGATCAGCACGTGCAGACCGCGAAGCGGCTCAACATTCCGCTCGACGATTACGTCAAGTCACGCGCCAAGGACATCCCGCTCGGCCGCATCGGCCGCGCGGAGGAATTCGCGAATCTCGCCTGCTTCCTGGTGTCCGATGCCGGCGGCTACATCACCGGGACGGCGATCAATGTCGACGGCGGTAGCTCGCCGGTGGTCTAACGAACGACTATCCTGGACCCGGAACTCGGGCTTCCGTTTTCAGGTTCCAGGAATCATTCGCACAAGTGAGGTTTGCGATGGAGACCACGGCTGCGGCCCCGCTCGACAAACCGCATCGGAGCCCCTGGTATACGGTCCTCTACGTCCAGGTGATCATCGCCATCGTCCTCGGCGTGCTGATCGGCCACTTCTTCCCGGACACCGGCAAGGCGCTAAAGCCGCTCGGTGACGGGTTCATCTCGCTGATCAAGATGATGATCGGGCCAATCATCTTCTGCACGGTCGTGCACGGCATCGCGTCGATGAGCGACCTGAAGAAGATCGGCCGGGTCGGCGTCAAGACGCTGTTCTACTTCGAGGCAGTGTCGACGCTCGCCCTGGGGATCGGCCTGCTCGTCGGCAGGACCCTCCAGCCGGGCGCCGGCTTCAACATCGACCCCACGCACCTCGACCCCACGTTGGTGTCCGGCTATGTGACTCGCGCCAAGGACGAGGGCTTCGTCCAGCACCTGCTCGGCATCATCCCCGACACTTTCATCGGTGCGTTCGCCAAGGGTGATCTCCTCCAGGTCTTGTTGATATCGATCCTGATCGGCTTCTCGATCTCGCTGCTGGGTCCGGTGGGCCAGCCGATTGCGCGGGTCATCGACATGATGGCGAAGGTCTTCTTCGGGGTGATCCGCATCATCGTGCGCGCGGCGCCGGTCGGCGCGTTCGGCGCCATGGCGTTCACGATCGGCGCCTACGGACTCGGATCATTGGCCAATCTCGCCGCGCTGATCGGCGTGTTCTATCTGACCAGCCTGCTGTTCGTGCTGCTCGTGTTGGGCACCATCGCGCACATCGCCGGCTTCTCGATCCTGCGGTATCTCGCCTACATCAAGGACGAGCTCCTGATCGTGTTTGGCACCTCGTCGTCGGAGACGGTGCTGCCGCACATGATGCAGAAGATGGAGCGGCTCGGCGCCTCGAAGTCGGTGGTCGGTCTCGTCATCCCGACCGGCTACAGCTTCAACCTCGACGGCACCAACATCTACATGACGCTGGCGACGCTGTTCCTCGCCCAGGCCACCAACACGCCGCTCACCATCGGCCAGGAGCTCGGCATTCTGGTGATCGCGATGATCACCTCCAAGGGCGCCTCTGGCGTCACCGGTGCCGGCTTCGTCACGCTCGCGGCGACGCTCGCCATCGTGCCGGACATCCCGATCCAGTCGATCGCGATCCTGCTCGGCATCGACAAGTTCATGAGCGAGTGCCGCGCGCTGACCAACCTGATCGGCAACGGCGTCGCCACCATCGTCATCAGCCGCTGGGAAGGCGAGCTCGACGCCAAGGAGCTGCACGAGGTGATGGCACACCCGGTGCAGATCGGCGAGGAGATGGAGACCAGGTCTGCGTAAGCCGGGCTGGTAGCGGCGGTGTATCCCCGGCACTATCCACCCGCGTCAAGAACGATACATGCGGGAGGACGCAGCCGTGCGCGCGACAAGCAGACTCAGGACTCTACTGGGGAGCGGCAAGATCGTCGTCGCGCCCGGCGCGTTCGACGGGCTGTCCGCGCGCCTGGTCGAGCAGGCCGGCTTTCCGGCGGTCTATGCGAGCGGCGGCGCGATCGCTCGCTCATGCGGCGTGCCGGACATCGGGCTCATTTCACCCGACGAGATCGTGGCGCGGCTCGCCGGCATGGTCGAGGTGGTCGGCATTCCGGTGATCGCCGATGCGGATACCGGCTACGGCAATGCGCTGAATGCGCAGCGCGCCGCGCGTGCGTTCGAGCGGGCGGGCGTCGCCGCGTTCCATCTCGAGGACCAGACGTTCCCGAAAAAGTGCGGCCACTACGAGGACAAGGGGCTCGTGCCGGCGGCGGAGATGGTGCAGAAGCTCAAGGCGGTGCGCGACGCGTTGCTCGATCCGGATTTCATCGTCATCGCCCGTACCGACGCGATCGCGGTCGAAGGTTTTTCCGCCGCGCTTGATCGCGCCGCCGCCTATCGGGAGGCCGGCGCCGACATGATCTTCGTCGAGGCGCCGACCAGCGAGCAGGAGATCGCCGACATTGCCAGGCGCGTGCCGGGCTGGAAGCTCATCAACATGTTCCAGGGCGGCAAGACGCCGCTCCTGCCGGCCGGGCGGCTGCAGGAGCTCGGCTATCACCTGGTGATCATCCCGAGCGACACCCAGCGAGCTTCCATTCGCGCCATGCAGCGCACGCTCGAGGCGATCGCGCGTGACGGCTCGTCCGCGGCGATGACGGCCGACATGGTGAGCTTCAAGGACCGCGAGGCGATTGTCGGCACCGCCGGCTATCTCGACCGTGACAAGCGCTACGCCTCATGAGCGGCGCGATCGACGACAATCCGCACACGCGCGCCATCGCGGCGTTTGTTGCGGGGCTCACCTACGCGCGCATCCCCGCCGACGTGATCTGGCGCATCAAGCTCCTCATTCTGGACGCGTTCGGCTGCGCGATTTTCGGCGCCGGCCTGCCGTGGAGCCGGATCGTGCGCGAGACCCTGTCGCGGCTCGACACGTCGCAAGGGTGCCGCGTCTGGGGCACCGGCGAACGGCTGTCGGCGCCGCATGCGGCGCTCGCCAACGGCACGCTGGTGCAGAGCTTTGAACTCGACGACGTGCACCGCGCCGGCGTGCTGCATGTGGGCGCGGTGACGCTTCCGGCGTTGATCGCCGCAGCCGAGACGAAGGGCGGGGTGAGCGGGCGCGACTTCCTCACCGCCGCTGTCGCCGGCTACGAGATCGGCCCACGGGTCGGGCTCTGCATGGGGCCGGAGCACATCGCGCAAGGCTGGCATTCGGGCGCCACGGTCGGCGTGTTCTCGGCGGCGGCGGGTGCCGCGGCGGCGCTGAAACTGCCGCCGGACAAGGTGGTGCATGCGCTCGGCATTGCCGGCACGCAATCGTCAGGCCTGATGGCGGCCCAGTACGGCGGCATGGTCAAGCGCATGCATGCGGGGCGCGCGGCGCAGAGCGGGCTCTACGGCGCGCTGCTGGCCGAACGCGGCTTCACCGGCATCGTCAACGTGTTCGAGAGTGAATACGGCGGCTTCTGCACCACGTTCTCGCGCTCGGAGGACCGGTTCAAGCTCGCGGAGCTCAGCGCCGGCCTCGGCGAGCGGTTCGAGACCATGGGTATCGCGCTGAAATTCTATTCCTGCGTCGGCTCGAACCACACCACGCTCGATGCGCTGCGCAACATCCAGACGCGCCGTCCGTTCGGGCCGGATGACGTCGAAAGGATCGTCGTGCATGGCTCGCAAGCGACCGTCGACCATGTCGGCTGGCCGTATCGGCCGGACAGCCTGACCACGGCACAGATGAACCTGCCGTTCTGCGTCGGCACGCTGCTGACGGAAGGCGATGTGTTCGTCGACCAGTTCTCCGATGGCGTGATTGCCGATCCGCAACGCATGGCGCTGGCGGGGCGCGTGGAGGTGCGGCATGATCCGGCGATCACGGCGCGCGGCGCGAAGTTCCGTCACATGGTGCGCGTCGAGGTGGACTTCCGCGATGGCACGCGGCAGGACGAGACGGTCGAGGCGCCGCGTGGCAGCGAGCAGAAATTCGCGAGCGAAGCGGACGTGGTGAGCAAGTTCCGCAAGCTCGCGCGGGCGACCATGAGCGACCAGGACGCGGAACGCCTCGTCGACATGACGCTCGGCTGCGACAAGATCGACGACATCGGCCGCTTGGTCGATGCGCTCGGGAGGACGCGATGAGAAGCTTTTCTTCAGTGGCTGCCGTGGCCGTAATGCTGGTGGCCATGCCGCCGGCGGCCCGCGCCGAGGCCAACGAGCTGCGCATCTCGCGCGGCTTCGGCATCCACTATCTGCCGATGTACATCCTCGAAAAGCAGAAGCTGATCGAGAAGCATGCCGCGGCGGCCGGGCTCGGCGACGTCAAGGTCAGCTACCGCGCAATCGACGGCGGCAACGTCATCAACGACGCGATGCTGTCGGGCGCGCTCGACATCGCCGCCGGCGGCGTGCCCGGCTTTCTCACCCTGTGGGGCAAAACACGCAGCCTGCCTGACAACGAGGTGCGCGGCCTCGCTGCGGTCGGCTCCGGCTCGGTGTGGCTGGTGACGCGCAACCCGAAGGTGAAGACGCTGCGCGACTTCACCGAGAACGACCGCATCGCCGTGCCGGGCATCAAGACGTCGTTTGTCGCGGTGATATTGCAGATGGCCGCGGCCAAGGAGTTCGGCCCGGAGAACTACGCCAAGCTCGATCACCTCACGGTCGGTATTCCGCATCCCGAGGCGCTCGCCGCCATGCTGTCGGGCAAGACCGAGATCACCGCGCATTTCTCGTCGCCGCCCTTCAACTACATCGAGAACGACACGCCGGGCATGCACCGCGTCATCAATTCGGCCGACGTCGTCGGGCCGCTCACCATCATCATGGCCTACGCGCCGAAGAAATTTCACGATGCCAATCCGAAGCTCACCGCGGCGTTCCTTGCGGCGCTCGACGAGGCGACGCGCTTCGTCGCCGCCAACAAGGCGGATGCCGCGCGCATCTACAACGAGCTCGCGCCGGTCAAGAGCAAGGACGCGGAGATCCTGCGCATCCTCGACGATCCGGACACGCACTACACGGTGGTGCCGGAGGGCGTGCTGAACTACGCCGAGTTCATGAACAAGGTCGGCACCTTGAAGCAGAAGCCGGCCGGCTGGAAGGACCTGTTCTTTCCCGGCATCTACGACCGGCCGGGGAGTTGATCATGCCGTCACGTCGTCAGGTGATCGCCGGCGCGGCTGCCGGCTTGGCTGCGTCCACGACGGTCAGGGTGTCGCGTACGCTCGCGCAGTCGATCACGACGCCAGCGCGCATCATCGTCGGCTTCCCGGCCGGCGGCGGCACCGACGTGATCGCCCGCATGCTGGCGGAGCGCCTGCGCGGCAGCTATGCGCCGACGGTGCTGGTGGAGAACAAGGCGGGGGCGGCGGCGCGCATCGCCGCCGAATACGTCAAGGGCGCGGAGGGCGACGGCAGCGTGATGCTGTTCACGCCTGACTTTCCGATGACGCTCTATCCGCACAGTTTTCGCTCGCTCAGCTACGATCCGCTGAAGGATTTCGCGGCGGTCGCGCCAGCGGCGAAATCGATGCTGACCTACAATGTCGGCCCCGCGGTGCCCGACAGCGTGAAGACGCTCGGCGACTTCGTGCAGTGGTGCAAGGCCAATCCGGCCAAAGCGAGCTACGCGACCACCGCGGCGGGCGGCGCTCCGCACTTCGTCGGCGTAATGCTGGCGAATGCGGCGGGCGTGCCGATGACGCCGGTGCACTATCGCGGCGGCGCGCCGGCACTGCAGGACCTGCTCGGCGGCCACGTGCCGGCGAGCGTCAACCCCATCAGCGAGACACTGGCGCAGGTCAAGGCCGGGACGCTGCGCATCCTTGCAGTCACCGGCGCCAAACGTTCGCCGTTCCTTCCTGAGATCCCGACCATGTCGGAGGCGGGTTATGACGTGGTCGTCGAGTCCTGGCTCGGCGTGTTCGTGCCGGCCAGGACACCGGCGGCCATGGTCGGCGCGCTCAATGCGGCGCTCGGTGAAGCGGTCCGCTCGCGCGAGCTGACCGACGGCCTTGCCAAGATCGGCAACGAGCCGGCGCACCAATCGCCGGCGGAGTTCGCGGCGACCCTCAAGGCGGATATCGACCGCTGGGGCCCGGTGGTGAAGGCCTCCGGCTTCGTCGCCGAGGATTGAGCCGGATCGATCAAAATTCGTGCTCTAAACGATCAGCGTTTGTCGCTTGATTGCAGTGGCTGCCGTTGTTCGCATGTGCGAGCGACCACCAGGGAGCGCCACCATGCCCGAGGGCTTTGCCGATACGCCCGAGCCGCCCTATTACGCGGTGATCTTCACCAGTCAGCGCAGCGATGAGGACGAGCCCGGATACGAGCGCATGGCACACGCAATGTTCGAGCTCGCTTTGAAGCAGCCGGGATGCCTCGGCGCCGAGTCGGCCCGTGGCACGAGCGGACTTGGATTGACGGTCGCCTATTTTACCGACGAAGCCGCAATCCGGGCATGGCGGGAGAACATGCAGCACCTGGCCGCTCAGAAGCTGGGCAAGGACCGCTGGTACGAGCACTACAAGCTGCGAGTTGCCAAAGTGGAGCGCGCTTATTCGGGACCGGAGGGACGATAAGGCCCCTGGTCCCCGCCGGCCGACGTCGCTATCTATCGAACATTGCGCCGAACGGAGCCGCCCATGGGCCTCGCCATCATGATCGCCGGCCTCGCCGTGTTCTTCGGCGTGCACGTCTTCACGACCATGCGCAAGCCACGCGCGGCCGTGACTGCCAAGCTGGGCGAGGGGCCTTACAAGATCGTCTATTCGCTGCTGTCGGCGATCGGCATCGTGCTGATCGCGTGGGGTTTTGCGCGCTACCGTGCGACCGGCTGGATCGACGTGTGGTATCCGCCGGCCTGGACGCGCCACATCGTGGTGACGCTGATGTGGCCGGCCTCGGTCTGCCTGGTCGCCGCCTACATTCCCGGCGACATCAAGCGCGTGCTCAAGCACCCGATGCTGGTCGGCATCAAGCTGTGGGCCTTCGCGCACCTCACCGCGAACGGCGATCTCGGCTCGATCATCCTGTTCGGATCGTTCCTCGCCTGGGCGGTGTTCGACCGCATCACACTGAAGCGCCGTGCCGATGCGGGCGGCCCGCCGATCCCGCTCGGCGGACGGCGCAATGACCTGATCGCCGTGGTGGTCGGCACGATCCTCTTTCTCGTGCTCGGCCTCGTCTTCCATCCTCTCGTCATCGGCGTCCCGGCCATGGGCACGCCGGCACATGGTTTCTGAGCATGTCAGCACAAGCAGAACAGAAACGTCTCACCGCGCCCGATATCCGCGGCCGCAAGGGCGGCGAGCCGATCGTCTCGCTCACGTCCTACCACGCACATACCGCGCGCATCCTCGACCAGTACTGCGACCTGATCCTGGTCGGCGACTCGCTCGGGATGGTGATGCACGGTTTGGAGACCACCATTCCGGTGACGCTCGACATGATGATTCTCCAGGGCCTCGCGGTGATGCGCGGCTCCAAACGCGCGCTGGTGGTGGTCGATATGCCGTTCGGCTCCTACGAGGCGTCGAAGGAGCAGGCGTTCCTGAGCGCGGCGCGGGTCATGAAAGAGACCGGCTGCGGCGCCATCAAGCTCGAAGGCGGCAAGCGCATGGCCGAGACCATCGCGTTCCTGGTCGAGCGCGGCATTCCGGTCATGGCCCATGTCGGGCTCACTCCGCAGGCCATCAATGCGCTGGGCGGCTTCCGCGCCCAGGGCCGCGACCCGGCGGACTGGGACCAGTTCGAGACCGACGCGCGCGCGGTCGCCGAGGCCGGGGCCTTCTCGGTGGTGCTCGAGGCGGTCGCCGAGCCGCTCGCCGCCCGGATCACCCAGGACATCCCGATCCCGACCATCGGGATCGGCGCCAGCCCGGCCTGCGACGGCCAGATCCTGGTACTCGAGGATATGCTGGGCCTATCGCCACGGGTGCCGAAGTTCGTCAAACGGTTCGGAGAGCTCGGCCCCTCGATCCAGCGGGCGGTGGCGGACTATGCCGGCGAGGTCAAGGCGCGGCGCTTCCCGGGTCCCGACCACGTTTACGCAATGAAGGCAAAAAGCAAGTAGATGCGGCACTTTACGCATGGCGGCAGGGCGGTTTTGCCTTGCCGTCGCCACATCGCTAGTTTAGCGCCCAATCAATGGTGGATCGGCCCCTGACGTTGGGGTCACGCCGGCCCATGGCCGGCCCCAAGGGGAACCCGTTTCGTGTCCGACATTTTCCGCGAAGTCGACGAGGAAGTCCGGCGAGAACAGCTCAAGCAGCTGTGGGAGCGCTACGGCATCTATGTGATCGCGCTCGCCGTGCTGATCGTGGCCGGCGTCGGCGGCTACCGCGGCTGGGAATATTGGCAGGCCAAGCAGGCGGCGGAAGCCGGCGCGAAGTTCGACGCTGCGATCGAGCTCGCGGAAGCCGACGGCAAGTCGGCCGAGGCACAGGCGGCCTTCGCCAAGATCGCCGCCGAGGGCACGCCGGGCTATCGCGTGCTGGCGCGTCTGCAGGAAGCCGCCGAGCTCGGCAAGAGCGATGCCAAAGCGGCGGTGACCGCCTATGATGCGGTCGCGGCCGACACGTCGGTCGCGAAGCCTTTGCGTGACCTTGCGACGATCCGCGCCGCGATCCTGCTGGTCGATACCGCGCCGCTCGCCGAGATGAGTGGGCGGCTCGAAGCTCTGGCGACGCCGGACGGCGCGTTCCGGCACACGGCGCGCGAGCTGCTTGCGCTCGCGGCCTATCGCGCCAACGACGCGACGGCGCTCAAGCGCTGGCTCGACGCGATCGCCGGCGATGCCGAGGCGCCGCAGACGCTGCGCGTGCGCATGGAAGCGTTGCGGGCTTTGACCGGCGACGCCGCCAAGGGGTGAGAGGGGAGACGAGACGATGCTTCGTTGTACGCGCGCCGTCCTGATCGCACTCGCCGTGGCGATGCCGCTCGCGGCGTGTTCGTCCTTCGATCCGGAAAACGTCACCGACAAGCTCGACTTCCTCAATCCGAAGAAGAAGCTCCCGGGCGAGCGCAAGGCGGTGTTCCCCGGCGGCGTGCCGGGCATCACCCAGGGCGTGCCTGCCGAGCTGATGAAGGGCAATCAGCCACCCCCGGAGTCGCAGACGGCAGCGGTCGCCGACCCGCAGGCCACGCCGCCGCCTGGCGGTCAGCCCGGGGGATCATCGGGCCAAGCCGCGGCGGCGCAGCCCGGAGCCGAACCGGCGCAGGAGCCGCCGCCGAAGCCGAAGCGTGTCGCCGCCAAGCCGAAGCCCAAGCCGCAGCCGCGTCCGCAAGCCGATCCTGCTCAGGAGCCACAGCAGCAGCCGGCGCGTGCGGCGGCGCCGCAGCAGCAGCTGGCGCCGTGGCCGAACCAGCCGCCGCCGCAACAACAGTCGGCCCAGCCGGCGTGGCCGTCATCGCCGGCGCCGGGCACCTTCCAGCGCTAAGCTTGTTTTCTCCGGGCGCGGGGCGCCCTCTCATGAATTTTGTCGTTGCCATCGTGGGCCGGCCGAATGTCGGCAAATCGACGCTGTTCAATCGGCTGGTCGGCAAGCGGCTCGCGCTGGTCGACGACCTTCCGGGCGTGACCCGCGACCGTCGCGAGGGCGCGGCGCGGCTCGGCGATCTTTCATTTACGGCGATCGACACCGCGGGATTGGAGGAAGCGGCGCCGGCCAGCCTCGCCGGCCGCATGCGCGCGCAGACGGAAGCCGCCATTGCCGGCGCCGACGCGGTGCTGTTCGTGGTCGATGCGCGCGCCGGCCTCACGCCGCTGGATCGCTCCTTCGCCGACGTGACGCGCCGGTCCGGCAAGCCGACGATCGTGGTGGCCAATAAGAGCGAGGGCAAGGCCGGCGAGGCCGGAGCACTCGAGGCCTATGAGCTCGGGCTCGGCGAGCCGGTCCCGATCTCGGCCGAGCACGGCGAGGGCATGGCGGATCTTTACGACGCGCTGCGCGAGGCGCTGCCGGAAGAGACGCAACCTGCGCCCAACGACGATTCCGAGGCCGCACCCGAGGAAAGCGAAAGCGCTCTGCCGGCGCATCCGATCCGCGTCGCGGTGGTCGGGCGTCCCAATGCCGGCAAGTCGACCTTGGTGAACACCCTGCTCGGCGAGGAGCGACTGCTGACCGGGCCCGAGGCCGGCATCACCCGTGACGCCATCGCGGTCGACCTCGCCTGGAGCGGCCGGCGCTTCCGCATCCACGACACCGCCGGCCTGCGGCGGCGCTCGCGCGTCGAGGAGAAGCTCGAGAAACTGTCGGTGAGCGACGCCCTCGAAGCGATCCGGTTCGCCGAGGTGGTGATCCTGCTGGTCGACGCCCAGGCGCCGTTCGAGGAGCAGGACCTGCGCATCGCCGATCTGGTCGAACGCGAGGGCCGCGCGTTGGTGATCGGCATCAACAAATGGGACACCAAGGAGGGCGACCAGGCGGCGCTCGCGCGGCTGCGCGAGGATGTCGAGTACAAGCTGCCGCAAGTCAAAGGCGTTCCGGTCATCGCGGTGTCAGGCCTGACCGGGCAGGGGCTCGAGCGACTGATGCAGGCGGCGGTCGACATCCACGCGGTGTGGAACCGTCGCGCGCCGACGCCGGCGCTCAATCGCTGGCTGACCGGCGCGATGAGCGCGCATCCGCCGCCCGCGGTCTCAGGCCGGCGCATCCGTCTCGACTATCTCACCCAGCCGAAGACGCGGCCGCCGAGCTTCGTGCTGTTCTGCACGCGTGCTGACGCGATCCCGGAGGCCTACAAGCGCTATCTGATCAATGGCCTGCGCGAAACCTTCGACCTTCCCGGCACGCCGATCCGCCTGACGCTTCGCGAGAAGCAGAACCCCTACGCCGACCGCAAGCGACGCAGATGAAAGCCGACACGCAGACCGCGGTAGCGCCAACCCGCGCCGCCTTCGCCTTCATTTTTGTCACCGTGCTGCTCGACATGCTGGCGCTCGGCGTCATCATCCCGGTGCTGCCCAAGCTGGTGGTCGAGTTCCGAGGCGGCGACACGGCGAGTGCGTCCGAGGTCTACGGTCTGTTCGGCACCGCCTGGGCGCTGATGCAGTTCATCTTCTCGCCGGTGCTCGGGGCGCTGTCCGATCGGCTCGGGCGGCGGCCGGTGATCCTGATCTCGGCGCTGGGTCTCGGCCTCGATTGCATCCTGATGGCGCTGGCGCCATCCCTCAGTTGGCTGTTCGTCGGCCGCGTCATCTCAGGCATCACCTCGGCGACGATCTCGACCGCCTTTGCCTATGTGGCGGATGTCACTCCACCCGAGCAGCGCGCCGCGCGGTTCGGCCTGCTCGGCGCCGCGTTCGGCGCCGGCTTCGTGTTCGGCCCGGCGCTCGGCGGGTTGGCTGGCAGTGTCGATCCGCGCCTGCCGTTCTGGATCGCCGCGGCGTTCAGCCTCGCCAACGCGGTCTACGGCTGGTTCGTGTTGCCGGAGTCGCTGCCGCCCGGCAAGCGCATGGCATTTGCGTGGCGACGCGCCAATCCGCTCGGCTCGCTCACGCTGCTGCGCTCGCATCGCGAGTTGACCGGGCTCGCGACCGCCGGTTTCCTGAGCAATCTCGCGCACGCATCGCTGCCGAGCGTCAGCGTGCTCTACCTGATGTATCGCTACGGCTGGGACGAGCGCGCGGTCGGCTTCGTCCTGGCCGCCGTCGGCGTCTGCTCGATGATCGTGCAAGGCACGCTGATCGGCCCGACGGTCACGCGGCTTGGCGAGCGCACGACGCTGATCGTCGGCCTCGGCTTCGGCGCTGCCGGATTCTTCATCTACGGGATCGCCACAACCGGCTTCATCTTTTTGATCGGCCTGCCGTTGATGGCCCTGTGGGGGCTCACCAGCCCAGCCTTGCTCGGTCTCATGAGCCGGCGCGTCGGCGACAGCGAGCAGGGCCAGCTCCAGGGCGCCAACGCGAGTCTCCAGGGCATCGCGAACTTGATCGGCCCGGTGCTGTTCGCCGAAGCCTTCGCCCACGCCATCAGCACCGGGCAGGCGCTCGACCTGCCCGGCATTCCGTTCATGCTCGCCGCGCTGATGCTGCTCGCCGCCGCGCTGGTCGGCGTCTGGACGACGCGACGCGCATAGCGCGCCTACTTTTCGACGATGTCCTTCTCGAGCGGCAGGATCAGGCCGGCCAGCTCCTTCTGCTCGCGCTCCGGCACCTTGAACTTGTTGAGCGTCTCCAGGAACAGCGCGACCGACTTGTCCCAGTCCGCCTTGGTGACGCCGGCGCCGGCATGCGACGTCTTCATGTCTCGGCCGGTATAGACGCACGGTCCGCCCGACGACTTGCAGATCAGGTCGATCACGTGCTGACGAATCTTGCCGCGGCTGTCCTCCGAGAACACCACGAAGAAGCGCTTGAGCTTGTCGTCCGCCACCATGCGGGCGATGAAGTCGTCGGTGACGGCGGCAATGGCGTCATAGCCGCCGACGCGCTGGTAGAGCGACTTGGCTTGGTTCGATTTTTCCTACGCCAGCGCCGGCTGGGCCAGCAACGGCGCGGCCAACAATGCGGCCGCCAACGCGCGCCGGATGATGGTCATGGCAATTCTCCCTCTGTGAACGGAGCGTCTTCTCCACGCTCACATACGGGCTGCGCGTTGCCAGGTTTCAGGCGGTTTCAGGCCGGAGGGCGGAACTCCTGCAGCTTGCCGCTGCGGAAGTCATAGACCTTTCCGCTGTCGGTAAAGCTCGGCAGGCAGAGCGGGATGATCTGCTCCGCGACCTCCTCGGCCGTCGGCAGCGTCATCGGATCCTCGCCGGGCGCGACGGCGGCGCGCATGCGGGTACGGGTCGGTCCCGGCGAGAACAGATTGATGCGGACCTTGGTCGTGGCGTTCTCGTTGGCGTAGGTACGCGCCATCACTTCGAGCGCGGCCTTGGACATCGAGTAGGGCCCGCGATAGGCGCGCGCGTTGGAGGCAGAGCCGGAAGTCAGGAACACCACGCGTCCGGCGTCGGACGCCTGCAGCAGCGGATCCATGTAACGGATCAGCTGCCAGTTCGCGGTGATGTTGACCGCGACGACCTCGTCGAAATCCTTCAGCTGGACGTGGCCGAGCGGCGAGTTCGGACCGCCGACGCCGGCATTGCCGATCATGACGTCGAGGCGGCGATAGCGCTCGTAGAGCGCGCCGGACAGCCGGCCGATGCCGTCAGAGTCGCGGATGTCGAACGGCACCAGGGTGGCGCTGCCGCCGAGCTTGCGGATCTCGTCATCGAGCTCCTCGAGCCCGCCGACGGTGCGCGCAGTTGCGACCACATGGGCGCCGGCCGTGGCGAGCGCGAGCGCGGTGGCGCGGCCGATGCCGCGCGAGGCGCCGGTCACGAGCGCAATACGGTCGGCGAGCGGCTTCGACATCTAATCAAGTGGACTGCGTAACTGCCGGTTAGCTGGCCTCGGCGAGCAACGACAGTTGCCGCGGCGACACGTCCTGGCCGGCGCGGTCGGTGAGCGGCGTCGGATATTCGCCGGTGAAGCAATGATCGGTGAACTGCGGCCGCACCGGGTCGCGGCGCTGCTCGCCCATGGCACGATAGATGCCGTCGACCGACAGGAAGGCGAGCGAGTCCGCATCGATGAACTTGCGCATGCCTTCGACGTCGTGGTTCGCCGCGAGGAGCTTGTCACGCTCCGGCGTGTCGATGCCGTAATAATCGGGATGGGTGATCGGCGGCGAGGCGATGCGGAAGTGCACCTCCTTGGCGCCCGCTTCGCGCATCATGCGCACGATCTTCACCGAGGTGGTGCCGCGCACCAGGCTGTCGTCGATCAGCACGATGCGCTTGCCGGCGATGACGGCGCGGTTGGCATTGTGCTTCATGCGCACGCCGAGCTCGCGGATCGACTGGGTCGGCTGAATGAAGGTGCGGCCGACATAGTGATTGCGGATGATGCCGAGCTCATAGGGGATGCCGGCTGTCTGCGCGTAGCCGATCGCGGCGGGCACGCCGGAATCCGGAACCGGGACGACCACGTCGGCCTCGGCCGGCGCTTCGGTCGCGAGCTCATGGCCCATCTTTTTTCGAATGGCGTAGACGCTGCGGCCACCGACGACCGAATCCGGACGGGCGAAGTAGATATATTCGAAGATGCACGGCCGCGGCGGCATCGGCGGGAACGGCTTGTGGCTCTGCGCGCCGTCCTCGTCGAACACCACGACCTCGCCGTTCTCGATGTCGCGCACATATTGCGCGCCGATGATGTCGAGCGCGCAGGTCTCAGACGTCAGGATCGGGCAGCCGTCGAGCTTGCCGAGCACGAGCGGACGGATGCCGAGCGAGTCGCGGGCGCCGATCAGCTTCTTGTTGGTCAGGCCGACGAAGGCGAACGAGCCTTCGAGCTGGCGCAGCCCGTCGATGAATTTGTCGATGAAACGGCCGCGGCGCGCGCGGGCGACCAGATGCAGGATCACCTCGGTGTCGCTGGTCGACTGCATCATGGCGCCTTCGCCGACCAGTTGCCGCCGCAGCGTCAGCCCGTTGGTGAGATTGCCGTTATGCGCGACCGCGAAACCGCCGGCATTGAGCTCGGCGAACAGCGGCTGGACGTTGCGCAGGATCGTCTCGCCGGTGGTCGAGTAGCGCACATGACCGACCGCCATGCTGCCGGGCAGGCGGTCGATGATCTCGCGGCGGGAGAAGGTGTCGCCGACCAGGCCGAGCCGGCGCTCGGAGTGAAACCGCTTGCCGTCGTAGCTGACGATGCCGGCCGCTTCCTGGCCGCGATGTTGGAGCGCGTGGAGGCCGAGCGCCGTGATGGCCGCCGCATCCGGATGGCCGAAGATGCCGAACACGCCGCATTCCTCGCGCAGGCGGTCGCCATTGAGGTCGAGATCAGGTGCGGCGGATTCCGAGGCTTCCGACTGGGTCTCGCTCATCTCGCCGCTCCGATGACTCATAGTGCCGCCGCTCCGCGTGGTGAGGTAAGGCCCGACCGGCGTTCCGGCTGCTGGTCGCCTTCCTGTTCCTGCTCGCCGTCCTTCGGCCGCTTGAATTTCTTCAGATAGCCCTCGGGATCGTCCGGCAGCTGCGCCTTCAGCCAAGCACCCGAACTCTTCAGCACGGTCAGCGACTTGGCCTGCGCAACCCATGTAGGTTGTGACTTGGCCGGAACCAACCAGTCGAAGAACAGGTATGCGACGACCACGATGATCAGCCCGCGGCCGAGGCCGAACAGGAAGCCCAGGGTGCGGTCGAGCGCGCCGATCCGGCTGTCGAGAACCATATCGGACAATTTAACGGTGATGATCGAAACGACAATAAGGGTCAGCAGGAATGTCCCGCCTATAACAGCGGCATAGGCCACGTATTCGTTGTTGAAATATGACTGCGCAAACGGCAGCAGCCGCTTGAACAGATAAAGGGTCGTGCCTGCGGCCGCGACCCAGGCGGCAATCGACAGGACTTCGCGCATGAACCCGCGGATCATGGCGAGCAGGCCGGAAACCATCATCACCACGAGCAGGAAAATATCGAGCAGCGTGATCGGCATCGCTGGTTTCGCCATCCCCGTGACAGGTTGCCCAGCTTGGCCGAATCGGGACCAGGGCAACACCTAGCTGGCACCACCCTTCCGACCCCGGCAAGCACCGCTGTGGTTAACGGTTCCTGCCGGCGAACACCATGTGTTTTGGCCGTATCTGGCTCGGAAGGCGGCTTCTCTATAGCCGTCCGATTTCGCCGCGTCACGCCTCTTGTCGCCGGAGTTTGGCGGGACTGCGGCCGGGGCCGCGGGCGGCAATCTCGGCGACGAGACCGGCGAGATTGTCCGCTGTGGACAGCGCCAAAGCGGGCTCGGCCGCCTCGCCGCGCGCGCTGTCCGGCACGACGGCGCGGGCAAAGCCGAGCTTTTGGGCCTCCTTGAGCCGGGCGGCGGCCTGAGCGACCGGCCGCACCACGCCGGACAGCGAAATCTCGCCAAAATAGACCGCATCGGCGGGGAGGGGGGCGCCCGTAAGTGATGATACGAGGGCGGCCGCCGCGGCGAGGTCGGCGGCCGGTTCCTGGATGCGCAACCCGCCGGCCACGTTGAGGTAGACGTCATGACCCGAGAGCTTCACACCGCAATGGGCCTCGAGCACCGCCAGCACCATGGACAACCGGCTCTGGTCCCAGCCGACCACGGCGCGGCGCGGCGTGCCGAGCGTGGTCGGCGCGACCAGCGCCTGGATTTCCACCAGCACCGGCCGCGTACCTTCGATCCCGGCAAACACCGCGGTGCCGGGCGCGCCGAGATCGCGCTCGGACAGGAACAGCTCCGACGGATTGGTGACCTCGCGCAATCCGCCGCCGGTCATCTCGAACACGCCGATCTCGTCGGTCGGACCGAACCGGTTCTTGACCGCGCGCAGGATGCGAAACTGATGCGCGCCTTCGCCCTCGAACGAGAGCACGGCGTCGACCATGTGCTCGACCACGCGCGGCCCGGCGATCTGCCCGTCCTTGGTCACGTGGCCGACCAGGATGACGGCGGCGCCGCTCTTCTTCGCAAAGCGGATCAGCGCCTGCGCGCTGCCGCGCACCTGCGTCACCGTGCCCGGCGCGGATTCAACCGAGTCCGTCCACATGGTCTGGATCGAGTCGATGACGACAAGACGCGGCGTCTTGCCTTGCGAGAGCGTGGCGATGATGTCCTCGACCGAGGTCTCCGAGGCGAGCTCGACGCTTGCGCGTGAGAGGCCGAGCCGGTCGGCGCGCAGCCGTACCTGCGCGACGGCTTCCTCCCCGGAAATGTAGACGGCGCGCTCGCCCGCATTGGCGATGGCGGCCGCCGCCTGGATCAGCAGCGTCGACTTGCCGATGCCAGGATCGCCGCCGACCAGCAGGACCGAGCCGCGCACGAAGCCGCCGCCGGTGACGCGGTCGAGCTCGGCGATGTGCGATGCATGGCGTGGCGCTTCATGTGTCTCGCCGGCGAGAGGCTCGAGCTTGAACGGCCGGCCCTTGCGGCCAGAACGGCTAGGTGCCGTGGCAGCCACGCCGCCGCCGGCGTCTTCCTCGGCGATCGTATTCCACTCGCCGCAGGCCTCGCACTTGCCTTGCCAGCGGCCATACACCGCGCCGCAGTTCTGACAGACGAAGGAGGGCGTGCGGCGAGCCATGGATGGTCACTTGTTATTGTTTGGCGTCGGTCGTGTCGTCAGCTCACGCGGTACTTGCGGGTGAAGCGCCGGCCGAGACTGGTCAGCACCTCATAGCCGATGGTGCCGATCGAGGCGGCGAATTCGTCGACGCCGATGCGTCCACCGATCAACGTCGCGAACTCGCCGCGTTTGACCGCGTTGTCCGGCAAGGCGGTGACGTCGACAGCCAGCAAGTCCATCGAGATGCGCCCGACCACCGGACATTGCCAGCCGCCGACGATGACCTCGGCGCGGTGTCCCCGCTCGGTCGAGCTCGCCGCGCGCGAGAAACCGTCGGCATAGCCGACCGAGATGGTCGCGATCCGCGACGGGCGGTGCGCGGTCCAGGTCGCGCCATATCCAATGCTGACCCCGCGCTCGATTTTCCTGATCTGCACGACGCGGCCCTTCACCTCGATGACCGCGCGCATTGGATTGTGTTTGCCGGGCGTCGGATTGACCCCGTAGAGCGCCACGCCTGGCCGCACCATGTCGCAATGGGTGGCGCCGCCGAGAAAGATGCCCGACGAATTGGCGAGCGACGCGGGCAGGCCACGGAACAGCGTGCGCAGGTCGCGGAACGCCGTGATCTGCCGCTCGTTCAGCGGATGACTGGGCGTTTCCGCGCAGGCGAGGTGGCTCATGATCAGCGCGATGCCGTGATCGAGCCTGCTGGCGCGCGGCGCGAGCGCAGGGGCTTCCTCGATGGCGAAGCCGAGCCGGTTCATTCCCGTGTCGAAGTGCAGTGCGTGCTCGCCCTTCCAGCCGGTCGAGCCGCCGTACGCGTCCCATTCGGCAAGCTCGGCGAGGTTGCCGATGACCGGCCGCAGGTTCGCGTCGGCAAATGCAGCCGCCGATCCGGGCGCGATGCCGTTGAGCACGTAGATCACGGCGTTGGGCGCGATCGCCCGCACGCGGCGCCCTTCGGCGATGTGGGCGACGAAGAACGTGCGGCACCCGGCGCGCGCGAGCATGGCGGTGACTGGCTCGAGGCCGCACCCATAGGCGTCCGCCTTGACGACGGCGGCGCAGTCGGACGGCGACACGCGGCTCGCCAGCGAACGCCAATTCGACTCGAGCGCTGACAGGTCGATGGTCAGAACACCGCCGGTTTCGAGCTCCTGCGGCCCGGCGACGGTGACGCCGCTCTCGCCCTGGACGTGCGCCGCCGTCTGCTCGCTACGCTCGAGAACCGCCATGGTCGTGAACCGAAACCGGATACGGCGACCCCGTGGGCAGGGCCGTTGCATTGCAATATCGCCGTCTTGCCGGCGCAGGACAAGGATAATCCAAAGCAGGTATCGACTACTCGGTCGTCCGCATCGGCACCTGATCGGTGGGCGCGAGGTCCGAGAACCTGGTCACATCGGCCTTGAACTGCAGCGGCACCGTTCCGGTCGGGCCATGGCGCTGCTTGCCGATGATCACCTCAGCCTTGCCGTGGACCAGCTCCATCTCGGTCTGCCACTTGAAGTGCTCCTCGGTGCCGGCGCGCGGCTCGCGGTTCCGCAGGTAATACTCCTCGCGGTATACGAACATCACCACGTCGGCGTCCTGCTCGATCGAGCCGGACTCGCGCAGGTCCGACAACTGCGGCCGCTTGTCGTCGCGGCTTTCGACCTGACGCGACAGCTGCGACAGCGCGACGATCGGCACGTTGAGCTCTTTCGCCAGCGCCTTTAGGTTGGTGGTGATCTCGGTCACCTCCTGGACGCGGCCCTGCGCGGCACGGTTGCTCGAGCCCTGCAGCAGCTGGATGTAGTCCACGACCAGCAGGTCGAGACCGCGCTGGCGCTTGAGCCGGCGCGCGCGCGCCGCGAGCTGCGCGATCGACAGGCCGCCCGACTCGTCGATGTAGAGCGGGATCTGCTCCATGTCGCGCGCCATGCCGGCGATCCGATCGAAGTCGGACGGATCGATCTCGCCGCGCCGGATGCGATAGGAGGGGATCTCGGTCTGCTCGGCGATGATGCGGGTGGCGAGCTGCTCGGCCGACATTTCGAGCGAGAAGAACCCGACGATGCCGCCGTTCATCGTCTCGACGCGGCCGTCGGGGCGCACCTCGCCGTGCCAGGCCTTGGCGATGTTGTAGGCGAGGTTGGTGGCGAGCGCGGTCTTTCCCATGCCCGGGCGGCCGGCGAGGATGATCAGGTCGGAGTGCTGCAGCCCGCCCATCATGCGGTCGAGATCGTGCAGGCCGGTGGCGATGCCCGACAACTTGCCGTCGCGCTGATAGGCGCGCGCCGCCATGTCGACCGCGGTGGTGAGCGCCTGTGCGAAGCGCTGGAAGCCGCCGTCGTAACGGCCGACCTCCGCCAGCTCGTAGAGCCGGCGCTCCGCGTCCTCGATCTGATTCTGCGGTGCGAGGTCGACGGGCGCGTCGTAGGCGACGTTGACCATGTCCTCGCCGATCACGATCAGCGAGCGACGGGTGGCGAGATCGTAGATGGTGCGGCCGTAGTCGGCGGCGTTGATCACGGTGGTCGCTTCGGCGGCGAGCCGTGCGAGGTATTGACTGACCGTCAGGCCGCCAATCTCGAAGTCCGTCGGCAGGAACGTCTTCAGTGTGACCGGCGTCGCGATCTTGCCGGCGCGCACCAGGCTGCCCGCGATCTCGAAGATCTTCTGGTGGATCGGCTCGTAGAAATGCTCGGGCGTGAGGAAGTCGGAGACGCGATAGAACGCCTCGTTATTGACGAGGATCGCGCCAATGAGCGCCTGCTCCGCATCGATGTTGTGCGGTGCAGCGCGATAGACAGGTGTGGTTCCCGCCGCCTGTTTGCGAGCGGTCGCTTCGAGGGCCATGGTGATCCGGCAAAGTCTTGATTCGATTCTGAGACACGATACTCATCCCACGCCACTCGCGCACGTCACGCGCCGGTGTAGGACCGCCATTAACATCGGATCGCCGAGCGAGGGAAAGCCTCGCATCGGAATTTCCCCGTTATCACCCGAGATGTCGTGTGTGACTGTTCATTCGTAAAACATGGCTTGACCATGGCGGCACGGTCATGCTCGCAGCGCGGTGCACGCTATCAACAGCTCGGACGGCGGAAGACGAAAGAGCCGGGGCGATTATTCCGCCGCCTGCTCGAATTGCGCCGGCGAGAAAGGCCGCTCCCCATAAAGGTAGTCACGGGTCAGCGGGACCGTGTCGTTCTTCTTGGCGAGCTGGATCTGAAACACGGCAAGCCCGTTGTAGCGGAAATAGGCCTCGAAGCCGGCCAAGTAGAATTCCCACATCCGGATGAACCGCTCATCGAACAGCTCCAGCACTTTCTCGCGCTGTGCCATGAACCGCTGGCGCCAGTGCCGCAGCGTCTCTGCGTAATGGATACGGAGCACTTCGATGTCGGACACGATCAGGCCGGACTGCTCGATCGGCGGCGCGATTTCGGACAGCGCCGGAGCGTGGCCACCCGGAAAGATGTAGCGCGATATCCACGGATTGGTGTTGTACGGACCGTCCAGCCGTCCGACGGTGTGCAGCACCATCACGCCATCGTCCTCCAGCAGGCTGAAGCACTTGTCGAAGAACGTCTGATAGTGCCGCTTGCCGACATGCTCGAACATGCCGACGGAGACGATGCGATCGAACCGCCCCTCGATGTTGCGATAGTCCTCGAACTGAAACTCGACCTGGTCGTTCAGCCCGGCCTGCTTGGCGCGGCTCTGCGCGACCGCCAATTGCTCGTGTGACAGAGTCACGCCGGTCACGTGCACGTCGGCACTGCGCGCGAGCGCAAGCGCGAGGCCGCCCCAACCTGATCCGATATCGAGAACGCGTTGCCGGGGTTTCAGCAGCAGCTTCGCCGCCAGATGCCGTTTCTTTGCAGCTTGTGCCTCTTCCAGCGTCGCCGTCGGGCTGTCGAAATAGGCACAGCTGTATTGGCGGTCGGAATCGAGAAACAGCTGATAGAGCTGGCCGTCGATATCGTAGTGGTGCGCGGCATTCTGTCCCGCGGCATGAATGCTGTTTCTCTGGAACATGCGTCGGTTGGCCGAGCGAATCCGCCGCAGGGGCCAGCCCCATGCAGGCAGCGGCCGCGACAGATTGCCCACGATCAGATCCAGCAACTCGGAAATCGAGCCCTGCTCGACGATCAGCCCACGGTCCACATAGAGCTCGCCGAGCCTGAGCTCCGGATCGAGCAGGAGCGCACGTTCCGCCGCGGCGTTCGTGAACCGGACGGCCACCGGCCGTCCGGTTCCATCGCCGACGCGGAATGTGCGCCCGCGCGCTGTGGTAACCTGCAACGTGCCCCGACGCACCAGCGTCGACACCGCGAGCCGCAGCAATCGATCCATCGGCGACCTCCGCTACGCCGATCGTCGTCCCCATCGGCCGCCCGATGGGAATGTCAAGACTTGCCGGGGCGGGGCCGACCGGGCGACAACCCGACCCATGGGTAATCCCGCACGGGTCGACAGGTTTCCGATCGGTATTATTAGACCAAAGTTCCCCCGCACCAGCAATGCTGGTGTCCCTTTTTTCGACGCGCTGTGGAGGCGTGATGAAAGGAGACTCACTTTCGGCTGAATTTCAGCTAAAGGAGAGCCCTGAATCGAGCTCACGTCCTGGCGGGCGGGAGAGCGGGAGGCTTTTTAGCGTGTCGGTGGTTGGGCGACGTGGGGTCGCAGCTCTGGGAATAACGATTGCGCTCGGCGGCGTGCCGGCAGTGGCGCAGCAGGATCTGACCGCCGGCCGGACGCCGGCGCAGCTCTTTGCGGGCGGCTGCTCCGCCTGCCACAAGTCGCCGCAGGGACTGGCAAAAGGCGCCGGCGCGGGGTCGGTCGCGAGCTTTCTCCGCCAGCACTACACCAGCAAGCCGGAAATGGCTGACGCGCTCGCCGCGTTTCTGACTGGCGGCGCGAACGCCCGCGAGCCCGCTGCCCAGGGCCGCGCCGGACGACCGGGTGCACCCGGCGTACCGGGCGGGCCGTCAGCGGTGCAGGATCCCACCGCCGCAGCCGCGGCACCCGGGCGTGGTCGCGCGGCGATCGCCGTCACGCCGGGCGCCGAGCCGGCCATTGACCGTCGCAACGCCGGGCCGAGGCCGGTGCCACCGAGGCCGGTTCCGGTCGAAAGCGCCGCAGCGCCGGCATCACGCGAGGCCGGCAAGCCGGCCGATGGCGCCGAGGCCGCGGCCCCGGCGCGTGCCGGCGCGCCGTCAGTCATTACCGAGGAGCGCGGACGGGCAGCAGGGCAGGCGCACGCCGCTCGGACCAACGCATCACGAAAATCGCGTGATGCGGGTGGGATCGGTCACGATGCTTCCGGGCGTACGGATCGTGATCGGCTCACCAATCTGCACGGCGGCAATGCCCCGGCGGAGCCGACACCCAAGCCGGCGCTGAGCGAGCCGCCGAAGCCCGCGGACAGCGAGGCGTCGCCGGCGAGCCCGGCCGTGCCACCGGCTGCTGCGCCGGCCGCCGAAAGCGAGACCATCGCCGCCACGCCGCCGCCGGCTGCGGCTGCAGCTCCGGCCGACACCCCGCCCGATACGCCGCCCGATACGCCGCCTAAGCCGAGCGGCAGCGGCGATCTCGCCCGCAAGCCGAACGTCGACAAGAGCGCAGCGGTCGAGGAGGAAAAGTCGGGCGTGCGCTCGAGCCCGCCACCGATCCTGCGGCCCCGCCCGGCGCGCGGCGCTGCCGCGGGTGCGGCGGCGACCGCCCGTCGCCCGTCGTCCGACGCGCCGAACTGATCCTTATCAGCGCCCTCAGCCGCCGGTCTTGGTCTCGGCCGTGTCGGCGGCGCGCTCCTTGTCCGCATCTTCCGGCTTCTCGAAGACGGCCGCGGCTGCGGCTGCGGCCTGCGCGGCCTCTTCCTCCGCTTCGGCCTCCTCGCGGCGGACGGTGACATCCTCGCCGCGCGCGATGCGCTCGGCCTCGTCCGCGCTGCGCGCCACGTTGATGGTGATCGAGACGTCGACCTCGGGATGCAGCGCGACCGGCACCTTGTGCGAGCCGATGGTCTTGATCGGCGCATTCAGTGCGATCTGGCTGCGGCTGACGGTGAAGCCGCCGCCCTCGAGCAGCGCCGCGATGTCGCGCGGCGTGACCGAGCCATAGAGCTGTCCGGTTTCCGACGCCTGGCGCAGCACGACGAAGCTCTTGCCGTCGACCTTGGCAGCGATCTTGTCGGCTTCGCTCTTGAGCTCGAGATTGCGCGTCTCGAGCTGGGCCTTCATGCCTTCGAACTTGGCCTTGTTGTCCTTGGTCGCGCGCAGCGCCTTGCCTTGCGGCAGCAGGAAATTGCGCGCGAAGCCGTCTTTCACTCGCACCACGTCGCCCATCTGGCCGAGTTTGGCGACGCGTTCCAGCAGGATCACTTCCATCACTTCTCTCCGTTGGTTGGTTCGCGATAGGTTGAATAGGGGTCGTCCGATCTATGACAGCGGTGTGGGCGGTGGTCCGCGTTTGAGACCGATGCGGCCGCGCAGGTTGAACATCGTGTCGACCAGGCCGAGCAGGGTCATGGCAATGACCGGCCAGCCGAACGTGAGCACGATGAAATAGGTTCCCGCCAGCAGCAGGGCGCGGCTCGCCAGGTTGCGGGTGATCGCATGCAGGACGGCAAATCCGATGATGGCATAGGCCATCAACAGGCTGGCGCTGAGGATGCCCGCGACGATGCCGACCAGATCGCCGACAAACGACGCCGCGATCGCGACGGCCAGCAGCAGCGGCGCCCAGGCCGGGAACGTCATCGCGGAGATATCGGGCCACGGTCGGCGCAGCCGGCCCGACACCTTCACGATGCGCGCGGCAAGCCAGAGGTTGAACACGTGGGTGACCGTCGCCAGCACCGCCGCCGCCGGCGGGACCACCATGACCAGAAAATCGATCACGCGTTTCGGGTCGGTCACGCCCGGCAGCTCGAGCGGCGCGTCGGCGGGCGTGTGGGTCTGCAGCCGGATCATGCGCTCGAAACCGCGTCCGAGCGCGGCATTGAAGCTCTGCGCGTCGGTGCCGAAATGCGGGATCGCGGCAGTGACGCCGATCGCGCCGATCAGCGCCGCCCACACCACCAGGTGCCCGACGGGATACCATTCGAGATTCTCTGGGGAGCCCGAGGCGCCGGGGCGCGCAAGCAGCGCGAGATAGCCGAGCCACCACGCGGGCACGCCGACGCCCAGCAGGAAGGCGAACAGAAAGAAGCTGCCGAATACGGAAGCGAGGCCGAGGGCGGCAAACGCCGCGGCGACGACGGCGGCCCAATGGCTCCAGCCCAGCGCGGCGATCAGGATCGGCAGCGCCGCGAGATAGAACAGCAGGACCGAGAGAAGCGAGCCCGACGCGACGGACGCAAACAGCAGCGCCGCCGCGACACCGGCTCCAAGCCCGATCAGGAGGATCTGCATCATCAGCTGTCCCGCTCTGTTCATTGAGCGGTTAGAGACGGAACGCGTCCGCCCCAACCATCGGCCCCCGGGCATCCCCGGGAGCCTTATGTTCAAAACACCCGCGTCAGCGGATCACGTACGGCAGCAGCCCGAGGAAGCGCGAGCGCTTGATCTCGCGCGCGAGCTCGCGCTGCTTCTTGGCCGACACCGCGGTGATGCGGCTCGGCACGATCTTGCCGCGCTCCGAGATGTAGCGCTGCAGCAGCTTGACGTCCTTGTAGTCGATCTTCGGCGCGTTGGCGCCGGAGAACGGGCACGTCTTGCGACGGCGAAAGAACGGGCGCCGGGCGCCACCAGGTGCGAGACCCATGGGTTATTCCTCCGTCGTCGTATCGGTGTCGCCGTCGTCGCGGCCGCCGCGCGGCCTGCGGTCGTCACGGTCGTCATCGCGGTCGCGCCTGCGGTCGCCGCGGTCGCCTCGCGGCCCGCGGTCATCGCGGTCACCACGCGGACCACGGTCGTCGCGATCGCGGTCGCGATCGGCCTTGCGCATCATCGCCGATGGCCCGGCATCGAGCTCCTCGACCCGCACGGTGAGGAAGCGCAGCACATCTTCGTTGATGCGCTCCTGGCGCTCGACCTCGGTCAGCGCGCCGGGCGGCGCCTCGACGTTCAGCAGCGTGAAGTGCGCCTTGCGGTTCTTGCGCATGCGAAAACTGAGCGATTTCACGCCCCAGTATTCGGTGTTGGCGACCTTGCCCCCCATCTGCTCGATGACGCCTTTGAACTGGTTGGTCAGTTCTTCGACCTGCTGCGCCGACAGGTCCTGGCGCGCGAGGAAAACGTGCTCGTATAGCGGCATGGAATGCCTTTCCCTTTCTGCCTGGCTCGCCCCGGCGCCTAGCCCTTCGTGCCCTTGGGAAAGGCTCGAAAGCTAAAGAAGGCGGGAACACGGGACGACGGACCATCCGGTCCTGCCGGCTCCGGAAGCTTCGGAGACGGCCGTCCGTTCAGCTCCCGGCCGGGATCGAGCGGAGGCCGCGTTATAGGGGTTTCTGAGATAATTGCAAGTTTCAGGCGGCCCGGGGCGAGCCCGGATGGTCCGACAGCTTGTGCAGGAGATCCGCGAGCTTGACCGCCAACTGGACCGCCTCGCGGATCTGCGTCGCGCCGGCAGGGTCCGAGCTCGAATTGGCTTTGCGCAGCTTGTTGAGGGTGGCCAGCAGGTAATCGAGGTTCTGGGCAATGAGCTGCTGGCGGAACGCCGCATCCTTGCGCGCCCGCTCAAGCTCTTTGTCGGTGACCATGATGAAGGCCGGCATGGAATCTCCGTTAAGGAATATTACCGACACCAGGTTGTCGCTTCGTTACCGAGCTCACATGGAGAATGACCGGGCCGGCTTGACATGGCGCGACGTCGCGGTGTTGTTCGGCCCGTTTTTGCAACGTGAGCCGAATACAGATGTCGATTGCCTTCGTTTTTCCGGGTCAGGGCAGCCAGGCCGTCGGGATGGGCCGGGCGCTGGCTGAGAGTTTTGTGGCGGCGCGGGAGGTCTTTGACGCGGTCGATGCCGCGCTCGGCGAGAAGCTGTCCGCGGTCATGTGGCAGGGGCCGGCCGAGACCCTGACCCTGACGGAAAATGCCCAGCCGGCCTTGATGGCGGTCTCGCTCGCCGCCATGCGCGTGCTGGAGACCGAGGCCGGGCTCGATCTCAAGCGCGACGCCAGGTTCGTCGCCGGCCATTCGCTCGGAGAATATTCGGCGCTGGCTGCGGCCGGCGCGCTGAGCATTGCCGACACGGCGCGGCTGCTGCGCATTCGCGGCCAGGCGATGCAAAAGGCCGTCCCGGTCGGCGTCGGCGCCATGGCGGCGCTGCTCGGGCTCGAATTCGATGCGGCGGCGGCCGTCGCCAGCGAGGCCGCCCAGGGCGAGGTCTGCCAGGCCGCCAACGACAACGGCGGCGGCCAGGTGGTCATCTCCGGCAACAAGACGGCGGTCGAACGCGCCGTCGAGATCGCGAAGACGCGTGGTGCCAAGCGCGCCATGATGCTGCCGGTGTCCGCGCCCTTCCACTGCGCGCTGATGCAGCCGGCGGCGGACGCGATGGCCGAGGCGCTGGCAAAGGTCGCGGTGAAACCGCCGGTGGTGCCGGTCGTCGCCAACGTCGTGGCGAAGCCGATTTCCGATCCGGCGGAGATCGTCCGCTCGCTGGTCGCGCAGGTGACCGGCACGGTGCGCTGGCGCGAGTGCGTCGCGGCAATGGCGGCGAACGGCGTCACCGCGTTCTACGAGGTCGGGGCGGGCAAGGTGCTGAGCGGTCTCACCAAACGCATCGCCGACGGCGCGAGCGCGTCGGCGATCGGTACGCCCGACGATGTTGCCGCCTTCAAGACCGCGCGTGGATGAGCGGACACGGTTTCGGTCGCGAACAGGAGTGTGCAGGCCATGTTTGATCTGACCGGCAAGACGGCACTCGTGACCGGCGCGACCGGCGGTATCGGCGGTTCGATCGCGCGTGCCCTGCACGGACAGGGCGCGACGGTGGCGATTTCAGGCACGCGGCGCGAGGTGCTCGATCAGCTGGCGCAGGCGCTCGGCAGCCGTTGCCATGTGCTGCCCTGCGACCTCGCCGACAAGGAGCAGGTCGAAGCGCTCGTGCCGCAGGCCGAGGCGGCGATGGAGAGGCTCGACATCCTGGTCGCCAATGCCGGCGTCACCAAGGACAACCTGTTCGTGCAGCTGCGCGACGAGGATTGGGACCAGGTTGTCGCGCTAAATCTGACAGCGACGTTTCGTCTCGCGCGCGCCGCGGTGCGCGGCATGATGCGGCGCCGTTTCGGGCGCATCATCGGCATCACCTCGGTCGTCGGCCACACCGGAAATCCCGGTCAGGCGAATTACATCGCGGCCAAGGCCGGCATGACCGGGATGATGAAGTCGATCGGGCAGGAATATGCCAAGCGCGGCGTGACCGCCAATTGCGTCGCGCCCGGCTTCATTGCGACGCCGATGACCGACAAGCTCAACGACAAGCAGCGCGAGGCTATCCTGGCCCGCGTGCCGTCGGCACGGCTCGGAACCGGCGACGACGTCGCCGCCGCGGTCGCCTATCTGGCCTCGGACGAGGCCGCCTACGTGACCGGCCAGACGCTGCACGTGAATGGCGGGATGGCCATGATTTAGGGGCTTTTTTCGCGCCGGCGCGGCGCTGAAACGATTGCGGAGCGATGCTGGTCAAGCTATTCGAAGTATGATAACCGAACCCCCGGTTTGGCTGGGCAACGCTGAAGTGGAGTAGGAGCCCGCGCGGTCCGCTCGCGACCGCAACAACGCCTTGGTCCAAATCCCTGGATCAATAACGCCTGTATCAATCACGACGCAGCCGTCGCACGACAGGACAACTACTTGGGGCGATCGGTCGAGCGAATTTGAGAAACGGACGAGGTCGAGACGATGAGTGACATTGGCGAGCGGGTAAAGAAGATCGTCGTGGAGCATCTGGGTGTTGAAGCCGAGAAGGTGACGGAGAACGCCAGCTTCATTGACGATCTTGGTGCCGACAGTCTCGACACGGTCGAGCTGGTCATGGCGTTTGAAGAAGAATTCGGTTGCGAAATCCCCGACGACGCCGCCGAGACGATTTTGACGGTCGGCGACGCGATCAAGTTCCTGGAAAAGAACGCGAAGAGCTGAAGGCGTTGCGACGCGGTTCGCGCAGGTGACCGGTCGGTTGCCGGGCGGCCAGGTGTCGCCCGCTGGTGCCGCCGATTTGAAGGTCCTGAACGGCCCGCAGCAAGCTCGTTCAGGAACTTCAAATCGATAAGCGGCACCGGAATCATATACCTGCTGGTGCTCCTTTTGCTTCCGAAGTTCGTGTCAGGTTATGCTGCGACGGATCACGAATTTCGGAAGCGGTGCATTAATGCGTCGCGCTCGGCGAGTATGGCGGCCGATGGAGAACCGTAGCCCTATCGGCGCGGGTCGGCCGGCCTGGATGCATACATGAGACGCGTGGTCGTGACAGGACTGGGCATGGTGACGCCGCTTGCCTGCGGCGTCGAAGCCACGTGGAAGCGTCTGACCGCCGGTGAAAGCGGCGCCAGGAAGGTCGACAAGTTCGATGTGTCCGACCTGCCCTGCAAGATCGCCTGCACCATCACGCGCGGCGACGGCACCGACGGGACCTACAATGCCGATGCCTGGATGGAGCCGAAGGAGCAGCGCAAGGTCGACGATTTCATCATCTATGCGATGACCGCCGCGGCGCAGGCGCTCGAGGACGCCGGCTGGAAGCCATCGAGCTACGAAGATCAGATCACGACCGGATGCCTGATCGGCTCCGGGATCGGCGGCATCGAAGGTATCGCCGAGACTGCGATCACCTTGAAGGAGCGCGGCCCGCGTCGCGTGTCGCCGTTCTTCATTCCGGGCCGACTGATCAATCTCGCCTCCGGCTATGTGTCGATCGCCCATGGCCTGAAGGGACCGAACCACGCGGTGGTGACCGCGTGCTCGACCGGCGCGCATGCGATCGGCGACGCGGGCCGGCTGATCGCGCTCGGCGATGCGGACGTGATGGTCGCCGGCGGCACCGAGTCGCCGATCTCGCGCATCTCGCTCGCGGGCTTCGCCGCCTGCCGCGCCTTGTCGACGTCGTTCAACGACACGCCTGAGCGCGCGTCGCGTCCCTATGATCGCGACCGCGACGGTTTCGTGATGGGCGAGGGCGCCGGCGTGGTCGTGCTCGAGGATTACGACCACGCCAAGCAGCGCGGCGCGCGCATCTATGCCGAGCTGGTCGGCTACGGCATGTCCGGCGACGCCTATCACATCACCGCGCCGGCCGAGGACGGCGACGGCGCCTTCCGCTGCATGACCGCGGCGATGAAACGCGCCGGCATCTCGCCTTCGGAGCTCGACTACATCAACGCGCACGGCACCTCGACGCCGCTCGGCGACGAGATCGAGCTCAACGCCGTGCATCGTCTGGTCGGCAATGCGGCGGGGCGCATCTCCATGTCGTCGACGAAGTCGTCGGTCGGGCATCTGCTCGGCGCCGCGGGCGCGGTCGAGGCGATCTTCTCGATCCTGGCCATCCGCGACGGCGTTGCTCCGCCGACCATCAATCTCGACAACCCGTCGGTCGAGACGCCGATCGATCTGGTGGCGCATCAGGCGCGCAAGCGCGAGATCAATACCGTGCTGTCCAATTCGTTCGGCTTCGGCGGCACCAATGCGTCGCTCGTATTCCGCCGTCTGCCGAGCTAGCGCCGCCGATTTGAAGCTCGTGCACCGCTTGCAGCACGCTCGTTCACGAACCTCAAATCGATCACGAACTTCGGAAGCGGGGCACGAGCGCCGGTTTGCCGCACCGCTCGCGCCGGATGCTGGCGGTGCTGCGAAACCACACCGAATCAATTCACGCGCGGCACACGGCGGAAATCTCGAATTTGCCGTAATCCTTTCTACGCTGCGAGGTTCCGCGGTGGTGTGACCTTCCATTTGGCCGGCGATCGGTGGAGTGAGGGGACGTGTCCCGGTATACGTCACGGCGTCGCTGGTGTAGGGTTTGCGCGCTGCAGTGGGCCGAGGGGCGGCCCCGGACGAGGAGGAGGGGGACCGTCGGCCGGGTGCCGGCACGGCAGCCGATCACTTTTTGTCGGTACCGGGCTTGGCGGGAATCTCCCCGGACGCTACCAATCGCTGATGGAGCCGAAACGCATCACCCCGCGCAGCCCGCGAGCCGCCATCATGCCTGATCGCATGCCCGGACCGTCGCGTCGTTCGCGGGGAGCCCGCAATCCGTTCGTCGTCGTCGGCAACGCGATCTTCACGGCCACCATCCTGATCGCGATCGTGGTCGGCATCACGCTGATGATCGGCAAGCAGCGTTTCGAGGCGCGCGGTCCGCTCCAGGAGGACAAGACCGTCAACATCCCGAAGGGCTATGGGCCGCGCGACATTGCCGAGCTGTTGACCCGCGAGGGCGTCATCGAGCAGCCCTGGGTCTTCATCGGCGGCGTCATCGTACGCAAGGCGCGCGAGGAGCTGCGTTACGGCGAGTATCAGTTCACCAAGCACGCGAGCATCAGCGACGTGCTCGACACGATCATCGAAGGCCGCGTCGTGCAGCATCAGTTCACGGTGCCGGAAGGCCTGACCTCCGAGCAGATCGTGCAGCGTCTGCTGGAGAACGACATCCTCACCGGCAGTCTGCGCGAGATTCCGCGCGAAGGTTCGTTGCTGCCGGAGTCCTATCGCTTCACGCGCGGAATGCCGCGCGACCAGGTGATCCAGCGGATGCAGCAGGCGCAGAAGCGGCTGCTCCAGGAAATCTGGGACCGCCGCATGTCCGACCTGCCGATCAAGACGCCCGAGCAGCTCGTCACGCTGGCGTCGATCGTCGAGAAGGAGACCGGCAAGCCGGAGGAGCGGACGCGCGTCGCCGCCGTGTTCGTCAATCGGCTCAAGCAGCGGATCAAGTTGCAGTCGGACCCGACGATCATCTACGGCCTGGTCGGCGGCAAGGGCACGCTCGGACGCCCGATCCAGCGTAACGAGATCACCCAGCCGACGCCGTACAACACCTACGTCATCGAAGGCCTGCCGCCCGGACCGATCGCCAATCCGGGCCGCGCATCGCTCGAAGCCGCTGCCAATCCGGCACGCACCAAGGAGCTGTTCTTCGTCGCCGACGGGACCGGCGGCCACGCGTTTGCCGAGAACCTCGAGCAGCACAATCGCAACGTGGCGCGGCTGCGCGCGATCGAGCGCGGCGACGCGACGCCGGCTGCCGCGGCGCCGGCAGCGCCACCCGCCGCGGCTTTCGCGCCGGTGGACACCCAGCCGGCCGGATCGGCACAGACCCGCGGCACGACCGCACGACGGCCGGGCACCACGCCGGCGCCCGCCGCGCGCGCGCAATAGCCGGCGTCCCGCAGCGGCAAAACCCGTATCCACTTTTCCGGGACATGCGCTAAGGTCGGCGCGCTTTCATCAGCCAACCGGGCGAGTCGTTTCCGCATGGCATTGTCGAGCATGACCGGCTTTGCCCGGTCCGGTGGCGCTTCCGGCGCCTATCAGTGGGCGTGGGAGCTCAAGTCGGTCAACGGCAAGGGTCTGGACGTCAGACTGCGGCTGCCGATCGGCTGGGACGCGGTTGACGCGCCGGTGCGGGCGCGCGCCACGGCGCGGCTCGCGCGCGGAACCATCAACGCGACGTTGACGGTCAACCGCGAGGGGCTGCCCCCGGTGGTGCGCGTCAACGACGCGGTCCTCAATGCCGTGCTCGGCACGCTGAACGATCTCTCCAAGCGCGTGCCGGGCGCGGGGCCGCCGCGCCTCGACGGTATTCTCGCCATCAAGGGCGTGGTCGAGGTGGCCGACGCGGACGAGCGTGAGGACGAGCGCCAGGCGGCCGAACAGGCGGCGATCAAAGGCTTCGAGCAGGCGCTGTCCGGCCTCCACGATATGCGCCGCCACGAGGGCGATGCGCTCGCGGCCGTGCTTGGCGATCGGCTGAGCGAGATCGCGACGCTGGCCGCTCGCGCCGAAGCGGCGCCGGGGCGCAAGCCCGAGGCGATCCGGCAGAGGCTCACCGAGCAGGTCCAGGCGCTGCTCGATACCTCCAACCGCTTCGACGCCGACCGCCTGCATCAGGAGGCCATTCTGCTGGCGACGAAAAGCGACGTACGGGAGGAACTCGATCGCCTCACCGCCCACGTCGCGCAGGCGCGCCGGCTGCTCGCCGATGGCGGCGCGATCGGACGCAAGCTCGACTTCCTCGCGCAGGAATTCAACCGCGAGGCCAACACGCTGTGCGCCAAGGCGAATGATGTCGATCTGACCAATATCGGGCTGGAGCTCAAGAGCGTGGTCGAGCAGTTCCGCGAACAGGTCCAGAATCTGGAGTGAGGCCGATGGCGGATGCGGCCGACACGAGGGCAGGTCAGGGCGCGGTGGCACGGCGCGGACTGATGTTCGTCCTGTCGTCGCCGTCCGGTGCGGGGAAGACAACGCTGTCGCGCATGTTGCTGGAGGCTGATGACCGGGTCGACCTGTCGATCTCGGTCACGACGCGTCCGAAACGTCCGGGCGAGATCGAGGGCCGGCATTATCATTTCATCGACGCCAAGCGGTTCGAGGCAATGGTAACGGCCGGAGACCTGCTGGAGTGGGCGAAGGTGTTCGGCCATTCCTACGGCACGCCGCGCGCGCCGGTCGAGCAGGCGCTGTCGGGCGGGCACGACGTCCTGTTCGACATCGACTGGCAGGGAACACAGCAGTTGCGCGAAAAGGCGCCCAAAGACCTGGTCAGCGTCTTCGTCTTGCCGCCGTCGATACCAGAGCTGGAGCGCCGCCTGCGCATCCGCGCCCAGGATGGAGAGGACGTCATCCGCGCGCGCATGGCCAAGGCGGACGGTGAGATGAGCCACTGGGCGGAGTACGACTACGTCGTCATCAACCGCGACATCGATCACGCGTTCAGCGAGGTGCGCGCCATTCTCGCCGCGGAGCGGCTCAAGCGCGAGCGTCAGACTGGGCTGTCGAGTTTCGTTCGGAAGCTGCAAGCGGATCTTTAGCTTCGCTCGGCCCGTTCCCACGCGTAAGCTCGTGCACTGATTGCCGGGAATGACGCCATGCCCAAGATCGACATCGCCGCCGTGCCGGAACGCAAAGGCTCGGGCTATCCGCCGCCGTTCGACGCGCCCTGTGCCGAACGCGTGCGGCAGCGGCTGGGCAATTCCGGCGGGCTCACGGATTTCGGGGTCAATCTCATGCATCTGCCGCCGGGCAATTGGTCGAGCCAGCGCCATTGGCATTCGCACGAGGACGAATTCGTCTATGTGCTCGACGGCGAGCTGACGCTGGTCGAGGACGGCGGCGAGACGGTGCTGCGCGCCGGCGATTGCGCGGCTTTTCCGAAAGGCTCCGGCAACGGCCATCACCTGATCAACAAGTCGGGTGCGATGGCGGTTTATCTCGAAGTGGGCTCGCGCTCGCCCGCCGACGTTACGATGTGCTCCGATATCGACATGATGAGCGCCAACGCCGACGGTCGGTTCGTGCACAAGGATGGCACGCCCTATCCCCAGCCATAGTTTTAGACGAGCGCGCGCGCCAGGCGGACGAAGCCTTCGATCGAAATAGTCTCCGCGCGCGCCGTTGGATCTATACCGGCCGTCTCGAGCAGCGGCATCGGATCGGTGCCGAGCGAGCGGAGGCTCTGGCGCAACATCTTGCGGCGCTGTCCGAAGGCGGCCGCGGTGACGCGCTCGAGCGTTGCGCGATCGCACGGCAACGGATCCGCGCGCGGCGCCAGGCACACCAGGGTCGACGTCACCTTGGGCGCCGGCACGAAAGCCGACGGCGCGATGTCGAACAGGATCTTCGCTTCGGTGCGCCAGCCGGACAGCACGCCCAGCCGGCCATAGCTCGCCTCGTTCGGCCGGGCGACGATGCGCTCGGCGACCTCGCGCTGGAACAGCAGAACCAGCTGGTCGTACCACGGCGGCCACGGCTCGACCGACAGCCACGACACGAGCAGCGCGGTCGCGATGTTGTAGGGAAGGTTGGCGACGATCCGGGCGGGGCCGTCGGCGAGGTGGGGCCGCGGATCGAACGCGAGCGCGTCGGCTTCGATGATCGTCAACCGGTCCGGATAGCGTGCGGCGATCTCGCCGAGCGCGGCGATGGCGCGCCCATCGCGCTCGATCGCGATCACGCGGCGGGCGCCGTTGGCGAGCAGCGCGCGCGTCAGGCCGCCTGGGCCGGGGCCGATCTCGATCACGGTGACGCCGTCGAGCGGGCCGGCGGCGCGGGCGATCCGCGACGTCAGGTTGAGATCGAGGATGAAGTTCTGCCCGAGCGATTTGCGCGCCGACAGCTCGTGGCGACGGATGACGTCGCGCAGCGGCGGCAGATCGTCGATCGACGTCATCACGTCACGGCGACAGGCCGCTTTGCGCCGGCGAGCCTGGCGGCCAGGCGGATCGCGGCAATGAGGCTCGCCGGATCGGCTTTGCCGGTGCCGGCGATGTCGAACGCCGTGCCATGGTCGGGCGACGTCCGCACGATCGGCAGCCCGAGCGTGACGTTGACGGCGTGATCGAATGCCAGCGTCTTGATCGGGATCAGCGCCTGGTCGTGATACATGCAGAGCGCCGCGTCATAGCTCGCGCGTGCGCCGGCGTGAAACATCGTGTCCGCCGGCAACGGGCCGCGCGCGTCGATGCCGTCGCCGATCAGCTGCCCAACGGCCGGCGCGACGACCGCATTGTCCTCGGCGCCGAGCGCGCCCGCTTCGCCGGCATGCGGATTGAGGCCGGCAATGGCAAGCCGCGGCCGCTTCATGGCGAAGCGCTGCTTGAGGTCGGCGTCGACGATGCGGCCGGTCTCGACGATCAGCTCGGTGGTGAGGCGCTGCGGCACCTGCGCCAGCGGCAAGTGGATCGTCACCGGCACCACCGCGAGCTCGGGCGACCACAGCATCATCACGGGGTGCAGCGCGCGGCCGAGCTGCTCCTCGCACAATCTCGCAAGGAATTCCGTATGGCCGGGCTCGACGAAGCCGGAACGGTAGAGCACGTTTTTGGCGACAGGGTTGGTGACGACGGCGGCGGCAGCACCAGCGATAACGTCGGCGGTCGCCCGTCTGATCGCGGTGATCGCGGCCGGTGCGCTCGATCCGTCGGGCACGCCGGGCTCGGCGGTGGCGGCATGGCCCAGGTCGACGATCGGCAACGCGGTCGCAAACGTCTTGGCCGCGTCGTGTGGCTCGATCACGGCGATGGGGACCGGCGTGCCGAGCGCGGCAGCGCGGCGTTGGAGCGCGTCCGGATCAGCGATCAGGTAGAACGCCGGCAGCCCGAGCTCGACGCGCCGGCGCCAGGCCATGATGGAGATGTCGGGGCCGATGCCTGCCGGCTCGCCGCAGGTGAGCGCCAGAGCTGCGCCGGTCGGGCGACTACTTGAGGTGTTCAATCATCGCGCCTTTGCGCAGCTCCTCGAGGTAGCGACTGGCCTTGGCCTGGAACTGCTTGCTGAAAATCTCCTCGCGCGCCTGCCGCTTGGCGGCCGAGTCGGCGGTCGTTTCCTTCTTGGAGCAGACAGCGAACACTTCGACGCCGTTCTGCGTGACTTCGGGCGCCGTCAACTTTCCGACCGGCGTCTTGTCGAGGATCTCACGCAGCGCCGGCGCGAGGTCTGCCGAGGTCTTGGTGATCGCGTTGCGGACGGCGACGTCCCTGAGCGCGGTTGCGAACGGAATACCCTCGTCGCAGTTCTGGAACCGGCTGCGCAGCGCCTCGGCCTCGCGCGTGCGCCCCTCGACGATGGCAGCAGCCGAGCCGCGTGGCACCACAAACAGGATCGGCCGCAACGAGTATTCGTAGGTCACGGCGCCCGCTTCGCCACCCTTCTTTTCCGCCGCCTCGAGCACGTCTTTCTCGCGGACCTGCAGGCTCTGCCCCCACCTGCCGCGCACGATCTGCGACCAGACGATATCGGCCTTGATGCGGTTCTTAAGCGTTTCAGCGCCGATGCCGTTCTGGGCAAGCACCTTGGTCAGCTGATCGCCGTTCATCCGCATGCGCTTGGCCATCTCGCCGTAGGCGGTGTCGACGTCCTTTTCGCCGAGCTCGAGCTGGTATCGCTTGCCGACATAGATCTTCAGTTTCTCATCGATCAGCTCGTTGATGATCTCCTGACGGGGTGGGGTCTTGTGCGACACCAGCTGGTGAAACTTCGAACGCTGATCGATATCGTAGGCGGTGATGGGCTCGCCATTGACCAGCAAGACGGCGTTCTGGGCCCGAGCGCAAGTCGGCAATGCCACGAGGATCGCCGCGGCGGCAACGGCCGCGAGCCGCCAGGCCGTACGGGCGTCGCGGGGGTGGGACATCCTGCTGGTCATGGAAGACTGTCTTCTCGCGTTGAGGTTATCCGTGCGCGATCCATCCCGGGTCGACTGACACCACGCGCCCCCACGTCTCGTTCAACCTGGCTACGGTCCAATGCCCGGCGTCGTCGCGACGGTCTGGCTGAGCACGGTACCGCCCAGGGTCCGCAGGCTGATCTGCAACATGACGCGGTGATCGGCCTGCGGGTTTCCGCTGAAAGTATAGTTTGTCACGTAATTCATGGCGAGAATTAAACAGTCGTCGACGTAGCCGACGCCGAGCTGCGTCTGGTCGAACTTGCCCGCGTGCAGATTGTAGCGCGCGCCGCCGAACGCCACCCAGTTCGGATTGATCTTCACCCCGGCGGTTCCGAGGATGCCCTCGCGGCGATCCAGGAAGCCGAGTTCTGGCTGTGCGGCGTAATTTCCGTACAGCAGCGAATAGTTCCAGCGATCGTACTGACCGCGGCCCTCGACCTCGAAGCGTTGCAGCGTCAGGTCTTCCTGGTCGAAGCGATAGCGCGTGGTCAACTGGAATGTGCTGAACGGCTGATACGACATGCGCGCGACATAGTCGGACTTCGACTTGTCGAGACCGCTGTCGAGGCCGGTATGGGTGAGGTCGCCGACCGCGAAGGAATTGGTCCCGAACAGGTGGTAGGACTGGCCGAACAGCATGTTGAAGAAGCCGCCGCGATTGAACTGCGCGGTGTACTGCACGCCGACGTTGGCGCGGCCGCCGCCCTCGACGCGGTCCCAGCCCGAGAACTTGTCGACCCGGAACAGGTTGCTGTCGTCGAACACGAGGCTCTGCGCGTCCTCGTTTGGCAGCTTGCCGATGTTGGTTTCGTTCGGGCGGGCGATCACCTGGGCGATCGGCTCGACCGTCTGCGTGCCCCACGCGTGGGCCGACATGAACGGATAGCGATATTCGAGGCCGGCAGTTGGCATGGCGCGCGCCGCCGAGGTGTCGCCGGTATTGATGAAGTTGCCGACGCTCGGGTCGTTCTCGATATTCGCCGCCGCGATGTCGCCGCGCATCGACACGAACGGGATGAACACCTGCCCGTAAGGGTCGACGAAGCGCTTACGCCAATTGGCCTCTGCCGAGAAGCGCGTATACACGCCGGGGACGCCGCGCAGCAGGCAGTTGGTCGGGGTCTTCACCGCCGGATCGGCGGTCATCGTGGTGCACAGGCTGTTGTTGAAGGCGGCCTGGCTGATCGGATCGAAGCTCGCCTCTTGCCGTGACAGGCTGGTCAGGTTGACGCGGTACGACAACTCGCCGCCGAACACCGGCTGGGCGAGCGTATTGCTGTAGTCGACCACCGGGTGGATGATCGGAATCTGCTTCTGCTGATCGAACTCCGAGAAGCCGTAGAAATACATCGTGCGGGCGTCGAAGTAGCTGCGCTCGCCCTTGCCGACCAGGTAGAGCTGCGACACCGCTTCGGTCTGGCCGGTGCCGGCGACGTCGAGGGTGCGCTGGTAGCCGCGCAGGTGATAGTCCTGCACGAACGTGCGGTCGGTGAAGATGCTGCCGGTCCAACCCCACATCCACTGATCGGTGAGGGCGAACTGGCCGGCGGTATCGACGCTGCCGCGGAAGTCGCGGAAGCCCGGGGTCGAGGGGCCGCCGTCACGCAGGAAGTAGTCCTTGTCCAGCTGCCAGATGCCGGCGGCGCGGACGTTGTAGGCGCCGTTGTCCAGGCGCTGGCGGAAGTCGCCCTGCAACAGTGGGCCCTGCTTGGTCGTCAGCATCGGCGAGAACGTAAAATCGTAGTCGGGCGCCAGCGCCCAGAAATACGGGATCTCGGTGGCGAAGCCGTATTTGGCGCTGTACGAGACGTTCGGGACGAGGAAGCCGGTCTTGCGCTTCACCGTCGGGTCAGGCGCGGAGAAGTAGGGGAAATACGCGACCGGCAGGCCGAAGAACTCGAGCTGCGCGTTCTCGTAGTAGATCATCCGCTCGGCCTGATCATGGATGATGCGGGCGCCCTTGATCTGCCAGGTCGGCGGCTTTCTCGGGTCGTCCTTGCAGGGCTCGCAGGCGGTATACACGCCGCTCTGGAACACCGTGTAGTTGCCCTTGCTGCGGTCGGCGCGCGCCGCGGCGATGCGCGTATTGTCCGGCGAGTCGACGCGCAGCGAATCGACGAATCCGTCGCGATAATCGTCGCTCAGATCCATGATGTTGCCGTAGGTGACGCGGCCGTTCGGCTCGGTCAGGCGCGCATTGCCCTCGGCATGCAGCCGCTTCGTCTTCTGGTCGTAGATGACCTTGTCCGCCTCGATCGACGAGCCGTTGTAGTAGATCTGGACGTTGCCGACCGCAGCGACGCGCTCGTTGTTGTAGTCGTATTGGATTTCGTTGGCCTGAACGAGCATCTGCGCGTTCTTGCCACCCGCGGTCGCGGCCGCGCTGCCCGACTTCAGCCCGCGGGCAGGTCCCGACCGGAAGGTGAGAATCGAGGACATCGACGGGCCGGACGGGGACGACGACGGGCCGGAACTCGGTTGGGTGATGGCTGGGCTGACCTGTGCCTGCTGTTGCTGCTGGTCGTAGGAGTTCGGGAGGAATTGCGCGAATGCCGATCCGGCCGGCCAGCCGAAGGCAAGCAGAAGCACGCCGCCGGATAGCAGCCACGCGCGCAGGCCGTGGCGCCTGCGCGAAGAGCGGTGGGTGGCCCGGCTAACGACCATCAACCGTCCTCCTGATGCAGGAGAACGAGAAAGCCCGTGAACGAGCCGATGAACGCCGGCAGCCACGCAGCCACGATCGGGTGCATGAGCTGTGCCTTGCTCATGTCCTCGGTGATTTTCGATAGCACATACAACGAGAAGCCTGCGGTGACGCCGAACAGGATCATCTTTTGTACGCCACCAAAACGGAAGAAGCGCAGACTCACGCCCGCCGCCAGGAGGACCATGCCGGCGAGGAGAAACGGACGCGCCAACAACAGTTGGTACTGTAGTCTGTAGCGCGCCGCAACCAATCCGGCACGCTCAGCGAGGTCGATATACGCGGGTATTTGCCAGAAAGGCACAGTTTCCGGCGTAGCGAAGCTTTCGCGCACCTGTTCCTGCGTCAAACTGGTCGGCAGCAGGTAGGTGGCGCGTTCGATCGGCAGGGCACCGCTCGCCAGAATGCGGGCATCCGACAGCCGCCAATTCCCATCGGTCAGCACCGCGCCCGCCGCCTCGATTCGGTGGAGGAAATGACCTTCGCCGTCGAACACGAGCACGGTCACGCCGCCCAGGACCACGCCCTGCTCGCGGCTCGTCTGCGCGTTGATGATCGACTGGTTTTCGCCGCTGCGCTGGCGGGCCCAGAAGCTGCCGCCAACGGCGCCGGCGCTGCGCGACTGCTCCCCGAAGATCTCCGCTTCGATTCGCTTCGAGCGCTCCTGCATGAACGCCGACAGCGGATTGTAGGCGGTGGTCGCGAACACGCCGATCAGCAGCGCCACGACGATGGCCGGCGTGACGAACTGCCAGGCGGACATCCCGGCGGCGCGCGCGATCACCAGTTCGAGCCGGCGCGACATGTTGAGGAAGCACGACATCGTGCCGACCAGCACCGCGAACGGCATGATCTTCTCGGTGTGGAGCGGTACGCGGAAGAACGAGCACTTCGCCACCATCCAGGCGGTGGCATTGGGAGCGTGGGCCGTACGCTTGGTCAATTCCACATAATCGATCAGCGAAATGAGGGCGTAGATGCCGAAGAACACGGCGAGCACCGCGCCGAGGAAGCGCCAGGCGATATATCGATGAAGCGTGCCAAAGATCATCGACAGGGTCCGGTCATGCGGGTGCTGCAGCGACGCGCCGCGACATCAGGCGTGTGACGAGGCCGGCCATCCTGGTGGCGAACTCGGGCGGCTCGAGCACGCGGCCGCGCGAGATCGCAAAGGCGCCGAACACCAGGACGACGAGCATGACGACGTATTGCATCGACAGCGCGGCCGGCACGTTGATGCCGAACACGCCGCTGGCAAATCCGATCAGGCGCACGACGGTCACCAGCGACAGGGCCGTGACCAGCGAGAGGGCGCGGCTTTGCCGGTTGGTCTGCGGCGCGCCGAGGTAGACATAGACGATCACCACGAAGGCGATCGGATAGAGCGGGCCGGCGATGCGGTCGTGGAACTCGGCTCGGAACTGCGCCGGCTCCGACTTCAGCAACGGATCGTCCGGGGCCGGGAAGGCAAGCTCCCACAGGTAGCGCTCGCGGATCGTGTATTTCACAGGTTGATTCGACGAGCCGGTGAAACGCGACATGTCGAACCCGTAGCTTTGGAACTGAACGATGGCGGGATCGCGCTGCCCGGCTTCGTGGCGCTGCACGTTGCCGGTCTCGAGCACGAGGAAGGTGCCGCGCTCGTTCTCGAGGATCTCGCCGTGCTCGGCGACGATGGTGACGCGCTCCTTGGCGCTGCGCGAATCATCGACGACGATCCCGGCCAGCACCCCGTTGGGCATGCGCTCGCGAATATGGATGGTCAGGCCGTTCTCGACCTGCGTGAAGCGGCCGGGCTGCATCACATTGGCGACCAGATTGGCGCGCGCCTCGGTCATCCATTGGCGCAGCTGGCGCAGGCTCTTCGGGCCGACATAGGAGCTGATCGTCGCCATGATCACGGTCACGGCGATCCCGACGCCGAGAAACGCGCGAAACACCCGCCACGGCGACATGCCCGCGGCGTTCATGATGATGATCTCGGAATCAGTGCCGAGCTTGTTGATCACGTGGGCGACCGCGATCACCAGCGCGATCGGCGCGATGATGAAGACCAGCGACGGCACGACCAGGCTGGTGATTCCAAGAAACACCAACACGCTCTGACCCTGAGTGGTGATCAGATCGATCTCGCGCAGCGCCTGCGTGATCCAGATGACGGGCGTCAAGCTGCCCAGGACCACGAGGAACGCCCCGAAACCGGTGCGGAAAATGTACCAGCCGATCGACCCCATCGTCCCCTTACGTCCCCCACCCGTCGCACACAGACAGGCCACCCCCTGGCGCCGGATATCCCCCGACGACGCCAGCCCCTTGGAGCGACCTTACGCCAAATTATTGATCCGTACACAACATGGCCGGCCCAAGGCAAAGGTGTTGAAAATGCACGTCGAATGGTAATTCCCGCAGGGTGTGGCAGTTGGGTTGCGGAGCGTAATTAAAAAAGTGCAAAAGTGTTGCCGGCTGGCGACAGCCGCAGGAAAGGAACCGGTTCATGGCCGAAGGCCCGAAGCTTGGATTTGCCCCGTTTACCGCGCCGTCGAAGGGTGTTCTCATTTTGTTCTGTGACGAGAAGCTCCAGTTCGGGCCGGCCGCCCGCAAGGTGCTGGCGCCGACCGGCGATCTGGTGGCGCGGGCCGCGGCGTCCGAGAAATTCACAGGCAAAAGCGGCTCGGCGCTCGAACTGGTCCTGCCGGCCGGCCTGGACGTCGCCCGGCTGGTGGTCATCGGCCTGGGCAAGGCCAGCGACCTGACCTCCAAGGACTTCATCCGATTCGGCGGCATCGCCATGGGGAAGGTCCCGGGTTCCGCGACCAATGCCGTGATCTTTGCCGACCTGCCGGGCGGATCCATGAAAGCCGGCCAGGCCGCCGATCTCGCCTTCGGCGCCCGCCTGCGAGCCTATGCGTTCGACCGCTACAAGACCAAGCGCAAGGAAGGCGAAGACAAGCCGCAGGTCGCCAATGTGAGCATCGGCGTGTCTGATCCGGGCGCCGCGCGCAAAGCCTGGGCCTCCCGTGAAGGCGTCGCCAACGGTGTGGTGCTGGCGCGCGACCTGATCAACGAGCCGGCCAACGTGCTCTTTCCGAAGGAATTCGCCCGCCGGGCCGAGGCCTTGAAGAAGCTCGGCGTCACGGTCGAGGTGCTCGACGAAAAAACCATGCAGAAGCTCGGCATGAACGCGCTGCTCGGCGTCGGCCAGGGGTCGGTGCGCGAAAGCCAGGTCGTCATCATGCGCTGGAACGGCGGCAAGCGCGGGACCGCGCCGGTCGCCTTCATCGGCAAGGGTGTCTGCTTCGACACCGGCGGCATCTCGATCAAGCCGGCCTCCGGCATGGAGGACATGAAGGGTGACATGGCTGGCGCCGCCTGCGTGGTCGGCCTGATGCACGCGCTCGCCGCCCGCAAGGCCAAGGTCAACGTGATCGGTGCCATCGGCCTGGTCGAGAACATGCCGGACGGCAAGGCACAGCGCCCAGGCGACATCGTCACCACGATGTCGGGCCAGACCATCGAGATCATCAACACCGACGCCGAGGGCCGGCTGGTGCTGGCCGACGTGCTGCACTACGTCGCGACCAAATACTCGCCGAAGTTCATGATCGACCTCGCCACCCTGACCGGTGCGATCATGGTCGCGCTCGGCCAGGAATATGCCGGCCTGTTCTCGAACGACGACAAGCTGTCGGAGCGGCTGACCAAGGCGGGCGATGCGACCGGCGAGCGGGTGTGGCGCATGCCGCTCGGGCCGGAATACGACAAGATGATCGACTCGAAATTCGCCGACATGAAGAACACCGGCGGCCGCTGGGGCGGCTCGATCACCGCGGCGCAGCTCTTGCAACGCTTCGTCGGCAAGACGCCGTGGGCGCATTTGGACATCGCGGGCACCGCGCTCGGCTCGCCGCAGACCGACATCAACAAGAGCTGGAGCGCCGGCTGGGGTGTCCGCCTGCTCGAGCGACTGGTCGCCGACCACTACGAGAAATAGGCCTCCGCGTCAGGGGCATGGGTGGACAGGGCAGGGCGCGACGCGCGTGAAACCGCCCACCGGCCGCATCGTATTTCGTGTCGACGGCGGACGCGCCAACCGCCCGGAGAGACACGATGCTCGTCCTGATCGTCGCGATTGCGATCGGCCTGTGGCTGACCATGATCTCGGCCTGGGCGTTTCAACGCTGGGTCGGCAATCCCGGCTGGGTCGACGTGTTCTGGACCTTCGGCACCGGCATTGCTGGCGTCGTGGCTGCGCTCTATCCGGTCGCCGCACATGAGTGGCCGACCGAGCGGCAGCTCCTGGTCGCCTTGCTCGTCGCGGCATGGTCGCTGCGGCTCGGGCTCTACATGGCGATCCGGGTCGGGACCTCGCCGGAGGACGCTCGTTACGTCGAGTTGCGCGAGGAGTGGGGCGCGGGCTTTGAGCGCCGCATGTTCCTGTTCATGCAGAACCAGGGCATCGGCTCGATCCTGTTTCCGCTGTCGATCCTGATCGCGGCGCGGAATCCGGCGCCGGGACTGCGTCTCGCCGACTGGCTCGGCGCGGCGATCGTGGCGCTGGCGATCGCAGGAGAATCGCTCGCCGACCGCCAGATGCGTCGCTTCAAGGCGGCACCGGACAACGCCGCGAAAGTGTGCGACGTCGGCCTGTGGTCATGGTCGCGCCATCCCAACTATTTCTTCGAGTGGCTCGGCTGGTTCGCCTATCCGGTCATCGCGATCGATCTGACGGGCGCCTATCCGTGGGGCGTGCTCGCTCTGGCGGCGCCGGCGCTCATGTATTGGGTGCTCAACCACGGAACCGGCATTCCCTATCTGGAGCGGCACATGGCGCGCTCGCGCGGCGAGGCGTGGCGCAGCTATCAGCGGCGCACCAGCGCGTTCCTGCTGTGCCCGCCGACCCGTCCGATCACCACGCGGACGGCACGGCGACCGTTCTAGTGCCCCCGTTTCCGACGTGCGTGATACATTGCAGCACCCTCTGACACGCGCGTCGGAAACAAAGGGGCACTAGCAACTATATGATTCTAGTGCCGCTTATCGATTGAAGTTCGTGAACGAGCGTGCTGCAAGTGGTGCACGAACTTCAAATCGGCGGCACTAGTCAGTCGCGAGATGCGCTAGACTCGGGAAATGACCGAGGTCCTGTTCTATCACCTGCAGCGTCAGCCGCTCGAACGAGTGTTGCCGACCCTGCTCGAGAAATCGCTGGAGCGCGGCTGGCGCGTGCTGGTGCAGGTCGCGTCGGAGGAACGCGTCGAGGCGCTTGATGCGCATCTGTGGACCTATCGTGACGACAGTTTTCTGCCGCATGGCACGCACAAGGAGAGCGCTGCCGCGGCGCAGCCGATCCTGCTGACCGTGCACGACGACAATCCGAACCGCGCCGACGTCCGTTTCCTGGTGGACGGCGTGGCGATGCCGACCGACGCCGACAGCTACCAACGGATCGTGCTCCTGTTCGACGGCGAAGATCCCGATGCGGTGGCGGCGGCGCGGAGCCGCTGGACCGAGGCGAAGGCGCGCGGCTTCGAGGTCACCTATTGGCAGGCCGACGAGCAGGGCCGCTGGCAGCGGATGCAATAAGGCGGCGGTTGTCGTATGAACCGTGTTAGCGGGCGTCCCGGGTTGGTTCCCGCCCCCGGGACTTCCCTGGCTTGATTTCAAATTGCTGCCTGTTTTCAATCCCATGAGGATAGAGATGCAGGCCGTAATCCAACTGCAGCGGGTCGGGACCATGATATCGCGTGTTCTGCTTCCAGCGGCGCTGGCATGCGCTTTGGGCGGATGTTCTTCTGTGGATCTCACCGGGTTCAAGCTGCCGTCGCTCGACTCCCGCTATGTCTCGCTCGGCGGGCAGAACATCTATCGCAGCGCGGGCGCGACGCGAGCGGTCGGTCCGGAAGATCTGGTCGACGGGGAGGGCCGTTGTGCGGGCGCCGCGCCGGCCGAGGTCGACTCGTCGCTCGAGCCGGCGCTCGGCGCGCAGCCGACAGCCCCGCGCGGCGTCGCCCTGCAGATGACCGAGTGCGAGGTCGCGCGCGGGCTCGGGCAGGCGCAGCGCGTTGATATCACGCCCGGCGCGGCCGGCGAGCGCAGCGTGCTCATGACCTATACGGTCGGCGAGCGCGCCGGCATCTATCGATTCCAGGGCGGGCGCCTCGTCTCGATCGAGCGCGGCGCCGAGCCGCCGCCCCCGCCGCCGTCGGCGAAGCCGGCCAAGAAGAAACCGACGGCGCGCAAGCCGAACAACGCCTGAGCGGCTTGTTCGGTTCGGCAACATGTCCATATGGGGGCGATAGGTCGACGCTGGAGGCGATATGACTGCGCTGCTGACTGGACGCCTTACCGCACTTGTCTTGGCCCTGCTGCTTGGGAGTGTTGGCGAGCTCGCGCTGGCCCAAGTACCACAAGCAGTACCTCAAGCAGTACCACAAGCAGCACCACAGGGAGCACCGCCGGCGCGGCCGGCGCAGAGCGCTCCCGCGTCCGAGGGACAGTCCTCGCGTTCCGACCGGGCGACCAGCGCCCATCGCTTGCCGGCCGATGCCGCCAGCGAACACGCGCTGGAGCTGCCCGGTCGCACCTTGCGCTTCAAGGCGATCGCCGGCGCCCTGCCGATCAACGACGGTGAGGGCAATCTCCAGGCGGAGATCGCCTACACGGCATATCTCTCCGGGACGGACGCCGCCGCAGCGCGCCCGCTGACCTTCGTGTTCAATGGCGGACCCGGTGCGTCGTCCGCCTATCTGCAGCTTGGCGCGATGGGGCCATGGCGACTGCCGCTCGACAACATCGCACCCGCGACTCCGCCCGAGCTCATCCCCAATCCCGACACCTGGCTCGATTTTTCCGATCTGGTCTTCGTCGATCCGGTCGGCACCGGCTACAGCCATTTCGTCGCCACCGGCGAGCAGGTGCGCAAGCAGTTCTGGTCGGTGGACGGCGATGCCTCCTCGCTCGCCGTGTTCATCCGCAAATGGATCGAAAAATACGGCCGGCAGGTCTCGCCGAAATTCATCGTCGGCGAGAGCTACGGCGGCTTCCGCGCGCCGAAGATCGCGACGGCGCTGCAGAGCGAGCAGGGCGTCGGTGTCAGCGGCCTGGTCCTGATCTCGCCGGTCTTGGATTTCGCCTGGCGCGGACAGAAGGCGCATTCGCCGCTGCTCTGGGTATCGCGGCTGCCGTCGATGGCATCGGCGACGCGCGACACCAAGCAGCCGTTCGATCGCGAGGTGCTGCGCGAGGTCGAGCGCTACGCCTCGGGCGACTACCTGCTCGACCTGATGCGCGGCGAGCGCGACACCGCGGCGGTCGAGCGCATCAGCGCGCGTGTTGCCGCCCTGACCGGGCTCGATGCCCAGCTTGTCCGCGAGCTTGCCGGTCGCGTCGACCTGCAAACGTTCCAGCGCGAGCTCAACCGGCGGCAGGGCCTGGTGACGAGCATCTATGATGCGACCATCACCGGCATCGATCCCTATCCGAACTCTCGCAACTCGCGTTTCTCCGACCCGTTCCTGAGCGCCATGACCGCGCCGCTGACCGGCGCCGCGACCGATCTCTACCGGAACAAGCTCGGTTGGAAGGTCGACATGCCCTATCACCTGCTCGCGAGCAACATCAACGGGCAATGGGACTGGGGCCGTGGCCGCAGCGGGCCCGATGTGGTCGATGACCTGCGCAAGCTGCTCTCCGGCGATCGGAACATGCGCATTCTCGTGGCCCACGGCGCGAGCGACCTGGTGACTCCGTATTTCGAAAATCAGCTGATCATCAACCAGCTGCCGAGTTACGGATCGGTCGACCGCCTCAAGCTTCTGGTCTATGGCGGCGGGCACATGTTCTACAGCCGAGACCTGTCACGCGGCGCGTTCCGCGCCGATGTGCAACGGCTGTTTGCTGCGCGGCGCGAGGAGTAGACTCTTGCGTTGGCGCATATCCCTTTCCTTTTCGGGAAACCGGTACCCGCTTTTCCGGGATATGCGCTACTCCGCCACTGCCCGCTCGTAATCGCCGCTCAACGCGAGCCACTGCTCCTCGGCGGCGGCGAGCGCGGCGGCAGCCTCGGCGCGCTCCTTGGCGAGCCGGGCGGCCTTGGCCGGCTCGCGCTCATACAGGCCGCCGTCGGCCAGCGCGGCATCGAGCGTGGCGATGCGGCCGGTCAGATCTGAAAGCTCCTTCTCGATTCCGGCGATCTGCCGCCGCAGCGGCGCGAGCTCCGCACGCCGCTCGGCCTGGGCGCGACGCTGCTCCGCGCGGTCCGCGCGCGGCGGAGATTTGTCCTTGTCCGTCCGGTCGTCCTTGCCGCGCCGCTCGCTCAGGATCGAGCGGCGATAGTCGGCGAGGTCGCCGTCGTAGGGCGCGGCCTTGCCGTCGGCGACGAGCCACAGCCGCTCGGCGCAGGCTTCGAGCAGAAAGCGGTCGTGGGAGACCAGGATCACTGCGCCGGGAAAATCGTTGATCGCCTCGATCAGCGCCGCGCGGCTGTCGATGTCGAGATGATTGGTCGGCTCGTCGAGGATGATCAGGTGCGGCGCGGCGAAGGTGGCGAGCCCGATGAGAAGGCGCGCCTTCTCGCCGCCGGACAGCCTTGCGACCGTCGTGTCCGCCATGTCGCCGGGGAAGCCGATGCCGCCCGCCCGCGCGCGCACCTCGCTTTCCGCCGAGGTCGGCATGAGACGGCGCAGGTGATCAAAAGCGCTCGCCTCGGGCGTGAGCTCGTCGAGCTGATGCTGCGCGAAATACGCGATCTTGAGCCGCTCGGCACGCGTCACTGTCCCTTGCAGCGACGCGAGCTTGCCGGCGATCAGCTTGACCAGCGTCGACTTGCCGTTGCCGTTGGCGCCGAGCAGCGCGATGCGGTCGTCGTTGTCGACCCGCAACGTGAGGCGGCGCAGCACCGGCCGACCCGGCTCGTAGCCGACAGCGACATCGTCGAGCGCGAGGATCGGCGGCGACAACAGCCGCTCGGGCGCTGGAAACACGAATTCGCGCACCTCGTCGGATACGCGCGCCGCCGCAGGCTCGAGCTTGGCGAGCAGCTTGAGGCGCGACTGCGCCTGGCGCGCCTTCGTGGCCTTGGCGCGAAAGCGGTCAACGAAGGCCTGCAGGTGCTTGCGCTGCGCCTCCTGCTTCTTGGCGAATTTCTGATCGAGCGCCAGCCGCTCGCTGCGCTGGCGCTCGAACGAGGAGTAGTCGCCGCGATAGAGCGTGAGCTTGCCGCCATCGAGATGCAGGATGTGATCGACGGAATTGTCGAGCAGGTCGCGGTCGTGGCTGATCACGATCACCGTGTGGCGATAGCGCGCGATGTGGTCCTCGAGCCAGAGCGTGCCTTCGAGATCGAGATAGTTGGTCGGCTCGTCGAGCATCAGCACGTCCGGCTCCGCGAACAGCACGGCGGCGAGCGCGACGCGCATGCGCCAGCCGCCGGAAAATTCCGAGCAGGGCCGCGCCTGGTCGTCGGCGGAAAAGCCGAGCCCCGACAGGATGGCGGCGGCGCGCGCGGGCGCCGCGTGGGCGCCGATGTCGGCGAGCCGCGTGTGGATGTCGGCGATGCGGTGCGCATCGGTCGCAGTCTCGGCCTCGGCGAGCAGGGCGGTGCGCTCGCGGTCGGCCGCGAGCACCACCTCCAGCAGGGGCTCCGGGCCATCCGGCGCTTCCTGCGACAAGCGGCCGATGCGGGCGCGCGTCGGCAATTCGATGCCGCCGTGCTCGGCCGGCATGTCGCCCGCGATGACGCGGAACAGCGTGGTCTTGCCGGTGCCGTTGCGGCCGACCAGACCGACACGCGCGCCGTCGGGCAAGCGCACGGACGCGTCCTCGAGCAACAGGCGTCCCGCCACGCGCACGGACAATTCGTTGATTACCAGCATGGGCGCCGTTGTGGCGGCGACGATCCAGCCGCGCAAGTCCGCGCGGCGGTATCGCCGTCACCCTAAGGATGACATTGCGCCATCGATCGTGATTCGCGTGCGCCATGAACAGGTTATTGACGTTGCGTCATGCGCGGTCTGAAGACATCTCCGCACACGTGAAAGCCGTACTTGGCAGTGACCTAACGCCATCGTTGCCGGTCGAAGCGATTAAATGCGCCATCCATTATCGGGCGATTACCACCCATTAGGCATTTCCATTCACCTTGAACCCGGGTGGGACCAGCACGCTGCTTTCTATCGACTCGGGGACACGGCCCACATGAAGAAGGTTTCGCTCCGGCTCCGCGTCAGCGGACGCCTGTACACGCTCATCGTTCTGTTTGCCCTGGGTTGTGGTGCGCTGGCGGCAGCGCTGATCTGGCTGCAGGGGCAGCGCGCGATCGCCGCCCGCCAGCACAGCCTCGAGCAGCTCGTCGAAGTCGCGATCGGCGTGCTCGACGCGCACAAGAAGCTCGCCGATTCCGGCGTCGTGCCTGTCGAGGACGCCAAGAAGCGCGCGCTCGATGTCATTGCCAACATGCGTTACGGCAAGGGCGACTACTTCACCGCCCGCAGCTACGAGGGCATCACCATCATGCATCCGACGGCGCCGCAGACCGTCGGCACCAATCGCGACAACGTCCAGGATTCCCACGGCAAGTTCTATGTCCGCGAGATCAATGCGAAGCTGAAGGAGGGGAGCGGCTACATCAACTACTGGTTCCCGCGCCCGGACACCAAGGTCGACGCCGAGAAGACCTCATTCGTCAAGCTCTACCGTCCGTGGAACATCGCCATCCTCACCGGCGTCTATATCGACGATATCCAGGAAGAGTTGAACGCGGCGATGTGGCAGGCCGGCGGCGTCACGTTCGCGCTCGTGGTCCTGCTCGGCGGCTTCACGTTCTGGATCGCGCGCAGCATCGTGCGGCCGCTCGGCAGCCTGCGCACGGCCATGCTCGACCTGGCCGAGAACCGTCCGATGTCGACCACGCTCGATCTCGAGCGGCAGGATGAGATCGGCGAGATGGCGCGTGCGGTCGATGTGTTCAAGGACAATGCCGCGGCGCGCTCCGTGCTCGAGGACAAGGGCCGCGCCGAAGAGGCCACACGCGCCGCCCGTCAGGCCAAGGTCGACCAGCTGATCGGTGACTTCCGCAGCTCGGTCGGCACGGTGCTCTCCGCCGTCGATGCCAGCATGAAGAAGCTCGATGGCACCGCGTCGTCGCTCACCAGCGTTGCCAGTGAGGCCTCGAGCCAGGCATCGAGCGCGTCGGGCGCCTCCGAGCAGGCCGCCAGCAACGTCCAGGGCGTTGCCGCTGCGGCGGAGGAACTCGGGTCTTCCGTTGGCGAGATCGGCCGCCAGGTCGAGAAGGCGAACAGCGTGGTCAAGGAGGCGACCGCGATGGCGAGCAAGACCAATACCGAGGTCGCCGCGCTCGCCGACGCCGCCCAGAAGATCGGCGACGTCATCGGCCTGATCCAGGCGATCGCCGCGCAGACCAATCTGCTCGCCCTCAATGCAACCATCGAGGCGGCGCGCGCGGGCGAAGCCGGCAAGGGCTTCGCCGTGGTCGCCTCCGAGGTGAAGAGCCTCGCCAGCCAGACCGCCAAGGCCACCGAGGAGATCAGCACGCAGGTCGCCGGCATCCAGTCCTCGACGCAGCAGGCGGTCGACGCGATCGGCCAGATCGCGATGGTCATGGAGGAGATCAACCAGTTCACCTCCGCCATTGCCTCGACCATCGAGGAGCAGATCGCGACCACCGGCGAGATGACCCGCAACATCAACCTTGCCGCGGACGGGACCAACACGGTCGCCGGCAACATCGCCACGGTGACGACGGCGATCGGCGCGGCGACGCGTTCGGCGCAGGACGTGCTCGGCGCGACCGGCGAGCTCAAGCAGGCGGCGCAGCGCCTGCAGGGCGCCGTCGACGGCTTCCTCACCGAGGTCGCGGCCTGACCAACACCATCCCTCAATGAAGGCATATGTCATGCAACTCGGTGTGCGCGGGCGCCTCTATGCGCTCGTGGGACTTTTCGCGGTCGGCAGTGCCGCGCTCGCGATGGCCCTGATCTACCTGCAGGGGCAGCGCGCGTTCGAAGCGCGGCGGCTCAGCCTGCAGCAGCTGACCGAGGTCGCGGTCGGCGTGCTGGCGGCGCACAAGAAGCTCGCCGATTCCGGCGCCATGCCGGTCGAGGAGGCCAAGAAGCGCGCGCTCGGCGTCCTCAACGAGATCCGCTACGGGCAGGGCGACTATTTCTTCGTCCGCGACCCCGAAGGCGTCACCATCCTCAATCCGAAGTCGCCGGATACGGTCGGCAAGGTGCGCAACGACGTGAAGGACGCGAAAGGCCGCTACTACGTCCGCGACATGACCGAGGTGGTGAAGAAGAACGGCCAGGGCTACGTGAATTATCTGACCAGCCGGCCGGGTTCGAAAGAAGACATCGAGAAGACCACGTTCCTCAAGCGCTTCGATCCGTGGTCCATGGTGGTGGCGACCGGCGTCTATATCGACGACATCGACGCCGAGCTGCATCAGGCGATGCTGCAGGCCGCGGCGGTCACGCTCGCGCTCATCCTGGTGCTCGGCGGCGTGACGGTGTGGATCGCGCGCGGAATCGCCGGCCCGTTGGCGCAGCTGCGCGTGGCGATGCTCGATCTCGCCGAGAACCGGCCGATCTCCGTCAAGCTCGATACCGGGCGGCGCGACGAGATCGGCGAGATGGCGCGCGCGGTCGACGTGTTCCGCGAGAACGCCGCCGTGCGCGCGACCCTCGAGGACAAGACGCGCGGCGAGGAGGCGGCGCGCGCCGAGCGGCAGGCCAAGGTCGACCGGCTGATCGGCGAGTTCCGCGGCTCGGTCGGCACCGTGCTGACCGCCGTCGACGCCAGCATGAAGAAGCTCGAAAGCACCGCGTCGTCGCTGCAGACCGTCGCGGCCGACGCGTCCGGCCAGGCCACCAGCGCCAAGGGCGCCTCTGAACAGGCCGCCGGAAACGTGCAGGGCGTCGCGGCCGCCTCCGAGGAGCTCGGCACGTCCGTGGCGGAGATCGGTCGCCAGGTCGAGAAGGCGAACAGCGTGGTCAAGGAAGCCACGACCATGGCGACCAAGACGAACACGGAGGTCGCCGCACTGGCCGACGCCGCGCGCAAGATCGGCGACGTGATCGGCCTGATTCAGGCGATCGCCGCGCAGACCAATCTGCTCGCGCTCAATGCGACCATCGAGGCCGCGCGCGCCGGCGAAGCCGGCAAAGGCTTTGCCGTGGTCGCCTCGGAGGTGAAGGGTCTCGCCAGCCAGACCGCCAAGGCCACCGAGGAGATCAGCGCGCAGGTGGCGGGGATCCAGTCCTCGACGCAGCAGGCGGTCGACGCGATCGGCCAGATCGCCATGGTGATGGACGAGATCAATCAATTCACCTCTGCCATTGCTTCGACCATCGAGGAGCAGATCGCGACGACCGGTGAGATCACGCGCAACGTCAATCTCGCCGCGGAGGGCACCGGCGCGGTCGCCGGCAACATCTCGATGGTCACGAACGCGATCGGCGCTGCGACGCGCTCGGCCGATGATGTGTTGGGCGCGACCGGCGAACTCAAGGGGGCAGCCCAGCGGCTGCAGGGCGCCGTCGATGGATTCCTGCGCGAGGTGGCGGCCTAGTGCCGCCGATTGGAAGTTCCCGTACCACCTGCCGCAAACGCGTTCAGGAACTTCCAATCGATAAGCGGCACTAGAATCATATAGTTGCCAGTGCCCCTCTTTGTTTCCGACGCGCGTGTCAGAGGGTGCTGCAATGTATCACGCGCGTCGGAAACGGGGCACTAGGCCGTCCGGCGCGGGGGCGGTGCCGTTGCCGTCAATGTTTCGCGCACCGCACGCGCCAGATCCTCCCGGCGATACGGCTTGCTGAGCAGCATGTCGTCCGGCTCGAGCTGGGAATCCTGCTTGGCGAATGCGCCGGGAAAGCCGGAGGTGAACAGGATTCGCAGCTCGGGTTGGCGACCGCGGGCGAGGGTGGCGAGCTGCTTGCCGTTGATGCCGGGCATCACGATGTCGGTGAGCAGGAGATCGATGCGGCGTCCATCCTCGATGATCGCCAGTGCACTGTTCGCGCCATCGGCTTCGAGCACCTCATAGCCGAGGCCGCGCAGCTGCATGACGACCGCACGGCGGACCTCCGGGTTGTCGTCGACGACAAGGATCGTTTCGCCTGCGCCGCCGAGCGGCGCTGCCTCCTTTGCGATGTCGGCCGACGAGTCAATGGCGCCGATCATGCGCGGGAGATAGAGCTTGAATGCAGTGCCCTTGCCCGCCTCGCTATAGGCGACGATGTGCCCACCGGACTGGCGGATGAAGCCATAGACCATGCTCAGCCCGAGGCCGGTCCCCTTGCCGGGCCCCTTGGTCGTGTAGAACGGCTCGAAGATCCGCTCGAGCACGTCCGGCGGCATGCCGGTGCCGGTGTCGGTGATCTCGATGCACACGTGGTCGCCGGCCATCACGTCCGCGTGGCGCGACGCATAGTCCTGGTCGAGCACCGTGTTGTGCGTCTCGATGATCAGCTTGCCGCCGTGCGGCATGGCATCGCGCGCGTTGATGGCAATGTTGACGAGGCTTGCCTCGAGCTGCGCCGGATCGACGTGAACCGGCCACAGATCGCTGCCGTGGCGAACCTCGACGGCGACGGTTTCGCCGAGCGTCCGGGCAAGCAGCCGCGTCGTATCGTCCACCAGCGCGCTCACCTCGATCCGCTTCGGCTGCAGTGGCTGTCGGCGCGAGAAGGCCAGCAGTTGCCGCGTGAGCTCCGAGCCGCGCTGGCTCGCCTGCAGAACCGCGTCCACCTTCTGCACCGCGCTCGCCTGGCCGGCAACCTCGTCCTTGAGGAGCTCGAGGTTGACCATGATCACCGTCAGCAGGTTGTTGAAGTCATGGGCGATGCCGCCGGTCAGACTGCCGACCGCCTCCATTTTCTGCGACTGCTGCAGCTGCGTCTCGATCGACTTGCGCTCGGTGACGTCCTCGACGACGGTCACCACGTAGCGCGGTTTGCCGTTTTCGTCGCGGATGGCCAGACGCTTGGACATCACAATGCGCTGGTCTTGGGGACGCGCGAGGTTCACGTGGTCGCCGAGCGTGAGCGCGCTGTTCGATTGCAGTACGGCGTCGTCGTGCAGGGTGATCGCGTCGGCTTGATCGGCCGGGAACAGCTCGTGCGGGGTCTTGCCGAGCGCCTGCTCGCGGGGGAGGTTCCAGACCTTCTCGCCCGCGCGATTCACAAGAACAAACTGCCGTGTGACCGCATCCTTGACGAAAATCGACACCGGCACGTTGTCGATGATCTCGTCGAGGAACGCGCGATCGCGGTCGCGATCGCGCTCGGCCCGGCGTTGCTCGGTCGTGTCGACGATGGCGCTGATGCGCGCCCGCCGTCCCTCATAGGTCATGTCGGCGGAATAGGCATCGATCTCGAACAAGGAGCCGTCGGCCTTGCGGTGGCGCCAGCCACGCGTGACGTAGTAACCGCGGAATGTCGGAAGCGCGGCGAGGAACTTTGGCCGATCCGCCTCCGGGCGCACGTCGAGAACCGTCATGGCGAGAAACTGTTCGCGGCTGTAGCCGTAATGCATCACCGCCGCCTGATTGACCGCGAGAAACCTGAGCGTATCGAGGTCGAAGACGGCCATCGGCAGCGGATTGCCGTCGAACAGCAGCCGGAATGAGGCCTCACGCTCGAGCCGTTCGGTCACGTCTTCATGCGTGGCGACCCAGCCGCCACCCTCCATGGGCTGGCAGGTAACCTGGAACGATCGTCCGCTCGCCGCGTGGACGACGTCGCTGCGGGTCTCGCCCCGCCGCATCGACGCGATGACGGCGTTGGCGCGCCCCTCCGGATCGGTCGTCGTGCCCTCGGATCGGGCGCGATAGGCGACGAGCTCATGCAACGATGTGCCGGGCTTCGCCAGCTCCGGCGGCATCTGATACATCTCGGTGTAGCGCGGATTGAACAGCACCAGCCGCGCATTGGCGTCGAACATCGACAGCCCGTGCGACATGTTGCTGAGAGCCGCGTCGAGCTGGCGCCGCTGCGCGATCAGCTCGCGCTCGGTGCGCCGATGACTGTCGCGCCATCGGATCGCGAGGCGGCAGATGTAGATCGCGACAGCGAGCGCTACGACTCCGCCCGTTGCTACGAGCCATTGGTACGGCATCGCTGCTCCCCCCAGAGCGGCACGCCCGCGCAGTCCTGCATGCGTTCAGATTGACTCCGTCGGACGTCTCCGCCCTCAATGCTTTGGTGTTTTACGCCAATTATGGGTTACGGTCTGCGGCGTTTCGAAGGAAGCCGTGCGCCGTTCCAACCATGCGGTACGAATGCACCGGCGACATCCGAAACGGAGGATAGGACATGTGCGTTCCCGGGTGCGAGGAAGCAGTACGCCGAGCCTTGTCACGCCGCGGCTTTTTCAGAAGCGCAACTGCTGCTGCGGCCGCCGGCTTCGCGGCGACCGCAGTTCCGCCGCCGGCCGAGGCGGCGACGCGCCGCTTCAACTCGGTAGTCGATCTCACCCACACGATGTCGCCCGAGTTCCCGACCTTCTTCGGCGTGGCGCCGATCGAGATGGACAAGAAGTTCGATCTCAAGAAGGACGGCTTCAACCTCTATTGGTGGCGGATCATCGAGCATGCCGGCACGCACATGGATGCGCCGATCCATTTCTCCGAGGCCGGCGCGACGCTCGAGAAGATCGCCGTTGAGAGCCTGGTGGTGCCGCTTGCGGTCGTAGATGTGGCCGCCAAGGCGGCGCAGAACGCCGACTATCTCCTGTCGCGGGACGACCTGACGGCCTGGGAGAAGCGGCATGGCCGCCTGCCGGCCGGCTGCTGCGTCGCCATGAATTCGGGCTGGGCCCAGCACGTGGCCAGCGCGAAGTTCACCGGCAAGGACGCCGCGGGCACGTTCCACTTTCCCGGCTTCGCGCCCGACGTCGCCGCGTGGCTGATGAAGGAGCGCAAGGTCGCCGGCATCGCGGTCGACACGCTGTCGCTCGACAACGGCCCGTCGAAGGACTTCAAGGTCCACACCAGCTGGCTGCCGTCCGGCCGGTGGGGCCTCGAGAACGTCGCCAACCTCGACAAGGTGCCGCCGGCCGGCGCGACCCTCGTCGTCGGCGCGCCGAAGGTGAAGGACGCGACCGGCGGACCCACGCGGTTGTTCGCGCTCGTCTAGCCGGTCAAAAAAAAGAGCGGACGGCCCTGAGGACCGTCCGCCCGGCTCGAAGCGCCGCAACACCCCCGAGGCACGACGCTTCGCACCGCCATGCAGCCTGATCGGCCGCTCGCAGACACATCACCACAAACGTCATTCCGCCGCCTTGATCTAGATCAGGGCGGTACGCGATTGCGTCCGCGCTGCGGTGGCGGTGTGGCCCGCAACGGGAACCGCGCGTCGCGACGTGGAACAGCGCGTACATCCCCTGGGTGTTTCTTTTGCGGGCCTCAGACGCTAGTGTGACCAAACGGGCGTGGGCGGACGTGAGGTTGGCGGCGCGGGGTGTTTTTGGCGCCGCAGGAGGGTGGCTTGCCGATTCCGGGTTTTGACGTCGTCAATGCGACCATTGCGGTGCCGCTGTGGGTCGCAGGCGCGATCGCCGCGCTGTTTGTGGTGCTCGGCGTGGTGGCGATCGTTCGCTTCGGCACCAATGCGGCGGCGGGATTCATGCGCATCTCGCTCGTGCTCATCGTGGCCGGCCTTGCGTGGGTCTATCTCGAGCGGGCAGGGGTCCAGGACCGCATGGCCGAGCGCGGCGCGTTCGAGGGCCGCTTGGCCGCACTCAATGCCCAGGCCAACGCGCCCGGATCGGCGCTCGCCTGCCTCAATGGCCTCGGCGGAGAGACCGTCGAGCTGGCCTGCGAGAAATCCATCTTCGCCACGCCGGAGACGGTCGCCGCGGCCGTCACTTATACGTCCGCCCGGCTGTCCTTGCTGGCGGATGCGGTGGACTTTGCGCGCCTCAACCCCGCCCATGCGAGCGGCTACACGGCGCTCAAGCGCAGCCTCGAAGCCGACTTGTTTGGCCTCGTGAGCTATGTGCTGGCGGCCCAAAACAACTGCACTGCCCAGCAGTGCGATGCGTTTCAATTCCTGAGCGACGCCAGCAAGGTGCAGGCGAACCTGAAGGATCAGACGTACCAAGTCTACATTGGCCGTTATGCGGGCATGTGGCCGGCGCGTACGGTTGGTGTCAGTGGCAACGGCCGCTCGGCGGCGGAGGGCACTCCGATGGCGGCGGCGCCCGCGTCCCCGCCCATGCCGATGTCGTCCAAATACAGCTTCCCGTCGGCGGCCTCGATCCCGCCGGTCAGCATCATGAACGCCGAGCCGACCACCCCGGCGCCCGCAGCGCCGCCGCCGGCCCAGGCCGCCGCACCACCGCCGCCGGCGGCGCCGCCGGCCGCTGCGCCGCCGACGCCGCAACGGCGTCCGGCCCAGGCCGCGCCGGCCCGTCCGGCCCCGCCGCCCCGCACGGCCAATCAACAGGCGGCGCCGGCGCGAACTCAGCCGCTGCAGCTCCAGGCCCAGCCCGCCGCGCCTGGTCCGCCGGCGCCGGCCGCCGAGAGCGAGCCGATGCCGTTGCCGCCGCCGAGCGTCCAGTGAGCCCCACTCTATAAAAGGCCGACAGCCGGCAGCTAAGATCGGTTCCCGGCAAAGGCGGTGGCTCACATGCTGTCCTCGGTCCTGATCGCCAATCGCGGTGAGATCGCCGTGCGCATCGCGCGCACGGCCAAGCGGCTCGGTCTGCGCGTCATCGCGGTCTATTCGGAGGCCGATGCCGGCGCGCTGCATGTGCGCATGGCGGACGAAGCGCACGCCATCGGTCCGGCGCCGGCGCATGACAGCTACCTCTCGATCGAGCGCCTGATCGCCGTGGCCAAGACTGCGAAGGCCGCCTGCATCCATCCCGGCTATGGCTTTCTGTCGGAGAACCCCGAGTTCGCCGAGGCCTGTGCCGCGGCCGGCATCGTGTTCGTCGGCCCGCCGCCCGCCGCGATCCGCGCCATGGGTTTCAAGGATCGCGCCAAGGCGCTGATGGAAAAAGCCGGCGTGCCAGTCGTGCCGGGCTTCCACGGCCAGCAGCAGGAGCCGGCGTTCCTGCAACGGCAGGCGGGCGAGATCGGCTTTCCGGTGCTGATCAAGGCGGTGGCCGGCGGCGGCGGCAAGGGCATGCGCATGGTCGAGCGCGCCGCGGATTTTCTTGATGCGCTCGACGGCGCGAAGCGCGAGGCGCGCGCGGCGTTCGGCGACGAGCGGGTGCTGATCGAGAGATTCATTGCCACGCCGCGCCACGTCGAGATGCAGGTGTTCGCCGACCGGCACGGCAACGTCATCCATCTCAACGAGCGCGACTGCTCGCTGCAGCGGCGTCACCAGAAGGTGATCGAGGAGGCGCCGGCGCCGGGCATGACCGCGGAGGCGCGCGCCGCCATGGGGCGCGCCGCGGTGGAGGCCGCGCGCGCGGTCGGCTATGTCGGCGCGGGGACGGTCGAGTTCATCGCCGACGGATCGAAAGGCATCCGGCCGGACGGCTTCTGGTTCATGGAGATGAACACGCGGCTGCAGGTCGAGCATCCGGTCACCGAGGCGGTCACTGGCATCGATCTCGTCGAATGGCAGTTCCGCGTCGCGGCGGGCGAGAAGTTGCCGCTCGCGCAGCAGGACGTCCGCCTCGACGGCCACGCGGCCGAGGCGCGGGTCTATGCCGAGGACCCCGAGCACGGTTTTCTGCCGTCGACCGGCAAGCTGCTGGCGGCCGGATGGCCGGGCGGCGAGGGCGTCCGCATCGATACCGGCGTCGAGGCGGGGAGCGACGTCACGCCGTTCTACGATCCGATGATCGCCAAGGTGATTGCCCATGCGCCGACGCGCGGCGAGGCGCTCGAAAAACTCGCCGTCGCGCTGGAGCGCACCGTGCTGGCCGGACCGCGCAACAACCTGCCGTTCCTCGCGGCGCTGTGCCGGTCCAAGGGATTTCGCGCCGGCAAGTTCGACACCGGCTATATCGGCCGCAACCTTGGCGAGCTCGGCGCTGAGCCGCGCGCGCCTGACCTCGCCGCGGCGGCGTGGGGTGCTGTGCGATTGCTCGGCCGCGGCAATGCGCGGGCCGCGCCGCACAGGGCCGACGCGGCCGCAGCGTCGCCCTGGGATGCGAGCGACGGGTTTCAGCTGTCCGGCGTGCGGACGGTTCCGCTGCCGCTGACCGTCGACGGCGCGCCGCGAACCGGCGTCGCCACCTGGTCGGGCGACGGCGTCGCCGTGAGCATCGACGGCGTCGCGGCGGCGCCGGACGGGGTCGCGGTCGACGCGGAGCAGGCGGTGCACGTCATTCGCGCCGGGCGCCAGACCGTGGTCCGGCTGAGGGATTTCGCTGCGATCGACGTCGAGCATCTCGACAGCGGCGGCACCGTCGCCTCGCCGATGCATGGCAAGGTGTTGGCCGTACTTGTGGACGCCGGTGCGAAAGTTGTTCGTGGCCAGCGCGTCGCGTTGATCGAGGCGATGAAGATGGAACATACTCTCACGGCGCCGACCGATGGCACCGTCGCCGAGATCCTGGCGCGCGCCGGCGACCAGGTTGCGGAGGGCGCGACGCTTCTCCGCATCGAGGCCGGCCAATCTGACAACGAGAGATAAGCAAGCATGGATTCAACGCGCCGCGACCTGCTGCTCACCGCCGGGAGCCTCGGTCTTGCCACGACGGTCGGTGGCCCGGCGGTCGCGGCAACTGCGACGGTCAAGCCTCAGACGCCGGCCACGGCCGCCTCCGACGCCAAGATCGTGCTGCTCGGCACCAAAGGCGGCCCGCGCGTGATCAAGGGGCGCTCCAACCCCGCCAATCTCGTCGTCGTGTCCGGCACCCCCTACCTGATCGATTGCGGCTATGGGGTCACGCGCCAGCTGATCGAAGCGGGTATCGATCTCCAGCAGATCCGCAACATCTTCCTCACCAACTGCCTGGCCGACCGGCTGATGGAGCTCGGACCGCTGCTCTACGGCGCATGGACCAACGGGCTGGTCGAGCCGGTGCACGTGTGGGGTCCGCCCCCGCTCAAGCGCGCGCTGCGCAGCTACTTCCAGTCGATCTCGCACGACATCGACCTGCGCATCGATCAGGAGCGCCGGCCGGATCTGGTGCAGCTGGTGAAGGTCCATGAATTCGACCGCTCCGGCCAGGTGACGCAGGTCGACGGCATCAAGGTGTCGGCCGTCAAGGTGCGCCACCCGCCATTGCTCAACGCGTTCGGCTACCGCTTCGATACGCCGACGCGGTCGATCGCGTTCTCCGGCGCGACCGCCTATTCCCCGGAGCTGATCGCGTTCGCACGCAGCGCCGACGTGCTGGTGCACGAGGTCATGCATCTCGGCGGCCTCGAGCGCATGGTGGCGCAGCTCCCGAAGGCGCCGGAATTCCGCAAGCGCCTGCTCGGCAGCCACACCACCACCGCGGAGGTCGGCAAGGTCGCCGCGGAGGCCGAGGTGCGCACGCTGGTGCTGACGCAGTTCGTTCCCGGCGACGACACCTCGATCACCGAGGACATGTGGGCGGCCGACGTGAAGAAGAGCAGCTTTCTCGGCAAGGTCATCGTCGGCCGAGATTTGATGACGGTGTGAAAATGACCGCGCGCGCGATCGCCTCCGCCAGCCTGGCGGCCGTCGTGATCATCGGCGGAGCCGGCGGACCGGCCTCCGCCTGTTCATGCGTGAGGCTGACAGCGGCACAGATGGCCGCCGAAACGCCGGTGCTGTTCGAAGGCGAGGTCGTCGCGACACGGCGGGCCGGACAAAATCGACAAGTGACGACATTCCGGATCGTCCGTCCCATCAAGGGAATTTCCGGGAACACCGCCGAGGTCGAAAGCGGGATCGTGAGCGCGGCGTGCGGCTTTACGTTCGAGAACGACCTCAAGGGCTGGGTGATCGGTGCCGAGCGGGATGCGCGCGGCGTCCTGACCACCAACCGCTGCAAGATGCTGTTGCTCAATCAAGACCGTCAATAAAGACCAGGGAGCAGGTTCGTAATGCCCCTTCATCTCATCAAGCTCAGCGTCGGCACGGATTCGGTGAAGGATCTGGAGGACTGGATCCGCCAGAAGCTCAAGCAGCAGAAGAAAGCCGGCAAGAAGAAGCCCGAGCGGGTGCACACGACGCGCATGGTGCCGAAGCGCGCGGAGGAAATCCTCGAAGGCGGCTCGATCTACTGGGTGATCCGCGGCCAGATCATGTGCCGCGAGCGCGTTCTCGCCATCCGTCCGTTCGTCGACAAGGAGGGCGTCGGCCGCTGCCATCTGGTGCTCGATCCGAAATGCGTGCTGGTCGAGCCGCGGCCGTACCGCGCATTCCAGGGCTGGCGCTATCTCGCGCCGAAGGACGCGCCGCGCGATCTCGATCGTGCGGCGCCCGGCGCGCGCGACATGCCCGAGGCGATGCGGCGCGAACTGCGCGAGCTTGGACTGCTATAAGGCCGACAAGGAATATAAGATCAGCAAGCGACGCGCGGCATACGCGCGCGCCGGAGGAACGCTATGGTTCGAGTTCTGCTGTCCGCGCTCGTAGGTGCATGCCTGGTCGTCGGAGATGCCGTTGCCCAGTCGGACTATCCCAATCGCCCGGTGCGCATCATCGTGCCGTCGTCGCCCGGCGGCGGCACCGACATTCTCGCCCGGGTCATCGCCGACTATCTGTCGCGCTCCATGCGCGGCCAGTTCTTCGTCGAGAATCGCGCCGGCGCCGGTCAGATGATCGGCATCGAGCAGGTCGCCCATGCCGAGCCGGACGGCTACACGCTCCTCGTCGCCGCCTCGACGCTGTCGCTCAATCCGGTGATGTTCAAGAACGTCAAATACGATCCGATCAAGGATTTTGTGCCGATCACCCAGCTCGCGGCGGTGCCGAACGTGCTGCTGGTGCACCCGTCGCTCGGAGTGAAGACGCTTGGCGAGCTGATCGCACTCGCCAAGCAGAAGCCGGGCGACCTCACCTACGGCTCGGCCGGCGTCGCGACCTCGCCGCACATGGGCGTCGAGCTTCTCAAGAGCATGGCCGGCATCAATCTCACGCATATTCCGTTCAAGGGCACGTCGCCGGCGGTGACCGAGGCGCTGAGCGGACGCGTGCCGATCGTGCTATCGAACACGCTCACCGCCAAGCCGCTGATCGAGAGCGGCCAGCTGATTGCGCTCGGCGTCACCGGGACGAAGCGTGCCGAGGGCATGGCCGAGATTCCGACCATCGGCGAGGCCGGCGTTCCCGGCTATGATGCGATGCAATGGTATGGGCTGCTGGCGCCGGCCGGGACGCCGGAGCCGATCGTCACGCGGATCCAAGCCGAGGTGGCCGCGGCTCTGAAGACCGACGAGGTGAAGAAGCGCCTCGCGACCGACGGCGCCGAGCCGGTCGGCAACACGCCGGCCGAGTTCGGCGCGCTGATCAAGGACGAGTTGGTGAAGTGGGGTGAGGTCGCCAAGGCGGCGGGGATTACGCCGCAGTGACGCGCTGACTCATGCCCCCGGACGAGCGAGCGTTAGCGAGCGAAGATCCGGGGCTTCGCAAGTTTTTCCGCTGGGCCGCCATATTCCTTCAGACTGGGTCCCGGGTCTCGCTGCGCTCGCCCGGGACAGGGGTCATTGCCTATTCCACCAAATTCGTCACCTCGCCATTCGCCTCGCGGCCCTGCGCGCGGTACTGCCCGATCTTCTGCATCAGCGGCAGGTCGGAGACGTCGTAGATCACGGCGTCCGTCTGTCCCGTGTTGACGTGGCGGCGCCACAAGAAATTCGGCACCACGATGATGTCGTTCTCCTGCCAGTCGAAGCGCTGGCCGGCGATCTCGGTAAAGCCGCGGCCCTCCAGCACCACGTAGAAATTGCTCGCGGTCTCGCGCTTGAGCCTGGTTTCCTCGCCGGGCCGCAGCAGCTGCGCGGAATATTGCAAGGTCGGGAACAGCGACGCGCCGGTCGCCGGATTGACGAAGCTCAGCGTGATGCCTTCGTAGGGATCGCCTTGCTCCCGGCGCAGCCCGTCAAGCGCCGCGCGGATGTCGGCGCCGCGATAATGGAACACCGGCGTGGTGTCGTGACCGATGCCGCGCTGGTGCGAGACGAAGCCCGGTAGCATGCCGCCGCTGCCATAGAGCTTCTTCGAATAGCCGGCCTGGTGAACCACCGCCTGCGCACGTGCATTCGCCTCGCGCTCGCCATGGAATTCATCGTCGAGCCAGTTGATGTCGAGGAACTCGAGCAGCGGAAAGTCGAGGATGTCGAGCCAGACCACCGGCGCGGCGCCGTCATTGCCGTGATCGTGCCAGGTGCCGTTCGGCGTCAGGATCAGGTCGCCACGCGCCGCCTCGCAGCGCTCGCCCTCGACATTCGTGTAGCCGCCCTTCTCCGACAGGATGGTGCGGCTCGCGTTCGGCGTGTGGATGTGCACCGGCGCGACGTCGCCGGGATTGTAGATCGAGACCGCGCAGCGGATCGTGCTGGTGACCTGGAGCCGGCCGCCGAGGCCCGGATTGGTCAGCAGGAACTGCTGGCGGTCGGCGAACTCGATGGGGGAGACGTCGGCGTTCTTGGCGATCTGGCTGATCTGGTCGAGGTAGGGTCCGATCTCCGACCAGCGCCAGCGGTGGGGCACGGGCTTCATCTGCGCCGTGCCGACCCGCCCGCCGGCCACCTTGCCTGCGGCATCGAGGCCGGTCTCGCGAAACCAGGGCCGCTGCGCCGGCGCGTTGGCCTGGGTGCGCATCCAGATATGAAGCGGCGCCGCCTCGGCGTTGAGCTTCTCCATCGCCTCGCGGGCGTTGACGGGCAAGGCCCGGCCCTGGGCCGGCGGTTCTTTGGTGACGGTGGCCAAGCTGTCCTCCCGGGGTGTTCGTCGATGAGCTTTTGAACCCGGAGTCTGCGCCCTCCGGTAGAAATTTCAACGGCATCGGGCGTTGCGACGCAGGGCTTTTGCGGCCCGGCACCGTGCTATGCTGGTGGAGCTATCTTGCGCATGTCCTTTTCGGAAAACCGGCGACCACTTTTCCGGGACATGCGCCAACAGGGCAGGAAAGTCTCAGGGCTATGATCATCGGCAATGAAAAGGACGTCACCACTGCGGTGCTGAGCGAGCTCGCCCGCGCGCCCAATGCGCGCTTTCGCGAGGTCATGTCGGCGTTCGTGCGCCACCTGCACGAGTTCGCCCGCGAGGTGAAGCTGACCGAGGAGGAGTTCCAGGCCGCGGCCGCGTACATCGTGCGCCTCGGCCAGATGACCAACCAGACCCACAACGAAGTTGTGCTCATGTCGGGCTCGCTCGGCTTCTCGACGCTGATCTGCCTGCTCAACAACGGCGACAAGGGCCAGACCGACACCGACATGAACCTGCTCGGCCCGTTCTGGCGCATGCACTCCCCGGTGACGCCGAACGGCGCCTCGATCGTGCGCTCGCCGACGCCCGGCCCGGCCATGTTCGTCAATGCCTGGTTCAAGGACAGCAAAGGCAAGCCGATCGTCGGCGCCGAGGTCGACGTCTGGCACTCCTCGCCGGAGGGATTTTACGAGAACCAGGATCCCGGCCAGGCGGAGATGAACCTGCGCGGCAAATTCTTCAGCGACGAGGACGGCCACATCAGCTTCCGCAGCGTCAGGCCGTCCGGCTATCCGATCCCGGTCGAGGGGCCGGTCGGCGAGTTGCTGCGCGCCCAGGGCCGCCACAACATGCGGCCGGCGCACCTGCATTTCCTTGCCTCCAAGGACGGCTTCAAGACGCTCATCTCGCAGGTCTACTCGCCGGACGATCCGAACATCGATACCGACGCGCAGTTCGGCGTGACCCGCCACCTGCTCGGCAACTACGTGCGCCACGACAACGAGCCGGCGCCGGCCAAGGACGTCAAAGGCCCGTGGTACTCGCTCGACCATACATTCGTCATGGAGGCGGGCACCTCGAAGCTGCCGCGGCCGCCGATCACCGGCAAGGCGCAGGGGGAACGCCCGAAACTGCCGGTGCTGGAGCGCACGCCGGGCTGACATCCGTAGAAATCATAGAGATCAAACACCTGGGAGGATTGAATGCTGCGTAAGAGAATCTTGATCGCCGCGTCCGCTTGCGCGATCGCCGCCTTGAGCATCGGAACCGCCGGGGCGCAGGAGACCGTCAAGATCGGCCTCGTTCAGTCGATGACAGGCGCGTTCAACACGGTCGGTAAGGCGGCGGTCAACGGTGCCAGGCTCTACATGCAACAGCACGGCGACACCGTCGCCGGCAAGAAGATCGAGCTGATCGTCAAGGACGACGGCAGCGTGCCCGACGTCGGCAAGCGGCTGGCGCAGGAGCTGATCGTCAACGACAAGATCGCCATTCTCGGCGCCGGCATCACCCCGTCTTCGCTCACAGTGGCGCCGCTCGCGACCGAGGCGAAGATTCCGATGGTCGTGATGGTGTCGGGCGCCTCGATCACCACCGAACGCTCGCCCTATATCGTGCGCACCAGCTTCACGCTCGGGCAGTCCTCCGCGATCATGGCCGACTGGGCGGTGAAGAACGGTGCCAAGAAGATCGTCACCATCGTCAACGACTGGGCGCCGGGCATCGAGTCCGAGACCACGTTCAAGGACGCCGCCGTGAAAGGCGGGGCGCAGATCATCGAGGCGATCCGGGTTCCGCTCGCCAATCCGGACTTCGCGCCGTTCCTGCAGCGCGCCCGCGACGCGCAGCCGGACACGCTGTTCGTCTATTTCCCCGGCCAGCAGGCCGGCATCTTCGCCAAGCAGTTCCTCGAGCGCGGCATGGACAAGTCCGGCATTCGCCTGATCGGGCCGGGCGACATGACCGACGACGACGAGCTGCCGGGCCTGTCCGACGCCATGCTGGGCATCGTCACCACGCATCACTATTCGGCCCTGCACGATTCGCCGATGAACAAGGCCTACGTCGCCGCGTTCGAGAAAGCCCACGGCAAGCGCCCGAACTTCATCTCGCTCGGCGGCTATGACGGCATGCACCTGATCTACGAGGCGCTCAAGAAGACCGGCGGCAAGACCGACGGCGAGGCGGTGCTCGCCGCCATGAAGGGAATGAAGTGGGAGAGCCCGCGCGGGCCGATCTCGATCGATCCGGACACCCGCGACATCGTCCAGAACGAGTACATCCGCAAGGTCGAGAAGGTGAACGGCCAGCTCTACAACGTGGAGTTCGCCACGTTCGAGGGGGTCAAGGATCCGGTCAAGGAAGCCAAGAAGAAATAAGGCCGGGCGATCGCTGCCGATCGTCGTCGTTTCCGGGGAGGAGTCGTATGTCGCGTCTGTTGTCCGTTGTCGCGGCGGCCGTCATCGCCGCCGCGGCAAGCAGTGCTGCCGCGCAGGGTACCGTCAAGGTCGGTCTGATCCTGCCGATGACGGGTCCGTTCACCTCGACCGGCCGGCAGGTCGAGGCGGGCGTCCGCTTCTACATGCAGCAGAACGGCGCGATCGTGGCCGGCAGGAAGATCGAGGTCATCCTCAAGGACGACGGCGGTGTTCCCGACAACAGCAAGCGGATTGCGCAGGAACTCCTCGTCAACGACAAGGTCAACGTGCTGGCCGGCTTCGGGTTGACGCCGATCGCGCTCGCGGTGGCGCCGCTCGCCACCGAGACCAAGACGCCGATGGTCGTCATGGCTGCGGCGACCTCGATCGTCACTGAACGCTCGCCCTACATCGTCCGCACCAGCTTCGCGCAGGCGCAGAACGTCGTGGTGATCGCCGATTGGGCGGCGAAGAACGGCTTCAAGAAGGCCGTCACCGTGGTCTCGGATTTCGCGCCGGGCTACGACTCGGAGACCTACTTCAAGGAGCGCTTCACGCAGGGCGGCGGCGAGGTGCCGCTGGCGCTGCGCGTGCCGCTGCTCAATCCAGATTTCGCGCCCTACCTGCAACGCGCCCGCGACGCCAAGCCGGACGGTCTCTACGTATTTATCCCAGCCGGCCAGGCGGCGACCTTCATGCGGCAGTTCCTCGAGCGCGGCCTGGACAAATCCGGCATCACCCTGTTCGGCGCCGGCGACATCACCGACGACGACCTGCTCAACGGCATGGGCGACTCGATGCTCGGCATCAACACCGCCTACTTCTACTCCGCGGCGCACCCGTCCGCGAAGAACAAGGCATTCGTCGACGGCGTGAAGGCGGCCAACAACGGCATGCGCGCGAACTTCTTCGGCGTCGCCGGCTACGACGGCATGCACCTGATCTATGAGGCGATCCGCAAGACCGGCGGCAAGATCGACGGCGACACGTTCATGGCGGCGGTGAAAGGGATGTCGTGGGAGAGCCCGCGCGGGCCGATGAGGATCGATCCGGAGACGCGCGACGTCGTCCACGACATCTATCTGCGCAAGGTGGAAAAGGTGAACGGCGAGAACTGGAACGTCGAACACGCCACCGTCGCGGCCGTCAAGGATCCGGTCAAAGGGGCCAAGCAGAAGTAGTGCCTGTCGCGGTGGCCTGATACTGCGGCGGGCCAAGCCAGGTCCGAGCAGGATACGCGCCGACGCAAGACGGCCTGCTTTCGCTGCAGATGAAGCGCGACGAGTCTTTCCCCGCTATTCACACCGCGATATTGTCGATCAGGCGGGTCTTGCCGATTCGCGCAGCGACGAGGAGCCGGATCGGCCCCGCCTTGATCGACTCAATCGGTTCCAGCGTCTCGGCGTTGCGTGCCTCGAGGTAGTCGAGGGCGAAGCCGGCCTGCGTGATGGTGCTGCGGCCGGAGTCCAGGACCGCGTCGATCGGCTCTCCGGTCGCGATGGCGGTGGCGGATTGTTTCAGCGTGCGGTGCAGCGTGGGTGCGACGGCGCGTTCGGTCGCGTCGAGGTAGACGTTGCGTGACGACATGGCGAGCCCGTCCTTCTCGCGAACGGTCGGCGCGCCGATCACTTTCACCCGCATGTCAAGGTCACGTGCCATGCGGGTGACGACCTTGAGCTGCTGGTAATCCTTCTCGCCAAAGATGGCGATGTCGGGCTGGCACTGCAGGAAGAGCTTACCGACGACCGTTGCGACACCTCCAAAGAAATGCGGCCGAAACCGGTCTTCCAATCCGACAACGGCTGGTCCTTCTGGAGCTATTCGGGTGGCAAAGCGTTGCGGATACATGACCTCGACTGTCGGGGCCCAGACGAGGTCTACACCAAGTGCAGTGAGAGCGGCGATGTCCGCTGCCCAGGTGCGAGGATAGGTTGCCAGATCTTCATGCGGCGCGAACTGAGTCGGATTGACGAAGATCGAAACGACGACACGGTCGGCGCGCCGCCTGGCGAGGCGCACCAGGGCCAGGTGGCCAGCGTGCAGCGCACCCATGGTCGGCACCAGCGCCATCCGCCGTTTGGAGGATTTCAAGCCGGCCAGAGCGCGCGAGAGTGTGGCGGGCGTGTGCGCCACGAGCGGTTTTTTTGCCATCACGCCGCCTTTGAACCGTGCGAACAGATCGTGCGACCAAGCTTACAGTCGCGAGAAGCATCCCGCCATCGCGGTGGTTAATCATGAAGCTGCCGGCAAAAACAGAACTGCTTGACCAATCACAAAAACCGAACGAAGAATTGATTCGGGTGATGAGTGTCAGCGTTGGCTTGGGGGGCCTATGAACCAGGCTGTTTCGGCCCGGTCGGTGTCCGCTCACGTGGTCGTTCTCGGCAACGAGAAGGGCGGTTCGGGAAAGTCTACCACCGCGATGCACGTGGCGGTGGCGTTGATGAAGGCGGGGCAGCGCGTCGCGACGATCGACCTCGACTCGCGCCAGAAGAGCTTCACACATTACATCGACCACCGGCGCGCCTGGGCGCGTCACGCGCGTCTCGATCTCGAGCTGCCGGTCCACTACTGCGTCGAGCGCGGTTACGGACCGAAGGTCGAGGAGAACGAGGCGATCGAGTTCCACAGCTTTGCCGAGGCAGTGACCAGCGTCGAGCACACCCATGATTTCGTCGTGGTGGACACGCCCGGGACCGACGGCTACCTGACGCGGCTCGCCCATTCCATGGCGGACACGCTGATCACGCCGCTCAACGACAGCTTCCTCGACTTCGACGTGCTCGGCACCGTCGATCCGGAGACCTTCGCGCTGACCGGCACCAGCCATTATTCGGAAATGGTGCGCGAGGCGCGCCGCCAGCGCCGTCTGGTCGACGGCCGCATGACCGATTGGATCGTGGTGCGTAATCGCCTCACCATGCTCGGTTCCCGCAACAAGCGGCTGGTCGGTGAGGGACTGAACGAGTTGGCGCGCCGCCTCGGCTTCCGGTTCGTCGACGGCTTCGCCGAGCGCGTGGTCTATCGCGAGTTCTTCCCGCGCGGGTTGACGGCGCTCGACAGCCTCGACGAGGCGACGCTCGGCACCCGGCCGAGCATGTCGCACGTCACCGCGAAGCAGGAGGTCGAGGCGCTGCTCGCTGCGCTCAAGCTGCCGATCGACGAACGCGGCCGCCGTCGTGCCGCGGCGCGGGCCGAATGGTCGACGTCGGCGGCGCGGCCGCTCGAGCTGCACGACGTCTTCAGCGACTGATCCGCCCGCTCCCTGCTTCCGCGTTCCCTGCGGCGGTTAGGCCATTGCGCCGGAAAGCCGGCGCCGCCACCTTAGTGTGCCGGCAAAACTGGCCGGTACCGGGTTCCGATGGCCAAAGAACCTTCCGACAGCGCACCTGCGCCGGCGACGAGCCGCGCCGATCAGCCTCCGGCGCCGACGTCCTCGCACGCGGACATCGCGGCGTTCCTCGCCGAGGTCCGCAGCCTCGGCCCGTCGACCGCGACCGGCCAGCGCGGCCGGCTGATCTTTGCGCTCGATGCCACCATGAGCCGGCAGCCGACCTGGGATACCGCCTGCCGGCTGCAAGCCGACATGTTCGCCGAGGCGGGCGCGATCGGCGGGCTCGATGTCCAGCTTGTCTACTTTCGGGGCCTGAGCGAGTGCCGCGCGTCATCCTGGATCACCGATCCGCGGCAGCTCGCCGCCCTGATGGAAAAGATCGATTGCCGCGGCGGGAACACCCAGATCGGCAAGGTGCTTGTCCACGCGCGGCGGGAGACCGAAAAACAGAAGGTGCAGGCGCTGGTCTATGTCGGCGACGCCATGGAGGAGCCGATCGACGATCTCTGTGCCAAGGCCGGCGAGCTCGGCCTGCTCGGGGTTCCGGCCTTCGCGTTCCAGGAAGGCCACGACCCGGTCGCCGAGCAGGCCTACCGCGAGATGGCTCGGCTGTCGCGGGGCGCCTATTGCCGGTTCAGTTCTGGTGCCGCGCACGAATTGCGCGAGCTCCTGCGCGCGGTCGCCGCCTATGCGGCCGGCGGCATGAAGGCGCTCGAGGACCTCAAGCGCCGTAACAGTGCCGGCGCGATCACGCTGATCGAGCAGCTGAGATAGCATGATCACCATCATCATCGGTCTCGTCGCGCTCGTCATCGTGCTGTGGGCGCTCAACGCCTACACCAAGGCCGACGTGAAGGATCTCGCGCGTGGTCTGAAGATCGGCGGCGGTGTGGTCGCCTTGGGCACGGCCGCGTTCCTTGCAGTGCGAGGACAGATCGCCATTGCCATTCCGTTGGGTGCTGCCGGTCTCGGCTTGCTCGGCTGGCGTCCGTTCGGGCTGGGATTGGGTCAACGCACGCAGAAGAGCGGCGGGCAGACCTCCAAGGTCCGCTCGGCCTTCGTCGAGATGGAGCTCGATCACGACACCGGCGCGATGCGTGGACGCATTCTCGCCGGCCGCCATGAGGGCGTGCCGCTCGAGGCGCTCGACGTGCCGACGCTGAGCGCGCTGCTGCCGGAGTTCGACGAGGAAAGCCGTGCCCTATTGATGGCGTATCTTGACCGCCGGGAGCCCCGCTGGCGTGAACACGCGAACGACGGTGCGGCGGCGGGGCAGGGCGCGGCGCGGAGTTCCGGCAAAATGACGGAACAGGAGGCCTATCAGATCCTTGGCCTTGCGCCCGGGGCGAGCGTCGACGACGTCGGGCGGGCTCACCGCGCGCTCATGAAGAAACTGCATCCCGACCAGGGGGGCTCGACGTACCTCGCGGCCCGCGTCAATGAAGCTAAGGATGTCCTTCTTCGCCGTCATCGCTAACTCAACTCCGCACTCGATACTCACATGATCTCGAACCGTTCCGGCGTCGCAACCTCGTCACGGCGGCGGGCTCGGAATTCCATCCCTCGCCTTGAGCATGATCGTTTTCCGACCTGCCTTCGCCCGCCGAAGCATCAAGCTACACGGCAGGCCTTACCAAAGGCTTCGCGCAGGCGGAAAACCGGTGTCCCTTTCGGAATCAGGCTCCAGGGTCAGTTCTTCAGCGCCATGCACTGGAACTCATTCTTCTTGAGGGCCTTGCAGGCCGCTTCGGCGCTATCGCGGTCGAAACCGGCGAAACGGGCTCGGTATAGCGTCTTGTCGCCCTTGGTGACCGTCTCGGTATAGGGATCGGCACGGCCAAGCATGTCTTTGACCTTGCTCTGAGCCGAGGCCATCTTGTCGCGCGCTTCGCCTTCGGCCTCGAAGGCGCCGATCTGAATCGACCAGCCGCTGCGCGCGATCTTCCGCTCCGACGCCACCGGCTCGGGCAGCGATTTCGGCGCGGGCGCGACAGCCGGCGCCGCCGCGGTCTTCAAGGTGACAATGTCGGCGGCCGGCGTGCTCGCGGCGCGAGCGGGGGCGACGGGCTCGGCGGCGGGTTCCTGCACCGGCAGGCTCGGCGCCGTCGACACGACGTGCGTGCGGGCGGGCGCGGGGGCGGCGGCCGGCATCACTTCGGCTTGCACCGCTGCGGGCGCGGGGAGGGTAGGTTTCGCCCGCGCCATGCCGATCGGCTCGACCGGCGCGATCTGCAGCGGCGTCAATGCAGTCCCCTGCACGCTGCCTTGCGTCGCGGTTTTGACCGCAACGGTCTTGACGCGCACCGGCTTGATCGGCGCGTCCGAGCCAGGCGCCGGCCGCGGCGGGGAAATCGCCGCCGTCGGCGCGTTGTCGACGAACCGTTCGTTGAGCGACGCAGGCGTCGTTGCCGCGGCCGTTGCGGCCTGGGCGAGGCGCTGGCGCGTCGGCTGCTCGGTGAGCTCGTCCGTACGCGTCGTTGCGGTTGCGAGCGCGCGCTCCTCGTCGCGTGCCGCGACGGCCGTCGCGGTGCGCGTGCCGCTCGCCGCGGCGATGTGCTCCTCGATCAGGTTGCGCATCCGCGCGTCGCGGCTGCCGGCCGAGCGGCCGCCGAGCACGACGCCGACAATGTGCCGATTGCCGCGCTTCACCGACGTCACGAGGTTGAAGCCCGAGGAATGCGTGTAGCCGGTCTTGATGCCGTCGACGCCTTCGACCTGACCAAGCAGCTTGTTGTGGTTGCGCATGGCGACGCCGCGATAGCGGAAGGATTGCGTCGCAAAATACTTGTAGTAGCGCGGATAGCGCTCCTGGATGGCGCGGCCGAGCAGCGCCTGGTCGCGTGCGGTGGTGACCTGCTCGTCGTCGGGAAGGCCGGAGGCGTTGCGATAGACGGTGCGGCTCATGCCGATCGACCGCGCCTTGGCGGTCATCAGCCGCGCGAATTCCTCTTCGCTGTTGCCGATCGCTTCGGCGACCACCACGGCCGCGTCATTGGCCGACTTGGTCACCAGGCCCCTGATCGCGTCTTCGACCGCGAGGGTTTGTCCGGGCTTCAGGCCGAGCTTGGTCGGCGCCTGCTCGGACGCGTGCTCGGACACCTTCATTTCGCTGTAGAGATTCATCTTGCCGGCTTCGAGACGCTCGAACAGCAGGTAGAGCGTCATGATCTTGGTCAGCGACGCCGGATGCCGCAGGCTGTCGGGATTGGTCGCTTCGAGCACCTTGCCGGAATTGGCATCGACGACGATGGACGCAGCTGCCGGATTGTAGGCGCTGGCGCCGCCGCCACGGCGGGCGCGCGCGTTCTTCACGCGGCCGGCAGCGCGGCTCTTCTCGACCTGGGTCTTGCTGACATGCGACTTGCTGGCGTGGCGCTGCTTGCGGCGCGCCTCCGCGCCATCGCTCGTGACCGAGAGGATTGCGACTGCTGCAGCCAGACTGACGATGACAAGCCGGAAACCCGCCGAGACGCGGCTACTCACACGGAACATGGTCCCCTTTACCCCTCACTGGAGCGCTTGGTTGGCGCTCGACGTCCCCTGATCGTTGTTCCCCGGAATGTCCCGTTCCGGAGGGCAGACTAGCACGACCGTTCTGGCCGTTATGAGGCAGGGCTTTGCCGGATCGACCGCGAGCGTGCAGCGCGCACGATCGAGTGGGCAAAATGGTCGCTTTCAACGAGCCTAAAAGGCGGCAATTGCCAAAGGGTTAATGAAGTTCTGCTCGATTGGAGGGCAACCACCCATTTAATCATATTGCATCGCAAGAAAATATGTTGACTTTTTGTGCAGTGCGATATAATTATGGCGTTGTTCGGCCTTGATCCTGGAATTACTCCGGCAAGCGACCGACCGCGCGAGGCGATGAGCCCGGGAAGAGGGATGCTCTCATGCTCAAGAATTTCGATGACATGCAGAAGTTCGGTAAAGACAACATGGACGTGGCGATGAAGTCGTTCGGCGCAGTGTCGAAGGGCTTTCAGGCGATCGCCGCGGAAGTTGCAGACTACTCCAAGAAGTCGTTCGAGCAGAGCACGGCTGCGCTCGAGAAGCTGATGGGCGCGAAGAGCGTCGACAAGGCGATGGAAGTGCAGAGCGACTACCTCAAGACCTCGTACGAAGGCTTCGTCGCCGAGGCCACGAAGATCGGTGAGCTGTACGCGGATATCGCCAAGGAGTCGTACAAGCCGTACGAGGGCATCCTGGGCAAGGTTCAGGGCTGACGCGTTTCAGCCGTCACGACGACGATCGAAGCCCGGTCCCGCGACCGGGCTTTTGTTTTTTTGTGATCAGTCATTCCCGCCCAACAGGCGTCGCGCTCCCGCCCAGTAAAGCTCGCGAATGACCGCCTTCTCGCAGGCGAGCGCGGCCGGGCTGGCCGCCGTACGATGGCTGCAGCGCTCGGCATACAGGTTCCGGAGCGACGGAATGACTGCCCCGTTCGCGAGCATGCGTCTTTCCGCAATGGTGAGATAACCGATCCTGTCCGGAGCGGGGATGGACATCCGGCTGATCGTCTCGTCTGGCATGCCCATGTCGCGCAGGTATGTCTCCGTGGGCTCGCCGTCGGTGTTCGGCGGCAGATCACTGTCGGCAGCCGCCGCGCCCTGAAGCTGCACCGCGTCACCATGCCGGATCGCGCCGGCGGCCCAGACCAGGACGCAGGCGCCGCTGCATGCGCACCGGGGATCGCCGCGCTGCCTGAGTGGGTCGTATTCGAGAACCCTCGCGCGCGCCCCCACCGCGTAGACGTCGCAGGTGTGGCGGCCGAGCAGGGGCATCAGCTGGGGAGCCACGGTGGCGAGATGCAGGCCACGGATGTATCGCCCGATCATCATGGCGGCGTCCGGCTGCCCGCCCGATGAGTAGACCGATACCCTTGCGATCTGCTCGCCGCGGTTGATCGCGTCGACCAGCAGCGCCCTGAACTTCACGTCGTCGCCATCCTCGATCGGGCCGATGATCTGCAACCAGAACTGGCCGACATCGTCCTTGGCGATGGACAGGTCCGCGCTGCGTGCACCCGAAGCGAGAAGCGCGACCGTCACGACGATGAGCGTGGCTAGCGCATTGCGCATGAAAGGAGGCAACACACATTCCTCGATCGATTCAAGGCAGCGGTCGCGGCATGTCCGGAGCAAGCCGCAAGGAGCGGTCGCATCGGTTCGGTGCAGGTGGTGACGAAGCCTCACGTGTCGCTCGAACGGTGGTCACCATGAGAAGACGTGGTGCCAATGTCCACAAACCGGCAGGGCGGGCGGATCGGTATCCCCTTGTCTCAACACAGCATTTCTGGACATGAAGTTCTTTTTGCGACTAAGTTGCAATAGCGTATGGATGTGCGATGTTATGAATCGGCCAAATGAGGCACTTGCCGTCTGTGTGATGGGATGTCCGGGCGGCCGGTGGGGCGCTCGGACATGCATCGACTTGGCACGTCGCAGGATCGGTCTGGGAGGCGGTGTGTCTCACCGTCTGCGGTGACCAAGTATGGAGTCGCATGAGGCGCTCAAGATATCTGGCGGGATTTGTCTTGCTCGCCTGCCTGGTACCGGTCGCAGTGGCGCTCACGGTATCGGATGCCGCGGCCCAGTGGTGGGATTCGGTCAAGGACGGCATCCCGGAGCCGTCATTCGCGACCAGCCTCCCGTATAACGGCGATCCGACAGGGCTGCGTAAACGGCTCGCCGACCGCGGCGTCGTGTTCGGCCTCGAATACACCAGCGACGTGCTCTCCAACGTGCATGGCGGGCTGAAGACCGGCACAATCTATCAGGGGAAGGTTCAGGGCATCCTGACGGTCGACATGGACAAGCTCGCCGGTTGGCAAGGGCTGTCCCTGTTTGGCAACTTCTTTCAGATCCACGACTCCGGCCGTATCCGGCGCGACCTTGTCGGCGGCCTCAACACCATCGCGGCGATCGAGGCGGTGCCGGCGACGCGGCTCTCCGAACTTTGGGCCGAGCAGAGCCTGTTCGGCGGGCGCGCCAGCGTGCGGTTCGGCCAGCTCACCGCCGACTCCGAGTTTTTCTTCAGCGAGCTGAGCACCATGTTCCTGCAAAGCGACTGGCCGACCATCGCGGCCGTCAATCTGCCGAGCGGCGGGCCGGCCTATCCGCTGTCGACGCCGGCCGTCCGCGTCAAGTTCGAGCCGATCAAGGACCGCGTGGCGCTGCTGTTCGCCGTATTCAACGGCGACCCGGCGGGGCCTGGCCCCGGCGATGAGCAACTCCGCAACCGCTACGGTCTCAATTTTCGCGTCCGCGATCCGGCCCTGTTGATCGGTGAGGCGCAGCTGCAGCGCAATGCCGGCAAGGACGACATCGGCCTCGCGACCGTGCTCAAGCTCGGCGGCTGGGGGCATCTCGGCCAGTTCGACGACAAGCGCTTTGACGTCGCCGGCCTGCTGCTCGCCGACCCGTCGAGCTCCGGCATTGCCGCCCGCCATCGCGGCAATGTCGGCGTCTACGGCATCATCGACCAGCAGCTCTACCGGCCGCGCGGCGGCGACGCGCAGAGCGGCATCTCGGTGTACAGCCGCGTCTCGTTCAGCCCGTCGGACCGCAATCTGGTCGACGCCTATGTCGATGGCGGCATCGTGTTCGCCGGCATGATCCCGCAGCGGCCGAACGACAAGTTCGGCGCGGGATTCATCTACGCGCGGTTCTCCGACAGTATCCGCGCGTTCGACCGCGATACCATCGCGTTCATCGGCGTTCCCGGGCTCGTCCGCGATTACGAAGCCAATATCGAGCTCACTTACATGGCGCAGATCGTGCCCGGCTGGACGCTGCAGCCGAACCTGCAATTCATCTTTCACCCGAGCGGCGACAGCAGCCTCAATGCCACGGTGGTCGGCGCGCGCTCGTTGTGGCGGTACTGACAAAGATCCGATGCAGGGGCCGAACCGCTGCGCACAGGGTTGTTCACACGCCGGCCATTTTGCGGAATGTCCTTGTGGCGCGGCGTCTGGTTGAGCTAGCAATCAGGCGGCACGCCGCTCACCCGGCCTGCGGAGCATGGGCAAATTCGGGGGCCGCGTTATCGCGGCCCCTGTTTCGTTTCCGGCCGCATTGATGACCTCGCGGGAGCCGGCGGAGGTCATCAAGAGTCATGGAAGTCATCAAAAGTCATCTGCGCGGCGGGGCCGGCCGACACAGCGGGCCAAAACGCGTCAACAAAAGTCAGCCGGATGTTAACCTCGGCCGAGTGCCAGCGCCGCCTCACTTGGTCAGGCGCGCCTGCTGCACGGCCTTCTGGAACAGGGCGCTCATCGCGTCGGAAATGCCCTCGGTCGGGCTGACCTCGAAATAGAGGCCCGGCGACGCGCAGCTCTCCATGTTCGTGGCGATTTCGCTCGAGAACGGCGCAATCCACGTGTTGTACCAGCCGTTGGTCGGCAGCGGCAGATAGGTCGTGTACAGCACCGCGATCTTCACGCCGCGCTTCTTGATGTCGGTGCACAGCGCCACGTCGAGCGGCTCCTGGCAACGCACGTATTTCTTGCCGGTCTGCGCGTCCTTGCCGTTGGTGGTCGTCTTCGAGCAGGCCGGCGAGCCGATCGCGCGGTCGGCGACGCCGTCGGAGACGAACAACAGGACCTTCTGCGGCGTCGACGAGGTGACGCCGTCGCCGGGCGCCGGGATCTCCTTGTCAACGTCCGTCATGACGTCGTGGAAATCGGTGATCGTGTCGCTCGCATAGTTCTGATAGGGGATGCTCATCAGGTCGATCACTGACGCGGAGGTCTTCGCGGTCGACAGGTTCGACGTGAGGTCCTGGATCGTGGTGAGCTTGCTCTTCTTGGCGGTGGCGCCGAAGGTGTAGATCGCCATACGGAACTGGCCGCTCGTCGACTGGGTCGAGGTCGCCGTATCCATCAGCTTCTGCGTCGCCTGGCGCACCACGTCGATGCGCATCTGCACGCCGAGTTTCTTCGCAAGACCGTAGTAGTCGTTGGGGGATGCCGACTCGTCGTGACACGCGAACGCGCATTTGTCGGACGTGTTGGCGACCAGCGTGTTGATATCGGTCATCGTCGCGCCGACGCCCATCGACGGCGTGTTGTCGAGCAGCAGATAGAAGTCGATATAGGTCGGCAGGGCGGATGCGGCGGTCGTGCTGCCCTGGAGCGCGAGGGTCTTGAAGCCGGCGAGCCCCATGATGGTGGTCGGCACGGTCGCCGTATAGCTGATGACAGCTGAGCGACCGCTCGTGGTGTCGGTCACCTTGGCTGACGCGCTGGTCAGGGTCACGTTCTTGATGCCGGCCGCGTCGGCGTTGAAGAAATCGGTCGCGGCCGTCTCCGCCTCCGACGCGCTCATCGCCATTGCGGTCTTGTTGACGGCGACCAGCGCGGCCGCGTCGGCCGCCGCGCTGAGCTTGGCTTTCGCCATGTTGGCGTAGCTGTAGTCGATGGCGGCGCCCACCAGCAGCGCCAGCGGCAGCAGCGCCACGCCGAACATGACGGAGATATTGCCGCCGCGGTCGGACGCGAAGGAGGTGCAGCGATTGCCGAGAGTCGAAGCGAGTTTCTTCATTTTTCCTATCGAGCCAGTCGGAGCTTGGTGAGCGAGGTGCCGATCTGGTCGAACGTGGTGACGACTTGGTTCGACGAGGTCAGCGGGAAGAACTTGGGCCCGGGGGGGTAGACGGATTCCGGGCTCGCGCAGTCTTTCAGCAGCGTCGAGGTCGGGCTGCCGTCGGTATTGACCTGCACCGTGTAGATGACGACATCCGCCCCCTTGGCGTTCTCGCAGGCGATCTTCTGGCGCGCGTCGATCGGCCCCGCGTCGCTGTACCAGCGGTCCTCGGTGTTCATCCCGTCGCTCAGCAGGATGATGATCTTGGTCGTCGTGATGCCGTCGTTGACGATGGCCGGCGGATAGAGCGGCGCACCGTCGGTCAGCGACATCCACCCCCAGGCGAGACCGATCGCCTGATTGGTGTTGCCGTTCGGCTTCATCGCATCGATCTTCTTCTTGAGGTCCTTCCACTCGTAGGTCTGCGGCAGGATCTCGGTCGGGCAGATGTCCGACTGGATGGCCGGGAAGCCGGTCGACGGGCTGGCCGTGTCGTTGGCCTTCGGCGTCGTGTTGTCGGTGTCGTAGCTCTGGTCGCGATCGGTGATGCAGCCCTTCCACGTATTGTGGTTGTCGGGCACCCAAGACGTGCTGCACTTCTTCTTTTTCTTGCCGCTCTTGCCTCTGGACGTGGTCGTGCAGGTCGTCGTGTTCTCTCCGTTATCGTCGTCCCAGTCCGACCAGTCGATCCAGGTCTCGTTGTACTTGTCGGCGCCGATGTTGACCTCGCGCGCGAACGGAATGATGGAGACGTAGACGTCGCCGTCCTGGGCGGCGGCGCTCTTGAGTGTGTCGAGCAGCTTGTTCGCCGCCTTCTTGAGCTCGTCCATCTTGCCGGCGCTCGCCATCGATCCGGTATTGTCGAGCGCGAGCGCGACGCGCAGGCGGGTATTGCCCCAGCGCACCGTCGAGTCGGTCGAGATGGGCATCTGCGGCTTGCCGATGATGCCCATGAAATTGGAGTTGACGGCGCCGGTGACCTCGATGCTGAGCTTCGAGCCGCCGCTGGTCGTGTAGGTCACGTTCTTGACGTCGAGGTTCAGCACGCCCTGCCGCGTGAAGTTGGCCTTGAAATAGTCGTTGGCCTTCTGATTGAGCTGATCCTGCGTGAGGCCGGCGGCCTCCTTCGACAGCATCAGGATGGTGGCATCGAGTGCGGACTGCATCGCCGTTCTTGCGGCACTGGCCCGGCTGTAGTCGACGGCGGCGCCGACCAGGCCGACGATCGGCACGATGGCCAGCGCGAACATCACCGAGACATTGCCGGCGCGGCCGGATGCAAACGTCTTCCAGCAGGTGCGGATAGTCCGGGAAAGCGTGCTCGTACGCATGACGACCCATTACGCGGGTTGCAGCAACGGAAGGTGTTGCTGACCATGCGTTTAATGGCGGCGTCGAAAAAAAGAGTAAAATCCTTCGCAGAAACACCGACATTTTGCGTGGAGTTGGCGCGTTTGCACCTGCAACACGTGTGGTGTCGCTAACGTCAGCTCAACCCAATGCCGGACATTTCCTCATGCGTCTTAGCGCTTCGTTCACCAAGACAGGCCGGTGCGCCGCCCGGGGAGCCGGCGGCGCACCATGCGACATGGCTATTGCGCGAGGCGAAGCTTCGACAGCGACGTGCCGATCTGGTTGAACGTCTTCACCACCTGGTTGGACGATGTCAGCAGGAAGAACTTGTCCCCTTTCGGCTCGATCTCGTATGGGCTCGCGCAGTTCTGCAGCATGGTCGATAGCGGGTCGCTGCCGGTGTTCACCTGCACCGTATAGAGCACGATGTCGGCGCCCTTGACGTTGTCGCAAGCCGTCTGCGTGCGTTGGTCGATCGTGTCCTGATCGCTCGTCCAACGGTTCTGCGTGTTGAGGCCGTCGGTCAGCAGGATGATGATTTTCTTGGTCGGGATGCCGTCGCTGGTGTCGATGGGCGGCATATTCAGCGGTGCGCCCTCGGTCAACGACTGCCACGCCCACTGCAAGCCGATGGTCTGGTTGGTATTGCCGTTCGGTGTCATGGCGTCGACTTTGGTGCTGAGCGCAGTCCAGTCGTAGGTCATCGGCAGGAGCGGCACCGGGCACGAGCTGTACTGCTCGGCGAAGAACAAAGTCGCCGGGGTGACAGTGGTCGGAGTCGTATTGTCGGTGTCGTAGGCCTGATCGCGGTCGGCGAAGCAGCCGTTCCAGGTGCTGTGGCTGCTCGGCGTCCAGGTCGCCGGCGTCCAGGTCGCGGCGGTCCAACTCTCGCCGGCCCAGGTCGCCGGCGTCCACGAGCCCCACGTCCATGTGCCTGCGTACCAGGTCCCGCCATTGCTAGTGCATTGGCTCTGACTTGAGTACTGAGACTTCGTGCAAGCGTGGGCATTCTGACATTGGTTTTGGTTGGTCTTGCCCGAGATGTTGCATCTGCCGTTGCTGGTGCACTGGCTCTGAGTCGTGTAGGAGCCGTTGCCGATCGAGCAGGTGCCGGCGGTGGAGCAGCCGCTCTGGTTGTTGTTGTAGCTGGAGACCGAGCAGGTGCCGGCGGTGGAGCAGCCGCTCTGGTTGTTGTTGTAGCTCGTATTCGAGCACGTGCCGGCGGTCGAGCAGGTCGCCTGGCTGCTGCTGTAGCCGGAAACCGAGCAGGTGCCCTGCGCGGTGCAGCTGCTGCGGGGCGAATAGCTGGACTTGCTGCAGGTGCCGTGCGAGCCATCCCAGGAGTCGTCGGTGCCGTCATCCCAGCGGATCCAGTCCGCGTTCACGACGTTGCTGTCGAACTTGGCATTGACGTCGCGGCTGAACGGGACGATCGAGACATAGACGTCGCCCTGACGTGTCGCAGCATTCTGCAGCGAGGTGAGCAGGCCGTGCGTCGCGGTCTTGAGCGCGCCGATCTTGCCGCTGCTGGACATCGATCCGGTGTTGTCGAGAGCCAGCGCGACGCGCAGCCGCGTGTTGCCCCACTTGACCGTCGACGAGCTCGAGAGGTTCATCTGCGACACGCCGACGATCCCCATGAAGTCCGACTTGACGTTTGCGGTGACGGTAATGGTCAGCGAGGAACCGGTGGCGTTGCCATAGACCGGCGTCTTGACGTCGATGTCCCGCAACTCGGGCCGCTTGAGCATGGCGCGGAAATAGTCGTTTGCCTTCTGCTGGCGCTGCTCATCGGTGAGCGTAGCCGCCTCCTTCGACAGCATGAGCGTCGCGGAGTCGAGCGCTGACTGCATGGCCGCTTTGGCCGAGTTCGCGCGGCTGTAGTCGACCGCGGCGCCGACCAGCCCGATGAGCGGAATCATCGAGAACGCGAACATGATGGAGACATTGCCTTGGCGTGCCGAGCGGAATGCTTGGAGCGCTCGTCGGCACGTCGCGAGAGACGAAAACTGCATGCTGTTCCCCCTGCCGTTTGACTGGCTAGGCCCACACACGAAAATCACTTGGCTCGGATCATCGATCGCGAGTGTTGTCGCGGCGAGAAATGTAGGGTCAGCGTCTAAAATCCGTGTTCACCGCAAGGAGCGGATTTGAATAGATTTTCGGTAAAATTCTATATTTCGACGGTCGCTGTTTCCGCCCCTGCCGGAACGTCAGGGGCACGCAAGGATACCGCGTAAGAATACAATGCCGCTGGGAGAGATCGGGCGCCGAGGATGCAGCGCCCGACCTTGGCCGGTCACTTCGACAGGCGGAGCTTCGAGAGCTGGGTGCCGATCTGGTCGAACGTCGTCACCACCTGGTCGGCCGACGTCAGCATGAAGAACTTCGTGCCTTTCGGTTCCACCGAGGTCGGGCTCGCGCAGTTCTGCAGGACGCTCTGCAGGGAATCGTTGCCGGTATTGACCTGCACCGTATAGATGACGATGCCGTCGGCCTTGGCGTTGTCGCAGGCGAGCTGCTCCCGCCCGTTGATCGAGGTGGCGCTCGTTGACCAGCGGTTCTGCGTGTTGAGGCCGTCTGTGAGCAGGATGACGATCTTCTTGGTCGGGATCCCGTCGCTGGTGTCGATCGGCGGCGCATTGAGCGGATCGCCTTCGTTCAGCGAGTGCCAGGCCCAGGCCAGGCCGATGGTCTGGTTGGTATTGCCCGACGGATACATCGCGTCGACCTTGGCGTTGAGCGCGTCCCAGTCATAGGTCAGGCGAAGGAGCGAACCGGAACAGGAGCTGTACTGTTCGGCCGGGAACATGGTCGACGTGCTGCCGTTAACCGGCGCGGTCTTGTTGACGTCGTTGCTCTGGTCGCGGTCCATGACACAGCCGTTCCAGGTGCTGTGATCGTTCGGCGTCCACGTGCCGGGGGTGGCGTACCAGGTGCCGTTGTTGTCTTGGCAGGTGGTCTGTGTCGTGTAACGAGACCTCGAACAAACCTGAGTGGCTGCACAGGCGCTCGGGCTCGAGAAGCTGGAGCCGCTCCTGTTGCAGGTGCCGTTGGCGGCGTCCCAATAGCTCCAGTCGATCCACTTCTCGGTGACGACGGTGTCGCTATATTTGACGTTGACGTCGCGGCTGAACGGCACGATCGAGACGTAGACGTCGCCCGGTTTGGTGGCGGCGTTCTTCAGGCTGTCCAGCAGCTTGTGGGTCGCTGACTTGAGCGCCGCGATTTTGCCGTCGTCGGACATGGATCCAGTATTGTCGAGGCCGAGCGCGACGCGCAGCCGGTTGTTGCCCCACTTGACCGTGGCGGTGCTGGTGATGTTCAGCGTCGGGAAGCCGATCACGCTGACGAAGCTGGCCTTGACGTCGGCGCTGACCGTAAGCGCGAGCTGCGAGCCGCCCGTCGTGCCATAGTCAGGCGTCTTGAAGGTGACGTTGGTCGCCTCGGGCCGATGGAACATGGACAGGAAGTAGGCCTCGGCCTTCGCTTGGCGGCCGGCGTCGTCCAGCTTGGCGGCATCCTTGGACAGCATCAGCGCCGTCGAATCGAGCGCCGCCTGCATGGCAGCTTTGACGGAATTGGCGCGGCTGAAGTCGACAGCGGCGCCGATGAACCCGAGCATCGGGACGAGAGCGAGTGCAAACAGCGGCATGACGCCGCCGTTGCGGTCCTTGAACAGATGCGGAAGCGAGTTCGGGAGAAGCAGCATGGGAGCCGTCCACAAAGAGGAAAATTTTGTGAAGTGTGGGGTTCAGGCCTTGAATTTCGGTTGCCCGAGCAGGCCAAAACGAGGTCTTCCGATACCGAACCCCTTAACCAACCGGTCTGTCCGGCGTGGCGTCGGAATCGGGCTTGCCTGCCGGCACGACCGGAGGCGCGAAAGTTGCATGCTCTTTATCAACGGGGGGCGGATGCTTATTATTCAGTAACCGCGGGGGCTTTCCGGCCGGCTGCGGGTTGGTCCGTGAACCCCGTCTCCAATCGTGCCCACTACCGATAACCGCGACGAAACCATGATCGAGCAGTTCCGCCAGGCTGATCAGCCGGCCCGCGAGCTCCAGCCGGGCCGCCCCGAGCGGCCGCCGCTGCGGCTGGCCAATGACGACCGCAAGCGGAAGGGGGACCCGGGCAACCCGGGGACCGCCGTCATCACCAAAACCAAGCCGCAGACCAAGCGGCCGAGCCTCTACCGGGTGCTTTTGCTCAATGACGACTACACGCCGATGGAATTCGTCGTGCACGTGCTGGAACGGTTCTTCAACAAGGACCGCGAGGCGGCGACCCGCATCATGTTGCACGTCCATCACCACGGAATCGGCGAATGTGGCGTTTATACGTACGAGGTCGCCGAGACCAAGGTGACGCAGGTGATGGACTTTGCGCGCAAACACCAGCATCCTTTGCAGTGCGTCATGGAAAAGAAATGAGAGTCGCGCGTTAGGGCAGGGACGAGGGAACGAACGAAGGCGGGTCACGCGGGGGACGGACCGAACAACAGGCTCAAAAAGCAGGACACTAATGCCAACATTTTCTCGCAGCCTCGAGCAATCGCTCCATCGGGCCCTGGCGCTGGCCAATGAGCGCCACCACGAATATGCGACGCTCGAGCATTTGCTGCTGGCGCTGATCGATGATCAGGACGCCGCCGCGGTGATGCGGGCGTGCAATGTCGACCTCGACAAGCTCCGCCGCAACCTCGTCGCCTACGTCGAATCGGAGCTGGAGAACCTGGTCACCGACGGCTCGGAGGATTCCAAGCCGACTGCCGGGTTCCAGCGCGTCATCCAGCGCGCCGTCATTCACGTCCAGTCGTCGGGACGCGAGGAGGTGACCGGCGCCAACGTTCTGGTCGCCATTTTCGCCGAGCGCGAGAGCCACGCGGCGTATTTCCTGCAGGAGCAGGACATGACCCGCTACGACGCGGTCAATTACATCAGCCACGGCATCGCCAAGCGGCCGGGCCTGACCGAGTCGCGGCCGGTGCGCGGCTCCGACGAGGACACCGACACCAAGACCGGCGACGAGCAGAAGAAGAAGGGCGATGCGCTCGAAGCCTATTGCGTCAACCTCAACAAGAAGGCGCGCGACGGCAAGATCGACCCGCTGATCGGCCGCGAATCCGAGATCAGCCGCACCATCCAGGTGCTGTGCCGCCGCCAGAAGAACAATCCGCTGTTCGTCGGCGACGCCGGCGTCGGCAAGACGGCGATCGCCGAAGGCCTCGCCCGCCGCATTGTCAACGGCGAGGTGCCGGAGGTGCTCTCGAACGCGACCGTGTTCGCGCTGGACATGGGCACCTTGCTCGCCGGCACGCGCTACCGCGGCGATTTCGAGGAGCGCCTCAAGCAGGTCATCAAGGAGCTCGAGGCCTATCCGGGCGCGATCCTGTTCATCGACGAGATCCACACGGTGATCGGCGCCGGCGCCACGTCGGGCGGCGCCATGGACGCGTCGAACCTGCTCAAGCCGGCGCTCGCGTCCGGCACGGTGCGCTGCATCGGCTCGACCACCTACAAGGAATATCGCCAGTACTTCGAGAAGGACCGCGCGCTGGTGCGGCGCTTCCAGAAGATCGACGTCAACGAGCCGACCATCCCCGACGCGATCGAGATCCTCAAGGGCCTCAAGCCCTACTTCGAGGACTATCACAAGCTTCGCTACACCAACGAGGCGATCAAGGCTGCGGTGGAACTCTCTGCGCGCTACATCCATGACCGCAAGCTGCCGGACAAGGCGATCGACGTGATCGACGAGTCGGGCGCGGCGCAGATGCTGCTGCCGGAGAACCGGCGCAAGAAGACGATCGGCATCAAGGAGGTCGAGACCACCATCGCGACGATGGCGCGCATCCCGCCCAAGACCGTGTCGAAGGACGACGCCGAGGTGCTGGCGCATCTCGAGGCGACGCTCAAGCGCGTGGTGTTTGGCCAGGACCAGCCGATCATCGCGCTGTCGGCGGCGATCAAGCTTGCCCGCGCCGGCTTGCGCGAGCCGGAGAAGCCGATCGGCTGCTACCTGTTCTCCGGTCCGACCGGCGTCGGCAAGACCGAGGTGGCGAAGCAGCTCGCGGCGTCGCTCGGCGTCGAGCTGATCCGCTTCGACATGTCGGAATACATGGAGCGCCACACCGTGTCGCGGCTGATCGGCGCGCCTCCCGGCTATGTCGGCTTCGACCAGGGCGGCCTGCTGACCGACGGCGTCGACCAGCATCCGCACTGCGTGCTCCTGCTCGACGAGATCGAGAAGGCGCATCCGGATCTGTTCAACGTGCTGCTCCAGATCATGGACCACGGCAAGCTGACCGACCACAACGGCAAGCAGGTCGACTTCCGCAACGTGATCCTGATCATGACCACCAACGCCGGCGCATCGGATCTGGCGAAGGCCGCCTATGGCTTCACCCGCACCAAGCGTGAGGGCGACGACATGGAGGCGATCAACAAGCTGTTCGCGCCGGAGTTCCGCAACCGCCTCGACGCCATCATCACGTTCAACCATCTCAGCCCCGAGGTCATCGCCAAGGTGGTCGAGAAGTTCGTGCTGCAGCTCGAGGCGCAGCTCGCCGACCGCGACGTCACCATCGAGCTGTCCGACGAGGCGAGCCGCTGGCTGATCGCCAACGGCTACGACGAGCTGATGGGCGCGCGGCCGATGGCGCGCGTGATCCAGGAGCACATCAAGAAGGCGCTCGCTGACGAGGTGCTGTTCGGCAAGCTCAAGTCCGGCGGCCACGTGCGCGTCATCGTCGTCAAGGACGACAAGGGCGGCGACAAGCTCGGTTTCGAGTATCTCGACGGCCCGGTCACGCCGAAGCCCGAGAAGGTGCCGGACGTGAAGCCGCGCGCCAAGCGCAAGAGCGCGCCGCGCCGTCCGAAGCCGCCCGGCCCGAAGGGCGGCGGCGGAGGCGGGGGCGACCCCGGCGGTCGCGGCTCGGTGCCGAAGGTCCCGCTGGTCAAGGTCTGATCCGCATGGCCGCGAATTGATTGAAGGCCGGGCGATCTGCCCGGCCTTCAACATCTATCGACGTCCATCACGCCTTCTTCGCGTGGTCCATCGAGTCGGCGCGCGTGAAGGCGAGGGCGATCACGGCCCCGGCCAACTCGCCGATGGCGCCGCCGAGGAACGCCCAGCGCAGTCCCGTGATCATCCCGTCCGTCGTCCCGGCGCCGGCGTGGACCGCGAAGATCGCGCCGAGCACCGCGATGCCGAGCGTCGCGCCGATCATGCGCGTGGTGTTGATCAGACCGGACGCCGTGCCTGAACGCGCCGCCGGCACATTGGCGACGGCGACGGCATTGACCGGTCCGGTATTCATGCCGAGCCCGACGCCGATGATGACGAGCGCGAGCACGATCGCGAGCAGGCTGGTGGTCGGCGAGATCGGGGTCAGCAGCAGCAGGCCGCCGCCCATCAGGCCCATGCCGCTCGCCATCATGGCGCGCGCGCCGATGCGCTTCATCAGCGTGCCGGAATACTGCGACACGACCACGAACGTGAGCGACATCGGCACCAGCAGAAGTCCGGCCACCAGGCCCGACAAGCCGCGCACCGATTGCAGGTAGAGCGGCGTCAGGAACAGCAGCGCGTACATGCCGAACGTCATCAGGCCGGCAACCGCCAGCGCGGCGTTGAGTGGCCGCGAGGCGAAGATGTCGAGCGGAACCATGGCGCCGGGCGTACGCGCTTCCACGGCGATGAAAAGCGCGGTGGCGACCACGGTGACGGCGGCAAGCGCGAGAATGACCGGCGATGTCCATCCCCAATGGGGTCCTTCGATCACCACGAAGGAAAGCGCTGCAAGCGCGATGATGGCGAGGATCTGCCCGGCCGGGTCGAGATGCCGGCCTTGCGGATTGCTGGACTCCGGCACCGACCGCAACGCCATCGCCATGCCGAGCGCGCAGACCGGAATGACGACGTAGAAAATACTGCGCCAGCCGGCGGTGTCGACGAGCAGACCGCCCAGCGTCGGCCCGATGGCAATGGCGAGGCCGTTGCAGCTCGCCCAGATGCCGATGGCGCGGCCGCGTTCGTGCGCGTCCTTGTAGGTGACGGTGAGAATGGCGAGCGAGCTCGGCAGCTCGAGCGCGGCACCGATGCCGGTCACGGCGCGTCCGGCGATCAGCGTCGCCGAATTTGGTGCCAGCGCGCAGACGATCGAGCCAACGGCGACGAGCGCGATGCCGCACACGAAGATGCGGGTCCGACCGTACAGGTCGCCGAGCGTGCCGCCGGTCAGGAGCAGGCTCGCATAGACCAGATTGTAGACGTCGAGCACCCATTGCAGCTCGCTGACGCTCGATCCGAGATCGTCGCCGATGTGCTTGACGCCGAGATAGACCACCGTCGAATCGAGCTGAGCGATGAACACGCCGAGACACATCGTGAACAGGACGATGCGGTGGCGTGTCTGCCTGGTCGTATTGTCGGTGCGGCCCGCAACGAGCCGCTCAAAATAGGTCGACGCCATGAAAAAGCTCCTGATGCTTTTTGTGGTGGGCGGTCGGTCGGGTGCCCGGGATCCGGGCGCCATACGACAAGGCAACGATGTCGCAAAACGCCCGTTCCGATGGTTCGGGCATGATCGAACCGTGCAGCTGCCATAGGTTGGCAGTAACTATCAACGCTCCGCATGGGCCGTATCAGGCGTTTGCGATTGCGCGCGGGAACACGGCATGGGACAGACGGGGCGAGGCTTCGCCTGTGTCCGCGCCACCCGCCCAGAAATCGCCGATGTCGCCGGGGGCCGGTTTCGCCGCCGGATTGAAGGCGGCGACCACGTCGGTCTTCACCTATGTGCTGATCGGCACCTACATCAGCATCGGCGCACTCGGTCACGATTACGGCTTCACCGCGCCGTGGGTCGCGCTGTCGACGCTGCTGGTCTGGGCCGGACCCGCGCAGGTGATCCTGATCACGCTGCTCGGCACCGGCGCCGCGCCCTATGAGGTGGCGCTGGCCGTCGGGTTGTCGGCCATGCGGCTGCTGCCCATGGTCGTCGCGCTGCTGCCGATCCTGAAAGCGCCGCTGACGCGCACCCGCCATCTGCTGCTGCCGGCGCACTTCATCGCCGCCAGCATGTGGATGGAAGCGCTGCGGCTCGCGCCGCGGCTGCCGCGCGAGGGCCGCATCGGTTTTGCCAACGGGCTCGGTACCGGTTTCATCACCTGCGCAGTGGTGTTCGGCTTCGTCGGCTTCTATCTCGCCGAGCGGCTGCCGCCGCTGTTCGTCGCCGCGCTGCTGTTCCTGACGCCGATCTCGTTCCTGGTCTCGGCGCTTCGCAATGCTCACCTGCTGGCAGACCGGTTGGCGCTCGGGTTCGGGCTGGTGCTGGCGCCGCTGCTGACGATCTACAACGTCAATCTCGATCTGCTGTGGACCGGCCTGATCGGCGGCACCGGCGCCTACGTGATCCACCGCCTGCGCGAGGCGATGCGATGACCCTGATGCCGGAGCTCTGGCCCTACGTGCTGCTGGTTCTGGTCGGATTTCTGCCGAACGAGATCTGGCGTCTGCTCGGCGTGCTGGCGTCGCGCGGCATCGAGGAGGATTCCGAGCTGATCATCTGGGTGCGCTCGGTCGCGACCGCGATCCTCGCCGGCGTGGTCATCAAGATTGTCGTGTTCGCGCCGGGGGCGCTGGCCGGTATCCCGCTCTCGGCGCGGCTTGGCGCGGCGGTGCTCGGCGTCGTCGCGTTTCTGGTCTGTCGCGGCTCGGTGTTCGCCGGCGTTGCGACCGGCTGCACGGCGCTGGTGATCGGTGCGAAGCTGCTCGGTGGCTGAGCCCAGGAACACGAAACCGGGCGCGCGGAGCTATTTGCCCTTCAGCGCCGTCGCCAGCTTGAGAGCCTGATCGGCCAGCACCGACTGCTCTTCCTTGACGCTGGCCGGCGGCTTCATCGCCACGCCTTCCTTGCGCGGGATGACATGGAAGTGCAGGTGAAACACGACTTGGCCGCCCGCCGGCTCGTTGAACTGCTGGATGGTGACACCGTCCGCATTGAAGACCTTGACGGCGGCCTTGGCGATCTTCTGGGCCACCATGGCGACATGCCCGACATCGTCCGGATTGGCGTCGAGCAGGTTGCGCGCCGGCCCCTTCGGAACGACCAGCGTGTGACCCGGTGCGCGCGGCATGATGTCGAGGAACGCAAATGCGCGGTCGTCCTCGTAGACCTTGTGGCTCGGCAGCTCGCCGCGCAAGATTTTCGCGAATACGTTGTTGGGATCGTAGCTCGGCATCGCCATCTCCCGCGTCACCGGCCGATATGTGCGGCAGGGACGCGCGCCGCGTCAAGCGTATCCCAGAGCATGATCCCGAAAAGTGGGCACCGGTTTCCCGCCTGCGCGAAGCTTTGGTGAGGCCTACCGTGTAGCTTGATGCTTCTGCGGGCGAAGGCAGGTCGGAGAAAGATCATGCCCCAACAAGAAGATCACGCGTCCTCGTATTCGATGTCCTTGCGGAACGGGCCGAGCTCCGACAGTTCCCGTCCGGCCGCTTCCACATAAGCCCGTTCGCGTTCGAGGTAGTCGTCGATCGCCCGCTTGAGTGCGGGATCGGCGATCCAATGCGCCGAATAGGTGGTGGTCGGCATGTAGCCGCGCGCGAGCTTGTGCTCGCCCTGCGCGCCGGCTTCGACGCGCGCGAGCTTGTGCGCGATCGCAAAATCGATCGCCTGGTAATAGCAGAGCTCGAAATGCAGGAACGGATGATGCTCGATGGCGCCCCAATGGCGGCCGAACAGCGTGTCCGCGCCGATGAAGTTGATGGCGCCGGCGATGTAGCGACCGGCGCGCTTCGCCATCACCAGCAGGATGCGGTCGGCCATCGTCTCGCCGACCAGCGAGTAGAACTTGCGGGTGAGATAGGGGCGTCCCCACTTGCGGGAGCCGGTCTCCATGTAGAACGCGAAAAACGTGTCCCACACCGCCTCGGTCAGGTCCGAGCCGGTCAACCAGTCGACCTCGATCCCATTCGCCAGTGCGTCGCGCCGCTCGCGCTTGATCACCTTGCGCTTGCGCGCGGCGAGCGCGCCGAGGAACTCGTCAAATGTCGCGTAGCCGTTGTTCTCCCAGTGGAACTGCTGGTCGGTGCGCTGCAGATAGCCGTGCTCGGCGAGCAGCTGCCATTCGTCCTGCGGCGCGAAGGTCACGTGCACCGACGACGCCTCGCGCATCCGGCACAGCTCGGTCAATCCCGCTGCCAGCGCGCCGCGGATTTGCGGCGCGATCGGGCCGGGCGCGGCCAGCAGGCGCCGGCCGGTCGCCGGCGTGAATGGCACCGAGACCTGCAGCTTGGGGTAATAGGCGCCGCCGGCACGTTCATAGGCGTCGGCCCAGCCGCGGTCGAACACGTACTCGCCGCGCGAATGCGACTTCAGGTAACACGGCGCAACGCCGAGCACCTTGCCGTCCGCCGTCTCGGCGACGAGGTGCTGTGGTTGCCACCCGGTCCTCGCGACAGCCGACGAGGATCGCTCGAGGCACGACAGAAATGCGTGGGAGATGAAAGGGTTGTAGGCGCTCCCTGCGGTCGCCGCCGAGCCAGCACGGTTTTTTTGCGGCGCGTCTTCACAGCTGACGTGAAGCTGGTCGTCTGCGGGGCTTGATCCGGCAGACGAACCGCGCGTCTCGGCGGTATCCGGATTGGCGCAGGCGTCCCACGCCTCGGCGGCGACGTCGTCGATCGCCGGCACGATACGGATCTGCAGTTCCTTCGGCACCTGTGCGGTAGCGGTACGTGTCATCGACCTAGTTTACGCCCGGAAGCCTTCGAAGATCATCTGGTTGGCCCAGCGCTGCGCGCGGAGCCGATCTTCGCTGGTGCGGACCGTCCACGTGAGCAGGGGCAAGCCAAACATATGCCGTGCGACCAGCGGTGCGAGGGCCGGCAGGTCGCGGACCGCGTACGCCACGAACTGCGGGCGCGTGCGCAGGCCATGCAAGAGGAACGCCATGTGGCGCTTGTCACCCGCCGACAGCCGGTCCCATTCGTGATGCATGTACCAGCGTTCGGCGACGATGCCGCGGGTAAGGCCGGGAGCCGTGGTGCGCAGTGCCAGAACCTGGGCCGGGTCGAACGACATGACCGCAACGGCGCCTGCATAGTTTTTCAGCACGTCGGCTGCGCGTGCCACGAGGCGAAGGTCGCCGTCGAACCGGCTCTTGAGCTCGAGCACGAGCGTCACGCGGCCGCCGACCAGGTCGCACAATTCGCCGAGCGTGATCATGCGATCGGTCGTCGACTTGAACGGCACCCGCTTGAGATCGGCGGCGGACATGGCCGCGAGCTCACCGGCGCCGTCGGTCAGCCGGCCGAGCGCATCGTCGTGATGCACCATGGCTTCGCCGTCGGCGCTGATCTGCAGGTCGACCTCGATGCCGTAGCCGCCGTCGACGGCGGCCATCACGGCCGAGGGCGTATTCTCGATGATGCCGCGCGCCGCGTCGTGCAGGCCGCGATGGGCGACCGGACGCGCGGTCAGCCAGTCGAGCCCGGGCACGGGGGCACGCATGTCCCGGAAAAGTGGTTCCCGGTTTTCCGAAAAGGACATGCGCCAAACAAGATAAGGCTACGAGACTTCGAACAGGCCCTCGACCTCGACCGAGGCGTCGGCGGGCAGCACCGCGACGCCGACCGTGGTCCGCGCATGCCGGCCCTTGTCGCCGAACGCCGCAACCATGAGATCGGACGCGCCGTTCATGACCTTGGGCCCGTCGAGGAAGTTCGGATCGGAATTGATGAAGCCGCCAAGCCTGACGACGCGGACCACCTTGTCGAGGTCGCCGAGTGCCGCCTTGAGCTGGGCCAGCAGATTGATGGCGCAGGCGCGCGCGGCCTTCTGGCCGTCTTCGACTGACACGCCGGCGCCGAGCTTGCCGGCGGCCACAAGCTTGCCGTCCGCACCGAGGCAGATCTGACCGGACACGACGAGCAGATTGCCGGTGCGCACGAACCCCACATAGTTGGCGACCGGAGCCGGCGCCTCGACCAGCTTGATTCCGAGCTCGCCCAGTTTCTTTTCCACCGTTCCGGTCATGATTCGCCTCCTGAAAACTCGCCGTCCGCCATCGATCAATGAGCCGGCACGGCCTCTCTCTTGGCCGATCGCACCCTGCCATGCAAGCGCCACACTCGTATTCGCCGGTTGCGGGTAAGCCGAGCGGCCCTTATTTTCGGTCCGGGGTGTGACCAGGAGACAACTCAGGATGACGAAAGTGCATCTTTTTTCCGGCCGCCTTCACCCCGGGATCCTTGTCGTAGCCATGGTTGCTCTGAGCGGCGCGCATGGCGCCGCAAATGCCGCGAGCGAGGCCGACGCGATCACGCTGGCTCCGCATCGCGCGGTCTACGATCTCAAGCTCGCCAAGGCGCACGGCAAACGCTCGATCGAAGGCGTGCGCGGGCGCATCCTCTACGACTTCTCCGGCAGCCCCTGCGAGGGCTATTCGCTCCAGTTCCGCCAAGTCTCGGAGCTCGATACCGGCGAGGGCAAGGTCGCCGTCAGCGACCTGCGTGCGGCCACCTGGGAGGACGGCAAGGGCGCCGGGCTGCGTTTCAACTCGCAGAATTTCCTCGACGACCAGCTGTCCGAGAGCGTCGACGGCCGGGCCGAGCGGAACGCCAGCGATGTCGCCATCTCGCTGACGAAGCCGCAGGAAAAGGCGTTCAAGATCAGCGCCGATGTCGTGTTTCCGACCGAGCATGTGCGCCGCGCAATCACCGCCGCGCGGGCCGGCAAGTCCATTCTCGAATTCCAGGTCTATGACGGCTCCGAGAGCGGCGAGAAGATCTACAATTCGCTGACCGTCATCGGCCAGCCGATCCCGCCCGATCGGACCCCGAACGACGTCGCATCGAAGGCGACTCCGCTGGCCGGCCTTACGCGGTGGCCGGTCACGATCAGCTATTTCGACAAGTCGTCCGCGTCAGGCGAGCAGACGCCCGTCTACGCCATCACTTTCGAGCTCTATGAGAACGGCGTCTCGCGCAACCTGCTGCTCGACTATGGCGACTTCAGCGTGTCCGGTGAGCTGACGCAGATCGACTTCAAGGAGGTCAAGCCCTGCAAGTGAGGGTATGACCGCCATCGACCACCGAGACGCCAACGCGCCCCTGCTGTCGCCCACCTGCGCCAAGAACTCGGTCGGGATGTCGTGGGCGTGAATGTCGATCGTCATGCGGTGCGGCGTGCCTTCGCCTGGTCGATCAGGCGCCACAAGGCCTGCGGCGTGAGCGGCATTTCCTTCGGCTCGACGCCGAGCGAGGCCAGCGCATTGCCGATCGCGTTGCCGATCGTGGCGGCGACCGCGACGATGCCGCCTTCGCCCGCACCTTTGGCGCCGAGCGGATTGGTCGGCGAGGGCCGCAGTTCGAGTGTCACGCCGCGCACGTTCGGAAAGTCGGTCGCGGTCGGCAGCAGATAGTCGGCGAGCGACGCGTTGAGCAGCTGCGCCTCGGAATCGTAGATCAGGTGATCGAGAAACACGCCGCCCAGGCCCTGCACCAGCGCGCCGATCGCCTGGCCGTGCACGATCGCCGGATTGATGGCGCGACCGACGTCCTCAATGGCCACGTAGTCGAGCACCTCGACATGGCCGGTGCGGTCATCGACCGCCACATGCGCCGCGTGCGCACCGTAGCTGTAGGTCCGCTTCGTGTTGGCGAAGGTTCCTTCGACGATGACCGGCTGGCCGGCCTCGCGCGACGTGGCCGCCAGCGCCCTGAACGCGACCGCCCGCCCATCCGGCGCCTTGGCCTGACCGTCGCCGACGATGATGTCTTCGGCGGCGCAGCCGAGCTGGGCGGCCGCGCTGCGGCGGATCTCGGCGAGCAGCTTGCCGGCGGCCTCGAGGATCGCGGATCCACCCATGACGACGGCCCGGGAGTGATAGGTCCCAAAACCCTCCTCGACCAGGTCGGTGGAGCCGTGCCGAACCCGGATATGATCGAACGGAAGCGACAGCGCATCGCCGGCGATCTGGGCGAACACGGTCTCCAATCCCTGGCCGAGCGCAGAGGAGCCAACGCCGATCGTGACCGTGCCGTCGTCCTCCAGGGTCATGCGCGCGTTCTCGCGCGGACCGGCACCGCCGCTCTCGACGAAGGCCACGGCGGCGAGACCATGATAGCGGCCGCCGATGCGCTTGCCTTGCAGGTGCTTCTTCTCGTCCCAGCCGATCTCCTCCAGGCAGCGGTCGAATGCCGCGTGATAATCGCCAGTGTCGAATGCGGTCTCGGTCTCGTAGGGGACCAGCTGGCCGATCGAGTAGGGCAATTCGGCTTCGGTGATCAGGTTCTTCCTGCGGAAGGACACCGGATCGATGCCGAGATCGCGCGCCGCCATGTCCATCAGCCGCTCGCGAAAGAAGTTCGCCTCGAAGCGACCCGGCGCGCGGAACGTGCCCACGGGGGTTTTGCTGGTCATGAAGGCCGCGACCTCGACCTCGATGGCCGGAATGCGGTAGGGGCCGTGCAGAAACTGCGCCGCCTTGGCCGGCACCACGCCGCCATTGGTGCGGATATAGGCACCCATGTCGCCATGGATTTTGCCGCGAATGCCGAGGATGGTGCCGTCGCGCCGGCAGGCGATCTCCAGATCGCAATCCATCTCGCGCGAGTGATTGATTGCAAGCAGATGCTCGCGGCGATCCTCGATCCACTTCACCGGCCGGCGGAGATGCCGCGCGGCGAACGGAATGAGAAAGTCTTCCGGATAGAACTCGCCGCGTACGCCGAAGCCGGCGCCGACGTCGAGCTCGACCAGGTCGATGTCGCGCTCGCCGAGCCCGAGCATCCTGGCCAGCGCGCGCCGGTTGAAGAAATTGACCTTGGTGGCACCGTGCACGACCAGCCGGTTCTCGCCCGCGTGCCACTGCGCGACCAGGCCGCGCGTCTCCATCGGCACGGCGGTGTGCCGATGGGCGCGGAAGCTCTCCCGGCGGACATAGTCGGCCGCGGCGAAGGCTGCGGCGGCATCGCCGATGCTGCGTCGATAGCGCGTCGCGATATTGGTGCCATTCTGCTCGAACAGCAGGTGCGTGTCGGCGGCCGACGATCGCCAGTCCGGCACCGCGCCGAGCGGCTCGATCTCGATCGCGATCCGCTCCAGCGCGTCTTCGGCCAGCGCGCGGCTGTCCGCGACCACAACGGCGACCGGTTCGCCGACATAGCGCACCTTGCCGTGCGCGATGACCGGCTGAAGATACTTGTCGAATCCTTCGATCGGTGCGAGGCGGATCGGAATGGTCGGCACCGGGCCGATATCGGACGCATCCAGCACCGCATGCACGCCCTGCATCCCAACGGCCGCGGTCTTGTCCACGTGCAGCAGTCGCCCATGCGCCACCGAGCTGCGCAGGATCGCGGCGTGCAGGGTGCCGGCGGGCTCATAGTCATCGGTGAACGTGCCGGTGCCGCGCAGGAACCGCAGATCCTCGGCGCGTTCGATCTCCTGTCCGACCAGGGTGTTGAGGGCGAGCGTCATCCGGCCGCCCTCGCACGCTGGTAAGCCGGCCTTGCATCGACGACGGCTTCGACGATGGTGACGTAGCCGGTGCAGCGGCAGATGTTGCCGGAGAGCACCTCGCGGATGCGCTCCTCGCTCGCGTCAGGCTCCTCACTCAGCAATGCGTGTGCCGTGGTGAGAATGCCGGGCGTGCAGAAGCCGCACTGCAGCGCGTGATGCCTGCGGAAGCTCAGCTGCAGGGGACTGAGGGCATCGTCCGGGCCAGGCGGCGCCAAGCCCTCGACAGTGCCGACGGTCGACCCGTCCGCCTGCACAGCGAGCATGAGGCACGAGCGGATGGCGGCGCCGTCCACGATCACGGTGCAGGCGCCGCAGACGCCATGCTCGCAGCCCACATGCGTGCCGGTCGCCTTGAGCTTGTGGCGCAGGCAATCGGCGAGAGAGGTGCGTGGCTCGACCTCGGCCTCGACGGTCCGGCCATTGAGCGTGAAGGTGGTCCTGAGCAGGGTCGTCATTCGTCATCCGGCGGCGGCAGCCCGGCGGCGCGGGCGAGCGCGCGTTCGAGCAGGGTTGCGAGCAGGGCGCAACGATAGTCGGCCGAGGCATGGATGTCGCTCGGCGGGGATACGGCTGCGGCGGCCGCGGCGGAGGCTTGCCGGATGGTCGCGGCATCGACCACGCGGCCGTGCAGGGCCTGCTCGGCCGCGGTCAGGCGCACCGGAGTATCGCCCACGCCGATCGCGCCGATGTTGATCTGGACGATCCGGCCAGCACCGTCGGTGTCGTAGAACAACGTGACGCCGGCCAGCGCAAAATCGCCGCGCCGCCGGGCGAACTCCTCGAATGCCCACCGTCGTTCCTTCTTCCAGGGCGGCAAACGCACTGAGACGACCAACTCGCCCGGCTTGAGGGCCGTCGTCAGTGCACCGGCGAAGAAATCGCGGGCCTTGACGGTCCGGCGGCCGTCGATTCCCGCCACCTCGATGTCGGCGTCGTCCGCGACGATCACCGGACTCTTGCCACCCAATTCGAGGGTTACGGGTGTCAGATGCTGCGCAGCCCCAGCCATGACCTTTTTGCCGACCTCGGGGCTTCCGGTGAAAATGATGTGGTCCAGGCCCTGCGCGATGATGGCCGTGGTGGTCGGGGCCGCCCCTTCGATCACCGCGACAGCGTCGGGGTCCATGTAGCGCGGAATCAGCTGTGCCACAACGCGAGATGACACGGGCGCCAATTCCGATGGCTTGACCACCGCGCAGTTGCCCGCGGCAAGCACCCCGATCAGCGGTCCGAGGGTCAGCTGGAACGGGTAGTTCCACGGCCCGATCACCAGCACGACGCCGAGCGGCTCACGATGGACCCGTCCGGAACCGGGCTGCTGGGCCAGCGGCAGTGTTCCACGCGTGTCTCGCATCCAGCCTTTCAAGTGCCTGAGCACATACTTGAGTTCCAGCTGTGTTGCGGCGATATCGGCGAGCCAGGCGTCGCCGGCTGGTCGGCCCAGGTCAGCAGCGAGCGCGGCGGTGATCTCCTTCTCGTTCTCTTTGAGCAGCCGCGACAGAGCCCGTAGCTGGCGTCGGCGCCACTCGTAGCTATGGGTACGTCCAGTGGTGAACGTTTGCCGCAGCCCGTCTACGACGGCGGCGACCTGCTCGTCCGTGGCGTCCTCCGGCCCGCGCAGGTTGGCAGCGGGGGTGAGTGAGTTTCCGGCTGCAGTCATGAGGTCT